>Ga0078894_10000002_pt1 | contig 178615 bp, 118 predicted proteins | sample LauGreSu1BDMLBSD_2_FD_67506 | JGI IMG/M metagenome (GOLD analysis project Ga0078894, IMG submission 67506) | Freshwater lake microbial communities from Lake Michigan, USA - Su13.BD.MLB.SD (version 4) (version 4) | ecosystem: Environmental > Aquatic > Freshwater > Lake | place: Lake Michigan...
ATTCATTGTGTGTTTTCTTCTTCCTTTGGAATCCTGTAGTAACTCATATATAGTTCATGTTCGATGTTATGTCGCTTGAGCGTTTCTTCAAGGTGTAGGATGTACCAAGACATACGCAGCTTATGGTTAACATTTTTCATATGTTAACAAATCTGACTTATCAGATATGAAACTAATATTATGCTGCAAATACTCCCTACAGGATTCGAACCTGCGACTTCAACCGTGTAAAGGTTGCACTCTAGCCGCTGAGTTAAGGGAGTGTTTTATTTCTAATTTTTAGTAATGCCAAAATATAACTAACGGGCAAAGAAGGATTCGAACCCTCGGAAGATTTTAACAACCTTCTGCAATTTAGTAGATTGCCGCCTTAAACCACTCGGCCATTTGCCCTGAAAAAATACCATAGTCTCGATGTATAATTGCGTAAATAAGTTTCAGACAATATCGAAACTTTTACGCATAAAGCACCCGCAGCAGGAGTCGAACCTGCATAAGTCCAGTTACGGTACTACCGCTTAGAAGGCGGAGCCGATATGCGGGCAATGTGTATGCTGATCTGAGTCTTTATTGTAGCAAGCACATGACAGTACATGTCGTGGAAATCGAGAGTACTTATTTTTTTAAATTTTACCCTTTTTACTGGCGCTCGCATCTGCCACAAAGTTATCGGGCTTCTTATTCATTGACTCAGAAGTGCTTTTGTTCTTCTTTTCCTCAAAGAGCTTAGCCTCTGCTTCTGATATCTGCCTCCTCATTTCTGGGAGCATGCTTTCTACTGCATCAATGTATTCCCTAAGAGCATCTCTGGTTATCTCGTTAATGCTGGAGCAATCTGCTGCCATTTGCTTTACTTGAATAAAATCTTTTTCAAAATCAGCAAGGCGCTGCTTATCCACATTAAATCCAGATATCATCTCCCCGATACTCTTGCCTCCAGAAAGGTACTCGAAACTTTTCTTAAGGCCATAAGCACCAAGCCCTATAGCTGCTCCGATCCCCATAAGGGGAAGGTAGCCTATTGCTTCCTTATTCATGCTATGTTGCTGGTTGCTATTTTTCATTTTTTACCTATAATAGTTAAAATAACCGCCCATCTTATCCTGCACTATCGAAGCAAGTTCATCCATATTACTTGCGTAATTGCTATCTCCAGTGAATATCGGACTACTGCTCAATACACTAGAGCAGTCAAAATCGATTTTGTCTGCATAAACACTGTTATTGCTATTGTCGCATATTTCTCTCAAATGCTTGGTCACTCCCACATTTATGGATTCAGCTATTTTGGCGGCTGGTAAATGAGGGTATCTTTGGACAAGTCCATCTAGCATAAAATTTAGTCTTCTGCTTAGGTCTCCATTGTGTATGACAGCAAGCCATTCAAACGGCAGTTCAACAAAATCTGCCTTGTCTGGCGCATAAGCTCTACCCGAATCAAATATCCCGCCATCGATATCTCGATCTATTAGGGGCATTGCTTTTTTAAACCAATTATTAAATTTATTTTTATTCATAAACCAATTTTTGCGCCAGACCCTCTTCTACAAGGAGGGTATTAATACATGCACCATTAGAAAGGACTATACTAGCCAAATACCTTCCGTATTTTTCTTTTTTGTCCTTCACGGTGCGAATTACGACATGAGCGCCGTGCTCAATAAGCAAATTTTCCACCCTTTGCTTTGCGGCAACAGCCATTGCTCTTTTTTCTATGTTTTTGTCTGTCAGTTCTTCCGTATTTATTTCCATTAGCCTTAGCCTAATCACGGTGAACACGCCAAACCCCAGATCCACATTAGCGTCTACGGTGTCTCCATCAACTACTCTTAAAATGTTTGCTTTATATTCGTACATGCTATTTGTTTCGCCAAAAAATAAATAAAACTTCCGTGTTTTATTGTAGGTTATTAAAAAACGGAAACATGAGATTACTAAAATAAAACTCATGAGCACAAATACAACTTTAGCATATAATAATTTTTTTCATCTCTATCATGACGCATTCAATGATCAAGATGTAAGTATAGATTTTTTGTTCAGTGATTGTCGAATGAAAAGTATCACCATTAGCATGCCAGCCAAAGATGCTCTTGTTATCTATTCTGGGCTGCATTCATATGTCAATTCCATAATGGAAAAAGCATATAAGCATGAAGATGACATCAGAAATATGGTTACTGCGCAGGTCAACAAGCGAGTAGAGAAAAAAGGCGTCTACGCCCAAATGGGAGCAATGATATATGGAGGTATTGAAGATCCAATCGACACCCAAATATCAAGAGGCGTGGAATTCTATTCTGGATTGAAAAAAAGCAACTTAGCAATCATAGAAGAAGCAACTAAAGACATAGACGATGGCGATCTATGTGAAATCATATTCAAAGAAAAAGATGCAGAAATAGATCTTTCAAACGAATTTCACAATTGTCTATCTGTTATGAAAAAACTCATCACCTTAAATAAAGTCGAATTACTTGATGAATGCCTGTCCGATCTAATGGATATATCGAAAAATACTCATAAGACAAATAATGGCAATACTTTGTCTTTAATTAACGAGGCTTTTGTTTCCGTATCCAATAAGGTACACAAGCACTTGGACAACAATACTCCAAATCTCTTTGATGTAGGAGAGGTGTGATGAAAAGAAAAGCAAAAGAAATCATAAACGAAATAAATAATAGCGCAGTAAGCAAGACTCCCGTTCCAGCAAAGAAAATAATATCGTTTATAACTGAAGCGGAGAATCAGGCTAAAATACTATCCGAAGCAGCAACCATACTGATGGAAAATGGATTCGGACCCGATGATGACGATGCGCAATTCGATATCGTTTCCATGCTAAAGTCGGCAATTTCAGACATTCAAGAACTGAGGAACGAAAATAAAAAATTGCAGGCACAAATCGGAAATTCGAAAATATTTGAGCAAACGCTCAATGAAGGTTGAATACTATCCTGTGAATAAGAAAAAAAAGATACGATGGTGCGAGATTCGTTTTGTGTTTCGAGGTTTATTCCTATGCTGCTGGGAATTTATAAAATTAGATTGCGTAAAGTATAAAATAGCTTGGTTAGCGATATTGATCCTATATATGATAATGATGGCATGAAAATGAGTAAAAAAGATAAAAAACCAACCGTGGGATCTCTATTCGCTGGCATAGGCGGATTTGATCTTGGATTTGAGAGAAGCGGATTTGATATCAGATGGTGCGTTGAAAAGGATAAGCACTGCCAGAAAGTATTAAAACGTAGGTTCCCCAATGCTGTTGTGTACGGAGATATCACTCAGATAAAAGATGAAGAATTGGAAAAAGTCGATGTGGTATGCGGCGGTTTCCCTTGTCAGGATCTTAGCGTAGCTGGAAAAAGAAAAGGATTAGCAGGAGAAAGATCAGGATTATTTTATGAAGCAATACGACTTGTTCGCGCCATCCGACCAGAATTCCTTATACTCGAAAATGTCCCTGGATTGCTTAGCAGCAATAAAGGGCACGACTTCGCAGCAGTCATCCGTGAAATGGACCAAGGGTGGCCTTGTGAGGAAATCGGCTGGAGAATTCTTGACAGCAGACACTTCGGAGTCCCCCAGCGACGCAAGAGAATCTTCATTGTGGCAAGTTCTAGAACCGGAGGTTCCGAAGCACTACTGGCTATCCCCGAAGGCATGCGAGGGCATATTGAGAAGGGCGAACAGGCGCGGAAAAACTCTACCAAAGATACTGCAGAATGCTCTGCAGAAAGTTGTGGATCAGAAAACGCAACCATAGAAAATCCTATTGTCATCGATAGGGCTGCCTTCAATCAAGGCCAGAATGCTCTGTATCAGCCATACATAAAGTGCTCCAATGAAATGCCATCTTTAGTGGCTCGCGGACCACATGCTGTGGCATTCCGAAAGTCAAGAAGAGCTCAGAATGCCCAAGACGTGGAAACTTGGGTGAATGACGATACAGCAAATACACTTAATGGATTTGATGTCGGAGATACCAGGACGACCCATGCAGTAGTGGCAATACAGGGAAATCTAATTGGGAGGGATGCAGGAGGACCTCAGGGAGTTGGTGTTTCCACTGAGGGAGTTATGTACACCCTCACCTCTACCGATGTGCATGGCATAGCAACGAATATGCGCAATGAATCAGTCTATTCATTTGATGGCATGAATCAGAAAGCCGCTAAGGAAATTCACCACTCCCTGAGAACCGGAAGGGATTCCGGAGATTTTATAGCCATGGAAGAACCAATAGGAAACATGAACATGGTAGTAAGAAGACTTACGCCAAAAGAATGCGAAAGACTACAGGGATTTGATGATGATTGGACATCGGATCAGTCAGATGCGGCAAGATATAAGCAATTAGGAAATGCAGTAACTGTAAATGTGGCTCAATGGATAGCGACAAACGCGAAAAACTTTCTGGAAAAGAATGCGATTGCAAAAGACATGCGTTAATAAATAGCATGCCAACTGGTGGAGATGTACTAATGTCAGATGGCAACATTTTATGGATGCAATGGATGGATCGTGAAAATCACACTGTGGTGCTGTGTGATAGTGTCGCATCAACCATAAGTGGTCCATGGTCTGTTAATGACATTGATTTTGATCCAGTAGATCCGATTGTATTGTTGAGAATGGAAGCATTATATACTGCGTGCATCAGCCATGAAGAATGATGGAAGGAAAATAAACAGTAAAAATTTGAACGATAGTGGCATTGATGCTTCTCGGAGAAATAGTCAATTCTATATTCATTCAAGATATATAGATCATATACTTCCAAATGAATTAATCAACATATGCACGGTATCATTTAATCAGAATGAGTGCATACGAACACTCTATGAATCTTTAAAATCCACATGCAAAATGCCATGGAGAATGCATGTGGTAGACAATGGCTCTGCAGATTCATCGATAGAAGAACTTACTGACTTCTGTAATAAAAACAGAATTAATTTATTAACTAGAAAATGCAGATATACGATGTCCAGAGCCAGTCAGGCTCACGGTGATGCGTTGGACTTTATTGTAAAATCCATAGGTGATGATAACTCCATACTTTCCATTGTCGACAGTGACTTCTATTTTGTAAAAATAGGATGGGATTCTATAATAAGAGGATTATTGCCAAAGGGTGGACATATTACGACTATGAGGGGACTAAATGTTCATAAGCCAGCAGCATTCATGAGCGTCTTCAGAAAAAGATACGTCAAGAACAAAAGAATATCGTTCATGCCTATAGTGGGCAAAACTGGAAAAGCATTGGAATTTAGAGATGTTGGATATGAACTTGGTGAAATACAAATGTCCAAATGGCAAAAACTCATGAATATACCCATGAGTGATTCAACTTATGGCATAACATCCGTAGAAGGATCATGCGATATTTCCATAAATGGAATACCAATCGCAAGTCATCTAAGTAGAGGCAGACTAGTAGGAAGGCGTAGGGAAGTGCATGCTCAATGGGCTGATGAGTGCAGAAAATACTTAAATAAGACTAAAAAATAGGTTGTTTTTTAATCTTATTTCTTAATTCAACCATAGCACCCTTATGACCCTTTCCAAATGGTCCTCGGCTTTTTGATTGATCCTTACTGCCAAATTTATAGCCACCAAAGTGGCATGCCTTTAAATCAGCCTCCCTGTAGTCCATGACATCATTTGCACTGGTGCCATAATCTTGCCATGCTTTGTACAGGGCTAGTTGATCGCTGAATTTATGCTTTACAGTTTTAGCATAGTGCATCCATTTATCTAAAAATGCAGCTGTGTTTTCGCGAACTTGAGTTCCCACTATCCATGACCTAAATTTCCTTGCCTCTTCCCTCTGTCTAGGCCTGGTTTCTGTTAAGAGCATTTTATTGCTTTCTTTGAATTTCTCTATACTTGAAATGATTGATCCATAAGTCATGACATCAGCATCAAGATAGCATATAACATCGCCCTCTTTCGCAAAATCGCATGCTTGTTTCATGGCATTTATTTTTGAACAGAATTTATCAGGTTTCGCTGGAGCTGTCACAGGAGTGCAGAGTGAAAAATCTCTCGATATTAGGTCAGCTAACTTTTTTGAGTAGCCTTTTGGAGCGCCGACTACAGTGTGTATTTTTTTAGCGTCGTGATATTCTACGCTACCGCAAAGATACCAGGCCATGATGGCATACTCTCGATCTTTACTAATATTTACGCCTCCGAAACTGGTAACTATGTAAATATTCAACTTAGTATTTCCCTGACTCCATGTGGAATTCTATAATTTTTCAGCATCACAACATCATCTAGATTTTTTGAGCGTTTCAATATTCGAAACTGAGTGTCTCTGCGAATTGAATCTATATTCTTTTTTTTCCACTTAGAACTATGCATCTGCTGCGGATGTATTCTATAAATAGCGCAAGGGGATTCACTAAACCCTATTCGCAGCCTCTTGACGCATCTAGCCCACATTTCCTTGTCGCTGCTGCATCTCATCTCTTCGTCATACATGCCAACTACATTATGAGCATCTTTTTTTATCATCACTCCTTGAGCATGTATCAATTTATATCCATCAACTTTCCTAACAGCTTTTGCCCTTGTGCTCGCTGGATAAAAGTCAGGCATAAGTTCTTTTCCTTTGCCTAATCTCCATGCTGGAGCGTGAACCATGTCGTAATTTTTTCTATCTAAAACACTAAATCTGGTGGTTATTCCGTCATTGGTTAATAAATCGTCTGCGTCCAGCATGACCAGAACTGGAGATTTGGCAAAAAATATGCCAGCATTTTTGGCAGAAGAGTAGCCAAAATTTCTACCCATTTCTATCACTCTTATTCTATCTTTGTTCTTATTCATAAGAGGATATACTACATCACGCCAAGAATCTGAAGATCCGTCATCCACTATAACCATTTCAGATTCTTCGAAATCTTGAGATAAAAAGCTTTTAATTGTTTCTTCTATATAATTTGCATAGTTATACAAAGTAGTTATAATGGATACTTTTGTGTTCATAGCAGTTTCTCTATACCATTCAGCGCGCTTATGCAATCTGGACCGAAATCAATATGATTATATCCAATGTTGCTAAGTCTTCGCATAATTGGTCTCTTCTGATCTTTCGTCAAATGCTTTACTTCCCATATTATCAAAGGTGGTTTCCATTTGCCTACATCAAATCCAGAAAAAACATGCGGCTCGTAACCCTCTACATCTATCGATAAAACAGTCACTCTTTCAGTTTTGGATTCTATGATGCTATCTAGCGTATGGCATGGAACGGTGATTTTTCTTAAATAAGTATTGAATTTTTTATTGAACTTATAGCCACCAACCGCACTGGCCTTACCCATTTCAATAGACTTGTCTATTGGATTTAACGGCAACGAAGGATCCATATAAGTTATCTCGATCTCTCCCTTTTTATCACCAACCGCTGATTGAATAAAAAATATATTATTGTTATTAGCTAAATTTGATCTGAAATTAAGTTTACATTTCTCCATCAAATGGGGTATGGGTTCTATTAGTATAGATTTCCATCCGTTTTTTATACAAAAAGGAATAACTCTGTCTTCCGTTATTCCGTCGTTGGCCCCAACGCTAACCAGGATGGGATTGTGATAAGTCATGCCTATAGCCCCAAGCATTTTCATATATGCTTTTGGCTTTTTCATATATGAATACCAGCATCATTAAAAAATTTAACTATATCAGAGTCCTTGTCTAGATTCAATTCTCGTATTCTTGCTTTTATGTTTATTAGACAAATCCTCAGCTTCTCGTACTCCAGTAAATGCCGCTGCATAAAATCCCTATCTACTCTCTCCCTGATTTCGAGTTCATTAATTTTGACGCATATATCCTCACAGAAATCTGCGATATTAAATATATTATTTGCTGTAAAGTTATCTCCACGCATACTGATATCTTCACCAATACTCTTTATTGAATCAATGAACTTTTTTCTTTCTGCAATATCATTACGCATTGATTTTTGCCCTTAAGAAGTCAACTACATCATTAGTATCATTTATTGCCTTAGCCAGATGCGATATAACCCATGGATCAGAGTTGTCTGCCAGCATCCCTTGCAAAGACTCTAATTCTAGTGCTAGAGATTTAAGCGCCTTAACTTGCTGCGCAGTCATCTCTTCAGAGCTTGTAGAAGATTGTTTTTTATTTAATTCGAATACGTTTTTCATGGTTGCTAATTCCCCATTTTTGGTCTAACCATCTTTTCCATTCTGTAAAACCAGTTCCACTCCTGCTCTTACCCATATGATCTAAGAAAACAAGATTATCCAGCATCCATACATGACCTTTTGCCTGGAATCTTATTTTAGGATGGCATATCAATGGCTTCCATGATTCCATTCGTATCATATCGCTACCAACATCCCATCTATCAGGGCATTTTTTATCAGATCCATCTGGATTAAGTCTTGGCAAAAAGTTAATATTATTTTCTCTTACTTTCCTTACCGGGAAAGCAGAAAACCACACTCCACACCCGTTTGGCGTTCCTGGTCTTCTGCATGTAAAATGATCATGAGTTTCCAGAATTTTCATAGCATGCATTCCCCAATTTGGGCGAATGAAAGAAGAATCACAATCGACTATGATAGCTATATCATCGTCACTAAATGTATCTATACCACAGTGTATTGCCTCACCATGATATCTGGAAGGTGCATATATATCACCCTGCTGTCTGGATATAAGATTAGACTTATACTTGGATGAAACTTGTTTTAGCCTTGAGATATTTTGCTCGTCTGATCCGTTATCTACAACGGTCAAACTAAATGGCAAACCACATGTATGACTGATATTGTGAAACAAATTTTCTACAAATAAAGCTGAATTGTAGCATACTGTAAGTATTTTTATACTATTCAATTCAACCCCACTTTTCCTTTAGCCACGCACGCCATTGATCAAATTCATGTGTATTTCTACAGCCGCCCATGTGGTCAACGAAGAAATCATCATCCAAAGTCCATACATGACTATTGCCATTATACTTAATTTTAGGGTGACGAAATATCGGTTTCCAAGGATCTATTCTGATCATATCGCTCCCCACATCGTAAAGATTAGGTCTGGGACAATCTTCTCCATTAGGTTTTAATATCGGCAGAAAAGATATTTCATTTTCTATTACTGTTTTTAATCTAAAAGCGGAGAACCAAGCACCACATCCAAATTTTACTCCAGGTCTTTGACATGATATATGCTCGTAATCTCCCAGTAGAGACATTATGTCAACATCCCAGTGATTCTTGATCATATATGAATCACAGTCTATGACAACTCCTATATGATCTTCTGGTATATTTTCGATAGCACACTGGAGCGCTTCGCCGTGATGCCTAGATGCTGAGTATGTAGGCCTAACTGGAGCCTGAGATCTCCTGATCACATAGGCGTTTCTTTGCCTCTCCATGTTAAGCAAAACATCTTGATGCTCCGCGGAGGATCCATTGTCTACAACGACCATGCGGTAGTCTTGCTTCGTTTTGAGATCAAGACTTTGCATCAAGTGATTTATGAAATGACTAGAGTTATAGCATACGGTTATTACATCTATATTGAGATTCATTTTAATAATTTTCTGTATTTTTGATGGTTAGTTTCACTATGTGTTCGTGAAAATACATATAATCTTTCTTATAACCATCTTTTGATTCTTCTTTTTCATCGCTAGTCCATTGCCAATTCCAGGATATCTCATCCCTGACATCAAACCCAAAAAAAGAAAGTACTCTTTTTTGGGTGGCGAGTACTTCAGTACCATTCCAATTGTGACCGATGCAGATGAACCCTGATGCCTTTTTCGCAAGGACATTAGTTTCCTCCAGGGTGGTATGTCTATTTTCGAGCCAGCTAAGTCGCTCAATCAACTTTTGATACGTAGCGCATGCCTGACCCCATCTGACTGGAGATACAAAAATAACAACATCAGCATCAAATATTGCCTTGCTTATTTTCCACAACTCATCGTCTTTGTTATTTATACTAGCCCAGCATCTGTGGTAGCCGCTGGGATTTTTATCACGATCTTTAAGGAGGGAGTCTTTTACTCCGCATGAATTTCCTTCTGACCGAGATATATTCGCTTCGCATGGATATATCTTCATATTGAAAACATCCATGAAGGAAGATCCTTTACCGCCACATTCGGCTAAATACTTTCCAACGATCTCCGTTTTTGGAGTGTCCTTACTGACCCCTCCACCACCCCATCTGTTGCTAAAACCCAAAACCAGAGTTTTTTTGTCCTTAATAAATTCCGAGGATTTTATTATGGATTTTTCTAACTGCTCGTTTTTGGCTTCTTTTATTAAATTAAATATATTTTGCACGTATTATTTTTCGTACAAAAATAGCACGCACCTGCTTATTGCACTTGATCATCATTAGCACACTTTATTCCGCCAAGCAGCATCTGCAATTTTATACTTAAAATTTTCATCAAAGCAATCGTTGAGTTGAGCCTGCTGAAGCAGCTCCCCTCTATTAAAAGTCAGCCATTCAGCTACTACTTTTTCCACTTTTGAGATATTGCCAACGCTGATATCTGAAAATTTAATGATATCACCAGGAGATGCGCATCCTCCATTGGCAAGGATGTGCAATTTAAATACATTCTTTTCCTCATCAGTCATCAGGGCATCAACAAGGCTACACGCCAGATTCCGGTAAGATGAAGAAGAGTCATGGTGATCTTCCCTCATGATCATTTTTGAGTATTCGTACGCAAATTCGTTACAAGACATGGCATTGGCATCCTTATCCATGAGGTGACCAATCAAATGGCACTAATGCCTTCGCTGAGCCCAGAACCAATAAGCATGGACACAGCATGCATCCTACTCTTGACGATTTCTGAAACAGCCCTGTCGATGGCAATAACTGTCTCCAACTTGGCAGGAGTCCCCGAGATAACGCGATAGACTGTCTGCCTGGAAAGCCCAGTAACCTTAGCAACCTCGGCTGGAGAAACCTTCATGTGGTCCATGGTGCTGGCAATACGACTGACCTGTTTGATGGCTTCGTCCCTTGCCTCTGCTCGGATATTGCTTGCCATGCTCCTCTTGGTGCCAATGGTACTAAAATGCTTTGTTGTCATTTTTGCTCATCCTTTCAATAAAGTATTCAGGTTCGTTTCTAAGCAGGAAGTTCACATCATCTTCCTGGAGAGAAGATGAACGATAAGCACAGATTTGCCCAGCAAGTTCTTTAACATGCTCTTTCTTTCCAGCCATAATCGTCAATAAGGGATCAATTAAAGTTTGAATCCTTAAACTGTGCCTATCTTGCTCATTTAGCCATTCCGTGATGCAGGAAGATACATTTGAATTCGAGCTCATGGAGGAAAAGAAAACACTACGGTCCGTTGCTAGAACCATGCATTTAGGAAAAGTGTAGCATCTGTGCACCCTGATGTCAAGCGGAACTGCGTCCCCTCCAGCAAAAATTACCGTTTCCTCTCCGTTCGTAACAACCATGTAGTTATTAGACCTGCCACAAATTTCGACATGACGGTTGCCATTTTGAAATTCGTGCACTAAAGTAAAAGATCCGGCTTGCCCCAAATAATGTCTCCATATGCCACCTGAACCTATCAGGTAGCATGTTTTTCCATTGACATAGCAATATTCAAAATTGATATCAAGAGATATTTCCACGCAAGAATCAATAGATATATCTACTATCAACGCCTTGTTTCCTTCATGCACCAGGCAGGATAACATCCAGTCACTGCCATGAATGTCTTTTATCTTACGCCCAAAAATACGACTTTTTATAGATTTTGGAATCCAGCGAAAGAATAATACACCATCTGATCTCAATACGCCATGAGTCGTCAAGATTGAGAATATACTTGATGCGCGCATGGTAATGCTGTCAAACTCTACATTATCCATGCTTAGAAGCGATTCTAAACGAGAATATAGTCCTTCACAATTGCCATATGCATCAAGAAGAATGTAAGAATTTAAATCGCTAAAAACTGGAAGCAATTCTTCTGTGTATGATGCTGTCTGCCATGCATTATGACATACATCATAATGATGGAATCTTATGAATCTTTTCACTACAGAAGTTGTTTTTTGACGATCAAAAAGATGCCTAGTCATCGACTAGACATCTTAGTGTTTTCATTACAATTTTATATTATTACTTTTTACCTTTACGCCATTTTCCGCCAAGTTTTTTATATCTCTTTGCTGCCGCTCCGTTGCAATAAGCACTAGGACATACATCGTATCTAGCTTTAGCCCAGGAAAGGCATCTAGACCATAATGCAGGATTGGTTGGAACGCTCTTCTTGGATTTCTTTGCCTTTTTAGCTTCTTTACTTAATTCCATTTCACAAGCAGCAGATTTATCCTCTTTCAGCTTGGAAAAACCTTCCATGGATCCAACTTCCGATCCGTAAGAACTGCTGGAGAATTCCTCTGGGAAGTCTTTGCCTGCTATCTGTGGAGAACTTTTTAGAACAGATCGTATATTTGTCCACTTATCTGCTATGGTTTTGGCCAAACTAGGGATAATTGATTTTAACTTTTCTTCATCCAATGGAACAAAAAACATCTCAGCGTTCATGGCATCCCTGCTCTTTCTGCCTTCTTCTTCCCTTTCCGACTCATATTGATCTTTGGGCGCAGAGGATTCTGGTTCTATTATTTCATTTACTATTGAAAGAAGAGTTGAATCGTCAGTCTGCTTTATCTTGCGAATCATGTTATCAAATATATCCGCAAGATTTTTTTCTTCTGCTTCTGCAGCAGACTGTGTGATAAAATTAGTTAGTTTTCTTTGAATAATTGGATACGGATCTTCTGGAGAGAATATTCTTCCAGATGATGCATCAAATTGAGCTTGCTTTTTTAATATTCTATCTTCCGCTTCAAGGGCTGCGAGCATTGCAAACTTTCTCAATACCCTGCTCGTAGAATGAAAAGCAACTCTTAAGCAGGCGATAGGCTCGCCTTCATATCCATGTTGGTGGCAAAAGCGGCTAAGCATGGTTGGATCAGAACTAATATTGTCAATATCTGTAAATTTTTCCGCCACCTTAATCATTACATTTTCTGTGAATGCTTTTTTGTCGTCCAGAAAAGCATTATGATACGGACACCACTCTCTTCCATCCTTCATGTAAGATGCAAGACCCTTAGTGTTGAGATGAGGCCCAGAAAACCCAGTTTTGGGCTCGTGTTTTTTTCCAAAGGCATCCACTACAGGCTTCTCCTTTGAAATTAATAAGGGAGATTCCGTACTTGCCTTCTTGTTTGCATTATTAAGTAAACCAGATAGGGCATTCCAATTTATAAGTTTAGGTAATTTTTCCATATATGTATGTTTTCTTACTTTTTTATTTTTCACCTTTTTAAACAGTGAATACAGGAACACTGGGATCAGTTTTTACTATCCAGGTTCCTCCATCACTATCTACAATTACGCTATTCGCATTTTCGTCTATCAATGTGATCCCCGGCTTGGGGGTAACTCTCCAAAGATACGATCCATCAGCCGCTACAGCACCGCTTATTATGTAATTAGCATTAAAACTAATCCTGCTACTGTCAAGAATCTGCAATGTCCATCCGCCCATTCTGACATTAATATCATTCATTACCGTATTGATGTTAACTAAATTTTGCTGCATTACTGTTGTTGTCGTTTCTGCCCCATTCCAATAATATACCACATCAACTCCAGTCAATGCAAAATGCCTGATAGTCTCGTTGTACATCTTAAATCCATATGAGTCTATAGCCCACTTAGCATTCCAGTAGCCGCTACTCCAAGTCCTAGGAGCAATCCATGGTCTTATTGGGATGTGAGGAGTGGCTCTGCGCATTGCCCTTATCTTCTGAACAAGTATGAGCATTTGGAACCATGAATCATTGACAGTTGAATTTATGGATGTTCCAGCTCCGTATCCTGTTGCATCAGTTCTTACTATTCTAGTTGGATCTGAGTTTAATATTTTATAAATAGAATCTTGATTGAATCCAGCATAGAACTCTGCGGACTGCGCATTGCCAACTATGGATGAATTTATATACGGATGGCCATTTGGATCATATCCATGATCCCATCTTCTTGAGTGGTTTCCAGAATAATTACTTACATTATAAACACCCAATACATCCCGAGAAGCTTTTACAATTGATTGTTCAAGAATACCGTGAAATATTGAAGCCATTACTTGATTCCAATATAAATATGCTGGATTATTCTGCGGATGGAATGATCCAGTTCCAGTTTTTATATTGTCGACAGTATGGCTGAGTAAATCTCCGTAATTAAACATATATGCAGGAGATGGAGATTCGAACCATGCCTGATCCCACTTGACATCGTTTATTATATTATCTACATTCTGCGAACTAAGCGATGTTCCATAACTCCATGCTGAGAATGTTGCGCCATTTTCGCAATCCAGCGCTATGTGACTTGGTACGGCATTATTATCAATCAGAGCCTGCGCTATTGTGGCAAAATCATTGTAAACAAAATCTATGTCTGCAAATGCGAATGGAGATTGATTGCCATCTGCGTATCTATCAGATGGGTTTGCAAAGAACTGTCCCTGGTCATATCTTGTCGTCCTCAGCACCCTCATATCTTCTGGCAATGAAGATAGGGCGCTTACGATTGATGAGAATCTACTGGGGCAACTTACTCCATTTATAAAATCTGAAGCAGTACTCTCATGGAATCCTCCCGTATTTGTGCAATTGAAAAGAGCTATCATTGGCTTGACATAAGAATATAGATTGACATTATTGTAAGTCAAAGCGCCAAGCCCGTCTTGCGGAATACTTCCGTTTATCGACCCAGATGGCCAAACCGTGTGGTCGGTAGGCAGCCATGCAGCTGCAAATATGGGCTTTCTTTCCAGGCTTTCATATATTCCAGAAGCTGTTGAGTTTCTTTCCACAAAATGATTGCGAATATAAGCAACTGATGAATTTACGGCAGATGTGCTCAGAGCTGTTCCATCGGTTTTCTCTATCGGGATAAAATCAGATGCTTCTAACAGCGGACCGTATGCTTCCGAAATTCTCCTTTGCAATCCCGTCCTGGTGTCAAATTCAGGATCAACTATGCTAAACGATATTGGATCATCCTTGCTATTCTGTATGGCATTTCCACTGCCGAAATTACCCATCCATCTTGCTGACACAAGAGTGCCTGGGAATTCAAGCCGTATCTTACTCATGGTCTTCATAAAAGTGCCATTAACATCGGCGATTGATCGGCGTGCCTCCATATACCCGTTTTCCTGCTCGTTCTGCACAGTATGTGGGGATGCGCAATACCTAGGATGGATAGCTTCTTGATCGATATCAAAAGCATCATAAAAATCCAATATTATACCGCTATATAGATCAGCAATGGTTTTTTGATTCTGAGTAAATGATTTTATTTCATTATCGATAGATCTAAGATACGCTAATATACCCGTAGCTATGGGAAGACCATTTGCATCTACATTGAAAAATGGATCAGTGTTATCGCTGATTGGCTTGATTGTCAAGAAGGAGCCATGGGCGAATTGAGACTTCTTAAAAAGAGAGGCTTCTATCAGGGGATCCCATAAATTAGATTCGGGATCGTCCTGCGAATACGGGACTCTTTCAATTCGAGTCATGGTTTCGTTCGCCGCACATCCGCACAATGGAGTATTGAAGTCGTTTGCATCGACAGCAATAAGCGGTATTCTTTTTGCTATTGTGCATATGCCTTCTTTCTGGAATATTATTCCAGAAATGCTCACCTGACCTGGAGCGCAGTTTGATACATCTGCTTCAACAAATCCAATCGGCCAGTAATCCGATGGAGTACAAAGAGCGGAGTGATTTTCGTCTATCCATGCATAATCACTCTGATTCAGTATTGCATCATTTGACATTTGAGTTAGCAACTGTATTGCATTGAATCCCTTGCTTTTCGTTATTCCATCGCATCGCATCAAGACAAAAATATTATTAGTTGGAGAAAGCGTTGAGGATAAACTCTCCAGGAATGTTACATAGTCATCAAGATTACTAATCACTAGACTTGTTTTTTCAACACATATTCCCATATGAGGCATGATGCTATTGGGGTTTTTGAACTGAATTTGAGCCAATGACCCCTGCTCAAATGATATAAGGTCGAATTGATCAGAATCAACATACATATCAATAGGATCAAAGTATCCCTTGTCAGGGTTCAAGAGAAGCTGGCGTACACGCAATGGTTTTTGCTTTGCGTTCATTGACACGGATGCACTTCGCAGATTACCCAGCACTGGAGGATATCCAGCATAATAATTCAATTTACCGCGTGCAGGCAGAACATTTATGGGTATAGATCCGCTGCTGGTATAGTCAACAAAATAACAATCTCTGTTGAATCCATCTGGGCAGTTGCAGGTATCTAATATCCTTCTATATCCACCGTCTTCAACCCGCACGGGAGTAGGACCTCCATTAGTAATAACTTGGGTGTAAAGAAGATTCTGCCTTCCGCATAGGCCGTCTACCGCGAATTCTGGACCATTATTCCAATCTATATAGAAAGCATGTTTTCGTACATCATGCCATGATGCATCTGCCATCATGATGATGTTAATGGCGCTATTCCCGAAATGATCGTTTCCAATCTCATAAGAAGCCAATGGAGAAGGCTTTTCTGGAAGGAAGCCAGGAATTTCAATAGAAGTTTGGATAGAAATTGCGGTTCCATCTGAAACCATTAAATCCCACAATTTTTCTCTTGAAATTTGGGCTCTCGTTTTACCGCTTGGAATATCTACAGTAGTATTATGAAAGTTATTTTCCAGTCTAGGAGAGGCACCAACATATTCTTCTTCCATGAATATTACTTTGCCACTGAACAATTCTATTTGCTGCTGCACCTCCAACGGCAATTCGGCTGCTGGTACTGGAATTAATAAAATGGGCGCATTGTCATAATCTGCAGCCTTAAATGTGGCATCATGCACTACGGTGTGAGGCACTCCATGCTCAACGCATGTTTGAACTGCACCTATGATTGGCCATATCCTTGCGTAATTAGGAGGGACATTTCCAGGAGGATAAATACCTTGCTTCCATAGATATTCATTCCTAGTCATTATCAAGCACCATGTTGCGTTGGATCGGTTGTCCAATTGCAATTTGGAATCTTTTATCGATCTAATGACTGAAGAAATCTTCCTCATAAACGGAAGATGCTGAACCGCAAATGCATTAGCAGTGTTGGAGAAGTCATCGAGTCCGCTGGGGGCATCATACTGAGACCAATCATAAAAACCATACATAAATTCTATACTTGTATGGGAAGCCAGGCATAGAAGAGCATGGTTCTCCAGCCACCCCCTGACAGCCACATCTCTTGGTAAAACTCCTATGCTGTTTCCGTAGTAGAATCCAACTTGAGAAGGATTTCCATAAAGAGCGTCAAATGCCGTAATGCAATTAAAATAAGTTTGATCACAGTTTCTTCCTACTATCATTCCTGCTGGCTGAATCCATTGACCAATTTGCCAAGCAAGAGTTCTCTTACCATTTCTGCCATTTAATGTAAGTAAATCATGATACAAACCAAGCCAGAAATCAGGCAAAGCATTTACTCCAAATGGAGTAGATATATTGCTGGGCTGCTTTCTCCTGACGTACTGTTCTACTCCAATTTCTGTTTTTTGACCACTAGTATAAGGAAGCATGTATTCGCTATTCATAGGAAGTTCATATGAATATGTACTAGATATCAATGCTGGCAATACGATGAAGTCATCAAAGCCAGCAGTATCTATGCCTTCCCTTACGAGCCTTACAAATTCGCCCTCCTTTTCCCTAATAGCGTATATATAACTTTCCAATTTGCTTCTAACTGCATCTGTCCAACCCACAGATGGATTTAAAGTTTTCAGCATGATAGAGGCAACATTTCCATTGAACTCTGGACCGAATATAAGATAGTTATATAATTCTGTTCCTTCTGTCAGAGGGAATGGGAAGTCAGTGTTGGTGTCAATCCCCGAAGCTGCTTTCGCTGCTGGGCTGAAGTCTAATGCGTAATAAACTGGAGACGAGTCCCAGTGAACTCCGTGAAATCCATATCCAGTTTCTCTGTCCATGTATCTTTCTGCCAGTTCAACATGAACAGCAACAAGGTGATTAACATAATCCATGTTGATGCCAGCGCCTTTGAATATGCTGCGGAAAGATATGTTTGGTCCGTGCCTTCCTTCTCTAATATTCCTATTAATGATATCCTTAGCTAGCGGATAGTCGGCATCATTGAGTTCAATCCATGCAAATGGGAAGAAATATCCAATTAACTTGCATTTATACTTATTGGAAGCATCCTTGTATTCTTGCAATATGTCAATGGCCAAGCCAATTGCGTCTGCGCCCGTTCCATCATCGGCAAACAATGGGAACTGCCGGAGACCTGGTATTTGAGTATCCCACCATAGCGGCTCTCCTCCTCCTTTGATAAATACCACTATCATGTCTGGACCGCTCAGAGACATTGCTCTTATAGTTCTGTCTATACCTATTCTGCTTGCAAAATCTTGTCGCAATTCCGTGAGCGTGCTTGCATTTGCGCTGCCGAATACCCATCCTGGCGGAAGCGATCCTGTTAATTGCCATATTTTATAGAATGGTCCGTCATCTGAAGTGGAAGCACAACCGGGATCCATATCTTTCAATGCACAGAACGATAATGGAGATTGATATACTTGAGGCGGAGTTCCGCCCTGTTGGGCTCCAGGTATCTTATAGACATATGCTTCGCAAAACAATACAGCATCGAAAGCGCTATACTGATATTGCAAGGAAATATCAGAACTCTGGAACCATGGCAATGATTCCCTTCCTACTACAGGAGTAGGAGCGATAGGTAAAGCTCCTTCAGAACCAAATAACTTATTTGATATTACTCCCTTACTGTAGAAATCATTAGGGTATATGTCTCCAGACCACCCCTGATCTTCTGATTTAATAGGAGCTCCGTTTGTGGCGACAGAATGCAGCATATTGATAAATTCATCAAAGCTGCTGGATCGTATGTTTGTGTTCCAGAAATTCCTGCCCTCAATAGTCCACAATCCACCAGTATATCCAGATGGATTGGACAAAAATTGGGATTCATTAAATATCCTTTGAGATTCCATCCATGACTCGTTAGGATCAAAAAAAGATTCAGGAAGTCTATGATATTGGAAGTGGTAATTTCTTACTCCATCAAAAATAGGAATTGAGAAAAGACCACGCATGAACTTCATAGTATCATAAACAGCCGATTGAGGAATATCCCAAACAATTCCTTTTATATCATTCAAATTGCCATTAATTTGATTATATACATATCTATAGGTATCGACAATTGGATATAATTGCCACAAGAACCAATATGGCCCATATCCAGAAGATGGGCTCAATGATCTGATGCTGACAGTATTCCCTTGGAATGTCAGTGTTTTTTTGTCTCCGTAAAAATCCGAAGTTTGCCTCACCATTGGGTTCGGAGTTGGATTGTCATAGGGAGGATATACATTGGAAAAACTCAACTTATGATAAGAAGGTATTTCCTCAAAAGGCATAAAAACGCCAAATATCTGCTCAATAGATTCGTAATTAGCAAATGTAGAGTCAACTGCAACTACAGCCTTATTGCTCCAGCCCATATCCCAGCCAAATTCCGCACTAGTAACTGGCTGTCCGCTTGGGTTGACACTTCTTTCGGTGGCTGTGGTTTCAGAACCGTTAGGGACTAGAAGATTCGTTCTGGGGTTTACAACATTGGGGAATGTCAGACTTGGATTATCTGCTGCAGTGCTAAAAACTTGGGTTCTTTTTGTATATTTCTGAGGTCTTGTTTCTATAAAAGTATTTATTCCCATTTCTTGTAGCCGAGTTATAACATACCAATCTGATAACTCGAGTGCTTCTGTTCTGTAATCTGGCTGACCGTCTTCTGGTCCAGTCAGATTGGGATTATCTTGATTGGTTGGCACCGATCCTCCAGCCAGCATCCAACTTGGAGCCCACAAGAATGCATCAGATGGCGTGGCGCATCCAGAACCTACATCCCAACCAACTTGGATATTGTTCTCTGTTCCTGGAATCGCTCCTTTCATTTCAACAAATTGTTGAATCACATAATCCAAATCCTGATAGAATTTAGTGTCAGCATACGATGCATGAACGTGAAAAGCTGCCGCGGGATTGGCGTCTCTGCTCTCATAAAAATATTTATCCCACCAAAGATTGGAACGATACCTGTATCCTCCAAACCCTCTAATGCCATTAAGATAAAGAGAAACTTTACATGGCTCATCAATTGGAAGTCTTCCAGTTGAGGGATCTGGGGATAGTCTACCTTCCACTAATGCTTTTATTGCTTGCTTAAATCCCTTCCACCTACATGGACATGCAGCAAGAGCATTCAATCTATCCTTAGATGCTTGAGATCCCAATGGCGGCACTATTATTTCATTAGGAGAAGCAAGACCAGCAGGTATACTTGCAAATTCTTCCTCCCAAAACTTAAGACTTAAAAATGAAGATCCAAAAATATAATCTTTTGGATCACTTTCATTTCTTCCTACTGAAAAATGCATGGGAGAGGCGTCGTAGTCGCCGAAAGGCATAAATATTTCAAAAGCTCTACTACCCCATTGATATTGATCAATTACTGACTCGTAAATTACATTGTGCCATGGGCTAGAAACTTCTGGATTGGCAGGATCGCATTCCCATGCAAATGCCCTCTGACTAACAGGGGAGAATCCATTTGGCTCTGGCTTGCCTATAAAAAATATACTATTATTTGTACAATTCCAGGAATTATATTCTCCTTGTCCCTGCACGCTTCTCATATTAACAAGCGAATAAAAAGAACTTATAAACTGAGCTGGAGGCAGCGGGGCTGACTCGGAACTGCTAGAAGAGGAGGATACCACAAATGAAGACGAAGATGACGAAGACGACAGCGCATCCTCGAAGATGACTCCAGCTCCATCGCAAACACAGGATTCGTATGATGGGTTAGATATGGAGATTATTGTGCTTAGTGCATTTTCGTCGGTAATTTCTTCTACAATTCCTCTGTCATCGATAGAATCAGATCCACTCCATGTCATATTCCATTGGAGTGCCCTATTCGCAAAAAAGTCATTTTTTATTACTCTTCTGCTGTGAAATACAATGCCAAAGTTGTCACTATCATTAATAGAAGATGCAGAGAATGCCTTAAAGATTCTGGCGTTAGAAAGACTGTCAAGAACAAAACCATCAACACATCCAGAAATAGCAGGAAGTACTGAATCCACAACCTGTTCGTGATCGGATATTATACCTCCATTGCTCGAATAGAACCTAACGATTCGAGGATAGAATAGCAGGGTATTTGCGGTGACAGATGCTGGATTTCCTCTCATAATGATATTGGCTTTTAACCACGATGAATACCCAGAGATGGATGAAGCGAATCCGCTTGCCTGCAATATGCTGTTTATCGTATTGAATTTATCATGCTCTATTAATGAAGAATATAGCGGCTCTATTGTTTGTCCAGTAAGTGCCCTCTTCTTCATTATAACATGGCGCGCATAAAATATCTTCCATGGATCTGCGAGGGTGCCAGAACCGTCATTATTTGTTTTATAGTATGAAGTGATGTTTAAACCAGATACTAGCGTACCTCCAGGCAATTCTATGGGAACTGAATCTGCAGCAGAGTCTGAGAGCAAGCTAGAAAATTCTAACGGTAAGGTAGTTCCTCCAGCCTGATTTGTCACACTTACGGGGATGAAGTCATTGAAAGCATAGCGAACTACCTCCTGTTTTCTGGAAACATATTCGCTACGTTCGTGAACATTATTTATCGCTGCATTTTCTGTAAGTGATACATATTCGTAGTCGTCACAGACAAAAGAAAATAACCTATAATCATTGTCCAAGAATCCAAGATTGCTCTGAGCAACTGGCTCTAAGGAATCTATGACGCTTAGTTTTTTTGGAACGCCACCCATGTATATTCGCTTGGGATGACGCCGAGCCAAATCAGAAGCCCATCTATACCAAACAGATTGCAGATTGTCATTCATGTAACAATTGTTCAGATCATTGCTTCCTGTGCAATTGCATAAATGACCATTGAGAGCATACGTAGATACTGATTTTCCTGGCCATGCCTGAGGTCCAAGCGAGCCCTTGTCAAATCCAATTGACATTCCCGACCACAATATTGGCTCATAGCAATCATTGATAAATAGTTGAAACCGATCTGGATCCATGCTATTGATTCTACTCATAGCATCTGGATGGCTTGATGTTATATGACTAACTGGAGAGCCAACGAAACCAACTACTTCAATAGGATCAAGTGGATTAAACCAGGAAAAAAGTGAATCATTGGCCAAATCAAACGACTGATGTCTGTTGAGGTTGAATAATTCAGTAGAATTTTCGAATGACTGCCCAGTGCACATATAGTGCCATGATCCAACAAAATCTTCAGTTATCCATGGCATGGGATTGTTAACCACGGTACCATTGATTACCTGACCGTATTTTGCCGCAATCCAGGAGTCCATTTGGTTGATTCCTGATTCTGGAGCATTAATAGATCCAGGAACTCCGCTCTGATTTGGTCTGCCAAAAGGGAAATGAAGCCAGAATCTTCTTTGTCCCCACTGATACCATGGTTTTATTTGATTAATAATAAATTCGCGCCAATTACTAAAAGTTGCTGGATCATTTATGCCCAAGGACCCAGCTCTAGTCTGCGTATTCGGATTGCCGTTCCAGTTCACAAAACGAGTCACACTAGATTGCTTCGAAAAATCAAAGTAAACGAATGATCTCATTTCCGCTGGTGGAGGATCCTTAAACTGATTAAGAGCTGCTACTGCAGGTCTTACTCTCCAGTCTCTTGTCAATGCTGGAAATCTAGCTCTTCTAAATGGAGGCAAAAACTCATGATCGCTTACAATGCATAGTATTTCTTTTTCCGTCCCAATGGGACCAGCTGGAGCTGGCAAAGATTTGGCTAGATATGAGATCTGTTTTATATAATCACTTCTATCTTCAGTGGATTCGCCATCATTCCATGATAGAAAATCACGCCCATCTATCAGCATGAAATCCAAATCTCTTAAAAGATTAGAGGTAGCAATCCATTTTGGATCAGAAGTATTAAAGAATTTATTACTTATTTCCTGAGCAACATCCGTGAGATCCCTGCTGGATATTCTTTGATAATTTGCCCCGTTATCAACTGTTCTCCATCTGTTAACACACGGAATTCCAGCCATTCCTATTTTTATGTCTCTTGGAACATTGAGCCGTCCTAATAAGTGAGTCTTAAGAGCTAAGACAAAATTGTTATTTAGATTCTCTATGAGATTTAATAGCGATCCCGTGGGTCTATCATCATAAAAATTATCTTCCAATATTATACCTATCACGCTTGGAAAATCATACAATATATATTCTAAAGATGAATCTTGGTTCAATTTAGATACTACAACATCCCATAAGGAAAGATAGCTTCCAGCCCGATCCATGCTATCATATAACACATCAGATGCGTTTGCTGCTGTATTGCGCCAAGCCTGACCAAAATAATTGCTAAAATTCAGACCAGAAAATGTGCTAGTAGTAGGAAAATCTTCCTCTCGTATAACCAGTATGTTTCTTCTAGCAACTCCTGGCTGAGCCCTCCATATGGCTTGAGCGTTTGGTGATAGACTTCCGATGGTTGTTGCTGCTAGTATGGGCATATGCTATATTTCGATAAATTATTATTATATTTCTGAGCAGGGCTGCCGAAATTAATGATAAAATCTATTATGTAATGTCTACACTAAAAACCTTTGAACTTCACAACGCAACTGCTGACGATTTTGCCAAGTCAATAGAAATGGCTCAAGCCAATGGCTTTATAGAAGCCAGGCAGGCCAGGCTCAAAAGCAGATATGCTGATGTAATATACTTTACCGCCACAGAGGAAGCTGGAAGAGCTATATGTGACTATTTCAATCGCATGAAGGAAATAGGTCAGGATAGATCTGGGTCAAAAGCATCTTTTGATGGCAGAACTCTTATTATCCCAAGGCAAGATAGCGTTCTTTTTCTTGGCGTAGTGACTTCCATATTCGGATCTGGTAAAGTGCTTAAAGACCCAACAACTGGGGATATATTCGTATCTTCCCCAGCAAAGGAAGATATATTAAAATTATACAACAGTTTACATATAATTAATGCAGAAATATCTGGTCTTTCTGATGTTGTAAAGAATCTGGAAATCGCACCGCATGCAGAAAGTCAATATATTATAAAATTAATTCAAGACGGTGACCGGATCGTTATAGATATGAAGGGGTATTCAGATCCGACCGCGATACTAAACCTAATAGAAGAATGTTTCCCTTCTACTAATGAAAATTTCGTAGAAGGATATCCTTCGCATGAAATAATCAGACTTCCGAATACTGGAAAATATGGATATGATGTAAAATGCATACTAAACGGAAACAAAAATGATTTTTATAGATTTTTGAAAGTATGTGAAGCAAGAGGGTTCAACACCGAGCAAGCAAAAAGATTTGTTGAATACGCAGTAACTAATGGCATGATAAGTCGCTCCCGAATAGACGGAGAGATTGATATGCTAGGTGGTGAAGATCAACTGAATAAATCAATTCAGGAGGTAGAGAGGAATTTTGCCGACCACTTACTCAATACCAAGAAGCAGGCTGGAGTCAAAATAAAAGATAAGCAAGTGGACGGTATTAAATTCCTATACACTAGGCAATCTGCAATACTTGGCGATGAACCAGGGGTAGGAAAGTCTCTACAACTTATTGCTGCAGCCCACATAAGACTACAGACATCCGGAGGAAGATGCTTAATCATAACGAAGCCCATCGTTGTAAATCAGTTGGCCAAGGAAATCCAAGGCATGACAAAAAGCGACAGCATATCGACTGATTACAACTCAGATGCTCAATGGATGGTTCTTCCGTATAGCATATTTGGCAATGACAAATTACGAGAATCAGCTACTGCAAAACTGATGTCTGATGCCAAGGCTGGAAAAATAACGGTTATGATCCTGGATGAATCTCACACCATAAAAAATGGAGATCCTTCAGAAAGAGATCCGACTGGTGGGATGAAGCACAAAGCACAAAACACCACATTCAATATTCAAGATATATCCAAATATGTACCTTTCGTTTGGGGTGCTTCGGCAACCATGGTGGCTAATGTCGCTGATGATGTTTACAATCAATTGAAGGCGATCAATCACACCATAGGAAATATGGATTTTGATAAATTCAAAGACAGATTTACGCATCCAAGTGATCATGGAGTTCGTCTAGAAAAAGCAGATGAGTTAAGACAGGCTCTGATAGATCATGGAGTCTATATTCAAAGGAGCAAAAAGCAAGTCGAGCCCAATCTGCCTGATCTTAAAACGTATGAGCAGAATGTTATGGTCAGCGACTCTCAGATTAAGAATCTAGCTGCAGAAAGAGCCGATGGTGGCAAACCAAACATGATGCATGAAAGAATGGCTGTTGCTGAACTCAAGACAAGTCAATCTGCATCTAAGGCAGAATCCGTATTAAGACAGGGCAAAAAAGTAGCCATATTTACTGGCTTTCGCTCTTCTAGAAAAATGCTAGTTGAAAAACTGGAAGCTATTCTTGAAAATTTAGGTATGAGAAAAACAGTATATACTATAGATGGAGATCAGACATCTGAACAGAGGGAAATCATAGTTTCCTCATTCAAAAACCCAGACAGCCCAGTGATGGCAATAGTAATAAATCTGCAGGCAGGAGGAACTGGAGTCGATTTTCCTAATATCTTGACAGATGTTATCATAAACGACTTTGATTGGGCTCCATCTACTGATACTCAATCAATAAATAGGTTTTTCAGGATAAGCAGTAAGCAAGATGTAAATGTCACGTACATGGTTGCGAACAACACGATGGACGAAGTCATATACAAAAGACTGCAACTCAAGAAGCAAATTGCTGATGCAATAGCTGTATTGAATGATGAAGAATCTAGATTGATATCAGAGCAAAAGGGATCTTCTGATGCTCAGCTTCAAAAAACACGCGAAGAGAGAAGGAAATTAATGCTCACTTTAGCGCAAGAAGAAGCAGAAGATAGATCAAGATTCAATGTTTAAGAAAAATCTACTGGATTGGGTCTTGGCGGAATATCTGCCTTGTTAACCCAGTAATCCTTGGCGTTAATGGACCTATTTATCTTATGCCAAACATGCTCTGCTGAATTCATGTCCCCAGATCCAGATAGCTCATTAATAACTTTTGAAAGCACTATCTCGCGAGGATCGTTTTTAGATAAATTCTTGAAGAGTGGTGCTGATTGTCCTACATAATTACATTGAGATTCTATGAGAGATTTGGCGGAATTAAAATCGAACATATCTGAAAAGTCGGTTATTCCATTCACCGCATCCTGAGCAGGCTGATCTGCATGAATTCTCCACACAACACTGGCTGGATGATAGTGCAACAAACCAGAGAGTCCGTATCCTTGAGATTTTACAAGGATATCTTCCAAAGGATACTGGCTGTCCAAGTATCCCATAGAAGATCTTGGATCCCACACATGATTTCCTACGCAGCCCATTACCCCAGAATTCCAGCCATTCATTGCAGCAAGTTTAGTTCCGCAAGAAACTCTTGCTCCCGCAAGTAATATACGGTTCGTCCCGCTGAGCATGTTCTCGCTAGAATCTGGTCTAAAATCTACGCACATCCATGTGGATGCCTGCACCAGTATTGAAACAAACGCATTGAGATTGGTCTTGCTCGATACGAAATTCTTATGATTTTTCTTATCGATCACATTGTTATTCTCAAATGGGAATGTGCTTAAGGTCTGAGCAAGGCACCATTTTACAGAAGGATAAGCAGAAGAAAGCGACCTTATAGCATCAGCGAAATCGTTGGCAGCAGACTCTGCTTGCGCAAGCGTACATGTTTCAATGTAAGTTCTGATTTCTGGAAAGTCAATTATTCCATATCTGTAATTCTTAGGATTCAATGTGCTTGCGAAATTAACACATAGATCTGCGTCTATGGAAACTCCAGATCCAGTTAAGCCCATGTCTATATCATGTATTATCATGCAGCTTCTTGCAAAATCTGGATAACCAGGATCTATGGAAGTGCATAATAGAGGATTCATTTATCTTCCCTGAAGAAGTTTACTAGCGCAAAAAAGTATTTCCACTGTCTATCCCTGGCATAGTCTTTTAATATTTTGTGAACAGTTTGATTTATATCAATTAAACGATATTCCCTGTTCTTCACATCGCCCTTGGATGAAACATCATGAACTAGAATTTTGCAGCCATCATGGACTAAAGGAAAAACCTCCGCTTCCATTCTGCGCGAAGGTTTTCCAGTTTCCCAAGCTTTTGCTGCATGGGATTTATGAAAATGTATTTTATTTTCTATAGATGTGCCGAAATGTGGCTTTTTACTTTTCATTGTCAATTTTGACGCAGAAGATATCTGGTCTTATTCACAATAGCCATCATTTCGTCTCTAATGTTTGCAAGATCAGAATCTTTTTCTGGCTGCAGATCCTTAGAGAACTCTCCATGCATAAACTGAGCCACTTCACCAAGAAAGCCCTCTGGATCGACTCTTGAGATGTCGTCGACAGAAATGGAAGCTGGAGCATCTAGTTTTACATATCCATATTTACCAGAATATGTCTCCACGTACGAATCAACCAGCCCATCCAGGGCGGTGTACAGGTCTCCAAGCGCAGTGTGAGCAGAATGCTTTTTGGTCTGCCAATGAAGCAGCTTGATTTGATTTAATATTTTAAATAGTGTCGATATGTGCATAGTTTTCATTACTCCGAACTTCTACTGCGTCCTCTTTTTTACCATTTTCCGATTGGGCATTTTGCAGATGGATCTGCAGACATTGTTATGATGTTGCTATTGTTGCTCTTAAGACACAACCCCTCGCTATGCTCTGGACATATGACGCAAGTTGATTTTCTATTGTTTACCACATCAAGACTTATGGCATCTATTATTTTACTCTGAGCCATTTTTGCAGCTGCCTCTGCTTCTGCCTTTCTTCTCTGGCATGGAGCACATCCGCTGGACGGAGGAGCTGGCGTCGCCGATGGCAGAGATTCCAGACTCTTGACGTAGGGAGCCCCTAGCGCGGCTAGCGCCGTCTTAGACCTCATGGCATGCACAATGGCTGGATTGACCAGCGTCTGTAGCCCTGTCATGTAACTCTGATGGCGCCATGGCGTTCCGTCAGGAACTCGGTCAGAGAACTGACCAGTCCACTCCGATGCCCAATAACTCTCCCACTTCTCGCCAAATCTATGCGAGTAATCCTTGCTGAACATATGAGACAGCACGGATATAGAGACTTCCTCTGGGAAGTGATATCCCTCCCTGGAGGCAAACTGATTAAAATCTTTTGCCACCATCCTTGCATGATCTGCAAATGCTGGTCTGCATATCCAATACCCACCATTGGTATTCCTAATCTCTTTTTGCGTTACCCCAAACCTGCGATACAGAGATACCAATTTGTCATTAGGACAAGACCACCAATCACCCCTTCTAGTGGTTGGTGCGTTTACGGGACTCTCCAGAAAGGAATGCCATGGATCTTGACCAAGTATCTCAAGAGGATGATGGCTGGGAGATCTGACAAAAAAATGATCGGCATCAATGAACACAAGTGCATCAGCCTTTTCTCCAGCCATATGCCTTGCTAAATACTCAAACTTCCAGAACTGAGGTTGGTCTTTTGGTATGGAATCATCAAGAGGTCTGTTCTCTACATTCTCCAGTATCCTATCGGTGTAGGCTACGAATCTTTCCGTTATCCCATGAGCCCTCATGCTCTTCACCAAAGCCTGAAGCATGTTGGTATGACTTCCCCAGGCAACAGACCAGTATATAATATTACTCATTTCATTATCTCCTGCACACAGTTGTTCCAATCATTAATGGACTCTTCTTTATTGCACCAAATGTCAAGAGCCCACTTTTTGCTACGATCTGAGAATGTCTTCCTCAAGAAGGGATCTTTCATTCTCCTGATCCCTTCTTTCAATTCAGTTTCATCATCCCATAGCCATCCGCATCGCTTATCCCATATCATGTTGGGAAAATTATATTTTCTTGGAGCTATTACGGGAACTCCTGCAAGCATGGATTCCACAATAGATCTACTTTGATTTTCTATAAATTTATAATTGGAGCAATAGACAAATATATCTATCGCTTTTAGCCATTCTGAAACAGGAACTGAATTAGTTTGACGCAGATTCCATCTTGCGTCAAATGTATGCCATGCATATTTCTTACTTAGATCCTTGCTCCATCCCAGGATGTCAAAAGATATATCATCTCCCAATCTTTCATAGAATAGAGGGAAATCCTCTGGATATTTAAGCCAGTCGTCCCTGCTACTCTTTCCTACAGTTATTGAAGATGAATTTCTAAAAACTGGTTCAGCGCTCCATGTGTCGGCATCGAAATAATTTGCCAATATGGAATGCTTCTGCATGGGATTAGATGACAAGATCTTTGGAAGCAAAGATGACCTGTGGAATTCACTTGTGAATACCACCATGTCCACCCAGCCTTTGGATATGGCATCTATTTCATCTGGGTCGCTCCACATCATGTCATTCGCCCATATAAGCCTGAGACCCCTGTCCCTGGCCGCCTGTATTCTCCAGGATTCCTTGAAAATCCTAAAATTACAACAGGAAAAAGCAACTCCCTCATATTTCTGAGGGAGCTGGTCAAGTAGACAATATTTCACACCGTAACTATTGAGAAATGCTATATTGTCATTTTCAGTTAACCTGAATGGATCATTAGGAACACAGGTTATATCCCAGTCCTTATGCAAAAGCCTTATCAAATCTTTAAGTCTTGTGTCTGCTCCACCTAAATCCGATGGCCACTGCAGCATTACTAATTTTGGTTTATTCATACTTCTGTTTTGCATTCATGCTTTTCCACATTCTAATCATGGAAAGAGGCACCCTTTCTAGTTTTGCTTCGTTTTTACCGCCCATGCCCCCACCATGCTTTATCGGCTTGACAAGGGCTTCCTTTTTAATCACGTTAATCAGCCTAGCCCTTGACCAATGGCGCTCTTTACCTCCGATAACATTCGGAGGACAACGAACCCAAACTTGCCTGCCTTCGCTAAGCATGGCATGAAGTTGCTCTTGGGAAACTCTGTCCTGAGTGAGATTGGTGCTCATAGCAACAACATAGCGCTTAAAAATAGCCTGTCAAGTGCTAATGAAGATTTTTTAGAACTCTAGATCTCTTTGCGCCAAGTAGTTTGCTATGAAACTTTTAGCACTTTTCTCAAGACGAATACGCACGGCGGCTATCGCTCTGCATGCTTCTTGCGAATCGTCATAAGATCCAGTCAGATAAAAATGACCATCAATTACAACGTAGGCATCCCAGGTATCTCTTGGCCATGCCTCATCTGCAGGTCGAACCTCTACCATTGTCTTAAAGATGGTTCCATTGACTTCAAATTCGCCACGCTCGTCACGTATGTCTTCCTGCTCAGCGAGGAACATCACAAGTTCGGTATCCTTGCTTCCCTGGTCGTCTTTATTCGTGTTTTTTATCTTGTTTTTGTTCTTGCGGTTATCCATGCGTCAACCTTTCAATTCTTGATGAAGATTTTCAACCAGTCTGCCAATGCTATACTCAATTCTAGGGTTGACGTGACGCATGAGAGGAACAATCTTATGCCTAATAAAAGCTCTTGTTTTTTCCGTATTGCAGTTTGACGGATCTTCGATCCATTTTACCTGCATTTTACGGCACATCCGCTCGCAATCAGCCCTCGTAGAATCCAAAAGTGGTCTGATCAGATCAACTCCGTCTCCAAGCTTTCTGCACTTCCTCATGCCAGCAAGAGATGATGCCTTGGAACCTCGCATCAATCGGAAAAGAACTGTCTCGATCTGATCGTTGAGATGATGAGCCACCGCTACTGCGTTGCAATTGTGCGCAATCGCAGATTCGCGAAAAATCTCATACCTCATCTCCCTGCACTCGTCGTAGACATTGCTTGAGATGCTGCTGGGATCAATGTCCTTGCGAACAAAGATGCAACCGAGACTGCATGCGAGATTTTTGGACAGCGCCACGTCTTCCTCACAGTTCTCCCTGAGGTTGTGGCACACATGAACGGCGACAATATTGTCGAGCCTGCCCCTGTCCCTGAGAACGCAAAGAGATCCAAGAAGCGCACAAGAGTCCGCACCTCCACTAAGGCCCACCAGGATATCCCTAGTTCCTTTTGGCAGATTCGATTCGCAGTGGAACACAATCTTGTCCCTGCGAGCCTGCAATGGCACAAGTTTATTGCGTTTGTGCGCCTGGAAATGTGCAGATGTCTTCGTGTTTGCCATTAGGATTACACCTGACTATTTTTCCGCTCCAATCCAGAGCGAATACTGGTGATTTATGGTGACCGTAACGCTTAGCGCACTGCCTGCATGGAATGGAGCATCTGAATTCTCTGAATCTGTTTACTCTGACTCCAATAAAAAAAGCAACATCCTTACAATCGAAGTCATTATGAAACAGGTCAAATTCAGCATGATGTGCCCCCCAGGGATATCCTGCGTCACTGGCAGCATCACTCGTGGCAACTCTGTTTATTCCACATCCGATCATGTTTCCGTTTATGTCGAATGCCGCAAATGCGTGCTTTTTAGCCTGAGGAGACTGCGTCATTGCCTCCACCCCAGTTTCAAGAAAACATGAAACAAGGAAATCATGACCTATATTTAAAGAGGATTCCTCGCGAGAAGGCGATAAATTAAATATAATGTCGTCTTGGTATAAAAAAGCATCTCGACCAATCGCGCTAGAAGGACAAGCCGTACGGGGCTTCACTCCTACTGGCGATTTCTTTGTTTCCAAGGTCAAGAAGGCAAAAATGGGGCCCAAAGATATTCCTATCATATTGACGGAAGATGGTCACAAAACAGACATGAGCCTTATTAGGAACAACCACATTTTCTGGCCACAGAGTAAAAAAAAGCAAAGGTGCCTTGTAAGGTATTCTTACTGCGGCAGGCTGTGGGACGGAGAGGCGGATGTGGCTGAAGGCGACCCTATTGTAGAAGTCACACACACCGATCCCATGGGCGGAATGCCCTTTCTGGTCAAAATCCCTGTGGCAAACATCATGTCTGTGATGCCGAAATAGCCTTGTGTTTGTCACTAAAGTAAAAAGCATTGAAAAACCAGATAAACTCAGCTGGGAAGTTAAAAACCCTACTGGGTTAAACCTACTCATAGCTCCGCCATCCTGGGGAAAAAGTTTTCTTTTAGAATCGCTTGTAAAGTTATGGGCTGGTCAGGGCCATACAGCACCTCCATATCGAGCTGAAATGTCAATGGATGATGGAAGGATGTTCCTGCTGGGAGGCAGAGATCAATCTAATTTTTCCGTTGGAATAAACGCATCCATAGACTCTGGGAAAAATGGCATTTTGTTTTACCCAGGTAATGCCCGAAGAATAGTCTATCCCAGTTCCTCTCATGGTCATTCGGTTAAGTGTGCATTGGCACCACTAAGTGATATGAAAATAGGATTACAAAAATCAGTATTATTAATTGACGACATAGATTTTGGCATGGATGAGCATTCTGTTATGGAACTTCTATACATACTAAATGCAAATGCAAAGAAAACAGGCAACCAGATACTCGCCACGACCTCCCGCACTGAATTATCTCAAAAACTAGACGCCGATTCCACTCATGTAGCCTCAAGCGGTTGGAGAATTTTCAAGTCGACTATAGAGGATGTACTAAAGGGTACTTGATATTTTGAATGTATAAGACTTTTATGAACTGGTATAAAGAAGCATCATTAAAAGAATGGTTTGGCAAAGGAAAAAAAGGCGACTGGGTCAACATATGCGCCAAGGGCATGCCTCCATGCGGCAGATCAGATGCAGATTCTGGTGGATACCCCAAATGCCTGCCAAGAAGCAAGGCTAAGAGCATGAGCGCCTCCGAAAGAAAAAATTCATGTGAACGCAAGAGAAAGGTAGAGCGCAAAGAAGGCGATACTGGATCAAGAAAGCCTAATTTCGTACCTACAAAACCAAAGAAGTAATTACTTCCACTTGCCTTCTCTTATTTCCTGCAACTCATCGGCCAGAGAATGTCCACTACGATCCTTGGCATGATTAATGTACGCAAATGTTCTGCATCTAACTTTGCGTGGCAATTCAAAAATCCCGTAATTAAGCATATGCAATACCGTATCGGGATAATTTACAAAAATCTCTTCTCCACTTTTTATAAGAGTTGATGCGTAAAGAATGAAGTTGCCGTCTTCTGATCTTTTGACAAAAGAATTTGCATTATTTTTATGATTGCAAAAACGGCAAGATTCATCTCGTATGTAAGAATTTGGTTTTTTATCCTGCCAGCAGAAAACTGATATCTTTTCTCCAGAACCAATGTCCCTAGAAGCAAATATCCCTATCCCATGAAGCCCTGAAGGGCCTATGGCATAGGGATATTTATCTTTTGGGTTTTTAACTTTACTCAGATTACTTGTATTGGTTTCTGACACGAATAAGAACCTCTTTTACCCTTCCCTGAGGGACTCCAGGTTCCTTTTCGAATGTTTTCACCGAACCACCTGCTCTCAAATGAGATACAAGCATTTTAAAAATCTCTTCGTCCCGCTCGTCCTTCATGATGGGAGTGCCGGAGTCAAACTTATCGATAAGCTTGTAAATCTCCGACATGTTGCCCGATGACGAATGAGCAAGCGCAGGCTTGTACTTGATGGAAGGCTCCACATCATCCTTGAGGCGGAACCTGGTCTTCCTGTTGTTGCAGCGCTCTTGATCCCTGAAGACTTCACGCTTCAGAGAGTTGACGGCAAAGGTCGAAAATTTGATGGCGTAGTATGGATTGAACAAATCCACGCACTTAATGAGGATTTGATTGCAAAGAGAGCAACGATCCTCCATGTCGTGGTCACCGATGTACTTTTCACGCCATTTGTTTGTAACGGTGAAGATAAGCGGAGTGTTGATCGCAATCAGGGCACTGCGAATTTCGAAAAGATCCACAGCGATGTCCGCGATATCGTCGCTGATGCTGGAGGTGACGATGCGGGGATTATTCCCCATAGCCACCATACTCAAGAGCTTTCGCTTCAGGTTTACAAGAAGTTCAAATGACTCTTGCTCCTGCTTCGATGTCATCACCTGGTTCCCGCTTTCCTTTTCAAAAGACAGGAAAAGCTCGCGACAGCGGTGAGTTACTGCTGCAATCTTCCAGTCATCCCAATCATTACCCTTGGTATCCACGACTCCAGTGGTCAGGATTGGAATCCGTTTCACAATGTCCTTGCGAAACATTGCCTTTTCTGCGACTGACATCCTTATCATGCGTCCTCCTGTTATCAGACTTTTTCTTCCCACTGCTGCAGAGACGGCAAGTTAACGAACTTTGCGCATGCGTCAATACCTGTGGTCAGTGATGTTTCTAACTTCTTTTTTTAGGGGTTTTGCCCCATGTGGATCTTGATGTCCATCTTGTTCGTAAAGTACTCTACGAACTCGACTTCTGACGATCTGTCTGCATGCGTGCGCCCACCGCACCATATGTCCCTCATTCCTGTGGAAGCTATGTGGATAAGGCATCTGGAGCATGGAACCCCAGTAACGTATATGCGACAATTTGTCAAAGATTTGTGTGCTGAAATGATCGCATTCATTTCAGCGTGTACCATGAATGCATACTTTTCTGGCCGTAAATTGGGAAATTCTGCATCAGGAGCACCTGCGGGAAATCCGTTATAGCCAGTGCTGATAATGCGATTTTGAGAGTCGACTATGACCGCGCCATGCTGAGTCTGGGCATCATGCGAGCGGTTTGCTACCAATTCGCATAATTTTAAAAAATAAGAATGCCAGTCAGGTCTTTCATGAGACCTGTCAATGCATTCCATTATTCTTTTATCTATTGTGTATTTCTTGTCATCCATGTCCATGGATTATAGACATGGATGATGTGCTCAAAAAGATGTTATTTCTTTTCTGGCTGTTTTTGCTCGATTGCGAAGAGCAATCTGGTCTGCAATTCTGTCATTTTTATTTCTATCTCGCGCAATCTGGTGCTTATGTCTAGCAGCAAGGTGCGGTTGTTAGATTCAGCCTGAACAAGACTCGACTCTATTTTTTCATCAGATTTCTTAAGACTCTTGATCTCTTCTTCCAACTGATTAATTCTAGTGGCAGAAACTGATTGCGTAGTCCATAGCGTGGTAAAGAACACGCCAGCGCCAATCACCACAGTCCATACTAATTGACCAAAAGACACCATGCTTTGCACCTTGTTGCTATTAATGCTACCATTAGATGTGTCTGAAGAAGCCTGCTTGCTCACCATGTTGTGATCCCCCCAGCACATATTACGATTACTTTTTTCTATTATTTTTCTTCTTTTTCCTTCGGGAGGTAGCAGTATTTTTATTTTTTTTAACTGATTCCGACTTCCTATACCCCATTCTCCACAAAGCCTTGGAAATGCTTTGTGCTGAATCTGTTATAGCCTCTTCATCCATGTCCCAGTAGCATGCATGAAGCATCTCATGGATGAATATCTCAAGTTCTTCTTCTCCATTAAGAGCATATGCAACTGCTATTTTGGGCTTGCCTTTGTTGATGCACCAACCAAGCAACTCTGGGTTGATTCTTCTTGGTCTGCTGATCGAAAATCTTTTTCCTCGCAAGTTCACTGTTTTTACAGGCTTCATGCTAAATTACCAGATTTTTCGAGCAGGGATCCACATCGAGTCCCGACGATAGTGCGATACCGCTCTCGGCCGAAGTGCTAGAGGCAGGTATTCCCCCGTCGTGAACTATTATTCCTCCTGCGACAAGTGCATGGGCACCCGTCAGACTGAGGGCAACAGTCATTGTTGGTCTCACCTGCCTCACTACTTCAGATACACGCACTAGTTGCAGATTCCTGTCCACAACAAAATAATCTGATGATATAATTGATATTGATCTAAACCTAAAATTATTTCCATCTTTTATAAGTACTGGATGCTCAAAACTGGCAGATACAGATCCTATTGTAAATCTCTCCTGTTCATATCCTATTTGTATTTGAGAGACTGAGGCAGGAGCAAATATCCACTCATTTATTGGCGGAGCCGTCCATCCCTGAGAAATATCGATATTATCGGGCATGCTAACGCCAGGATTGGGATTGGAACCAAATTTAACTCCTAGCACCACATCTCCAATGCGTATGTTTTCTACATTTTTCTCGGTACCGTCGGACATCAAGACCTTAGTGCCAAAAGCCAGGCATGCGCATCCGCATGCTATTTCATCCCAAAGCGCCGAACATGACGAATTATTGTTCGCAAATACTGGGCTATATAATATTTGAGGATATCCATTTAGACATACGGATACGGAATTTATGGAAGGAACTATGCACCCTGAGTTGGACAATGCCAATATCTCTTCATATGTAAAGCTGATAGACGGATCAGATGGAGCGCATTGACATCCGCAAGGATTGCTTGCGTGCACTTCAACCGTAGTAACTCCGCCGCAGTCGATTATATTACCATTGCCATCAAACCAAACTCCAGCACACGGAGGGGCAGATCCGCATGTTTCCTCTGGAGTGAAGGACAGTGATCTCTGAGTGTTTCCCCCAGCCTCCGTAGCGCCATCCGTAAAGTTATTGCTTGCAGTTCCAGTTCCAGAATTTATTTCACATCCGCCGTTGCACTGCTGGCAAGCGGAAGAACATCCCACTGCATCTATGTCAAATGTGAGAACAGAGCTAGGATCTCCATTGCATCCCATGAACGCAAACAGCCTGTAAGAAGAAGTGGCTGAAGCGGGCAATTGACTGACAACATTATCTATGTATGCGATTCTTTTCTGCGTGCTCACAGTGGCGATGCATCCAGTGTCGAGTATTACATTTCGCTCTCCTATATGATATATGTGTTTCCACTTATTTTCATTTAGAGTCTCAGCAGCATACGCCGCAGGATCCCAGTAGAATATGCGCGGGATCTGCAAATCAAGATCTGCTTCTTGGCCCAAGATATGAAGCTCAGTACTATTGGAAAGAATGGATAATTGCTCTAGGAAATATATGACATTCGATTTGCCATCGCTTTGATTTCCAATAGGATCTGTATCCTTAAGTAAGTTTATAACGGGATCTGGTATGAATAAGTCTGGACTAAATACAGATGCTGCTCCTGCCAGTACGGTCATAGCCAAATGGTAAATTGAACATGTTGGCATATCAGAACCAATTATGGTACATTTCGCATGGAATGGTCTGAACGAGAAATAACCTCCACTAGCGCCAGATGGACTTGCAAAATGACCTACTCCGCTATTGTCTGGACAAGCGATGCTTATTGATGATGATATCTTTGCTGTCGCTCCAAAAAGAGGTAACTGCATTACGGAGTCTGGCGCAGGAAATGGCTGACCAGATCCCAGCCCTGGTTCCGGTATACCCGGTATATCGATGGCTTCCAGCATGTATCTGTACGCAGGATTACTCTCGCAATTGCTTGCTCCCTGCGGGTTAGCCTGCTCTCCCAATCGAACAGGATCAATAGTGCTATCATTATATATAGAAGCTTTAGCATAGCGGTTTTTCCCACATACTATGAAAATTCTGTCTGCGACTGCGTAATTTTCATATGTCATGCAGATGAAGCCATACTTAAGGGCGCCCCCTTGCGCCAAAGCTGGATATTTCATGGAATCATGGAAATATGGAAGTTCGCATGGAGATGTCTGGACTTGCTGAGTAACATGATTACATTGAGCCGCAGCAAGAAGTTCCAGTCTCATTTCCTGTGGACATCCAGTGAATGTTGTTTGAATGATTGGAGTAACAGGCTTCACTTCGTTGCATCCTCCTCCAGAGCAGCCAGAAGGCAGCGCCAAAGCAGGTCCTTGTCCTTGACCAACTATATTGAAACTAATGCCTGGACATCCCCCTCCGGATATAACATAGCCAGGTGGACACTGGACAGTCGATATTGTGCAATCGCACCCTGGCTCTGGCGGCAAGGCTGGGGGGGATCCTCCAAACTCCGAATCAAGATAAAGCGCGGCGAGGCACGAGCCCTGATTCTTCAGGCAGCAGATAAGATCTTCACGGATGTACACTGCGGTAATTTTATTTTTACCTCCGCATACCGATGGAGAACAGATGTCCGTGGAGAATGATATCTTATTTTCATTTATATTATTTAAATTAAAGAAATTACCAGAGGTAGGAATGGGTAAGGTAGATACGCAACTTCCCACATAGGCAAGAAGATCAATCCATATTCTTTGCGGAACAAATGAGTTGCTTCTTATGCCAGATTGATTATAGTCTATTTCAGACAAAGTTCCATCGCTGCATACTACAAACAACTCGACCAGGGTCGGGTCAGAGTTATTGAATGCATTAAGTATGGAAGCAAGAGTTACCGTGGCATTATTTGCAAAGCAAGAACCTGAAGAGCTAAGGCATAAGCCTATAGAACTTGATTCACTGAACTCTGATATAAGTGAATTAACATACGTTGAAGTAATGGTGCACGAAGTTGGACCTACAGAACTGCTGGAGCTGCTTGAACTGGAAGAGAAGCTTGAACTGGAGGATGAACTCGAACTGGAAGATGAACTCGAACTGGAAGATGAACTAAAACTTGAAGAAGAACTGGAACTTGAGCTGGAAGAGGAAGCTGGCAAATACCTTAGTTGGATATTGGCACTAGTTATACTTTGCACTCTATTTCCAGCAGTCGCAGTGGAATCCGTGATGCTTATTAGCCAGGTACCTTGAACTTGAGATCCTTGCAGCAAAGAAACCGCATTAACCTGTGATTCCGATCCGCTATTATTGGTTGCATACAAAAATGATCTTGCTGTACTTATTGTGCTACCATCCGCAACATCAGCCGCAATCCATAAAGAACCTCCGTTGTCTATGAATGAATAGGTTCCGCCAAAATTGCCTAAATGCCCAACTACATTGAATACAGAAGCACCGGGTCGGTCAAAAACCGTCAAAACCTTTCCATCTGGAGCAGTAATCCTAACTGTAATGTTGCCGCTGTCTGGACTTGTCAAGCTAGTTAAAGTCACAACTATGGAATTTGCTATATTGCATATGCTTCCAAATGCACTTACAGATGCCTGCAGCACTATCGATCCAGGATTTGGTATATTTGACCCCGTCGTGAATTGTATATTTAGTAAGCTGCATCCAGAGCTAGATGAACTACTGGATATGCTGCTTGATGAAGAAGAACTGCTACTAGAACTACTGCTACTTGAAGATGATGAAGGCCTGGGAGGACATATTATGCAATATGAAGACCAACTAAAAGCAATAAGCTGATCATAGGGAACCTCTCCATTTTGATCAGAAATAGAACTTACATATCCAGAATTGTTAAAGTCTAGAGCAAGCTTCTGCTCGGAAGACATGTTATCTTGGCCATTTCCGAACAAACCAGAGAGGATGCCATTATTTATTCTTCCCTGTTGACCCCATAAAACATTGCCACCTGAATCTATAAGTGGGCATCCAGAATATCCTGGGAATTCTATAGCGGGAAAGGGCTGATCCCAGGCGAAGCACGGAATACTACTAGAACTACTAGAACTACTAGAACTACTAGAACTACTAGAACTACTAGAACTACTAGAACTACTAGAACTGCTAGAACTGCTACTTGAACTTGAACTGCTATTGCTAGAACTGCTTGAACTGCTGCTAGAATTTGAGCTCGAACTGCTGCTAGAACTGCTAGAACTGCTAGAACTGCTAGAACTGCTAGAACTGCTAGAACTGCTAGAACTGCTAGAACTGCTAGAACTGCTAGAACTACTAGAACTACTACTAGAACTACTACTAGAACTACTACTAGAACTACTACTAGAACTACTACTAGAACTACTACTAGAACTACTACTAGAACTGCTAGAACTGCTACTGCTAGAACTGCTACTGCTAGAACTGCTACTGCTAGAACTACTACTGCTAGAACTACTACTGCTAGAACTACTACTGCTAGAACTGCTACTGCTAGAACTGCTACTGCTAGAACTACTACTGCTAGAACTACTACTTGATGAAGAAGCTTGTATTTCTATAATGAAAGCATTGCCAAAAGGAGACCAAACTCCCGGAACATTCTGGACTTCTACTTGAACGCTGAATCTATCAGGAAGAGTAGGAACTGGATCTATACTGTTATTGGAAATGGCAAATGCGAGGTGCTGCCCAGACCCAACTTGAAAATTATCGTTTGGTCCAACCCGATTCCAATCGTCACCTATGATGTCAATATTGGGGTGATCATTTGTTTTTGTTATGGGAGCATTTGATACTCTAAAATGCAGTATCAAGTTTTCTAGAGACGAATTCCCGTCTTGTCCGTCTACATAATTTGGTCTGAACAAGCGAGTAGCACCACAATTCATATTTGATGAATTGTTCGGGTATGATGCTGTGTTTTGAATGTAGCCAGTAAAGCCAAGCCACGCTGGTTCTGGGCAAAGGCTACTTGAACTTGATGAACTTGATGAGGACGAGAATACATCGCCACAATTGCAAGGCAATGTATACTCAGAGCAGTTTACAGAACTGGTTTCTGCGCATTTGAATTCAAGAATAGCCTTGGCTAGTACTGAGCCACATGAAGCAAGCCTGCATATGAAGTTATTTTTATTCGTGAGAGTTATGGAGAAAAGTTTTGTAACCTGAGAAAAAGATCCGCTTGTAATGCATTGACATGCTGGTAATCCTTGGGCAGCACAAGTGGCAAATGTGAAGAAATCAAGAGGCGTAAAAATAATACTTCTATCCGCATTCAGATCTACAGAAAAACTTTCATTTCTTTCCGCGACTGTAAGTATGTCCAGTATGTCCTGATATATAAATCCTATTTTCCATCTATTTTGCGCAGCTGCCAATGGTGCAGAAAGCGTGAAAGTTATTATGCTTCCTTGGTCGTTTCGATATTGCAATACGACGCATGCATCTGAGTTAGAAAGATTATCCCGAATGGCATCTACGTATTGACCAACGCTGTTGGTGGAATTAGCCCTTTGCCCATTTATACATGGAGACACTGGGTGATTATCAAAATTTGCCAAGCAGTTTATCGAGGATGTGCCCAATAGGTTGAAAAATTCAGTGTAGGAAATTGAATTATTGCAAACTCCAGGCTGATTATCTGCGGGAAGGGTTATGGACGGAGGCAGGCATATATTGCCGCTGCATCCTACGCATATCTGTTGAAAAACTGGCTCCGAACAAGATAACCAGCCTAGAGGACATCCCAGTTGTAATATAGCACGAGCTATGGTGGAGCCACAAGATGCCAACTTGCAGAGAACATCATCTGCTCCTCCCCTACCGTCCAATACTATTGATATATACCTTGGTTTTACATTAATGATGGGATTTGGGAAGTTTCCAAATGCAGTGCAGCAAGGATCAAGAGCAGGATCACATTGTGATTCTTTTAATTCTAATTGGAAGCCTATTTTTGGATTCAAGGGCCATGTAGCCGCCCCGTCCAGAACTGGGTGAGTTCCATCTCCGTTGACTGGAAAAATTCCCTCTAACAACTGAAGTATGTCTGTATATATAAATTTAAGATGAAAATTAGATTCCTCGCCAACCTCGACCACCAAGGGGTCGAATGCGAAATTTCTGACATTCCCATCCCTGTCTACAAAATTTATCTTAACGCAGAATTGTTCTCCATTGAAAGAGAAGACATTTTGCCTTACATATTCCATAACATCCCTGAAAGGGACATCGCTAGGTTCTCCATCCACACATAGCGCTGGCAAAAGGCAGGAAAAGAATTGCCCGCATGATCCAGGATCTCCACATCTTGGGAAAGATCCATAAGAGATTGGTCTTCCAAATGTATTGAATTCATCAAAAGATATCTGATTGGGAAGATTCAGGCAGAATCCTGCTTCGTCAGTTTGTGGCATCGGCGGCAGACATGGAAGAGATGAACTGCTACTGCTTGAACTGCTACTAGAACTGCTAGAACTAGAACTACTGCTAGAACTAGAACTACTGCTAGAACTAGAACTACTGCTAGAACTACTGGAAGATGAAGATGAAGATGAAGATGAAGATGAGGATGCAATTACTGTTATTTGAAAAGTACCTCCCCACGGATTGGGATCTACTTCAAACGGAGAAAAACTAATGATCTTATTAAGTGATACCTCTATAACTTCGGGAAGAGTTGGTACTGGATCGACTGGATCGTTTGGATCGTCTGGATCGTCTGGATCGAAGGATATGGCAAATGCAAGATGGCTTCCCAGGTCAAATCCAGCATTTCCTCCTGGGCCCCATCTACTCCATCCTGTGTATGGAGGAACATGATCAAAAGAATTTGTTATAGGAGAGGCTGATGCCTTGAAGTGAAGAATAACTCCATTTATAGAGCTATAATTTAATTGCAGATTTAGTTGCCCAACGATGACGCTGTTATCACAAATAGGTTGAGAAAGACCATTCGGATATTTTTCATTTTCAGTTGCGTTTTGATTGAAGCCTGTAAAGTCCATAAAATCTATGATTGGACAACTACTAGAACTGCTAGAACTGCTAGAACTGCTAGAACTGCTAGAACTGCTAGAACTGCTAGAACTGCTAGAACTGCTAGAACTGCTAGAACTGCTAGAACTACTAGAACTACTACTGGAACTAGCAGTAAAATTTAATGTGAGCACAAATGTATCTATCAGCGCATCTGTATCGTTGTCAAAAACAGAAACAGTAAACTCTGGAGGATCTATATTCACTGGATTTACATCTATAGCAAAAGCCATATATAAATTGTTAAGCTTGGCTGCTGCCAAGTTTACGACTCCGCCATTTGCAACTGAATTAAAGAACCCCGGTACTGATTGAATAGCACCTGCACCAAGGTCAGCAAAACCAGAGTTCACCAGACCAACCCTGACTCCGTTGCCGCCACCGCTATACTCTATTCTTAAATTGTCTGGATGAGTTTGGCATATGGCTTGAAATATAGTGTTGCGAAATGTGCCAGGGAATACAAAGTTGGTAACTCCGATATCATTTTCCCAATTCAGCGGAGCACAGGAACTACTACTAGAACTACTACTAGAACTACTACTAGAACTACTACTAGAACTACTACTAGAACTACTGCTGGAACTGCTGTCAGAACTACTGCTGGAACTACTGCTACTGGAATCGCTGCTGGATGATGAGGAAGAAGAACTACTATCACTAGAACTACTGCTGGAACTACTGCTACTGGAATCGCTGCTGGATGATGAGGAAGAAGAACTACTATCACTAGAACTACTGCTGGAACTACTGCTGGAACTACTGCTGGAACTACTGCTGGAACTACTGCTGGAACTACTGCTGGAACTACTGCTGCTAGAAGAGGAAAAGTTAATAACTGATATAACGAAATCTGGAGCAAAAAATGCAGTGCTATCTACTACTAATTCGCTGCCCTCCATATGAAACGCGGTGACTGCCCTTACGGAAACCGTGATATCAAAATTGGAATTTATTACAGCATCCTGATCTATTGCAAAACCCAAATATGAATAGGAAAAACCAGGAGATTCTATTCCAGTAGTCCCGCCGTTATTTAACAGAATCCAACCAGCGTAAGCAGTGTTTATGCTGTGATCAAATTGATTTGTGATCTGAAACGATGATTCCTTAAGTCTCAAAGGCACATTGGAGGGGGACCATGTAATTTGCAATGTATGGTATCCATCGCATGAAGTAACAAAATTACCATTAGGATATCTTTGAGCAATAGCTGCCGAACCATTGTATCCAACGAAATTATTCCATACGGGAGGATGGCACGAACTGCTAGATGAACTATATGAACTAGATGAACTAGATGAACTAGATGAACTGGAAGAGGAGCTACTGGAAGAAGGAGGAGGTTCTGGCATGGTGCATCCAGCGCAAGATATGGATATGCTCCAAGATCCAGTCGCTACTTCTGCTCCGTTAGGAGGCAAACATCCAGCAAGTACAAAACACCTCAGCCTGTAAGAAAGAGGATCGCCAGTTGCACTTTCAAGAAAGCTTCTTTTTACCTTTACGAATCCTACAAGCGCTTCTCCACGCTTGAACCATGTGACATCGTCCACATCTTCAGATCCCTTAAATACATTGTACCATAATGAATTATTGGCGCATCCAGTGTCTGCAACTATGCCCCATCTTGGCATATTGAAAATGCTCGTAGGACCAGGAGCAGGAAGCCATGTCTTGGGATGCCCAAGTTGGGTCTGACTCAACAAACTGGGATTTGCACATAGGTTGAATTGAGGATCAAGCAGTGAATCAGCGCTATTGGCAAAATGAGATGGTTTTCTAAGAGGAGGAACCGCACTGTCACATAGGGTATTGTTCCCGTAGAATCCAGAAACGGCAGTATCCGCGTATCCAACGAAACCGCCCTGCACAAGGAACCTCTGGTCGGCGCGAACAGGCAAGTTGCCATATCCATATAGCGGAGATTTCAAAGCATTTAGATTTACTATTGCGCCAGATCCAGTGTTGAGCAACTCAGTTGGAGCTGAAGATCTAGTGATAATTAATCTGTCACTTCCGAATCCTGGGAAGAAGTTTATCTCCAGAACAACATAATCTCCGTCTGGAGAAGCGCATGATGGATTTATGGGATCAAAAAAGCTAGTTAAATTTATGAAAAACTCGCTTGCAGGATCCTGGCCAGCAGCTTCCGTATTGCCAGATCTTGTTATGTTGAAATTGCATATAGGAGGCACAAGTATGGCCGATGAAGATGATGACGAAGATGCTCCCCCTCCAACCGCGTCATCTACATTTCCTCCGCCACAGCATACTTCTGGATTTTCACAGCATCCCTGACAAGTCATGACGGCATCCCACGATGCAATAGATGAGTTAACCCCATCGCATCCTGGGAATATGACTACTCTTATTTTATAATTCCAAAATGAGTCTATCCCAGTTTCGTCGGTTTGAAACAACCTGTCATCGACTCGGAAAAGAAGATATTCCGAGGAGTCGCCACCCTCTCGCCACGGAGGGAGCGGATTTGCTTGACCAGATATTATGCATCCAGAATCGGCTATTGCATAAGGAGAAACTGAAACAGGTGCATCATTCGGAGCAGGCCATACATATGGATGAGGAGGATTCCTTCCTATATTAGCATTCATGTAGAGATCGGATGAGTACCCTATCTCCCCATCAACGATCTGCTTAGCTCCAAGAATAGTTTCTGTTAGATCTCCATACAGAGGCATTCTTAAATATGCTGTTATATCCGGAGAACTTTCGCTCTTGGTAGGGAGAACGAATACTCTCGCTCCCTTTCCAAAGGAGTTCATGGACAAGCATATGGTTCCATATGGTCGGTCATCCACGCAAACTATTGCATCTCTGACATCAACTATCCAGTCAATTGGTCTGACTGAAGGATCGAAGGTCACACTAGATGCACTGGCTGAAAAAAAACATCCAGCATGAGCGTCTGAGCAAGAAGCCAATGGTAGGGGAACTGACATCGAGGAGTGAATGTGAGAGAATTTATTCAATACCTCCAAGATAAAATTCGCATATGTGCCAAACGCAGAGGCAAATGCAAGCAGACTTGCTTCAAATACTGGAGGATCTCCAAGAAATGAAACTAAAGTTGTTTCTGCCAATCCACTGTCCAGCAAATCAGCCAAATTTGCAAAGAACCCCTCTGTAGGATCTCCATTACCATCAAGTTTGTGAAAAAAGCCATCGGGCTCTGGACAATTCTCAGTTAATACATTTTTATAAAACTGTGCTTCCTGCGGGAAGTTATCATCATTCAAAAACTGCATCACCGCGCTTCTGCACACCCTAAGACTCTGTGTTGCTTGCTCTGGAGTATCGCAGTTTAGTGTTGATACATCAATAAGATCTGAAATGAAAACAGATCTGCTGCCCTTTAAATAACCAAATATAACAGCTTGTTGCCTGACTGCTATCGCATCACGCAATCCATCTAATATGGATCTCAGCCCAAGAACCCCTATGCCGTTGGCATCAAATAGACCAGATGTTTCTATATAGTTACTATAAGATGTTGTGTCAAATGGGTTTCTGGGCATATCACGGGATCAATATTTTACTGCTACTGCTACTGCTAAATGGGTCAGGTCCTCCGTCCAATTGTTGCTGCTGATTATTGTTTTGAGGATCTGAGGCATTAGCTCCATTTTCTCCGTTTATTTCTGCATTGTGAACCAGTATTCCATCAACGAAAAACCAATCACTTCTTTCTGTATTTATCTTCACTGTAGCCAGTGCCTTATCTATTTTTCTTATATCAAGGTGCATTTCCTCTAGTTTTTCGTTATAGCACCTCTCTGTACCATGCATCATGGACACACTTCTAAAAAATATTTTATTTTCATTAAAAGCCAAAATAGGATGCTCATACGTTAACCTTAACTTATTGTTCACTAGATAGTACTGTCTTTCAAAACCAAAGCTTACTGATGTAACCCTGGTTGTGCAGTACTTCCATCCAGATGTATCTGCAGGGACACTGTCTTTGTCAAAAACATTTATAAAATCTGGATCAATACCAAAATCAACACTAAGTAGTTCATCTCCTGGGACAATCGATTCCACTTTCTTGCTGGAACCGTCAGCTATTAATACCATAGAACCAAAACCAATACACTGATTATTGCAGTTTTCTTCGCATGCCTGACTGACGATATTGCATTCACAATCAAAACCACCCGATCTTACTATCTGATTAATAGTCACGGGAACGCCGCCACTGCAGCAAGTAGAAGTTATAACTTCCGTGCATCCAAAATCTAGCTGCAATGTGCAAAAATCAATTGCAGACATGAATATGGGATTCGGACATGTATATCCAAAACATATCTGGCAATATGCAGTTATGTCCACCTCCTGTCCTGGAGGTATTTCATCGCATGACCCTAGCCCGCAATTAGGTATTCCCGCACACGGATTGACAAACAACGAGGAAGAGGAAGAAGACGAGGAAGAACTAACTCCTTTTGATGATGATGAAGAAGAAGGCGCAGATGAACTTGAACTTGATTTAAAGGAAGATGAAGATGAAGAAGATGAAGAAGGATATTCATCGCATGGGCATAAAGAGCAGGAACACCCGATGCATTGAGACGATGCAGACCATACTGCAGTGCCAAAGTTTGAGCAGTCATCAAAAACTATTACTCTGAGCTTCTTGTGCCACGGATCATTAACATCGTTGCTGTAAGAATCGGATGGTATGTTAAAGCAAGTTATGAAAGATCCAGTGCCTTCATCGTAACACCATTCCACTGGAGAAAATGCAGCGTCAAAAGGCACGAAGTCTTCTGGCAATCTCGAGTGAACGCAACCACTATCTACGATCAGAGCGCTTACTGGGCAGTTTATCTGCACGCCAACATCTGATGAACTAGAAAAATATGGATTGAAGCTAGAAAGACCGTCATTGCCAAATCGATTAGTCAAAGCCTCGTTGACGTAGAATACATTGCTATAATAACCAGTATTTGACCTCAAGTGGGAATCAAATCCAGACATATCAACGGCGTTGGCTCCAAATACGGGAGATCTTACGGCATTTATCATCTGAGATACTGATGTGAAGCCTGAATCCACATCATGCTCTGGTGGATACCATGTTCTCAATACGTAAAGACGATCAGGAGCTACTGATCCCTGATTGGTCTTGAACCTTAAGCAAACTCTTCCCGTGGAAGATCCAGGAGGACATTGAAGAGCGTTATTTATAGAAAGGACATAGTCATGCACCGTGATGGGTCCAGATCCAGCCCTAGTCTGGCTGAATGCGCAAATTGATCTTGATGGCCCTGGAGGTGGTGGAGGATCGTCCCCTCCGCAGAAAACATCATCGCAAGAACAATCCATGCAATTAAGAGCAACAGACCAACTCATGGAAGTTGCTCCAATTGAGCAGTTAGGAAATATTATTAATCTTATTTTGTAGCGCCAGCCATCATCTGGATCGGAAGATGTTGAGAACATGTTGTAGTTCACTGGGATGCATAGTTTGGCTACATTGTTCTGCTTCTTCCATGGAGATGGAGGGAATTGGGTAGCAGTATTGATGCATGATGAATCAGCAATAGGATTGACGGGACATTCCACGCCCACTCCATTTACATCCATTCTAACAACCTGGCTGGATATATTGGTATAGACAGATGGATTGAGATAGCCATATGGATTTACTGGACTGCCGCCTCCATAAGGAATTCCATCCTGACCTATTTCGCTAAAACCAAAAAGTTTTGATCTTAAAATTGATGTGTTATCTGCAGACAACCTATCTATGGTTGGCAGTACAACAACCCTGTGCTTGCCAACTAAGGATGAAAAAGAAAGGCATAAATATCCAAATTCAGATATGGAAGAACATGTAAGTGCGTTCTCAACATCGATTATGACTTCGACTGGATTGTCAGCCCACATCTGATCCACTTCATTGCCATTAAGAGCGTAGTTGAATGTGCATGCGTCATTTTCTCCTGCGCAATTGACATTGGGGATGTTTACTGAAAGAGATTTGTGAATATAGCTTAACTTGTTTAGTATTTTCAAAAAAGAATTAGCCCAAGCCCCCTGAGCTCTGGCATAAGATAGCATGCTTGGTGTTGCGTCTGAACCGAATACAGGAGGAATTGCTATTGTAGTCAAATCACTAGTACTTACATTATCTCCTACAAGTTGATTTATATTAAGATAATAGCCATCGGTAGGATCGTATTTTCCCGTATTGTAAGTGACTTTTTGAAAAAAACCATTTGGTTCTATGGCATCAGCGGAGCAGCCAGAGAGAATTATTCTTTCATATTCTCCACTTGGATGACCAGCTAGAAACTGCATCATAGCAGAATTTAGTATCTCGGAAGCAGTATATATGCTTGATGGTGTGTCAAATATCAACCCAGAAACATCCACAGGATTAAATGGAATTGTTCGTGAATATGCGTCAGATACGGCTCGCTGCCTAAGCAGTATCGCGTCCTGTATATGCTTCATGATGTAATCAATTCCCAGCATACCACCGGAAACTGGGTCAAATATTTCTCCAGAAGTAAAATTAAGAGAATACTGACTGACATCAAACGGATTACGCAATTAGGATCCTCCACCCCTCCAGGCGCAGTATGTTCCATATCCGCCTAGTTCTTTCTTGAAATCCATCTGTACTGATGGATTTAAATCTACTACATGGATAGATCCATCGCTTCGAAGCAATCCAGCGTTTCCAACAGCCGTAAGTTCCTGCATGATCTTCTGAGCAAAAGATTGAGGATCAACCGATGCTGGAAGACTTATATCAGAGCAGAATATTACAACATGGGCAAACTTATTCACTATTGACGGCGGAGATATGGTAGAGAAAATACCACCTCTTATGTTTGCCGAGAAGTCAAATATCTTGCTAAATATATCAGTAGTGCTCCTTGCATTCCAGGTGTCTATTCGCATGGATGCCCTGATTAATTCACTCTGACACACGCATTTAAACGGTGAAGATATCCCACTTACTGCAGACGGATAAATCTGAGAAGAAGGAGAAGTTGGATTAAGAGCAGAAGAGCATGCAATGAGAATCTCGTCTCCAAGGAATAAATCTCCATATACAGGATCTAGCATTCTGGAAATGGCTCTCATAGTCCTTTTCATCTTACTTCTCTCAAAAAGTGAAGCATTGTTGTCCACTGCGTATTTCGTGTGACCGCTTCCGCTTGTTCTAGAATAGAATTGAGGATAAGCATCATCGGACATGCCATATGGTAGTGATATGTCTTCTTCATCAGGTATTGAATCATAGGCACTGATGTAGTAATTCGCTGATTCAGGTAATGTATTGCCCATTATAGTGCTGTCATCTATAAGCAATAAAACAGGACCCAAAGACGAAGAAGAGCGATCCCTTGCAAACAAAGGTATGCCTGACTTGCATACATGAGTCACATCCTTGGCATTTGCGCTAGCGTTTGTGGCTGCAACCACTACCGATCCAGGACCGTCTATCATGAATCTAGATCCAATTCCCGTTGAGTTGAAATTATTTACGATGTTGGACGAGGTAATTGTTCCATTGAGCGATGCTGGAGAGTTAATCCTGATTATCTGGCCACCCCTAGTTGATGAATCAGTTCCGCTTTCCACGACGGTCGTCTCCCTGAACGACTTCATCTCGTTGATGTTGTCATCGCTTAGATCATCCGTATGAGATACATTACTACGAACAGTCTCCCTAAATGCATATATATTTGATGTATTAAATGAGAAACATGCAAGTCCGAACACATCACTCCAAGACATCTGCATGAGTGGACCGTTGGGACTTCCATTGCGCGAATAGGTATGAGATGACGAAAGCCTGATTGGCTTTATCCCGCCCCAGCTCCACATTCCAGCCTCTGCGTCCCAGACTGGAGGGCAATTTGCGAAAGATGCTGCATATATTGGACTGAATGTAGAGCCAGAAACAAGTGTGAGACCATTGCCGAATTGCGGAGAAGATTCCAGTTCGTATCTTTTTACAAAACTTCTTGATGATGGACTGTAGGATAATTTATATCCATTTAAAACATCCCATTCCAACGCTCTTGGAGTGGAATTCAACTTATGCATGTACGGAGCAGAATCTATGCTTGCATACGAATCAATGACATCGGTTATGCCTGCACTGGCTGGCGTGTCTGGAGCAACAGAATTAGGAGCGTCGTCGATTGCTATCAGGGATGGAGTGCTTGAAGGTCTGAATGCCAGCGCTCTCTTGCCTCCCGACATATTGCCAGAAACTATGCCGCTTCCTATCCTCGGTGGCTTATACATGCCAAAGTCGCTCTGAGACTGAGTTGCGCATATTGTACAACTACTGGCTGGGAAAGGATATTTAAATGCAGAAACTTGCGCAAAGGCGTGAGAGGTGCTTGACATCCTCTTTAGATCCCAAGATCCCTCACCTGACGACTGCATCGCACCAATGTATCCAAGTGTGCTGAAATACATGACATTGTCTGCGGATGAGTATGCCATGGATTGAGTTCCATTGTGGGCAGTCATTGGCACTGAACACCAGAAGTTCAGATTCGAATAGGTAGATCCAACAAAGCTGGCATTGCTCACCGCAAGCAGATCGTTACATTCTCCCACGGCAGATGGAGCTGCTGTTGGATTTAATTCAAATGTATGCATCTTGCCTGGCTTTGACCGCAAAGTGGCGTTTGTAGCTTCGTAGAATGGATATATTTCGCTTGAGAACGAAAGATCGGATCCAGATATGGCAACAAGATATTTGAAAGTTCCAGTCTCGTGTATCATGCTTGTTTCAACAAAACTAGATATAGGAGCATCTTGAGTTTCTGTTACTGACGAACTGGTCAAGGATCCAGACAATATCCATGGACTACCACCAGCATCGGTTCTTGCAAAAACCTGTATCAAATCCGCATTGTCATAACCAGTTATATACTGAGTACTGAAATTGTCTTCAGTATCGGTTTCTGTCGCAAATTTATGACCTCCAACCGAAAGTGAAGTACCAGTAGAGTCTATTGTTATGGCTAATTTAAATGGTAGATTTATAAATTCATTTGTCTCAAAATCTAAATCAGTTCTTGACAGTGAGGAATCTAAGGTTAGTTGACCACCATCTATCTTAAATACATATAAAACATCAGTATTTTCTCTAGTATTACTAATGATAAACCATCCATCATTGGCATATCCAGAAACAAATCCTTGTATGAAGTCTCCAGCAAAGGAAGATCCTGGTCCTATTTTGGAAATCTCATCATTCAATGTGCCATAGACAGTGGAAGTAACATCAGTAACAATTGCAGGACCTATACTATTAACACCTAAATTATGAGTTATTTTATATATGTATCCAGCGTACCACACATGGGCTTCGTTGTTTATCTTGAATGCTATGCCTCCGCCAAGAGAAACAGCCATTTCAATATCGAAACTATCAACAAACCTGGATATGGTACGACCAAATTTTTCTGGCGGACTCACTAATGTGTTGTCAAACGCTGCAATCCACAAATTGTAATAACTTCCAGTTCTAATGGTATTGCTAACAACTGTAGACATTTGTGCTGCTATCGTATTTTCAGATATGAAAGTAGTCAATGCGCTTAAACCATTAACATTCGTCCTCATTGCAAGCGCCCTGCCGCCAATCGCAATAATGGCAATTCCGCTCAAATTATCGCCAGCAACATTCCACACATTAATATCAGTGTGATTTTGCACTGTTTTCAACAAGGTGTTGCTTCCGCAAACATATGGACATCCAACAATCTTCCTGAAAGAGCAATGGTTATTCGCAAGTAATAATCCCTTGGTCTTCAACTCGTTAACAGTAGGATTCGGCAATGTGGTTGCAACATTCTCCAGTGCAGCTGTAGTTGGGAACGAGGCTCCATTGCACTTCCTTTTTTGCAGCCATAAATGCTGTCTTGCGCTTATGGCAGGGCCATCACTTGATGTGCTGCCGCACGAAAATGTTGCTGAAGATAAAATAACTAATTCATTCTGGTCTGGTACACCTGTATCTATATATAAGCCAGCGCATCCTATGGCATGCAGGGCTGGTGGCACAACAAAAGATCCATCATCAAAGTCAACGGGTACGCGTGTGTTATTAGGCTGATCCACTCCCTTAAGAGAATAGAGGTATCCTATCTGAGAATTGCTGGTATTCACGGATGTGCTTCCGTCTATCACAGAAACACGACCAGAAACAATGCCATATGAAGCGGTGAAAGAAGAGCTGGGGGCAGGAAATGTACTTATCCCCCCGATAATGCATTCCTGATCAGTAGTTATTCCTATATTCCTATCGGCATTAGACCATCCCGGTTCAATGCCGGTAGAGCGGTCGGTAAGCCTTTCTGCTGCATCAAGATAGTAGTCATACTGAGATATAAGTCCAGGCAGAAGTGATAATTGATTTCTTAGAACTGGCCATGCTATGGGATTCCAGCATACGCGAGTGCCCCTATGTGAAACGAGAATTCCCGCACCTCTTCCCAGGAAATCCTGGAATGCAAATCTAATATAAGCGTTAGTATTGCTTGAAGCCATAATATGCTGCTTATAAATATCACCTATTTCTAATGGCACATGCCTTGCCCCCACAATGAGAGGAGTTGTAATTGGGTCTTGCGTACTCCATGGTTGATGAATATCATTAAAAGAATTGAATACATTATAATTGCTATTGTTACATACTTGAGGCCTAAATCTACCCGTAGGCCATCCCAGGGAATTTGTCACTCCAGAATATACTATGGAATTTGTTAATGGATTATTATCTGGATCTTCAACAGACTGGCGTTGGAGAACCCTTACATTTTGCACAGTATCGGTCATATGCGACAGCGATTTATGCCAATTCAGAGTATCGTATGCAGCAAAACTTAGATTATTTGCATAACTAGGCTGAAGTATGCTTAATGCTATATCTGCATTAACAAGTTTAATTCTTCCTATAATAGAGCTATTTTTATTCGCAGATAATGTGTTCCAAAATACCTTTCTTCCATATCTTAAGTTATCTGGAAGAGGATTACTGTCCGTATCGCCCGGCGTACCTGGCGGATCAACCGTTGTTCCATTAAGATTGCGCCAATTAAGAGTATTATTTGGATATACTAATGGAGATAATAATCTGAAACCATATGTGTCTGTGAATGCTCCAGCCGCAGTATTGGCTTGAACGTTAAACCATGTGCCATAGTAGGCCCATATCACAGGATTTAGAAGTGCTGTTTGACATAGTGTGCTTGATCCCTCTGATAAATATGCTGGATAAAAAACATTTTTATAAATAGAAAATGCATGGAGCGGTACAAACTCGATGTTTGCAACAATAGGATCCAATGGGTTATTTGGATTTGATATCGGATTTATAGATACATTGTTGGAAACAGATCCCACTGCTGAGGAAACATATCTTCCAGCATTGCTTTCGGTTCCTGGTATGTAGTAGACCTGTGCGCTAGAAATGAAATTTCGCGCAATCAGTTGAGAGTCTATGTCGGCATCCGCGACTCCGTCCTCCTCAAGCCTGGGAGTCGAGAATGCGCCGCTTTGACCAGGTATTGCATTCGGAATGGGATTGCCAGTTCCATCGCAAAGCACTTTGAAAAGACCAGTTCCAGTGAAAGTTAGATTTTCATAGTCTATCGGCCTGTCAAGAACCTTAAATGGCTTCCAATGCATTTCTGCGACTCTTATGGTTTTGGCACCATCAGAGTATATAGGCAATATGGTAGTATCATAATTTGATAGCACAGTGTTACTATCAACAACAAATGCTGCCATAGATCCAAAATGATATATTGAAGGATTAACAGGAACGCGAGTAATCGGATCCAACTTGGGAACAGCAATAGTCAAAGACTGATCAAATACGGCACCGTTATTATTTATCCTAGATGCTGTGCATAACCTTGCATCCGAGTAAGATGGTATATCATAATAATTATCACCTTTAGCAGCAAGAATCTGATGCTTTCTGCCTATGGCTGCGCAGGATATAGGAGTATTTTTAACGGCATCAGGTATGTCGTGCAGCCTTCTTCCAATTCCAATAGGGTAATCATTCTGAGGCAATACGAATATCTTGCCCTGCTTGGTGTGTCCAGAAGGCTGGAACCGAGCTGGAGAACCAATCAATACTTCATGACCATGGATGTTTCTTGCAAACAATACTGAACAGCCTGGATATATTACTCCAGAAACATTTTGATCATTGAATACTTCCACAAGTTCCCATATGGCGTTGCTGGGAGACGGCGAGCCTTCTGCTGAACCAGGAGGAAGGTCTGAGAGTTTTTGCTCAGACATTTTGTAAATGAAATATGCGTTTCTATGCGATACATTTGGAGTAACAGGTATTGAGCCCTGCACCACCACGACTCCTCCTGAAGCGTCAATCTTACTGCCAAAAATAAGTCCACTTGAAGTGGGGAAGGTTCCAATGCCCAGCTGCTGATTGGAATTTAAGAATGAATAATGTAAAGTGCCATCGCTTTCATTTATGTCACTGTCTATGGCCCACACGATTCCCTGACGACCAGATAGATTTATAACAGCGTCTTGAGCCCATGCAATTAATAATTGCGTCTGGCGATCTGCTGCAGCAGCAGAACGATGTGAATATTTTACTTGAGTTGCAAACTTATCATTAGATCCAGCCAATTCTATCTTATCAACGCTTCCGACAATTTCCATTATTGTTGAAGAGGTATACTTGGCATTTATCTGCAGCACAAATTTATGGAATGGATCGGTAATTGCCATGTTGTATCTAGTGGCATCTAGAACTCCACCGATTGGCACTGATGGAATTGCATAATCTATAGATGTGCCGAATTTTCCTCCAGTAAATGTGCCTGTAATGAAGTCATCAGCAAAAAATGACGTGGTTACCGCATTCACCGTTCCAGTGGAAGAATACTCGCTCATGACAACAGCGCCGCCAGTGGCAGTGGGATTTCCATCCGCCACAGGTGCACCTACTGCTATAACTCCATGCTGCGTCTTCAATGGCATCCATTGAACGACATGACCAAATCTATTCACGCTGGGAATATCCGCAGGAGCTGAAATGACAGCATGGACATTATAAGTTACTGATGCTCCAGTCTTTCTCAATATGCATACTTTACCTTTTCCTGGTGCTCCTATGATAATGTCATTATTATTAGCTATACTTACAGAATATCCGAATTCAGAAGATGACATGTCTTGACCAGATGGCAAAAGCGATGTGAATTGATCTGCAAAAACTTTAGCTAAGAACTTCCATTCACCATCTGGTCTTGCAGGCGAGGCTGGTGCGATAACAACATCTGTAAGGAATTTAACGAATATAGAAACAGATCCGTTGTTGATGTCGCCAGTATTTCCAGCAACCATGACAGCATATTTCCTGACTCCACCAACGCCATCTCTTGCGTGAATTCCTGTAGCAACTGATCTACCTAGACCTCCCTCAGGAGTAGTTGAAGAGTTTACGAGGGCATATGCGTAATCGTCGGCTCCGAATGTGGATATTAAATCCTCACTTGACGATGATATTATTCTATTAAGACCGCAGTACACATTACTAGCCTGGATTCCGTCTGCAAAACTTATCCTTAGATCATCAGGAAAACTCACTGTGGAAGATATGGTTGGAGTAATAGTTGCCAATAAAGGCAATTCAGTTGATCCCTGATCGCGAGCACATATCGCTATAAAATCACCGCCTGCATCTGCTTCCAATACATCCTTACCGACAATAGCAGCATCGACTAATGCAGAGGAAAGTAGCCCTCCCATCTGACCAGAGGACATTATTTTCCCATGGCCATTAGAGTCGGTGTACTTTACCGCAGCAAAAAATCTTCCAGCAATTACCTTATTTATCACCGATCCTGCTGGGAGTTCTGCCTGCACTTTCGCAGCCAGGCCAGTCGTGTCGCCAACGGGGAAGCTGTCTACGGTTCTTCCATCGCTACGCGATGCTATTACGAAGCCACCTCCATTGGGATTTTCAAGAGAGACTGCACAATGCAGATACTGCTGAGTAGATGCGTTGGCATCATCAACCGCCTCTTGATATTGAGTATAAAAAGAGTGATTTGGATTGGCTAGATTCCACGCCATCAATTTGCCAGCATTTGTTATAGCGCAGACAATGCCATTGCCAGCGTCTATTTCAGCAAATCTTTCTCCAGATGCGTTAAAATCTGGATATGAAATTACGGAGCCTCCAATAGAACTGGTTCCTTCATTTCTTACATGAATAAATCCTTCGCTATCTAAAATAATTGAGAAAGAGCAATAAGGGGTCGCATTATTTTCAACAAAACCAGCTGCAACTTTTAGAATACTAGCGTTTAATCCATCAATCAGACTTGCCGCAGTTTTTTGACCATGATTACCGCCACCCCATGAATAAATTTTAGAACTAAGGTTATACCATCCTCCAGGGATAAGTCTGTATACTCCTTCCGTTGTTATAAAATTACCCGATTCAATATCGCTTGTCTGCATCTTGAATCCGCCACTGCACAAAGCCCATAAAAATCCCCTGTTATCCCAGGCTATATGCTGCACATTAACGGCCATGTTCTTGGAAATGTCAAACATTTCTGGAGCAAGCAGCCGCATCTGACTCCTATTTCCTGATTCATTAGCGTATGAAACCATGTTTGCCAGACCAGAGTATGACTTGGCATAAGCGTCTTCAAAATTAATAAAACCAGCATGATGCCATCTTATGGCAGAAGGCGATATGTCGCCAGTAAGTGTGTCTATGGCGGAACTGATATCGGCGTAGACCAACTCAGATACGCCTGGATCGCAATCATATTTATTCTGGATATTCTGCCTGACCATCCATATGCGATACTCACTGGCAGTTGATGAAAAACCAGCAACAGCTGTCGTAGGGCATTCTGCGATAGATATAGAAGATGAAGACGATGAAGAAGATGTCTCCCCACCGACCACTATATCACAGCATCCTATTCTTTCAATAGGATCATGTTGTTTCATCTTTACATAGAATCCAGTTTCTTGACCATTGGCGTCAAGATCACTAATTGGGCCCATGGCAGAAGCGAATGCAGCCCTGCTCACTCCGTCATTTGACGGTACGACTTCATCTGGTATATTTTCTGAAGAAAAATAACTGTCTGGCGTACTGTTGTCATCGCAGGAAATGCCTGGACCTGAACGATAAACTGCAAAAAGCCTATATCGAATCGGCTTCTTAGGCAAATTAATGAACTCAGTTACATTCTTTACCTCTATCGGATCTCCAAGAAGTTCTAAGAGCACAGATGGAGGAAGTATAAATCTAATTTCTCCAGGAGCAACATCTGCATTGTTTGCGCGCAATCCCGTAGTAACCCCGCCGCTTCTGTCTATGACTTGCCCAGATTCATCGACAGCTAAAGATATGGATATTTTATTACAGTTTTTGACTCCGTATATAAAGCTAGATGCAGATGTTCTTAGCCATTCATATTCATCAATAGATTCCGTAGCAACATTTTGAAGCGTAGAAGCTGCCTTCTGCTCAGCAATAGGAATTTCTGGATCGTAATCGCCATCCTCCGTGGCTATCACGGCAGCGTGCCAATATATTTTTCTACGTATTATCATTGACTTTTATATCCCTATCAGAATAGTCCACCATTAATGACTCTTCGGTCTTCACTATACAAGTATCTTACCTTCATCGGTATACGCAAATCTACATTTTGAGCATTTACTGGCACTCTGAATGTAGAGGTTAAAACAAGAAATTCATCTTTTGTTTTCTCTCCTTTTTGATCCCAATCCTTGAATTGAAACCCTATTCCAGCAATAACTTCTTCGACAGAGAATGAATTACCGAATTCATCAACAGGCGGAAAGCCGAATCTTGGTTGCACCAACATCCAGCGTGATGTTGAATCAGACGTTATGCTTGCAATTTGCACGATGTCAGTAGTAAAAACAGAAAGATCATCTGGATTAAAGTATAGCACAGTCTTGTTTGCCTTGGCTACCTCGGCAACAGAAAGAAAGCTACAATCGTATTCCCATGGTCTAAAGGGATCGGGTATGCCTGCCACTCTTTTTGCATTGTTTATTCTGAAGGGAACAGTAGCGTCTACTGATATCACTTCAGATTGACCTGCATCACGCTTAAGCAGCAGAAGAGAATTACCATTATTCATGACTGGTATGTCATTTAACTTTACCATAAATGTATTCGCAATATCGACCAGCCTATTTGGACCATCTAACACTATATTCGCTGGAGCATCGCAATCAATTAGTTCTTCAAATTCCAACTTAATAGTGTTAGACACTCCAGCAAATGGCTCTGGATCTAATGCAGATCCTAAGTTCCAATAAAATTCACACATATCATAATCAAATATGCACTTGACATCTGCAAAAACTCTCACATTTGCTGTACCTTCAGCAAGACTGGTACTGGCTCTTGCATAAACAGGTATATCTATAAAACATCCATCTAAATCTTGTATGCTTCTGTTTCTCCTGATATTAGCCATATAGGATTTAAATTGAGGTTGTAGTCTAATTACCCATACCGAAGCGTACCCAGGAAGAGGAAAAATAGATACATACTGTCTTACTTCTGATGGTATGGAAGATTGATCAAAACCGACTACATCATTGTCAGAATTTATTACGGGAACTCCTATTCCCATAATAAATCTGTCATCAGTATCCAGTGCGCTCCTGTCAAATCTTGATCCGCCAAAAGCAATGCCACCAAAATCAGCACGAGACAATATTGATTCTGGACTGACTAAGATATCCCAGGCACCAAATGCGTCAAGAACTAAACCAAAATTCCTTGCGACTTTAGAAATTTGCATTTGATAAGATGGATTATTTCTATTGATAGCCAAAAATCCAAATTGATCCAAAGATTCTGGACTATTTATGGCAGTAACAGTTGCCGAGATATCCCCTAAATAATCAAGCGTTATATAAGTCACGATTCCAGAAAGTGGAACTATTATCTTAGCTGGGAACAGCGTGTATACGGCTCCATCATTATCCTCTTCTGGCTGAGAATAATAAGAGTCTGGCAAAACCGCGAATATGCTTAATGGATTTTGCCCATTGGTATACGCGACTCTAGCCTGAAACTCAGTAAAGTTAAATATTTTTGACGCTGGCTGATATGTTCCTGATATGTCTCGATATCTAACCAGCAATATAATACTCTGAGCATCTATAGTGTCAAATCTAACTCTATCGAAAACATTAACTCCAGGCGCAAGATAAGTATTGGGAGCGTTGTTTGATACAACGGTTCCATCCATTTTTATATAGCCACCAAATGCGACCTCAATGCCTTCAGCTGTCATTTATTGACGTCTCCTAATTATATCATTTACTGAATTTCTGATCTCTTCAGATCCAGATCCAGCCAATGCTCCACTGCCGTTTTCTCCTATAATGATGCTAGGATTGGCTGCTGAATTAACAGATTGATTACTCACAGTCGATGCAGGCGTGGAAGAACTAAAGGCATTTCCAGTTATCAATGATCTTACAGCTGGGTCATTTCTGGGCCTTTGATCAGAAATAGCTGGATTTGATGGAGCAGAATTTGACGGAGCACTTCGTCTGGATACGTTAAAATCGAAATCCAAAGCGAATCCTCCAGAATATGACTGATCTACGGTTTCAACTGCAACATCAAAAATAGAAATTCCTGTGTTGACATTAAAAACTGGTTTAGGTTTTTTGATAATATTATAATTATATTCGCCAATATATGGTTCGCTATATGGATCGTACCTATATCTCTTATTTGCATAAGGATCGTATGAAGCCTCCCAGTAGGGATCAACCATCAAATTTAACTTCTTAAGAGAAAAGCCTGCTAGCAAACTACTATTATAGATTGCATCATATGGATCAATATAAGGCTCAATGTACGGTTCCGAATCATAGTTCCCAGGAGTGGGTACTGGAATAAACTCTTGCTCAGTCTCAGTAATTACGGAAAGAACCGTGTCCAGTATATTGGTTCGAGGCTTTGGTAATATATTTTTACTGATAAACGATTCTGGATTTACTACCGCAGAACGAGCATGTACTCCAAAAGACGCCATTCGATCCTCGATTGATCGAACCAAATTGGCGACTGTCCTATTCTTCCTGTCACTTAAATTAAAATCAAAATATCTTGAATCATAAATCATATTAGAAATAGAAATCACTGGAATGTATCCAAGATTGCAATCCGTAGAATCAGATCTCCGAGATCGCAGTAGAACTTGTGCATAAGAATATCGCGGCGGAGGATTTGGAGTAGGATAATATGGTTCTACATATGGTTCTACATATGGATCGTAATACGGATCTATATAAGGAGAATTTATAATTTCATCTATGTTAATCTTACTGGTATTCTTATTGTAATAAGAAATGTATGGTTCATCTGGATTGACATCAAAACCATATGGCTCTATGCCGTATGGTTCGGGCTCAACAGGTGGAGTAGGCCTTTTTAGCAACTCTAGTCGCAACTTATCAAATGGTATGGGGTCTTCTCTCGCGAGTGTTGCGGTCGGAGTATATGATATGCTCCATCCAAATACATCATTAATAGTCTCTATGAGATTGCCGAATTTATTTTCATAAACCTTGTAGTTAGAATTGTTTACTTTTACCGTAAAATTTTCGTAAGGATATGAAGATAAAATATTCATACTGCAACTAATAGATCCAGTAACTGGTATTCCTATTGATCCATAATCATCGGAATTAACGAATCTTTGAACATTGCCGTTCAATCTTCCCGTTGACTTGCAGAATTCATTTAAATCTTCACCGACATTTGATGCGTTAATCCGCAATCCATATCCTCTAAAGTCAATACATGGATTAATATACACTTTTCTTCTAGAGCTACCATCAAGACCACCCTCTGATTTCAGTGAGGCTTCATGATCGTGTATGAAAGGATTCAAAGCATCATATTTAGATATGCCTGGGTCGTTATATTTTATGCCACCAAAAAAATCATTAGTTAATGTACTGTATAAAGCATGCCACTCACCGCCTATTGTAGGAACAGAATTATTTACATAATCATTAGCCGGATTATAGGAAATGCCAGATCTTGGCGAATTAAACATGCGCCCAGGACTATAACATATAAATATCGAATTCATGCTGTTTCGAGCAATTTTAGATATTTTTAGCCCTATAGACGCATTTGTTATCCTATAAGGCTCCGACTGAGACATGCAACTCATGAAATATGAGCCAACTTCTTCATAAAATCTGTGTGGATGGAATGCGTTTCCTCCAGAAAAATTAACTGATACACCTATTTTAGATGTACCTATGCATGGTCTTCTTTCCAATTGACCACTAAGATCTTTTATAGCATTAGGATATAAATAGCTTTTAAGTCTGTCTGGTATCTGATATTTTTTAGCAGCATCATCAGATCCGTTTCTTATAAAATATACAGAATCAGCGATAGAGCGCAATGGATAATATCTATTGGCTCTTATTGATTCAAAGTCTCCATCATTAGCATGCTGCTCATAAGACTTAATGGATTGCCTCATGAATGCTCTACCAGATCCTCTTGATATGGGCATCGCAAGACTGTATTTATTCAAATTGAATGATTTTTCTGGGCCCCTAGAAAAAATTTGCAATATAGGAGATCCATTATTTGACTGAATGGATGGATTTAAGTTTTCTACTAATGCTTCCTTAATGGATCCATCGGTATTCCCAAGCCACATTCTATGCGCTGGCAATCCATAACAGGCAGAAAGATGATCGCCAGCGACAACAGAAATAATCGGAGCATAAGGGGTTGGAGACACAATACCACATTCGCTAAATGTTGGGATAAGACCATTGCAAGCTTGACCGCCCCTGTATCCACCAACTTCATTGATGCTTATATTACTATCCAACTCCCCGTTAACTGTGCCTGCTATGTTATTTGATATTAAATAATACAAGTCGCCAATAGTAATATCGCTGTGGGGCCAACCCATGTCCTCTAGGTTGTCTCCAGAACCGTATGTAACATGAGAGCCTATCGAATCTGTTTCATATCTTGTCTTTACTCTTAATAAATTGGTAAAAGTCCTCAGGTTTGATCCAGATCCGATACTGGTAGTGCATATGATGCCTACATCATTTTTTTGCCTTACACTTCTATTTTTATCTTTAAGTATTTGAATGGAAAATGAAACTATATTTTCAACATTAGGCACTGAAAAATTAAATATATTTGCTATATTGTTCGTGCTCTTTACTCTTGCAGCATTTATGGCAAAAATATAAGGCATCCTAGACACAAAAGATGTGCCGTCAAGAGTGGGCTGAATTTCTAGATCTGTTTTAAATTCCATTAAAGGAATAGATGGATTTCCAAATCCCTCCAAACAATAGAATGGATCAGAAACCTCAATCAATGGGTGAACTCTGTTCTCATTAGACCCAACGCTAAGTAATTGGCGCGCTACTAATTGATCATAAGCATATAACTGATTATCAAAATTATACAAGCTCATAGAGATCTTGCTTATTTGCTTAAATATATTTCCTCTATAATTGTGCCTACTAGTCAGTGGCTCTGAATAAACCCCATCTTCTACAATAAAACCCTTATATGAAGGAGCAAGATCGGCAGATGCCTCCAGATTCAAATCAACATCCGTTACATTACCTCCAGCATCAATATTTGTATCTAAATTTGCAATATGATATATGCATGGCTTGCCACAGTTGGCTGGATCCGTAGATTCAGTTCTGAGTATTTCCTGAATTTCTTCACGCCTGTTTTCTATAATACTTAATGTTTTATTATTTTCACCCTCTCTAATTTCAACATCTAAAGAATCAAAAAAATTACCTGCTCTAGGCTCTGCATAAACTTCGAAAGCAGGTTTTGGCGTAGTTGATATTCGACCTGGAGTGTTTGGATCAACCAGATTGATAGACATATCAAAAGGAAAATATCCCTTTCTCCATAGTGGAGCCAGCGTAACCGCAACAATACCACGAGACTGACTAGTTCCCACCATGCTATACATCTCTGGCAATGTAAGAGGAGAATTCGGAGGTATAGAGAATATGACTGGGGGATCGCCAAGGGCATAAGATCCACCGAATCCTGATTCGTTTGCTGGTATTGACGAATTGACTTTAATATCAAATATAACACGGTCAGGCAGAGATGCCAGCATCTCTGCGCCGAGAGCTATCTTATTTAATTTTCCTTTTTCTATATTAAAATGCCGAGCAGAAATCGGCATCCCGTTTTTCTCCGCAACAACAACTATGCTAGTAATGTCTGCAGAAGTTCCCACTGAGCCCTGCGAAGTCATAGAATTCCCAGTTATATTCTTAACTGAAGAAAACTCAGACTCACTTTGTATGTTTGTATTTTTAATTTCTTCCATTATGTAAGATCTGTGTCTAATTGCATCAGGGTTCTAGGATTATCATTTTCATACTTGATCATCTTGCCAGAAAAATCGACTGTAAAATCTTTATCTCCAATATGAATAACTGTGCCAATGTTTCCACCAGGCATTCCATTTGAAGGTCTAGCTCTTACCCTTGAGCCCAGCATCGGTGGCCAACATGAAGCCAACTTAACTACATCTGAAGAAAAAATTGGATTTGACATCCATGTTTCTGCATTATAGTCTGGAGGCACTCTTCTGAAAAACTTGCTCTCTTCCGTTTTCCCCCAAGCATCTTTTAGCGATTTTGAGAGTGCTTCATATGGAGTGTCTGCCTCCACGGACTCTTTTATTCCCAATTTTGGGATATTAATCTCGTAAGATGCGCTAGTTTTTATAAAATTTATAAAACTATTTACAGGTATAGAATTGCCGTATTTTTTACTGATTCTATCGGCAGTATCCATGAATTTTGAATCACAGATTATACAGTCGATAGCCCCCATAAAATTTCCCACAGAACCGTGCAGCAAATTAAATGAACCTATTTTTTTAACACTTTTTTCTTTCTTAATTTTAATCCCAAACACATCATGAGCATAATTTTTTTCCAGACTTCTTATATGATGGCAAAGCCTGGGATGAAAAGAAAACATCTTATCCTGACCAAGCCAAGCATCAAGTTCCAGAGGAAAGCAAGGCACAAACAAGCCATCCTCGATCTGATACTTGGAAATTTCAGCAAGCACAGTTTCTGGAAAATGAATGAATCGTTTTCCTATAAACCTGTCATTGGAAATTGCAGAAAGAATAGCCATGCTTTCTTCTTTACTGCAATTACCAATCATATTAAATATGTATTCTTGCAACGACTTGTTCACTTCAAGTCCTTTTTTTGCGAGAACATACATTGCACCCCGGCTGGGCGCTACTGGTTGAAGAATTGCTCTTTACGGAATTTTGAGGATTTGAAGCAGTATTGTTGGATGGTGGTCTAACTCTAGATCCAGATGTATTCCTACTACTGGCACTTATTTTCCTCAGAAGTTCTAGTCTTTGTTGATCAGTTTTGTCCATTTTCTATCAAACCTCCTAAATCGTGTTCTAATACATCAACCACATTCATGAGTACTTTCCTTACTTCTTGGCTTGGAGTAGCACTAAGCTGAACCTGAACAATTTGCTGTATCTTTTCAATTACTATTTTGACAGGTTCGGTGGTTTTCCTGTAGTCATCTATCTGTTGTTGAATAGATAATATAGCAGATGATAATTTTGCTACAGTTTCTGATATTTTTACGGATTCGGCATCGTCCCGACCATCCGCGACAGCAGCTAGTTGAATTATCCTTCTTTCGAGCATCGATATCAAGGCTTCCAGCCTCTGCTCCTTCTTTCTTTCGATTGAGCACCATTCAGCCATATTTTGACAGTAAGACTCTATTCTTTCCTGACTTAAAGCTGATGTTAAATGACTTAATAAATGATTTCTAACACAACTCCAACTGATCTTATTATCATTTTGTTCTAAAAACCTATGAACATGACTAATATTTCTAGTTTGAACATACAATTCTTCTGCCTGCTGCCTAATAGGAGAATTGCACAACTTGCAATTCGAATATATCTTAAATGAAGGTATTTTTTCTATATTAAGAAAAAAGGAATTGTCTGGCGAAGAAGACTCATTCTTAACTGTAATTGGATTATTATTTTGATTTTGGTTCATTTTGTATCTTTTTTATCAGTAAAGATGCCATTTGTTTAAATTTTTTCGGGCTATCCAATGCTATAAATATCATTTTGTCCATAAGTAGGGATACCTCTTCATCTTGCGGTTTCTCCCTATCCTTAATATCGATTATAAGCAACTTAGCCTTACCAGGATCTCCGTCACAGAGAAAGGCAGCCATTACCACTTGATTAATGATATCATCTTTAAAGTAAGACATATGTTTTATTACAATATTTAATTGATTCGCCCTTGTATCAACATTCTACAATGATTAGCAATAAGCAATGCTTCAGCCTTGCCATCGTCTGAGGAACTTCTTATATAATCAGAAGAATCTGCAAACATGGTTTTTGCTAAATTGATAGCTTCTTTTTTTGCCAAATTTTTGTTGCGTTGTTTTTCTGCTGCATTGTTTGGCTTTGAGAAATTCTGCAGACTTGGATAACTTTTCTTCCATTGCTGCGGGGTGTAAAATTGCATTGGTATATTATGGCATCGGACTATTCCCTCCCATAGTCCATGTCCTCTTCCAAAAGAATACATGCTCACATTGCCATTACCTGGCATGGCATGAGTCAATTCCTGACATGCGACTACTTTCTTACTGGATAATACCCGTATAGCTAAAATCATTTTCGATATATCATACTCTTTCTTATTCTTATTATTTTTAATTACAGAATAAGTTGGAGTGCCCAAAACACCACTGCGACCAGCGTCCGTCAAAAATGCTATTCCACCACCAAGTCCTGGGTCAATACCAAGCCAAATGCGGTCGTTAACAGCATCTATCAGAGATAGCCAGTTTGGGAAATCTATTAGTTTTGTATGTTTTTGACTTTTCTCCACCATTCAAATGTAGCTTCTAGCCCTTTCTGCAGCGGCCAAGAAGGGGAGAAATTTAGTTCAGAACGAGATAATTTCATATCGGCCAATGTCTTTCGAACATCACCTATTCGTGGAGGCGCGTGCAGAATATCTTTCGACATATCCAGACCAAACTTGTTTACAAACCAGTTTAGCACCCAGTTCAAATCATGATAATCTCCCTGAGCAACATTGTAAACCTGACCATTCCATTTTTCTTCTTTGTAAATACAAATCTTCAAAGCGCTGCAGACATCGTCGACATAGCAGAAATCTCTCTCTTGATATCCATCTCCGTCAAGTCTTAACTTTTGAGAATTGAAACAAGCTGACATCCATGCAGAAACAACAGTTGCATATGCATTGTCAGCATACTGCCTAGGTCCATATACATTGAAAAATCTTAATGAAACTGCGTCAAGACCAGAAAGACTACTTAGCATAGTAGCGCATTTTTCAGCAGCCATTTTCTGAAGAGCATAAGGACTTTTTGGGCCAAGCCTCTCATCTTCCCTTGTAGGCAAACTCACATTGTCTCCATACACTGAAGACGAACTTGCAAAAACAACACGCGTATTAGATTTGAGGCATGCCTCAAATATCTGCACTGCCTTTTGACAGTTTTCCCAAAATGTCTCAGATGGCTGTTCTACACTAAATGCCACGCGAGGCACAGCAGCCAAATGAACAACAATGTCATACTTTTTACTCTCTATGTCATGTAGAACTATCGCATCGGAAGTGTCCCTTCTCAAATAATGAATATTTTCCTTGCGGACTTCTTGTACATCGTTTTCTAAAACATTCATTTTTGATTCATCTCTATCCAACAGATAGAGTGTATCGCTATTTTCCCTCGCTAGCTGTAAAGATAAATTAGAGCCTATAAAACCAGCAGCTCCAGTTATGAGTATGGACTTATTTTTCATTGATCAACCCTTTTTCTTTCAATATATTAAAAATTTTATCGTCTACACGAATGTGAAATCCGCTTTCTGATATTAAGTAGAAAGCATCTTTTTCGGATAGCAAAAGCATATAACCTAAGTCTTTTTCTTCTTTTTTATTATCTGAAATACTACTCTTCATCGCCATCCTCTTCCGCATCATCTTCGCCGTCATCCTCTTCCAGCATCTCTCTCATGTCTGCAGCGACTTCATCCGCAGACTCCAGCATGGACATCGCCAGTTCCCATACAGTAGCTAATGTTGCGGCATGTGTAGCCAGTTCAGTCGCATCCATCTTTGAAGAATTGGAATCCAACCTCATATATATTTCATGTACTATTTTTTCAGCGCATGTCGTTATCTGATCAAAATTTATTCCAAAATCATCATCTGGCACCTGAGACATGGTCTACCTCTTTCCTAGCAGATTTATATGCTGATATAATTTTAGACATCTCCGAAGCGGAAATAGATCCCTGCTTGTAGAGCATTATGGATATCCAAGCCAAAGAGCCCCATGAAGAATAAGGTACTATCGATGCAGCTTCGCATGTAGCCAAGAAGTTGGCATAAGCAACAGGCAAATTATCGTTGGAATGGAATTTATTTACCATAAACTGATTCCACAAAGACGAACCATCATTCTTTTTGAATGCCATAACCTGGTCGTTAGAAGCATTACTTGACTTAAGAAGGTTCAGTTTGGCATTTTTACATTCCATAGAACTAGAAACAGCCTGTATTGTGTGCATATTCGAACTCATTAATTGACTAATAGTCTCATGCAGGCACATGTAATCCACTGCGTCATTTTTACTGTAAGCCTGAGTTACTTTAGTCAGCATTTCTGATGCGTGATACCCAAGCGCGCATCCTAAATCAGCCTTATCTCTTGGCTTGCGCTTTGCGAAAACAATCTCAAGCATGGAAAGAATCATTTCAAGTCTTTCCGCATCGACTTCCTTGCTCCATGATGATGCCATGCAATTCTTAACGACCATGTCGACAATCCATCCATCATCTAAATCTATGTTCATTCTTGATCTTACTAACTGCTCTGCCTTATTCACGGAGAATTTAAAAGGAACTTCAACCATAGTTTCTTGCTTCTTGGCTGAAGCACAGCATTTTGACCAAGATGTCCTTTTTCTATTAATAAATATAAAAAGATCATTATCTGACCAATCAGAACATGAAGAATGGATCTTAGAATCTAGAGAATCTATTTCATCTAATATGACAAATACTCGCTTACTTCCGTCAAATACATCCCTAAACATGACATTTTCTTCATACTCTTTTATGTCATGTATTGGAACTACTTTTTTACCGTTTTCAGCCTCTTTCTTCAAAAGCAAATTTGCTCTATTAGCAGGACCTTCAAACCATATTATTCTCACGACTGAGCCTGCACGAAGAAAGTTTCAAAAAATGGCTTTGATTCCTCATCTGCGGACGACCTGGAAAATCTCATTATGATCGGTGCTGGATTGCCATTCAATGTTCCGCCGTCCACTTCTAAATCGATAACCTCGCAACCATGGGAATTCTTTACAGAATGTAGTAATGAAGCACTTTGGCACTTTATTAAAGGCATATTGCCAGATACATAATTACTCTCGCAGTTAATCGACCTCTCAGACTTGTACTGCTTCCCAGTTGAAAGCTTCAGTTTATTAACGACTGGAGATGATATAGTTGTAGTGCAAAGTTCATTAAGGCTATTCTCGTGCTCGAATACTGCCCTAATACCCTCAAGGACTCCGTCCCACACAGATACATCAGACCTCACTTTATGACTGGATTCTCTATCAAATACAACATTCTCATCAGGCCATGTTATGGAATCAGACAAAGATGTAACCATTATAAAGCCGCCAGATCGTATACATGCACTGTCTTTAGAAAATGATATAACTACCTGTTCCCCATCTGGTATCATTCCGTCCATGCAGGCTATCGCATTTTTAAGTTCTCTGCATGGCAAAAAGTAAGATGAGTCATCCAGGTTGGATGAAGAGCAAGGCAAGGACGATCTGGCGAATACTGCGCCATTCCCAGCGACCATAGACAATCCGTCTGTGTCCTTACGAATTTTTACAAATTCATAATTGGGATTACTCACGCCAATTCCAAACGCAAACTCTATGCGCAAGATACTTCGCTTGAGTTCTCCCAGACTGCAGGTAATGCTTTTCTTATGCTTTGGCGCGGATATAGATGTCGGATAGGAATCCCATGTTTTTGCTGGTATCGTTTGAGTCTCGTCCGAATTATCCCTAGATCCAACAGACACGGATGAAATAGATCCCTCTGCATTTGTCGATACGCTGAGCTTAATGGGAGTATCTGCATCAAAGCTGCAAACAGCCCTAAAGAAAGCCTTCGATTCTACGGCGACTATCTTGCCCGATATGTCTTGTATGGAAACCTTTTCTCCAACGCCCATTTCTGTCTGAGCGCATGAGCGATCAGTGCATGACATCATCTTAATTAACTGGTCATTTGCTGTGTTTCGGCAATCTAAAAAAACTATGTCTACATTGGGCGACTCTTTACCAACATTGCGGTTGGGGAATATTGTATGACCTCTTGCTGCTGTTTGTAAAACCATTTTTACTCCTATAAATCTATATCCATGCTGTCAAGAATCTGACGAGCCTTGCTTTTTATTCTGCTAAGAGCATTATCTATGCCCTTAATGTTAACTTTTACTGATGATTTTGGCTTGTAAGGATCCTTATCCGAATTAATAAAATCTGCTATTTCCTGATAGCTCATACGCTTTGCGTATAGTGCCAATACCTTCTTCTCAAAGCTACTTAACTGCGAAAATAGCTCACCCACTACTCTTCTAAGTGCTTCCTTACGCTCTATTTTAGATGAAAACTGCTCAACTCCGTCAGCAAGTATAGAACTAAAATCAAAATCATCTTTTGTACTATGGGGATTACTAAAACTTATTGATGTATTAAGAGCTGCTTTTTTATTTTGAAAACTTGTTTTCAGCAAAGTACTCAAATGCCTTTTTGTGCATAGTGCTGCAAACTTTTCAAATCCCACAAAGTCATCACCTATTATCCTACTAGTATCAAAATCTGAAATAGCCTTAAATCTTACTGCATACATTGCTTCTTGATACAGATCATCTGAATGATATCCTGGTATGTTAAATTTACCCACTATTCTTCTAATCAAAGGATCTATTCTCGACACTATTTGCTTGAATAGAGACTCTTTTTCATTCTTGCCTTTAGCCTTTTGCATTTTAATGACTATTTCAGCAACAGAGCCGTCCGCAGCGGAAGGCTTAGGCTGCGAGCCCACGCTTTCTTTTTTACGAGTTTTAGCGCTCGTCTTTGACTTAGACTTAGTCTTAGTCTTCTTATTTACTGGCTGATGCTTCTTGGAGATTTTTTTCTTGCTTGCCATTTTTAACCCTATGTGCAGATATTATCATGCGCACAATAAGCGAGTCCAAGGCAAGATGGGGATTCATGCCAGCGTTAATTGACTCATGAGCATTCTTGAGTGAATCTATAAAATCCAAAACAAGTTGCGTCTCGCATGAAGAAGCCAAACCTTTAGCCCTTGACAGAGAGAGAGCACACACATTAGACATTTTACTTATATTTTTGCATGTTCTGATTAGCAATATATTTCTTACGACAGTTACGATGCCAGATATGAAATCAAATGGAGAAATGCCAGACGCTATAGCCTGATTTGCTTTAATCATGGCATTCGTGGCATCTTTATCCAATATATACTTCATAACATCTTCGTAAAAGCCATCGGAAACTATACCGCAACAATTTGTGACAACAGATTCATCTATTGTCGAACCGTTAGCTGTGGTTGCACACTTCTCTAGTAATTGTATGGCTAGGCGCATACATCCAGAACTGGCTCTAGATATATTGTTTATAGCAGAGTCTTCTGCATCGAAAGATTCTAATTGACAAATTTCCTTGAGTCTCTGAGATATCAATTCATTAGAAATTGACATAAAATGAAGAGTTATGCATCTTCCGAATATCGTGTCTTTTAGTTTTTCAGGCTCAGTTGTGCATAGAACAAACACCGTGGAGCTCGGAGGCTCCTCGAGCGTCTTGAGCATCGCTTCTGCTGCTGCTCCAGTAAGACCGTGTGCTTCGTCTACTATGACGAACCTTTTCCTGCACTCAAAAGGAGCATACTTTATTTCTACTCTCAAGTTACGAATATCATCAATGCTGCGATTGCTTGCTGCGTCTATCTCCTTAACATCTACACATTTACCATTTAGTATCTTATCTTCGATACTTCCGTTAGAATGAGATATGTCCACCGTTGGACCATCACTCGCGTTCACGCTTGCGGCGAATATTCTAGCAGCAGTTGTTTTTCCTACTCCACTAGGACCGCAAAAAAGGTAGGCATGGTGAACAGCATTGGTGGAAATTGCGTTACGCAGATACTCTACGACGTATGGTTGTCCATAAACATCAGATAGAGATTGTGGTCTATATTTATTTGCTAGAGCAGACACTGTGCATCGCCTTTTTAAAGATTATTTCGTCAAGTATCTCAAACACTTTCCTATTTTTATCCATTATGTCTTCATGTGGATAAATATGAAAAACATTTTCATGATCCAATATGCTACTGTCGGTAATTCCCTTTTCAGACTCGTGAATATCCGCAGCATCTCCATTGCGTTTCAAGATTATGATATATCCGTCATTGGCTAATACTGCCCGAGCCTCACTATTAAATCGCATATCATCAATAAGACAAAGTTCATAGTCAGATTTGATGATTTCTTTCATAGTTGAGTTAACCCATATATTCTCATCAAAAAACTTCCTAAAAACATCAGTACCTACAATCTGCATAACTTCCCGATTAGACATAGCCCCAGTTCTCAAGTTGGATGGCAGCAGTCTTTTGTTTATGCACAAATTAAATAATGAGTCCTCATTATTAATGTCGCCAAATTGGAAATGTTCTCCATTATCTATTGATACTAAACATCTGTTTGTAGAATTTATCCACCTGATCCATATGGGCAAACTATCCCAATTGTATTTAGTGGACATATTTTTGCCTTTCTCAGATCCGAAAACGCCATCGCTATCAAGATCAAGAACGTCTACTGATATGCTCTTAACCTTAGTAGCAAATGAAAAGATATCAGAAAACGAAGAGCCCAAAAGATTCACTGGATGAACTACTCCATCAATACTTGCAAAAACTTGAGTTCTGCCTGTCTCTGCATATTGAACAATAGAAGCAGTGTCTGGTATAATACCACCATTTTTTATCACTAAGTTGCCACGCATTTTTTCATATGCAGCGTGTATGAACTTGCATAAGCTAGTTTTGCCTACGCCTTTAGGTCCAGAAATAGCGACTATAGTTTTCATTTTATAAACTTAAAGAATACAAACGCTTTATTGTTAAGGACTGGGTCATCAAGTTTAACTATGTGCCTCTTCCTTATGTCTTGAAGAAAAACAACATCTCCGCCTTTGGATGGCTTGCCCAGCATTATTTTGATACTACTGGGAGATACTTCACTACCGGTATCATTAATAAAATACGGCACTTTTCCACCCTTTTTGCCAGCAAAAAATACATTATCAACAACAGAATCATCTTCAGACATGGCTATGGGCAGATAGCAGTCCCAATTCTTCATGCGTTCCTCATGAGTAAGTGCATTATCCAGGTTCTGAGCACTTATATGAGACATTGCATGACTCAAAGCCTTTTCGAATACTGGATATCTGCCCAGTATGGTACCCTGACCATACTCGTCTCTTAACCAAAGTTCTATCATTTTTTTCTCCATTTAAAGTATATCTGGAACATCCGGCGATTCTTCATAGTTCGCTCCGAACATTTCGACCATATCCTTGTGGTCTTTCATATCAAAGCCCTTAGACCTGATGCATTCACCATCAAATTGTAGACATCCCATAGCCGAAGCAACAACAAGATTTTTATTTTTATCGCCTAGATTAGCCCAACTAGAAAGAAAAACCACGCAAATAACGTCTATCATGGATTCTTGAGCAAAAGCTTCTGGTATGAAAAACCAGTTATATATTTTATTTTTATTTGAAGGTCTTTCTTTATTGATGACTGCGTAAAATTTGATCCTATCCGTTGGAATTGATCCATACTTGTCTGGATACTTACTAGCAAGTTTATGTGCTATTTCAGCAAAATCATGCAGTATAACATACTCGCCTCTATTTGCCATTTCCGTATTTCCTTAACATTGATGTGTACCAATTCTTAATAGCTTGCTTCGTATAATCCCATTTAATTCTGTCAGAAAAAAGCGCATGACAAAAATCTTCCGTATCATTCCACAATTCTTCAACACTATTTCCAACTTCCATACTCTTGTTAATTGAAAACACTCCGCTTCGATTAACAAAAATAGAAGTGCCAACAATGGATCTTTTCAAACATGCAGCATCAACAAAAGATATGTTTATATCAAACGGTCTGCTTGTCCATTGCTTCCTATTGACAGACAGGGGGACTTTCATGCCGAATACAGCCTCATGCCCAGAAAGACAGTTAGATCCGCTTAAAAACCTTGCATCAAGAGCAGCAGCAATAGCATACGAATTGCTTGGAAAATTCCACATGAACTCAGACAACTCGCACCACGAAGACATCCAGATATGGTCATTGTCACTATATCCGTTCATGCCTACTATGGCACTTGCGGGGGCAATGTCAAATGCTTCGAAACTGCTTATAGCCTTCTTCTTCATAGCAGAATCTATATCTAATTCGTTTATATGTTTGCTTACATCTATTAAAATATTATTATTGAAACATCTAGCTTTAACAAACTCGTCATTTGCTTTTAACTTTATTTTAGCCACAAGCAATGCTGAAGAATAAGCCAGCCACAGCGAGGCTACTGTGACGCTTGAAATGCTTCTACCTACTGAATGTGAAAAGCCATATACTGGATGGTTACTACCACTTTCACACGACATGGCGCAAATCGGACCAATTGAATCAATCCCACAAAGTGGGCTAGTCATGAAGCAGTCAACTTCGGGCATCTTAAAACTTGATTGAATCATCAAGTTATTAGCAGAGTTTATGGGAAAACCTATTAGCTCTACATGTGGAATAGAAAGATCTATTGCGCGAAAATTACTCTCGCGCAATAGATCTTTCCTACCAAAAGAACACAAACAATCAAGTTGCCGTTTCATCATCCAAGCCAAATGATCTAGTTATGTCATCTGTGACATCTTTGGCAGCAGCCTTCATCAAGGAGTAAACCTCATCTCCATTTACTATATCGAGAACCTTATTGTTCATTTTTTCTCTCGCGGCAAAACATGCTTCGAGAAATCCAGTCTGATTCATCAGGCTGGCAAAAGCACTAGATTCAAGAAATTTAGCTATTGACTGCAGATCCTTATTCGTCATGTTCTTTTCTAGAATTGGCTGAATAAATTCAACAACATCAATAGCATAATCTGATATAATCGAGTTTTTATGCTTCTGTATGACCTTATTGACGCACTCAACATACTTTTGCCTAATGGCATTCACGATAGGATCACTATCCCTCATGCCCATAGCTGCGGAGACTCGTTTTGGATCCAGTGACTGTTCTGCAGATTTTAGCAAAACGGTAGCCAGCGAGTGAGATATTTTTCTAGATGGTTTCATTTTTACGATCAACCGCCTGTGGCGACATGATAAATATGAGACGCAGCCATATATCTAGTGTTGGGAATTGGTTCAATATATCCAGCGGCAATAGCCGCTATATGAGTCCATGATTCCAGGCATTCTCCCAATTTTCTAGATGGCATTCTAATCATATTGTTCTTAGACTTAGTTAACCATCCATACGGGGTAAAAATGCCATAATTAGAAAGCCTCTTGAGTGGGGTTTCAATATCCTTAACATCTATCTTTAGGTATCTTGCAAGAATATCAGCCTCCATTGGAATGTCATGCAAAAAAGCATGTGCTATAAGAACTCCTACATGACCACTAAAGTCAGTAGAAGACAAATCCTGAGGTCCATTGCCATTGTTTACCATATAACTAATTTCATTAGCTGTCATTTTTAAATCCTTATAATTGCAAACTCTCCGTCGGCCGCTGATGGCGCCTGTACGGATACATACCGTTTTGGCACATAATTACCATCATCTATATTTTTAGCAGCGGAGTGAATGTGTATTTGCAACTTCTTTAGATCGTCCATCTTTTTAGCCAGAGCAAAATCAGACTCCTGATCTGAGGATTCCCCCTCTCTGGGGAATGTATTGGTGACCAATACATCTACAAATGAGGGAATCCTCTCAATAGCCCTTAAATACTTGCTTGACTTAGAACACATAAAAGCGTCTTTTTGCTTTTCAGATTTCATGTGCAAAGGCATCCACGGAGTTCCATATATGTGAAGTCCCTTGCAATCTACTGTATCATCCTGAACATATTCTGCTTTTATGTAGTTGCTTAATTGCGCTCCATAAAATTCTGCAATGTGATCATTCTTGCCTCCAACCACTATTTTACATGGAGATGGCAAGCTGTCTAGCCATGGGTTCAATTTTGCTTCTATAAAATCAACTTGGTTTGTTATGTTCCATGTGATTAGTTCATTATCATACATAGGACAAAAACTACCACATAATACAACAACATCAACAGCCTCTTTTAGAGTTGGCAAATTAGAGAACACATCACTGCATGTGGCTATAATTGGCATTATTACTCAGACAGAACCAATTTCGGAGAATTGGCATCAGAGTCAACCCCAGAAGCAATATCATTCTTATTTGAGGACTGAGCCCTTGCAGCCTCTACACTCTTGACGAAAGCTGATAAAGCATCATCAAAAGCCTTCATAGCGCCATCAATGCTGGATGCTTCTATTGGGAATCTGACCTCAAAAGGAGTTCCATTGTTCACTGCCTGCGCAACGCCAAAAAACTTCTCTGGAGCCTCATTATCCGGAATGAGGCGCTCAACTTTATTACCCTCGATACTGACGTATGATTTAATTTCCATTATCATTTTACATTTCCTCGAACTGTGACATAAATTCACTTACTATATCGTCAAGAGATTTACGCTTCTCTTGTGTTGCAAACAATTCTAGTCTACATATGCCATTTTGCATTTTGGTTCTACTATATTTGATAAATGAATCTTTTAGAATATTTTCACAAGGTCCAATGTCTCTTTCTAGGATATGCAGCATAATAGACTTTTTAGATTTTTGCAATTTAGCAATTGCATGTACAATATCGGAAATATTATAAATTTTAACATTTACATTATTTTTGCTTTTTGACTGAACAGGCTTTTTGCTTTTTTTATTGCTCATATTATGACTGGGTAAACCTTCTTCCTAGACCTCATTCTTCTCTTCTTGGCATCGTTCCTGATTTTGTCCCAATTTGTTCTTTGAGCACTCGTGGCCGTAAGACCATCGGATACAGATCCCCTATACTTGTAAAGTGGGACATTAAGAAAATGTCCGTGCCCCATTTCTTCAAGCATATATCCCATAAATTTATCGACAGAAGATGAATAAGGACAATCAAAAACATTTCTCATGTCGGGAAACTTTTTCATAGTTCGCCAATGGCTATAGCAATGAACTCTTCTTGTATGGGATTCAAAATCAAGAATACTCTTAGGTGGTCTTTGAGGTACCTGTCTGGATATACCTCCACCAACCATGGACATGTCATGATTGCACCTAACATACTGAGACCATATAAAAGATATCTTTGGATTAGACATGTATCTCGCCATTACCACAGGAACTGCATTTGGAAGCAAGGCATCATCTGCGTCTAGTACTCCAAAATATTCCCCCGTACCGGTCTGAAGAGCTATCCCATAACTCTTGGCGCACCCCTTTTTGCCGTCATTCTTAATGTGTATCAAATCTATGTTGTTTTTGGCAAATTCTTCATACATAGATTTGATAATCTCATCTGTATCATCCGAGCTATCGTCATCCACAAAGACTACTTCAAGTGGTCTGTAATTTTGCTCTAATATGGATTTCATCCAATCTCCTAAATATCTGCCCTTACAGTAAGCAGCACTTATGATAGTAAATTTTGGACCTTCAAATATTTTTTCAGCCTTTTCTATCTTACTAAAAACCTCGCTTACAAATAATTCACTTGCGACGGGCTTAATTCCATCTTTATTTTTTACGCGAGGAGCTGACTTTATCATAATCTTATCTTTATTTTTATCTTTATTTTTATTTTTATCTTTATTATTTTTTATACTCTTACGCTCAATATCAGCATCCTTTAACGCCTTACTTTCTTTCTCTTTGATCTTATTTTTATCTTTATTTTTATCTTTATTAAGTTCTGCGCTTTTCTTTATTTCTACAGCCTTAGGAACTGACGGATGCTTAAATGCAACCTTCCTATTACCCCTAATGATAAAATCATTTTTGTTTTTAGCCATGTTTTGGTCTGCTTTTGAACTTCCGGGAGTCTGGGATATATTTGCTATAACATCTTTTCTTATTTTTTTAATATTTACACTTTCCACAGCATCTACATACAACTTAGACATTCTTAAAAAACTATCATCATTTGCTGCTATTTCTAGACACTTATTTCGAAGTTCTTCTATTTTATTATTTTCAATAATTTCTCTTACTATACTGGCTGCTTGATTTAAATCTCTAAAAAGATATCCATTTTTACCTGGAATTATTATTTCATTGTTGCCAGGTTTATCAGAGCAAATTACAGGAACTCCCATTGCCAATGACTCTAATATTGACATACTTGTTCCCTCTGGAAGATTTATGTCATATAAAAAAAATTCCCATGAACTCATGAGGTCAAAACGAACTTCTTCGCTCTCGATGTTGCCTTTAAAATCTATTTCATTAATATTCCGCTTGGCATCAGCATAAGATCTAGCTTCTCCTATCATGGCACCACCGCCAAGATATTCCATCGTCAGAGGCTTGCCAAAATCAGTGCCACAGAACCAATCAGTAAATTTATTGCTATATTTAATTAAATTTAAAGTATTTGATCTGCCAATTACTCCGCTTCTAACCTCGCCAATTGTTTTAACTTTTTCCTTGATCCATTTTGAGCTAACAGCATTATGTATAGTGGTTAGATTAGTTTTTGGATTTAATTTTTGAAATGTACTTTTCATGTAGTTGCTAACGCAAATACACAAATCAGGTCTTCCTACTAAGCAATTTGATGGATTAACGGAGTATGTATGACTAACAACAATAGTCTTACATACTCCTCTGGGGATATAAGAAAGAATCCTTCCTATGTTTGTATTCATTAATTTATGAATAAAAACAACATCAAATTGATGTAAAAACTGATTTAAATTTTCATAATGAACATAAACTGCGTCTTGCTCAAAAAAATCTGGGTTCTCTACGTGCTTGACATCCTTCTTGGAAGCTACGACGACTTTTTGATCCCAGTTATTCTTGCAATGAGAAATGCCAAGCCTTATCTGCTTAAGAGAAGCCAGAGCACCACCGTTGAAAGCCTTTTCACATAGATGAGCTATGCGCATAACTATGCATTTCTCGCTTCGTATTCTTCTCTATAGAATTGCCACACAAAATCATCTATAACTCCATCGCCACCATCACATCCAGATTGATGTTTGCATATATTTTTAACATATGGAACCGCATCTAATGGACAGAAACTGATAGATGCTTTTTGCAAAACAGGAATATCTATCCAATGATCACCTATAAAAGCGACATGATCAAAAGAGATGTTCATCTTTTCAGTCAGCTGATTCATGAAGGCCAACTTATTGGATATACCATATGCTAGTGGGATATCTTCAGATTTGAATCTATGAATAGTCGCATGATCACTCGCACCAGACAGACCCATCACTGGTATTTTTAATACATTTTTTATAAAGTTAATGGCAAAAAAATCTCTAGTGTTAAATCTCTTTGAAACATTTCCCTGGTGGTCGTACGTATATCCAGAGTCAGTTAATACTCCATCAACATCTGTGACTATTAATTTTATATCATTTATTGGCATTGAAAATCCGCATTTTTTTAGCTTGAATTGATTCCTCTTCTGTCATATCTCCACGCTCACCTAGCGCCAGACCAACCGCCAATATGTCCCTTTTTAATCTTCGTAAACCATCTGGTTCCAGACTAGCCGCAGCATCTGTATGTCTAAATGCTCTATCATCCACAAAATGTCTTTCATCATATTTAGCGCCAAGCATCATGGCGGCGATGTCCATTGCTATACCATAGCCATGATTAGAGAAAGCTGCTTCAAACCCATTATTAATAATTTCAGATATGCCCAACATTTGCATTTTATCAAAAGAGCATGGGTACTCGGAAACGCAATGATATAAAACCACCCTATCTCGATAGGAGGATAAAAAATCAAATATTTCTACCCTATCATTCCTATTAGTCATTCCTAAAGATATGTGTATTTTACTGTTGCAGTTTTGCAAACAATAATTTATTAGATCAAAATCGTGATTACATGCAGATGGTATTTTCAATAGATCTGGATTTAAGGAAATTATACCCTTAGCACTCTCCATATCCCATACACTACAACCATACAAAACTCCATAAGCGTGACATGTGTCTCGCAAAATCACATGATCTTCCAGAGATAATTCCAGATTGATTCGGTGCTCCAAATAGGTTGAACCGTATGCAAAATTAGGATTAGGATGAGGGTGATTTTTTAAATGATCTGGAGTAGAAAGATATGGATTTCTCTTTTGGAACTTAACATAGTCTGCTCCGTTTTTTGCAGCTAGTCCCGTGAGAAATAGCGCCCTTGACAGGCTGCCACCATGAACACAACCTATTTCTGCGACTATTTTGCAATCTTTTTCATCCATGTATTAATATTCTCATTTTCTATTAATTTTCGGCATAGCTCTAGATCGATAGGTTCATCTATCTGCAAAGATTGGATTTTATCAACTGGAATGATTTTACAATTACCAACATGCCTGTCTGCCGTTATGTAGAAATCTCCAGATATGAAGCTGTAAACATTGCCGCAGTCATGCCATGCAAGTTCTTCTTCAGCGTATTCCTGACGCATTTTTCTGCTAGAAAATTGCTTAAGAGCATGATTGCCTGAATATTTAGTCCAGAATAATGGAGTATGAGGAAAAGCAGTAAAGGCAGATACTCCTGATCGCACTTCTTGTATACATTTTTTAATCAAATCTCCGTATCTAAATATAGATGTTGGCTGCAAGAACACTATTTTTTCCTCTTCCTTGATAGCACAAGTTTTTATTGCATGAAGAATAGACAATTCGGATGGGGACTTATCTCCAGCAAAGCAAGAAGGTCTTGGTAAGGGATAGACTCTCTTGTCATTAAAATCGCTGCATATTTTCAATATGTCTGACGAATCACTTGAAACTATAACGCTGTCGCATACATCATCCTCCAAGGCTGCCAGTACCGACCACATAAACATTGGCCAACCATTAATATCAACCGTATTCTTACCGGGGATACCCTTGCTCCCGCCTCTAGCCAATATAATAGCACATGTTTTTTCTGTCATAATTTTTCCAAGTCTATGCTAGGGAATATACCCATAGGATTGCCGGGAGTAGCATCAAAAATATTAACTGTATCCTTATTTTGATTATATAAGTCTGAAAAATATTCCAACACTCCATTGTAGTCAAATTTGTCCCAAACACCCCTATTCGGCTTTCCGTCAACTCTATTTACATTTACCGAGCCTTCCCAGAAATAACGCTTATCGTTTTTTACTCCATTATCCATTCCGCATAAAATAATTGGATCGCAACCCATTATGGCCAATATATGTATTGCACTTCCAGATGAAGTTCTAGCTCCTATTATTTTTTCAAAAGAGTTACGCTTAATTAAAACGCCATCTAGATTTTTTCTTCCAGTTGATGGTTGATACCACCAATCATGGTCAAACATGACAGTCTTATCCGCTCCAAAAAACTTATCAAATACGCCCAACTTACTGCGGTACATAAATTTACAACAAGACGAGTTTTTAAGTTCTTTATAAAAATATGACCAATTACTTACGGCTATGTCATCGGAAATCCAGTATTTTACACTTGGATCCAGCAGTATCGAAGAATTCACCGCGATGTTTGGGTGTTTAAGTATTAATTTCTTATCTATATCAGATATGCTAGGTCCAGCACCTATAACAATGCCTGCTTTACCATTATGAATATTGTAAAAATCTTCCAGTTTAGGCATGATGAAATTCAAAACTTTTTATTTTACTATTTTTATTCATATTAAATATCTTTACATTTTTAATATCAGCATATTTCTGTAGTGCATCAAAGCAATGTATATTCTCATTCCAAACAGACAGTCTTTGATCTCTGGGCTGGACTAGAGCCAGAGGCTTTGTATTAAATTTCCTATCCCCCTTATAGTCCACTACCTGCATGGGCTTGTCTCTTTCTTCCCAGGAACTCCAGAAATATCCATTATTGTCTATGTCGTGATCTACACCAAACAAATATATGCATTTAAAACCAAAACCTATAGCCATATCAATACAAGTAGGAACGCTAGAGCAATAACACAGACCATTCTCACTCTCATCTGTAATTATGTTTTCACTTCTAGGAGAAAAGTATTTTACTCTTTTTGGAAGAATATCACTGTATTTTTCCCAGCTATCTCTAACAACTATGTTGCAAAAACTGGCTTTAACCTTATCCCAATAACTCCACCTTAGACACAGAGCATCATTAGACACCCAGAATCTGCCTTCTTCAGATCCATTATCCCATTTCATCTTCATTATGGCGCTATTGACCGCAAAGCACGGCATTGATTCAAGCATTGACGCATCTGCTTCATTCAGCGATGGACCCGCCCCGCATATGCAGCACGATTGCCCCAAAAAAGATTCACGATATAATTCTTTGAAACTGTTCTTGCAAATCATCGACATCCACCAGTTGAGATTCAAAAAGGAACCTTGATGGCTTTTTCGGAGATTTCTTAATTTTGCTGTCAAATATGGAGAATGTTAGCGCAAGACGATCCTCCGCCCTTGTCATGGCTACATAAAAAAGCCTTCTTTCCTCATCAATGCCGCCTTCAGCATCTTCTATACTGCGTCTATGAGGAATAATCCCGTCTTCACAGCAGCATATAAAAACATTCTTAAATTCCAGTCCTTTAGAGGAATGCATGGACATAATTCTAACTCCTTTTTCTTCCTCATCTTTTGGACTACTTAGCGTGGACTTTTCTAAAATTTCGTATAAACTCATGCCTTTATTAATGCATTCATCTATATACTTGAAGAACTCTTTGACATTGTCCCACTTCTCTTCCATCTTATCTTTATGCTCAGAAGAAAGCCAAGTAGTATAGTCAATCTCCTCCATTATGCTTTGAAGTTTCTTTCCATCGACATTTTGAGAATGCTTGTTTATTACATCCAATACTGAACATATGCTATCCTTGGTCTTATTGGGAACATCAGAAAGCTGTATATCAGCCATAATTGCCGTTATGCTCTTCTGCCTATAGCAAGCATCTCCAATTTGCTTTGAAACTTTTTGTCCTATCCCCCTTCTGGGCTTATTGACAAATCTCATTAAACTAATAGCATCATTATTGTTATATATAAATTTTAATATTGCAAGAGCATCTCTAACTTCTTCGCGATCAAAAAATCTTCTCGTGCCCAAAACTGAATAAGGTATTCCACGAGAGTTTAAGGCGATTTCCAGTGATCTAGTGAGATGGTTGGCCCTGATCAAAATGCATATACTCGATGGCTTGATCCCAGCCTGAACTCCCTTCCATATCTGACCAGCAACCCAATCAGCCTCTTCTTCTCTGTCTAGGAACATTCTCCAAGAAACTGGCGAACCAGATGTCTTAAATGCATGTATGTCTGAATTTATCCTGTTCTTATCACATGATATTAATCTAGAAGCAGCCTCCACGACATGAGGATTGCATCTATAGTTCCTAGTCAATTTTATTAACTTACCTCCAGAGTTTATGAACTTTACCAGGTTTTCTGGTCTAGCTCCTCTCCATTTGTAAATTGACTGGTCTCCATCTCCAACAAGCATGATATTGTTATGCGGAGATATCATCCTAGCCAATTCGAATTGAATAAAATTTGTATCTTGCGCTTCGTCCACTATAACAAAATCAAAGATGTTACCAACTAATGATGTTCCGTTTTTGATTGATAAATATGGCTCGTGAAGAAGAGCAGTAAAATCGAGGGCTCTTATATTTTTCATAGATTCTATGAAGTTGCGAGCCACAGCAGAGTCTGGACCTAAATGATGATCTAAGTTTTCCAAAGTGGGATCATCATTCTCTCTTATGTCACATATTCTGCCATGCAGCATTCGGGCTTCCGCTGCGTCAATTTTACTGCCCATATCTGAGACAATAGATCGAATCAAATCTACCGCATCATCTTCATCATATATGGTAAATTTCCTGCCCTGAGGAATTTTAACAATACCATCTCTTATTAGCTTGGCGAATAAGCTATGAAATGTACTCACGCATATCTTGTCCCATCCGCTAACCCCATATTTATTGAATACGGTTTCCAGCCTTTTCTTCATCTCTTCAGCGGCTTTATTAGTAAATGTCACCATGCATATCTTACTGGGATCAATTCCGTTACACACTAAATTTAATGCTCGGAATATTACCACCCGAGTTTTCCCAGCCCCTGGACACGCACTAATCAATGCTGGTCCATATATGTGACCCACTGCCTCTATCTGCTCTTCAGTGAGTTCATTGCTAAAATTTATTTTTTGCATCCGCTACATCCGCTCGATTGCGACTTAGCAACTGGGAAAGACTGGCTACCTTTTGTTATTCTATAAGCTACATCTGCAAGAAATTGCTGAGCAGAATATGGACCAGAATGCTCCATGATTACCTTGCCGTCTCTTATTGCTTGCGTATGCGGCAATTTGTCTACATTATGATCATCGCATAGTTTCTGATTCTCATCCGCATTGGCATCAATAAAATCAACGATAATTCCCATGTTCTTGAATTCTTCTTTAACTTCCATGCAATGATGACATTCAGTTGATCCGAAAATCCTTATCTCAACTTTTTGCTCTTTACGTATAATGTTGTCCATGTCAACCATCCTGTATAATAAAGTTTAACTTCTTACCCTTCATTGATGAACAAAATTTTTCCCAGTCGTCGATAGTCAGATTGGCATATTTTATTCCAGCACCTTCGGCAAAACTTTGACAAGTACAGGCATACTTAATGTCTTCTCCGCTATTTGACAGCAGCGTAAATACAAGCATCATGCTGGATTTCTCCAGCACGATGCCTGCACATGTCCCCGAAAATATGTTGTCGCTCATTACAGTGAATCAAAGTCAGTACCATCGTCTGGTATTGACTGAAAGCCCATGTCGGATCTAATACCTTTAGAGCCAAAGTTGCTGTTTTTTTCCGAAGATGCGCTTTTATCGCTATCGAAAAAAGTTATTCGCAATGAATCTTCAGCCTCCTTCAGCTTAACACATGAAGGAATGGCATCAGCAGACCTTAATTCGTCTAAAAACTTAGTAAGTGGAGCATTAGATATCTTCACGGCAGTTTTTACCATGTCTTCATATCTACCCATAGCCTTTAAGAACTTAATAAGTTCCTGCTCATCGACTACCTCATATGCTCTTGCTGTTTTCTGAATTTTAACCTCAGCAAGACTGTCAAAAGAATCGTACCTCTTCTTATTAGAAGACATTTCTTCCATAATCCGAGATCTAATTTCCTTTTCTTTAGCTTCTAGAGCAGAAATTTTCTCTTGAATCTCCTTTTTGGAAACTGCAAGAGTATCTATTTCAACTCGTATGGTCTTGATTTCTTCTATTAATTCCTTCAAGAAACACCTTCCTGATCAATGGTAAAGACAGTGAACGTAACTCCAGTCTTTTCCACTTCTCCGAACTCCACCTTATCGAAATTGGCAATCATTCCAATGTCGTCACCATGCTTCTTTACGAACTCCCTAGCTACGATATACGCCTTGAGGGCGTTGTTGATGCTAAGCACACCAACTGCCTTCATCTTGACTTCTTCCTTCTTCTCGATCTCCTTAGCAATAGCTCCAGCCACTCGGTGAATGTAGTCCCTAACGGCAGGAGAACCGCCCTCTGAGTCTTTCATTCCCTTAATGCGCAGCACTGCAGATCCGCCATTGTTCGAGTCATTCTGAATATCGCTATTTACATTAATTTCTGAACTCATTGTTAACTCCTTAAATATCATCAAACGGGTAAAACTTTTTTCTCAGCTCATCCAGTTTTGGATTATCCCAAATTGGACTTGCATGACAAATATCCATATACTCACAGTATCGACAATCAAAATCCGATTTTGATTCTGGTCTGGGAGGTGGTAAATTCTTCTTCTCAGCCATAGCCATCATGGCTTTAGCTTGTTTCTGTATGACATCCCATATGTCTTCATTTCTTTCCACTCGGAACATCTTCACTTCTGAGTCATCTTTTCTTTCGTATATGATTATGCCCATGTCCAAATTTAGTATGTGAAGATATATTGTTAATTGGACTATGTAATAGAAATGCGCTTGCCTGTCTATTTTGTTCCACTGGTTCTTACCAATGGTTTTCATGTCCACTATTATAGGCTTTTCTGGCAACCAAGAAAATAAATCTTTTATCTCTTGAGCTTCAGTAGAATTTTTGAAATTCTCATCTAGAAGGCTAAAATCCAGAACCTGATCGCAGTGCCCATACATGTTAATGTCTTTGCTGGAAACTGTTATTTCCTGATATTCCCATTGCGAGCATTGACACTTATCGCACTTATCAGGCTTGAAAATTCCGAGAATTTCATCGCCACCAAGCATTGATGAGCAATTACGACATTTCCATACGCCTCTTAAAATGCCGAGCTTTTCCATATAGGTAGCCCATCTGCTATGCATACTATGCCCAGTGTCCCATATTCTAACCATTCTAGGCTCTGGATTACTGGGAGGAATTGGGATAATGCCGTCAGAAGAATACTTCTGATACTGCATTTTTCTAAGGCATTTGCCAAATGCACTCGGGTGGAACACACTATAGCTTCTATGCTCAGAGCCATTGGCGTTATTCCACTTCAAAAAAGAATCTATTATTTTTGAAAACGCATATGTGCATTTTCCATTATCTTGTGACATATTATTTTTTGTTCCTAACATTAGTTATTATAGAGGCCATGGAGTCACATCCGAATTTAGAAAGCCAATCATCTGGATCTTTAGCTCCATCAAAAAAAAGATTTCTTATCTTGATGCTTCTAGTTCCTATCATTTTCTTGCTTTTTAACATGTAGTAAAAATCTTCTCTTGCCCTCTTCCCCGCTTCATCAGAATCAAAAGCAAGCAGTATCTCATCACACCACCGCACTAGCAATGAGAACTGCTCCATGGATATCTTGCTGCCCAATATTGATACTGTATTATCAAAACCGCATGCGTGCATATGCATTGCATCAAACTGACCCTCGCATACTATGCAGAATTCTTTTTCCATAATGTTTCGATATGCCGCATTAATACCAAACACTTCATATTTTTTCTCAAAAGATTCGTGCCAATGTCCTCTGTTTTCAGCACTTGTGTCTATAGATCTTGTTGTCAATGCAACACAATTGCCCCAGGCATCTATTAATGGCATTATAATTCGACCAGATATCCATCTAACATTGCTTCTCGTTGGGCAAAATCCGATTTTAAATGATTTAATCGTAGCGTCATCAAGATGCCTTGAATGAAGATAAGCGAGTATCTTTTCAGATTCCTCGCTTCCTTCCCACAAAGTCTGTTGAGATAGATCTACTATCTTTTCTCGTTCGTACTCAGTGAATATTTGCGCCATATCATTCTTCGTCTGCCTTAAAGATATTCTTGGACATCTCTTCGTGATCTTTCCTATTCCACACAATTAGCTCGAATGGAATGATATAGTCTTCTTTAGTAGCCTCTTCAGTTATGTCACTGATTAGATTCTCTAAATTGCCATCTTTCTTTAGAAGAGATATAAAGGCATCCTTGCCTTCGCACTTTAATTCCCTCCATGCAAAAACATTCATTCTGACGCGTATCAATTTGAGATACCTTCCTACATCGAAGGCTATCTCTTCTATATCTGGAAAGTAATGCTCAAAATAAATGGGAATTGATATGGAACTGTCAATAGGACGACTGTTACGAGTCTTTTCGACTGTGACCATTGACTCTCGACCTATCATGCGCTCCTTACCCTCCTCGTCGCGCATCATAATCTTTCTCTTCTTACCCATGCATTTCTCTATCTTGAGAATGATATCAGCATTATGCCTTAGGGAATGACCGCCAGGCATGGTTTCGTCAGATCCAGGTATCCAGCTTGTCTGACCTACCTTCTTCCTCAGCTGATTAATGAGTACGACCAGAACTTGACCTTCCTGAGCTGCTGCTCTTAGTTTGGGCAGAAACCTAGATAGAACTCTGGCCAACTCTCCGACAAATTCATCACCTACGGAGGCAGCTTCCAACTGCCTTCTGGATACAAGTGATGCAATGCTGTCAATTACAAGAACTTTGATACTTCCAGACTTAACTGCCTCTAAAGCATTGTCAAGAAGCATCTCTGCGCATATCTCATCTTTAGTGCCTTTTGCAAAGTCCGCAACAGAAGCAACAAGCAACTTATCTGGATCGACTCCATTTATCTTTGCCAGACTTGTGGAGTAGCTATTCTCTGCATCTATCCATGCGCAATTCCAACCCTTACGCTGTGCAGATCCACATATCCTGTAAGCAAGACTGCTCTTTCCAGAACCTTCAGCTCCATATAAAATAGCTATGTTTGCCAGCGGGAATCCGTGCTCTCTAAGATGAATATATTCCTTAACGAGACCATCGCTTATGGCGAAGTCTAATGCAGTATAGCCGCAAGGAACTGTGCCATCCACATCTCGTTTTCCACCAAGGCGGAATCCCTTAAGATTAGCCATGGCTACTGCGCTTCCAGAAGAATTATTTTTCTTAGCCATTTATCACCTCAAAAGTCAAGATCGTCTGTTTCTTCCAAAGATGCCGATGCAGAAGCTGCAGCAGCACTCTTAGAACTAGGCTTTGAAGATGAAGATTCTCCAAAAAGCTTTTGCATTATGTCAGACTGAGGAGTTGGCTTATAAATTTCGTCAAGCTTATAAAGCCCCTGCTTCTTAATCATTTCAGTCTCATCCTTGCTGAATGGAACTGGGCCAAGGAACTGGCAGTTATACCTGGTATTCTTCTTGACATTTCCTGGGCATTCCACGGAAATAGCAAAATCTCCACCATCCTTAGTTCCTGGATCCAAACCAGTACTCTTAGACCAAACGGCCATCTGCTTGAAAATAGTCACAGCGCCCTCAAGAACCTTGAGTTTGCCATCAGCACGATCTATGACATTGACCGCGAAACGCTCCTTAGCCTTTTCTCCGGTCTTCTTAAGAACAATGCAATTTTCCGCATCTTCTGTATAAGCTCTGGCAAAACCTCCGCCCTGAGCTTCATTGCGCTCAATGAAGTACTGGAATATTCGATATGGCTTTCCTACTGGGCGAATCCGATACGACTTCCCAGCCTCCAGCTTGAGATAGGCAACGCCATTAGAGCTGCCCTTATCCTTATTAGAAATTGATGTCCAATCTACAATACCCATAATGATTTATCCTTTTGTTAAATCCAATCTACAATACCCGCTTTTGACTCCCGAGAACCCTTAGGAGTCGAACTATTCTTTTTACTTGCTTGCAATCCAGAATTAGATGACACAGAATCATAATCTTCAGAATTGAATGTAGAACTTATTGCATTCTTTGTCTTCTTCTCTACGAAATCTACATCCTTACCCATTGTAGACACTGAAGTCGTGATTTGTCTACTAATACACTCAAAAGCATTATCTAAATTTTCCCTTACTGCTGAAGCACTAGCATGTAAAGATTCCAATTTGCTCATGTACATAACCATGTCGCCCATGTGTTCCATGACCACCCCATCCTGCTTCTCAGAAGGCTTTTCGTATCTGCATCGCGCAAGGACTCCCCTAAACAATTCTATAGCCCTCTTCCAGGCGTAAAATTGCTGGTTGACATCTATTTGGATAGCAGTAATTCTATCTTTCCATTTCTGTATCTGCTTAAGAGCAACAAACATGGATTGCATATCACCAAAGACAACCTGAGTAAGATCAGGCTTTGCTTGCCGCAATTCCTCCATGATGGCAGAAAAATTTACAACGCCACCAGGCAGTAGCCATGTTGCTAATGCGTCTCTTTTTATGTTATAAAAATTTTCTAGATCGTGCTCCCTGCACTCTATGTTAAAGCCGCTGAATATATTATATTCTAAGCTGCTTTTATCTTCTAATTTCTTCTGGAGCTGTACGGAATCCACTTTCTCTTCATCAGCAACTTCTGATGTGGAGTTGGAGTCACCCAGGGCATGATGCTTTTCTTTTCTGGTATCACTATGCTCGACAACCTCATTAGCATTCGATTCATCTTTATGATTTTGTACTTTGGGTGTGACATTACCATTATTTCGACTTATACTCTTTGAAGACCTTCCTGCATTTTTAATGGAAGATTCCACCTTAGATGCTTGATCTTCAAAAATAACCCCATTAGCCTCATTCATAGTATCACTGAATGCAGCCTCTTCAGAGCCAGCATGGTCTTCCTGTTTTTTATCTGCTACAGGTATGCCAAAAATTTCATCTAAATCGTCAGTCATTTTATTCACCAAATATATTTTTCAAGTCATCAGAAGATGGCTTTTCCATCTTACTGGGAGCTGATTCTCCCCATGCTTTCTTTTCATGCAATTCTAGTTCTGAGAAAACTTCATTTTGAGTTATCTTAAAATCATTTATAATTTCCGAAGTAAGTAAGTTCAGGTACTTTTCCAAATCACTTTCATTGCAATCTATTTCCTTCTCTATATCAACAGATATGACTATATTCTCGTAAGAACCAGTATTTATTTTTCTTGATATGTTTTTTCTTATTTTGTAATTCATAGAGTCATCCAAACATGTCAGTAGAGGCGAAACCCTTTTTTCGCGTCTTCTTGATTGAGTCTCTGAGGAATATAAATTTTTCGACTGGATCGCGAGTAGCCTTGAAGAATCCAGCCATTCTCATGGCTTCTATCGTTTCAGAATCTACAACTGAAGTGTCGACCTTGTTGCAAAAATCTTCAAATGACTTATATGGACCATTACTGACAATATTTTCTCCAGCAGAAAGTCTCATACCCTTACATATAATTGGAGGAACCAATACATTACTCACTCCCTCGATAGGGTGAGATATGGTTTTTAATGAATAATTTACTCCAGCAGTATTTATGTGCCTATTGGCCAATGAAACACCCAGCCGAGCAGCCTCCCTCTCCAGCAATACAACTCTGTCCCAGTCCTTCTTTTTCATTTCTACATTTAAGTAACTACAAATAAATTCAGCTGGAAAATGGGCTTTCAAATATGCTGTTTGATAAGATATGAGCCCATAGCATGCGGAATGCGAAGCATTAAATCCGTATTGAGCAAACGGAGTTATGAACTCATCCCAGAACTTTTCTGCTATATTGGAAGGCACACTGTTGAAACATGCGCCAGCAACAAATCTGCTTCTGAACTTCTTAAGTAAATCGTATTTCTTTTTTCCTACTGCTTTGATAACCTGATATCCATCTGCAATAGAAAAATTAGCAACACTATTGCAAATCTGCATCACCTGTTCCTGATAAACCAATATCCCATAGGTTTTATCCAACCAGCGCTTAAGCAATGGTTCCAGAGAAGGATGCATATAGTCTATTCTTTCTGCCCCCTTCTTTCTTGCGCAATATTTTGGGATACTAGCCATGGGTCCAGGTCTGTAAAGAGCAATTCCTGCGCATATATCCTTATATGAGTCAATGCCCATTTGGACCATGGTTTTTTGCATACCACGCTCTTCGCATTGAAAAACACCAGTCAAGTCGCCGGTTCGGTAAAGACTAAATGTATCTGGATCATTCAGTGGAAGATTTTCTATATCTATTCTTATACCATGCCTGCTGTAAATTAATTTAAGACATTCCGATATTACTGAAAGAGTGCTTACTGAAAGAATGTCGAATTTTATAATACCAAGAGACTCCAAATCCTCGTATGCGTATTGAGTAGCGAATGAAACGCCTCCATCATCCTCTCCTTTGCCAGTGCCTCTCAAGGGAGCTATTTCAGATAATGGTATTTTGCTAATAACAATACCGGCTGCATGAACTCCGTAACTGCTGCAAAGCCCTTCTATAGATTCAGAATGATCAAGAATGGCAGGATGCTTCCTTATCCATTGCGCAAAGTCTGAGCAATGAGAGACTGCGTCCCTTACTGTTTTGATCTCATGCTCGTCCCCTTCTTCATCCTGTACTTTCAAAATGGCACCACGCTGCTCTGGGAGACTGTCTATCATTCTCCTCACCAGTTCGTTGTTCCTGGTTACAAACTCCTCCTTGCCTTGATGGAATGCGTCAGCAATGTCTAGAGCCTTACTGGCTCTGGTCACATACGATCTCATCTTCAGCGTCTGGTAAGTTCCTATATTTCCTACATATTCTCGACCATATTTTTCTATTATATAGTCATATACTTCCTGACGCCTTTCATGATCGAAGTCCGCATCGATATCTGGAAATCCAGCTCTTGCAAATATGCGCCTAATAGGAATAAACTCCTGGATATCCCCAGAAGGTCGCAATGAAGTCATATTTAGATGATAAGCCAGCAATGAATTAATGTCGTTTTTAACCCCTGCTTTTCCACCTATCTTTTTTCTTATATCTAAGAAATCGTCGAAAATATCGCCCTTGCCAAGTCCATCACAAGATGTCATTATCTTTATTTCATCTAAGCATCTAGACAAAGATTCATCATCTAGTTTTAACTTTTTAAGTTCTTCTACGATAGAAGAAATACGAATATCTTTTTCAGACAATTCCATACTAAACAAAATCCTCGACTCTAATAAATTTCTTTGAATCAAATCCTAAAAATCTCTCCCATAGTAAATCATGCTCTATGGGATCCACCCCATATGTTATGCCTATGCATTTTAATAGCAAAGATCCAAATCCAGAGCCTCTTCCGCATCCAGTGAGTATTCCTTTGCTTCTTGCAAAATCTATATAGTCTCTCACTATGAGAAAATAAGTAGCGAAGTCATATCCATTGTTAAGTTGTGCTATTTTTACATCATTAAGTTCAAGATTAAGTCTAGAAACATGCTGGGAGCTATCGTCAAGTTTTAGTTTGCGCAAGCCATTCCACGCAATATGTTCAAGATACGAGTGAGCATCACGAAAACCATCTGGCAATGGAAAGTCAGGCAGCTTCATGCCGCCAAACTTACTTCGAATACTATCGACATCTATCTTATCTACTATCTCGTTAGTATTAAAAAGAGCATCTGGAACAGAAGAAAAAATTAAAGCCATCTCCTGTGCGGATTTTAGATAGAACTCATGATATGGAAAATGAAGATGCTTTGGATCTTTCATGCATCTAGATGTAGACATGCACATCAACAGTTCTTGAGATGGACCTTGCTCTTTCTTGCAATAATGACAATCATTACTGCATATCAATGGAACATCCATTTCATCGCTTAACTTTATGATGTCTGGGATAATTAGCCTTTCAGCATCTATACCATGAAACATCATTTCTAGATAAAAATCATCTTTGAAAATATCCTTGAACTTAGCAACTGTTTTTTTTGCGATGTCGTATCGACCATATAGAAGATTGGCATTAACTACGCTGGAAAGACATGCCGTTGAGCATATAAGACCTTTATGGTACTTTTCTAGCAAAGAAAAATCTATGCGTGGGTCATTATAAAATCCTTCAACCCAACTAGACTCGCTTAATCTGCATATATTTTGATACCCTTCCCAGTTCTTAGCGATCAAGATGATGTGCCTGTTTCCTTTTCGCCCATCAGGTTGTTCGCTCTTGCTTTTGCTGAATCTATTCTTGGATAAATAAAATTCGCAACCCAGCAATGGAGTAATTGCAGGATATTCAATTTTATTGCCATCCTTATCAACGGATTTTTGACATTCATTAAAAAACTTAATTAATCCGCCCACATTGCCATGATCAGTTATGCCGAGTGCTCGAAACCCCATTTTTCTTGCCTCCATAGGGAAGCTAGATATTTTGTTTAATCCGTCGAAAGCAGAATACTCAGTATGATTGTGGATATGTGTAAAATCTTTATTCGTTATATTAATCATTGTCTTCTACTTCATCATCATTAACTGAACTTTTGCGAAAACCTTCACAACCGATAACGGCGCTTCTGGTGTTTGAGTTTTTCCAAACTCTCATTTTCTTATTCACGCCAAGAACGCTTACTGTCAAATAAACAATAGGATTTGAACAATCAAAAGACTTACAAGCATCGCATAGCGTGCCTTCTTTTATGATTTCCGAGTCTACCAATTTGTTCAAAGATATAAGTTGAGTCTTATATTCCAATGCTCACTCTCCATCTTCGTTAAGATCTATCGTAAATCTTCCCTCTTCATCAAGGCTTGGATCTACTCCCAAATTCAATGCATTTTTTCTCCTAATGCGAGATCTATCTTTGTTCGATTCGGAATTGGGATTGGTAGATAATTTTGAAATTATACTTGATTGATCACGGTCTGATCCCTCGCTACGCAAAGATACTGCAGAAGAAGCTGCTATCATCGTTGGGTTCGTATATGTTTTTGGAGGAAATGAAAAATCGCTATCTATCTTGGTAGCAGATCCAACAGGCGCAGAATCATCTACTGATCTAAAAATAGCATTCTCTAAAGAATTATAAGATGAATTGTCTACATAAGAAGGTGCCACAGGAATGGATTCTATAGTCTTGCCATTTGAAGAAGAAGGATTTGCCTGAGTGATATAATCAGTAATTTCCTTAAGAGCGTTAACGGTCATTACAACCTGCTTGTTTCCACTCTTAAATCGGACATGCATTACGCCATCTTCCAGATAGGCGCTAACATCAGTGGTTCGCTCTTTTCCATCCGCATAACTGTCTACATGCTTAAATGATATGTTAATAATGTGCTTGTCTGATATAATTGGCATTTTTAATCTCCGAATATCTTTCTCTTGCCATAAGTTAATGTCAATTGCCTTGAATCAACTATGCCAGTTTCCCATAATTGTTTCCAAAAAAATATACTGGCATCCAATTCGTGCAAGGCTGGCTCTGGTCGCTTCCATCCAGCATCCACAAGGGCCATAGATATAGCCCTGATACATGAAGAGTCTGGTCCAGAAAGCCTCCTAGATGGAGTGCTCCATATTATTACATGACCATCATGGAAGTAATGCAGTATCCAGGGAAGGCAGTCTATCCCATTAGCATGTACCGATGTCTCACTCGATAACATCCATTTATCAGCATTAGGTTCTGACTGCTTCATGTGCATCGATACCCTAGAAAATATTCCGCCATTACTTTTCAATACTTTATCTTCAAAAGTAAGACCAACTCCAAGTTCGCTGCTAAAAAAATCATCCATTCTTGAACCTATGCTGCATTTCTATGTATATGGCTTTTGACTTATTGTAGTCTTTGTTCCTGATAGATTTATCAAATTCAGACATAAGAATAAAAACACCATCATCTCCACTGGGAGAATATGGATCCAGCCTCCTAACTCTCATCATATTTCTAAATATCCTAGAAACTGAAAAGCATATCGATGAAACATCAAGTTGTTCATCTTCTCTCTCCTTCCCCTCCCATATGCCTATTTCAGCATCCAGTAGATCATTCTCAGATACATTGCTTATGGCATTAATTCCATAATCTTTGCATAACATTCCTGAAGCATCTGATATGCTCATCTTTTCTATTTGCGATTTTAAGTCGACTACATCACCCCAGCGCTTGCATCCAAAACAATAAAAATTACTATATCCATCGTCTGGTTCATAAACATAAAAACTTGGAGAATTATCTCCAGCATGAATTGGACATTTATAAACATGTTTGCCATCATAGGATTTAGACGGCTTTATGTTATTTTGTAAAAGAAATTCGTAAATAGAAATTCCTTTTCGTATAGCATCTCTTACTGGATTCAATGTCTCTTTATCAGGCATCGTCGAACCAAGAAAAATCATCACTCACAGATTTAGAAGATCCATTCTTTTTCTTGCTATCTGAATTATTCGAACTTATTCCATTGACCAAGGCATCCATATGTCTTTTTAGATCTTCGTCATTCGCATCGAAATTATTTGAAGAAGAACTTTCTATCTTACTGTACTCGGGATAGAAATCCAAAAGTGCATAGTTCTTACCGTCAAAGTTCTTCTTTCCGTATCTTGCCTTAATGCAAAATAACATTAATTTTCTATTGGGCTCGTCTGGCCATGGAGCCTGCGCAAATATATTATCTGAGTCCGCAGAGTACTCGTGACTTCCTCTCAAATCTTCTGAACCTGGAGACTTTGTCTGATCCTTATCTCCCTTGAGTTTCTTAATGCCATCTCTAGTCATCTGAGCAGCGCTCAATATTGCGAAGCCATGCTGTTTCCCCATGGCTCTTAAGTCCTTAAGAATATCACCAATAGCAAGCCAATTTTCCTTATCTCCGTCAGGGCGAATATTAGCTATGTAGTCAATCACCACTACCGTTGGTTTAAAAAATGACATCTTAGACTCTATGGCCTGCTTTATCTCCTGAACACTTGGTCTGCTTTTCACATCCGCCCAGACAAGTCTACTTTTGGTTGATTCTAACTCTTTAGTCTTAGACTCGAGTCTTGCCCAATCTTCTGGAGTAAGTTCATTTGGAGAAGCAAATCTTTCAAATGGAATTAGCGTCTCTCTGGAAAGATACTTTTTAAAAATCTCTTCGAAAGGCATTTCCAATGGAACAAAAAGAACATTATGCCCCCTCTTAAATAAGTTAAATGCTATATTGAGCATCATGGTAGTTTTTGCTCCACCAACATCAGCTACCGTTAATGTAAGCGTTCCTGGCCTAAACCCAACCACCATGCATTCATCTATCTCTTTAATGCCACACTTTATTTTCTCTTCTGGGTTTTGAGCCTGCTCCTTAAGTCTAGAAACAAATGGCGCGCACTCTGATCCAGTATCGTAAAATTCAAATACACTAGAAGAATTAGACGATAGAACTTTGGAGAGCTTATCGTTGAGCTGAGATAGTTGAAGAGAAAAATCTTTCCCTTTGTTTTTGCGCAGCTCTGAAATTTGATTTCTAAACCATCTTACATGGAAATCATTTTTAGCTTCTTTTAGTAAGATATCAAAATCAAGAGCATCCGCTTCAATACCAGAAGTAACTAATATAAATTCTGGTATGGTGGACGCGAGTTCTGCAGGGCTGCTCCGCTCGACAAAGGAGCAGTAATGTTCAAAAGCTTCTTGAGATAAAGGCTTTTTCCTATCAGCACTCCAGCAGGCAGCTCTAAATATTCTCTTATGCGATGGATCAGAAAATATTTCCTGCCCCATGCTATCGCTAGCAATCATCTTGCACATGTCTGAATGCAGGCAAGCTAAAGACAATATCTTTTGTTGACTAGAAATCGTATCCGTTATCATGGTATGCTAATCACGTAATTTCCGCTATTCTGCCTGAGCATTTTTGCCGCAAAGTGCCCTATCTCACTGTCTATATCGTTAGTTTGAGCAGCATCAAATTGCAAAACCACTATCGTAGGAAGTTTAACTGACATTCTATAGCTTATGATTTCATCGAACACGCTAGCAAGATGCATTCTTCCTGAGTAGACATCATCTATGCAAAGCCAATCAACGGTGCGTGCTGCAGGGATTTCCTTCACCCTCTTGCTGGAAAATACTGATTCTATCAGCATTTCCGCCGATGTGAACATATAGGAAAATGCCCTATTCGAAGAGAACATCCTTCTCCAAATAGCCTCCCTCATCACCACAGATGCTATGAATGTTTTCCCTAAAGGAACCTTTGATCCATGGGATGGTGAATTTCCGCCATTCCCATGAATAACGAGATTATGACCTTCGTTAAACCTTACATCCATCTTACTAAGTTGATTAAGTTCTGCCCTATTAGGAATTTGTTTATCAATGACTTCGCCAAAACAATAGTCTCCAACCTTGCCAATCACCCTCTTAACAACATGGTCAGGCAGAACTCTGCATCCGTGGGCAAATCCATTGAAATTTCCAAGGTCAGCAGATTCAAAACCGTTAGGCAGAATTTTTGCGCAGTATCCGTTAATTTCAGCAAGTGCAGAACATATGCAAGCATTGCTTCTAGTGCAAATGCCGCTTTTTTGAACGGATGGACAATGCGCCTTTAGCTGCAAAAAATGAGAATTAATGAGTTCTTCTAGATTCTTCACTACCCAATTCTAGTATCAGTCATTTAAACGTGAGCGAACAATGATAACTAATTCTTCTGGATCTATTTCTTCGAATCGATCAAAAGGACTGTAAAAGTTATTTATTTCAATTATCCTAGTAGCAGTTGCTGAACCAGACGAAATGCACCTTTTTACAGCATCTACTACAAATGTTATTGCGTCTTTTCTATCGAAGTTTTTTGTTTTTATTAAGAAAGCAATAGGTATCACTATTCCGTAAGCAAGAACAAATTCAGAAGGATCGCCTCTGTAAAATTCTTCTAACAAAATAGGATTAACTGGTCTTTTTTGAAACGTAGAAACTTCCTTCTTGGCATTATTTGCAGATTGCAGTTTGAAAAATTCTTTCATCCTTGCATCATGTATTAACTTTTGAGGATACCAGGAAGATGGCTTGCCTTTCCACCATTTACTCATATTTTTAATGTACCATTCGATGTAAGATTTCATCAAAATATTTACATCAGCTTTCTCCGCTTGCTGCTCTATTATGTTCCTCAAGCCGCTCATAGCCATCATGGCGGGTCTTATGGCAAAATCAGATCTAACGCCATGCTTAAGAGAATACTGCTCTTCGACAAATTTTAACATATCTTTCAAATTCCACTCGGCTATTTTCTTGCCGTTGCCAGCAAAAAAACTAGCATCATTCCATGAGACTAAATTTTTCGATAGCTTATCGGAAAATAGATCATTAACCTTAGACACCTCGGAACCGTTCGGAGCAGATGGGGCATTCTCCGTAGCCTTGTGAATCATGTTTATAATATTCATGCTTATATGCTTCCGAATAAGTCAGCATCTTTGCCTATTTTTATTACTTGAAACTCAGGCTCTGACCTATATAGTTTCTCTCTTCTTTTGCTATGAGCCCTGAGATACTTAACATCGTCAAAAAAGTCTATGACTACAGCATCCTTCTTGCCAGAATTAGATCTTATCACTCTTCCTATTCTCTGAAGCGCTCTAGTTGGACTTTTTCCAGCGCCAGCCAAGATCAGAGCATCAAGTGGTCTTGCGTCTATTCCTTCATCAAATATAGTGCTAGCGATCACAACTCCAGGATATCCCGCTCTCATTTTCTCCAATATGCCATCTCTTTTTTTCTTATCTGTTTCTCCGCTAATAAAGACTGAATTAGGTATCATTTTTTCTAGCATTTTGCCATGCTCGATTATTCTAACAAGCACCAGTATCTTTCTATTGGCCTTATACAACTGATCTGCCATTGAAGCTATAATGTGATTCCTTTGCTCATTATGTACTATGCATTTTTTATAGACATCCTGATATGAACCACCGATATTACTGCTTAATGGTATGAAATATATGCTAGGCTTAACAAGCACCTTTGATCTTATCAATTCACTTGCGCTAACCTCCGCAACTGGTTTGCCAAAACAACCATCTATAAGAATATCATCACCTTGATCTCTCCAAGGAGTGGCTGAAACACCAAATCTATATCTTGCTTCTTCCATGCTATTGCTGACAATTTGACATGTTTCTGCCGCCCAGTGCTGACAATTATGAACTAATAAATTATTTGCAAAGAAGCAATGCGTTCCTTGAACAGATATATCAAAAACATGATTACTTCCTGCACTTTCAATATTTTTGATTTTACTTGCAACTGCAGAAGAATCAACCAAGTGATGCGAACTGTTATTGACTAGATTATTTACACTCGATGAATCCAACTTGATAATGCTGTCATCAATTCCAATATCCTCGGCCTTGATCCAGCCTCTGCCGGTCATTAGCAAATGATTATTCGTACATATGATTTCCTCTCCGGATATCAATGTGATTCTCATCACTTCCTTAACGCCCTTGTCGTAAAAATTAGTTATTTTACTCCATACGACATTAGCCCCATCAAAACTAAGAATCTCCTCGCCTACCATGTCCGCTAAATCTTCTATCCTCTTCTGACCAAATTTCTTGATAATCACAATAGAATTTCCAGCAATACATTCATCAGCAATGTATATTTTGCAGTTTTTAATTAATTTTCTTATGACGTCTTTTTTATCGTCGTCGAATACGGCATCATCTTCGCAATCTTCTTCTTCATCATATTTTTTATAAGATCCACCCAGAGATCTTACGGCTGTTTGCACAGTCATTATTGTAATGTCTGAAGGATCAAAAACGCCCCCGCCTATCGCTCCTACATTGGCTGGCTTACCGTTTTCCAATATTACGGTAGAAAGTTCTTTTCTAGCCTGATGCATAAGATCGCGACTAGTTACCAAAAAAACGGCTGGCACAACATCTAGTTCCGCAATCAGTGCCGCACTTATCACCGTTTTTCCAGCACCAGTTGCAGCCTTTATTATGCCTCTTCCTTTTTTAACGGCAGATTCGACTATTCTTTTTTGATAGTCTCTAAGTGAAACGCTATCGCTGGTAGAGAATTTATTTGATTTTTCAACCTTAGGTCTTATATCTTCTACCTTAAAAGCAATGCCGTTTTGATTGAAATAATCCCTAACTATAGACAAGCTACCAGTAGGAAAATGCATGCCGTCCTTTTTGTCGACGCATCTACATCTTGCCCTGTCAAAGCAAAGCGTAGTTATCCAGCCATCCCAGAATTTAGAGTTTCTAGTCATCCAGAAACTTTCCTCAGGCTGGTATCCTAATTTTTTCTTCAGTATTGCGTGGTGCTCGCCTTTTATGGGCGGATCAATCCTAGTAGAAACATTACCTACGATCAAGCGGTGAACTGGGCTGTTCGTCATATTCTGATTCTGAAAATCTTCCATCAGGAATCACAACTCCAAGCTGATATATTCTTCTTTTTTTAACTCTCTTGTTATTTTTTGCTGGAGAAGATCCACCAAATATGGATCCAGATCCCTGATTGTAACTCAGAGATCCTTCTCCAAATTCGATGGCGTTTCCGCTGACTCTTTGTGATCTTTTAATGAACATATACCATCCCCCTTATCGCTCTGCATGCCATTAATGATATTACAAAGAATATGACGCACGCCTTTCATCTTTTCATAAGCTGGAATAAATCTACCATTTACCATTAAGTTTATGGAAGAATCCATCTTAAAAAGAATTCTTTTAAGTTCTTCTATTGTATTTTCTTTATTTTCCAAAGCCTAGATTCCTCCAGCCTTGATTGTAGTAGTTTATCTTCGCCGTTTTGAGAAAAAGGTTCTGATTGAACGCGCAACATTAATTCCATTGGCGCATGAGGCAATCCCATAACTTTTCTTCTCTCATCAATGCGATCCCATACTTCATGCGAAATTGGAGCCCACTTTTCTGCAATATTATCCCTCACCCCTCTCACTGGGGCTAGCATCTTTTCTATTAATCCGAATATCCAAAATGAGGGGGCTGTAAATGAAGCTTGTTTGCCAATTTCTTGCTGATTCCAATCGATGCTACCTCTTGGCATGTCAGCAAAAGCATGTGCCATTAATAAGAATGCATTGATATCTACTTCCGAATCATTATAAATGTTGTTTAAAGATGAGGTTAATATTCTCTTGAACATCCTACTGGACAGCATTTGAGAAAATATATCCTTGGGATTTTTGCCATTTTTAATACACAAGCAAGCCAGTGCAATACAATCATATGCGCCCATGTTAGATATCTGCGAATTAATAACTACTGTATTTGATTTAATACAGAAAGGGCTAAATAAAGTATGATCTAACATAATATCATAGTTTATGAGTTTAAGTTCGCATATGGGACATGCTATATTATTTGCAATGATAAATGAACCTGGAAGTTGATCAAGCCTGATGGCTACTTTTTCCTGCCCCTGCTTGCCACCATACATTCCATAAGTCATCTGCATTATACCAATTAATGATGATATTATCCCCGATATAACTGACTCATCTACCGTTCTACCAGCACTATTGGCAGATATACGGATAGCATTCTTAATAATTAAAGCTTGATTATGTATAAAAGATTCATTATCAAGTTCAATGTCACCACCACAACCCTTTTTAGATATGGTTATATTGCTGACTGGAACCCCCAGATCGTCACAGGCATTTCTTATTAAGAAATATAAAAATGGTATGTCCACTAGACTAATTTTAGAATCACTTGCCGTTTCCATATCTGTCTATCTCCTCATCCGTAAGACCTATTTCTCTCAATAGTTCCGTGTAATTATCGCAAGAGTTCAAAAAATCTATAAAATTCTTGCTCTCTCTATTGAAAGAATTCATTCTAATATTTTTTTTGAGCTTTTTACTTTTTTTCTTAAAAGGAGATACATACTGATGGGTTATGTCTGCCGTGCTGTCTTCCTTGCATGCAGTAAATATTTCTGCAGCCAGTTGTTTTGCAGTAAAATCAACATCCGTTAATATAGTAGTACTGGCTGGTATCTCACAATTTGAACATAAAGAATCAAAGCATATGCTATATTTGCCGCCTTCTGATTCTTTTATGCCTAATAATATTATTTTTGAAGAACCCATACTGGCCCCACATTGAGGACAGCCCTTTTTTGATATATATGAATAAACCCATTCTGGAAGGTTTAACATCTACCTCTTAGCCTCCAAGTCAATATCGTATCTGAAAGAAACGCCATGCTTCTCATTAATTCCGAATATTTTCTGCTCAGGCCTTCCACATTTTTGTAAGTTTTTGATTGAATATACATCACCTCCAACAAAACTACCGTTAACCACTACTTTGCCAAAATTGTTGGTCATTTCAGATGATTCATGAAAATGACCGCATATAGTCACATCTGGCTTCTTCCCAGTCATTCCCCATTGAGACATGGAAAACATCTCCAGACCTTTTGCAGGAGATCCCTTGGGCTTAAACTGATCACCATGCACAAGCAGGAAGTTTTTACCTCTTATCTCTTCCATAATCCACCAGGTTCGAGGCACTACAAACTTTATCCTTTTATTATCCTTAAACATGAGTTTTAGAGTTTCATAAGCCATACTGTCCCAGTTGGCGTAATCTTTCTCCGCCCCAGACGGAGCTATTCTACCGTGGTTTCCTCTCACTCCATAAAAAACAACATTATCAAATACTGTTAGCCACTTAGCCAAAAGTTCTGCTATGCAATTTACTCCTATAAACATCTGATCAAATATCGGAGTGTCTATATAGACAGGAGACCAACTTCCAGCCTGGTTCATACCATCAACAATATCCCCGAGACACATAACATGAAGAGTTGGGATGTTATAAAGATGGGTATGCAGATCGTATATATTCTCTACTGCCAATTCCAGATTTTTGAGTCTGCGCTTGAAAATTTCAACACCATACTCTGAAAGACCACCAGTTTCCTCCATGGTATGAGCATGACCTATGTGCAAATCACTGAGCACGACAGCCATATCCTCGTCTTTCTTGACAGTATTTCGCTTCCTTGGTCTATAGGGAGAAACCTTAATACTTGGGAGTTTTCTGATGGCACGTTCAACCTTATCGGATATGATATCATGCCTCATCCTAAACATGTCCAGTTTCTTTTCAACTGAATCTGCAGTTTTATCTATATAAGAAGCTTTCTTATCCTTCTTTGCAGTACTTAAAGCGTTATTGAAAAATGGCTCACTTTTCCAGTCATTTTTCAGCCACATACTCTTACAAGATTCGACAGTCCTATCAAGGTTGCGCGCAACAACGATATACGGAACTTGATTAGATTTTGCAAAGAAAAGGTATTCCTTTTCCTCCTTAGACCATTCTTTTGTCTTCATATTTTGACTCATGGCGTTTTAGTTCGACCTTTCCGTAGTGTCTGCGCACCACCTCAACATGATGCTTGATCATTTCTGCTTTTTTGCTTCCAGTGTTTGAGTTAGATCTAACTCTATACCTCATAAGCGGTATATCAATATTCCCTAGGCGCATTCCTTTTTTAGCCATGCGGAACCATAGATCAAGGTCTGGAGATAATGCTATTTTAGCATCCTCAGACCATCCGCCCATATATATCAGACAATCTTTTTTAATTATGCAACTTGGATCAATCATGGGATTAGTTTTGCTTGGCAACCTCCACACTATTTCATCATGATCAATAGGAGGATAATCATAAATACATTCTGTCATAGAGAAGTCTTTAAGAATAAAAGCCCAAGATCCACATGCGTCAAGATGATTTACGGACATATTATGAATTGTTCTACTAATTCTATCCGGCATATAAACATCATCTGAATCCCATATGGCTATATATTTCCCTCTAGCCTTGGCTAGTCCCCAATTTCTTGCCACAGCGCAACCTGACGATCTTGCTAGTTTGAATATTTTTACTCTGTCTGAAATATTCATTTTTTTGATTATATCTTGCGCAATTTCAAAAGACCCGTCTTCAGAGCAGTCATCAACTATAACCATATCTAAATCTAAAATGTCTTGCTCTATAAAAGACATCAATGATTCTTCTATATACATTTTTGAATTCTTGCATGCCATGACAGCTGTGCATAGATTATTGGAGTGCCGCATTGTACATTTCCGATACCACATCCCAGTTGAAATTTTGGCTTATCATAGCCAAGCCTAGAGATCCTAGTTCATTTCTTTTATGCTCATTCAAAAGCAGTTCCTTGAGTTCCTTACTGAAAAACTCCAACTCAGAACTGATCGGCTTGAAGTAGCCTTGACTATCCCTAATTTTGCAATCTACGATAACCCCTCCAGGCATTTCTGGAGTGTTGCCAACTGGAAAGCTTATCCATGGTATTCCGCATGCCATGCTCTCAAGAATTACTACTGGAGCAACCTCCTTCAAGGAAGTAAGTACGCAGACATCACATGAAGCAAATGCCTCGCATACAGCTTCTCTTGAAGCATCCAGCATGACGATGCATCTTGGTCTTCTAATTCTAGCCAAACGCTCCCTGATGGAGTTTGTAAGTCTTTTTGCCACTGGCCACGATGGGGTCGAGCATGCTAATACAAAAAAAGAATTATCTGGGAATGTGTGTGAGTGCTTCTCCAAGATGCTAATCATTTCTTCGTGTCCTTTACCAGGAAAACAGTTAGCAACCATAAGCATCACATGAGCATTCGAGGGTATGCTGAATTTGTCTCTAAATCTTGATTTTGGTATAAAAAATTCGGATGCATCTACAGCATTTGGTATTACACGGAAAGGTATGCTATTTTTCTGAAGCAGTTTTGCATCATCGTAAGAAGAAGAATGAGTAATAAACTCTATCTTGTCTTTATGCTTTTTAAAGTTTTCCAAAATTCTAGGATTAGACAATGCTGCGTTACATCCAACCGTACATAATGCCATTTTACACTTTAGCGTATGCATATTATCCAATAGGATAGGCAAGCACATAGAAGCATCGCTATATATCAAAATCCTATCATCCGCACCTAACTTACGTGCTTTATGAAATACCTTTTCTGGGGTGCCAGGTTCAATGTCAACATTGCCAATTCTTAAAAAACGATTAGCATCGTTGCTCATAACCGATGTAGACCAGCCTTTATCTGCCATTTTTTTTGACAGATATTTTATGATAGTTTCCGAGCCACCCACATGAAATGGATAGGCGTGATTGGACGCAATTATCAATTTTCTATTATTCATTTAATCTCAATATCTTCAGTAAATGCTTCTTGAATTCTGGATAGCATATCGCTCTATATTCAGGGAAATTTTCTTTTATTTCTTTCGCTAGAAAAACGGATGTTTTTTCTAGTCCCCAGTGCTTATGATAATAAGAAGAAACTTGCTCTGGGTTGCTGGCATGTTTCATTTCTGAACTCATTGATTCAGATAATTCATCTACTACATTCTTAAAGTTATCCCACATTTCTTCGGCACAAGTTGGCATTTTAAAAATGGAGCCAGTGTTGCTGTTTATATATTTTTTTCCACCAATGCAATGTTCTCCGAGCATTACCCTAGTCCCCCTACATAGAGATTCTGCTATAGTCTTTGGCGAAGCATCATATATGCTTGGGCAAATAAAAAGCTTATGACTTCTAAAAAACTCAGCCATTTTTTTCTGATCATTGTCTGGTTTATTCCTGATTATATGCACATCTTTGCTTTTTAAAAATTTTCTAACCTTCTCCAGACTGTCAGACCATCCCCCTCCCCTGCCGTATTCCACCACAGTAAGCGGATATCCCGTATTCTTACAGGCTTCTGATACTGCAGCCGTCATAAAAAATCCCTTTGTTCTCATCCCAGAGTCGTGATCAAGAGTAACCATTATTACTCCAGCACGCTCTCTTCCAGCCTTCACGCCACCGCACCATGTCTTATCAATCATATCAGATTCACTCAATGATGCCTGAGGAATTTTACACCAGCTTAAATCATTATTAAAAGAATGAAAAAATCTTATACAGTTTTCTGGCAATGTCCCAGAAAAATCTACCCACTTATAATGAGATGCTATTACTATACTCTTACCATTTCTTATCTTTGAAAATGATTTTTTATCAGATGGCTTGCGGATAACGGTAAGCGGAAGCTCGACACAAGAGCCGTCGTTCCTTATTCCTATCATTCCAGATCTATAGATGTCGCCTAATTTCATCTGGACCTTTTGCTGGACAAATAACTTTTAAGATTCATTATTTTTTTCTCTGTAGTATCGTTAGTCTTTTTCTCTTTTACAAATACATCCATATTATTGGGTATCTCTATCCCTTTAGCGCCTGCGTGATCTACAAATTTGTCTCGCATATACTTTCCGAATCTTAATGCATTTATGTGAATCATCTGTTCAGATTGAGATATATATGCCTTTAGATTCAATTTTCTCATTCTTTTTGACCCCTTTAGTTCCACATCCCAAGCATCTTCTCCGCTTTTCAATATTGATAATAAATGCGACTTTCTCCATAGCGCTGGTTGTAAAGAACATAAATATTTGAAATCGTTTTTAACCCTTACGAAGTTGAGTATATTGTCGCTGAAATCAGCGCACTTTTTATCAAATATGTTGAACCTAACGCACGCTACATCTCGATTGTCATTTAGTAATTTAAAAGCTCTTGAAATAAGTTCTTGCTGATCAACTGGCTGATCAGCATAAGCAGGCATAACGTAGTCATCCAAAAGAACAAGAACAATATCATCCTCTGCGCTTTTTAGTGCTTCCAGCATATTTGATGAAAATCCAAGATCCTTGCTAAGAAATGTTAACTTGACCTTTTTATCAGAATTAAATTTAATACTATCATCGTCCGTAGCGATATATATCTTATTAATAAATTTATATTGATTCAAAGATTCTATGGTAGTTTTGCAAATGCTAGAAAATTTCTTACAACTCTGCATGACTAATGATATATTCATGATAAAAACCTTTTAAACAATTTTGCGTACTTTTCTGCAGCATTTTCTATTAAAAGATCATCTCTGGAAACTTTCTTATTGAAATTTATTATCTTAAGTATGTCGTCACTGAGGATGCTAATTTGCTTATCATTCATCCTTGTTGCTTGCATATCGTCTATGGGCTTCCAATTCCATGCATCTATGTTGGAAATAACACCATCATCGCCAACCAATTCCATGGTTCCTCCTATATTGTTGCACAGCACTGGCAGTCCACAGACCAAAGCCTCTACGACAGAATTGGGACAACTTTCTATGTGGCATATATGCGCAAAGCAAGAACATGAAGACAATTCTTGCTGAACCAACTTATTGTCTATGTGACCAGTGAACTTGCAAAAATGAGGAACAGAACAATCTGGATCGCCTATTATCTTAAGTTTAATGTCTTTCCCAGACTTGGATCTAGCAATATCAATAGCGGCAATTAGTCCTTCTAGTCTCTTATTAACTCTCCATTTAGCAGAACATCCTATTGTCATGCAGTTTAAAGAGGCATTAGCAACAGCCATCCTTCTAGCTCCATTTAGTATAACTGATGAGTTCACGGAGTTGCCTGTTAGTTTTTCAAAATTTATCTTAGAAAAACTACTCTGAAAAATAACATGATTATGGCTTTTTGCTGATTTTATTATACTCTTGTTTTTAGATAATCTTTCCTTATCGTAATATATACCATCAACTCTTAAAAAATTTATAGATCCCTTCTTTATATTTCCTGATATAGAATTCAAATGAACATCGGAATTGCTTTTCACATCTACAATTCTAAATTTATGCTTATTTTGAAGTTCCTCGGCAAGCATCGCCAGAAATCCTTGGCGACCGCCTTTTTTAAAATCAACTTCTCCTGATATGGATATTTTCATATTTTACCACGTAGAATTAAGTCTTTTCTGCTTCTCCATTTGTTTCTAAAGTATTGAGCGCTTTTTGAGAACATCTCACTTCTGTTATTCATTTTACCAAGAGTCTGATGAGCTAAATGCAAAATATGTTTGTTGGGATTCCATTTTACCTCCAACCCATAATCAAAAATTCTAAAACAATAATCTGGATCTTCAAAATAAGCCATGCCCAAATTGCTGTCGAACTTTCCAATTTTTAAAAAAATGTCTCTCGGTATACACATCCCACCACAGCCAACATAAGAGAAAATTCTATCATTTGATGAGCACATTTTAAATGGCTTTAAATTATTGTCCAGCTGCCAAGCCTCCAGACCAAGTAATGCTCCGTTAAAATCTGCATGAGACATATAATTATCCAGCCATCCTGGAGAAACTATCTGATCGTTGTCTAGAAAAATTAAATGCGAAGAATCGTCATTTGCGAACACATCAAAAATTTTATTGCGTCCTCCTATTACTCCTAGATTTGTATCTGATTTTAAAAACAAATCAGTATTTCTAAGTTGCGCTGTAACAACTTCCACCGATTCATCGGTACTTGCGTTATCCAACCATACTAACTTGCATTTTTCTGATTCTTTAGAAGAATAGAATTTATCTAGAAACATTTTTGCAAGTCTAGTATCATTGCGGTGAAGCACTCCAACCATTATCATTTCATTTTCTCCGTATAAAAATAAAATTAATATACACCGTGTAGCCAACCAATTTATCCAGGTCCATTACCACCACCGCCTCCCGCATTGCCATCAAAGCTACCCTGCTTTAGTATAACATTAGAGTAAGCAGCAGGCGCAAATTCAACTCCATCGTAAGGAAGAACCCTTACTCTTATTTTCGAATTATATGGCACATCAACCACATTCCATCCGTCAAATCTAGGATCAAGACCTTCTACGACAACAAAGTCTTCTGTTTCGGGATACTGAACCTCCCAATAAGCCAGCGACTGATCTTCCTGAGCCTCGCCTGATATGATATCGGCATCAATAAAAGCATAACGACATCTTGCTATCCAGAAATCACCGCTATCAGTCTCTTGCCCAGTGGCTTCCAATCCGAATATTAGAAGTTCGACTCTTGGTCTTGAATTACGTATTACCATAGACATGGTGGATAAAGTATATTCCTGATTAGTTGATGATGCTGGTATGTAAAGTTCTGCCCTTATGATATTCCCGACTGCGATTGCCCTTAATCCATTAACAGTTCCAGGTCTTAATACGGTACTCGGATCAGAGGGATCTCCTATGAGGGACAATTCTCTAAATCTAAACTCCTGCTGATTTGGTAGAGTAATATACCAGCGCACAATAGTTCTATTCATAAGAACTGGAGAAAATAACGGGAAATCTATAAACAATGATGTCTGATTAGACGCATCTTCAACGATCTCCTGAGTAGTCAGAAGCCTTGCTTTCAAAGCAGGTTGGCTTGGAGTATCTTCTATATTAGTTACTGTGATCTGCTGACTAAAAGCCTCCAATCCATATTGCGTTTGATCATGCGGTTTGACAGAGAAGCGTACTCTGTCGTTGATCTTTAAGAAAGAAACTGCGTCCAATGCTGCCAGCAATGCTCCGGGTTGCCCCTGTTGTGCTCCCAGGAATGCGTAATTAGTCGAGAGCGCGTAAGCAAATACTGGATCTTGAGGATCTGAGAAATTATTGAAAGTCTTCTTGTTCTTAAGGAAAGGGATTTCTATATCATTTATAAACCATCGTATCTCCGTTTTTGATGAATCTTCCTCATCTCCCTCAGCATCTAAGTAAGTATAATTGCATGTAATAGTTTCATATATAGTTATAGGCGGAGATGATATCGAAAGATTTACAGCTACAGGTGGCTGATTTGCCGTATATCCATATGCTTCTTTTTCAGTTGTGGTCATGAAGGATATGCCGCTAATGCCTACAGCCTCATCCTTGGATACATTAATGACATTAGCCGCCAAACTGAGCTGCTCTGGATTTACTACTTCTATAAATATGGGGTTTTGCACATAACTCTTAAATAGTATTGCGCCCTTTTCTGGAAGAAGTATATATGCAGTAGGATCGATTATAGATCCAGTTCCGTCCTTGACGGTAACCGTAGAATTCATAAACCACCCGCCACGAGGAGATTCATAATACAAGCCATGTACTTGGACCATTTTTTCTCTAATCTGCTCTGGAACTTCAAATTTTCTCTGGCTAAATATTATTTTTCCGTATTCCCTTACCACTCCATGATATTTAACAGCATAATCAGAAAAATCATAACCAGTTCCAGCTGCAGCAGTAGTCTCTATATAAGCCAGTTCATTTTTATCAGCATATACTGAAAGAACAACCTGGTTAGGAGCACCGCCTACAGCAAATGGCTTTGTGATGATAGAAGATTCAGCACTAAAGCTTACAGAAAGATCTATCTTAAGAAGCGCTGGATATTCTGGAGATGGCATGCCATTCTCGTCTCTAGCAACATTCAATAAAGAATGAATCAAATTGACTTTTATTTTAATGAATCTTACTATTTTAGCTGGTCCAATGATTGGGTTTTCATATGAAGAAGAATCTCTCATGCTATATGAAATACCATCACTAGAAAACTCAACGCTGTAATCAGCACTTGTATCAGGTGGTATTTCAAAAACAGGATTTATTGACAAAACAACACAGTCTCGGCCTAAATCTATTACAGATTCATAAGTCCCCCTCGCTATGGCTCCCACACTTCTGCTCATAGCAAAATTTACAAACTTACTGGCATCACTAGCATTCCTAATTATGCTGGTTGCTCCACCAGACATTGAAGATGCAACAATAACTTCTCCAGCGTTAGATTTGGATAGTGCGGAAGAAATGAATCTTGGTTCTACAAGATTCATGAGAGCAACCATCAAGGGGCTTTTCCGCGATCCAGCTATGGAATTAAGGTCAGCAGCTACATCTTCAGCACCAACACTGGAAGTGTTTTCATCGTTGTCTGATATAAGTATAAATGATCTTTTTGCAGTTTCTGTATCTACTGATTCTGGAACAGAGAAAGCATTCTCCCTGATCGCATTGAAAATGGGAGAGCAACCAAAAGGAGTCATTCTAGATAATATCTCTATTTCTTCTTGAGCATTTTGATAGGCACTTGCACCACTGAAAGTTCTAGTTCTAACCTGTGGAAGCCAACTTAAGTCAGAATAATATTGTATCAAAGGAGAATCTGGTTCCACCAATTCTGTTGCTCCTCCAGACCAGTAGGAGAACACAGCATTCATATCGATAAATATAAAATCAAGCAACTCTGGCTTACCAGTTGGAGGCTGAGGACTTCCCAGATTGACCTCTCCTCCCTCTCCATTTAAATTAAGATTTTGATTTTGCGCATTCTGACCGTCGTTTAGATTAAAAGAAGATTTTCCAATTAGATTGAAGCATATAGTATTATTAGTTCCAGTGCAAGTTAAACCACTAAGACCGCTTCCAGTTCTTAAGCATGATGGACATGTAAATTGGCATGTGGCATTTCCTCCAAGATTTAAATTAGGTGCAAAATTTCCACCACCAAGGTTGACATTCTGCATGATTGCCAAATTATTGGCATCTTCAAATGGAACAGCAAGTCTCAGTCTGTATTCTCCAACCACACTGCCAATGATATCTGAAGTTGGATTCAGCTCTGCGTTTGATGCCTTTACAACAATATAATACTTTAAACCACTTTCTAGGAAAATATTGTTAGTGGGGTCTCCGATGCCATCATCGTTATTAAAATATATTATACCATCTGGTATTTCAGGAATATCAATAGGAACAAAATTGCTGTTATATATAGTAATTTGAGATTGCAATGAACTTACATTTCTCCTCGTTACGGAAACTACATACTGACCAGTAACTGGAGCTGTGAAAGTAAATATATCAGAATCGCCAATCGGTCCTATCACGCCAAGTTGACTTGTTTCAAGAACATTTCCTAAATTAACAAATGGCAGAGGGACTATATCAGCGTTGCTTGAGTTTAAACCTCCATAGCCTAAAGAAAATTCTGGTAAGGGGCTGGCAAAATCAAAATCACCTTGATTGGCTATCTCATCTTGAGCAGTTAATTCTGGGTATGAAGACCCTTCTATAAAGTCATCTTCACCTACAAAGCTAGTATTTCCATAAAAACTATCGTCGACTATCTCACCATACAGCACAATTTGGTACGGGAATCTAGAAAGACCCTGCCGTAGAAGTATTTGATTACTCATAGTGCCCGCTAAATCTATCTCTGCGCCCAGGGTATCGCCCAAAGCAGCAGAGAGTTCAGAAATATCCCGAAGAGGATCTTCTGATCTTCCTAAAAGCTTCGCTGAGCCCAATCCTGCTGCTATGTCCACCACTTCAGGACTTATGCGTACGGGGAAGACTCGAGTACCTCTTCTTACTCGTTTCTTCATAAATAAAACATCTCCGCCAGGACCAGATCTGCCAAATGTTGATCCAAGAGATCCTCCCACTCCCAGTTCATCTGGAATGGGAAATTTTATAAATCCCGTCAACTTTACCTGAGTATTTCTTGATAACAATTTGCCATTTTCATCATAACACTTTATCTTAATGTCAACACCACTTATGCCATCAAGACGAACCATGGCATCAACTGGTTCCTGCAAATCTAGTCTAGTAAATCCTACGGTATCGTTTTGCTCTCCATAAACTTCGATAAAAACTCTTACAAAGCCTGGGGCTTTACCAGAAGATACCCCTCCGGATAACACCGCAAATCGTGAATTATCCGAAGCAAAAGAGCAAAGAGCTCTGCCAAAAGGCATGACTGCCAAATTGCCCAAAATGGCTTTTGCGCTACTGATATCTATATTCTGAACTGTTGAGAGTGCTGGAGAGCCAGGGTTGGTGCTAGAGGAAAATTTTCTTCCACCCAATATCGCATAACTATTGTTAAATCTGGCCTGACCTGCCTGGTCTCTACTTTCAGGTGGATTTGGCATTAATTCATCTGCATCAAACAAGTATGATGGAGTATTCACCAATAGCGTGTCTATTAATATTGCATCTTTAAAATTAAATTGCTTAATTATACTTCTAGAGATTATCTCGTTGTTTAAGAAATACTGCTCTGTTTCCTCTCTGTATCCGCTTCCTCCAAAAATCAATATGTTATTATTTTTAACAATAGCATTGGGATACAATCTAGCGTATCTGACCAAGTCGCGATCTGGTAAAACATCACTCACAGACCAGGAATTTGACTCTTGATCAAAAATTAGAACCCTATCAAGCATAACAGATGGTTCTAATTCACTATTTATTGCCCTGGCTCCACACAATACGTATATTTTTTGCGCAACCAAAACGGCTGATCCAAAAACGCTTGATAATGGGCTAATGCCAGAACTGGCAGAGTCAAAGTTACCGACTGGAGCGTCTACTATGTTGCCATCACTATCAGTCCATGGCATTGATGACAAAACAGCCCATGTGCCGTCTACGGTATCGAAACATTCTATTTTATTGCTAGCCCTTAGACTGTATTTCACTTTGCTTGCTGATGGATTTGAATAAGCGTCTACATATGACTCGACACCTCCTATGACATAGATATATCTACCGTCATTGACAGAGCAGCATCCAAATCTTGGAGTAGGCATATCCGGTATAACATCCCACCTATTATTGGGAATATCCCATACTTCATTCATGGTAGATATGCCGTATTGTGATAGTCCACCCACCACATACCACTTACTATTCACACATTCGCTGACATGCCATGCTCTAGCGACAGCCATGTCAGCCACCTGAGACCAGGTTAGAGTAGTTCTATCAAAGAAGAAACATTGATTAGATATAGAGAGTCTGCTGAAATCTCTTCCAGATACTGGATCCTTTAGTATTGTCGGAAGCGCTGCGTTATCACCTGACTCACCACCGCCGCCGGGAGGCAATACAAATTGTACAGCAGCTCCTTCAGACGCTCCATCATAGGTTATATTTACGCCACAAACTTTTTGCCTGAACACAGTTCCGTTTTTATTGTAGCGTGCTTCAGCAAATACGGATCCAGAAAAGCTAGAACCAGGCATCATGGGTAGAAGTCTGACAACTGCGTAACTTGTCCCTGCATTTATAAAATTACCATCAGCATCAACACACCATGGACCATTTTCATCCACCGTAGCTGTTGAAATATTATTTTCTACAACAGCGATGGAGGGAGAACCGCATGTATAAACTAATATTTCAGTTCCTTGTGGAACTGGTCTTCCTGAGAATGACACTGCAAAATAAATGTCGTTCTGACTGACTCCATCCACTAAAACATTACCATCAAAATTTCTCACCCCACCAACTTCCACAAAAGCGAAGGTAATATCAAGAGGTTCAATAAATTTTATTAGTTTTGGAGGATTGCCTAGCGCCCATGTCCCTGATCCAATGCACGGTATTTCTCCCAAACTAGTGTCTATGTTCGTTTGAGCATTGACAACAACATCGTAATCAAGCCATCTCTTATCTTCTGTTTCAGTGATTATTCTTGAATCATAATTACAGTCTTCCACGAAACCATCAGTGCTACAATTTTCAGTATTTGAAAACACAGGCTGCTCATTTCCAGAAGCGCCTATCAACTCTCCAGTAGCAGCGAATGGTCTATTATGGAAATGTTCACATAGATATCCAGAATCTTTCACTGTAGTCGGTTCGTTGTGCCTATTCCATCTTTTTGCTATAAACCCATTGCTTCTTATGGCAAAATAAGTCTTATTCTGATTTGACAATCTAACAAAAGCATTATTTAAGTCAGATCTTCCATATGTAATAGAAGATGTGCCATCACCATTTGAAACTATCGCGATATTATCATGAAGTATTTCAACATTATAAACCCAATACGGAACATTAGCCTGCTCAAGATAGTCCTGAAGTTTTCCTATCTGAATTTCAACCAACTGTTCTGGAGCCAGTATGGAAATAAACGCATCAGGCATGCCCTGCCCAGCGAAGGATCCTCCGTTATAGCATTTTAAAAATGCTGTAGCCATCGTTCTTTCATCAGCAGAGGAACTATCTATAGAAGATATTCTGGCATCTCTGCTGATTTGAAACACGGCAAAATCATCGCCATCTGCGTAAATTCTCTGAGAGTATCTGCCATTAGTAAGAGAGCAGAACATGCCAGTTCTTCTGACCAATTGATTTGCAGAATTACCAAGACCACTAGGAACAAGTGCTGGAGGATATATGCAAACAACTTTCCACGCTGTTATTGTCTTACCTCCATATGTAACACTTGCCTTAATCACATACATCTCAGGAACGAGAACAACCCGGACATCGCTTCCCGTGTTTCCGTCAGCAGATGTAAAATACGTGACTTCTTGAATTAACTCACTGGTCACATTTGAAGCAGGACCGAATCTTACATTACTGGAATATCCTCCAAGCGTCAAGTCATATACTTGTGCGGAATTGCTTGATGCCAAAGAGTAGAAAGGTCTGTTCTTGCCATTTCTTAAAGGAATCATTTCCCAGTCAATCCGTGTTCCGTCTGGAACTGGAGAAGAAAATTCCTCTAAAGAAGAAACAGTAGCTCCTTCTACATCACCGATTACAATAGCCCGATTTGGATCTATTATAGCAGCATAAGCAGTCTGTCGCGCTACATCAACTCCGTCTGGAGATGGAACCTGAGCATCTAAGCTCAAGAACAATGGGTCAGGGAATGCGAAGTACATTCCAGCAGCAGCAGGTAAACCTCCTATTACTGTTTGAGCAAAAACAGTAGCGGCAGAAGATCGCGATGGCGTTGGGAAATAAAAACTTGCCTCGCTCCAGCCATTTTCTTCATTGTTATAAAATATGGCTGTTCTCTGTCTTGGAGATATGTAATTTGCTGGCACATATTCTCTCGTAAAATCTGGACCAAAAACTGGATCTCCAGCTATCTGACCTGTACATTTAGTTTCTCTAGGAGTCCCATTTTCACCATTAAATTGAACGCATCCACGATAGCCAGCAGGCTTACTACACCTATTCATGAGTCCATCAGATGACCAAGATGGAAGCGAATCCTCGAATGCATATAGATTAGCAGCAGACCCAGATGGCATGAATCCATCTTTATATTTTACTCTAAATGTAAACTGAATAGGCCTGGAACGACCAACATAAGCTCCATTGTAAACTGCCGTAGTAAGATCCGATGAAGATCCCGCACCGCAATCGTAAAAATTGTTTATATTGGCAACATTGCTACCAGGCAAACAGGGGACAATTGTCTTGTCTGGAGATGTTACCTCAATTTTAAAAGGATTAGAAAGCCATACTCTTATAGGTTGAGTATCAAATGCAAAAGTACTTGATTCCTCAGCTATGCCTGACACAAGAGAATTAACAATCCTTTTCCTTCTTATTGACATTCTAGCAGAAAAATACAGACCAGATACGTATCTCAATTTCTCTGCGCCAAATGCGTCTGTATCCAAAACTATTTTTACAAAACCATCTGCTGATGTTCTTCGCGTGAATCTGCATAATTCTCTGAACTTAAAGTTCAGTCTCGCTGGAACTCCAGTAAGAGGATCAAATGATTTATAAGAATCTACACTATCATAAACACCATCAGCAGTTCCCCTATCCGTAATCATTAGATTACTTGGAACATCATAGTAATCTCCAGCATTGGAACTTATGTCATAATTAGTTCTAAAAACAAAGTCAAACTCGTCCTCAAGAGGTCTGCCATATATATCAGAAACTTTAAAGTAGAAAAATACTCTGTCGTCAAACCATCCATCAACATCGTAAAACATTTTAGGATTGACGGGATTTATCAACTTAATCGCTATAGATCCACGTTCTAATTTATAAGCCCTTTGCGCTAATGGTGGTTCCGTGGGAATCTGATTGTCTGTTTCTGGGTCAGGTATTGATGATATAAAAATGGGTTGACCATATTTTCCATCTGCATTTCTTAGCACAACTGCATAATGAGCCAGCTTGCCATTTTCCAATTCGGTAGACAGATCGCGATTAAGATTGAATGTCTGTATTGCGTCTACAGCATCGGATCCTATTGGCGTACTGGCAGACACTCTTCCATAATAGTGCGTGAACTCCGTTGCCGTACTTATGCCACAGAACACTGGGTAAGCGCCAGAATGCGTATTGCTATTTATAAAGCTATCCAAGTCGGTATAAGTCAACGCGCCATCTTGCGAAAATGGTTTTGCATAGTAGACAACAACGGTATCATGATCAGAATTAACAGGTAAATCCCATGTCAATCTGATCTTTTTATCTCCTGCAATGTAATTTACATTAGAAACCACATCAGGAGGTATGGAAACCGGCAGATAGTCACCCATTGATGATGGGTGATATTCAATCATGCCACTGTCTTCCACTACACTGTGCTCATCTGCCTCATTTATAGAAAACGCTCTTATATAGTGCCTATAACCGTCATAGACTATATTGCCCAACTCGCTGTCTCGCATAGGTAATGAAAATGGACCATGAAATACAACTTCATTTAAAATGCCGTTATTGGAATCATATAATGTTAAACCATCTTCTGGATCAACTGGACCAAGATCGTCTCCATAACATATACGAGCAGAGACATCAGATCTAGCTATACCATTTAATCCAGGAGGAATAGGGACATTTTGAGGTCTAGATGAATCTCCACCATATTTACCAACATTGGCAGGGCCAGATATGTTTTGATCCAACAGCCTCAGAGGACCTGCTTCTCTTTTATACTTTAATATCAATCTATTTCCAGAATAACCAATTAGTTGACCATCTGGGTTACTGATAACTAGTATTCTATCTCCGTTATCTGGATTTATATATTTATAATTACTGGCAATAAATTCGTTGGAAAGCAATTCTCCATATAATCCAACTTCCGTAACTTTAAACGCACCAAATTGATTCTGGAATCTACCTACTCTAAAATTAGTTATGTTAGATCCAGTTCTTCTCCACAGTGAGGAAAATTCCTTGGATTCTCCATTTGTATATATCTTTATATTTCCATTGATACCGCTAATGCTGACAAAAACACTGTTCCAGGATCCCCCTATTATTGCATCATCAGATTGGAATGACTGACTCTCTATTTGCAATGAAATGATTCCAGTTGAAGAACATCTTAATATAATTTGAGATGTTCCCCATCGCCAACTTGCAATTACTCCGCCTATAATTCCAACCGCACCTTTCAATGGGTTGATCCAGCATGTGAAAGAAAGAACATCACCATCATGGGGTATCGCTGCAGTATGCGTAAGATACTGGTCCGTACCATTAAGTCGAATTCCGCTACCCTTGCCAAATTGCTCCTCTTCGGATGGAGTCGGAGATTCATTAATTTCTAGCCATGAAGACAGAATAGTCGATGATGCTTGCATTTCTAAGTATGAAGCATTGGAAGTAAAGCTGTAGCATTTAGATCCATAACCTTCATTCATGTGCCATGAGGCTAATGTGTTTTCTGAAATACCTACGCCTGTGCCTTTGTATTCCTTGCCAACAATACTCTTTAACCCAGGAGGAAATTTGTCACCATCTGGACTTATTGATATTACTTTTGGAGTATATGTGCGTCCATATGAGTCTTTGGGATATATTGAATAATAGTATGTAGAAAGAGGATCCAAATTGGTATCGTAAAATACCGAAGTGTATCCATCAAATACTACATCTCCGTCAGACGGAGATAGAGGAGCACTTTCTTTTTTCCTTACTATTTGAACACCTGCGAAATTATGACTTCCAGATTTAGAGAAAGATGCCTGCGCAGATTGAGCTGATCCAGCATCATCCAAATCCCTTTCTCTGGAAGCAAACCATTCGACGTTAACTGGCACTCCGCTAAAACTACTGATAGCAAACGACACATCCCCTGGATATCCACCAGCGAATCTGTCCATTATCTCACGAGCTACTGAAAACCTAACATTATCTGGGTCACTCCAGGACATAGATCCAGATTGATCAACTATAAGCCCAACTATCCTTTGAGGCAGGCTTAATTTTACCCCTGTACCATACTCGGTTTCGAAATAGGATGCATTGTCTATCTTTCCACCCAAACTTGCTTCATCTAGATACACCACCTGCACAGCTTGCTCAACAGGAGCAGGAGTGGTTATTTTTCCGTTTTCCACAAAATCCCTACGTGCATAGCATCTTACTGCCAATGAAGAATGAAATTGTACAGATTCACCAAATGGAGTTCCTGGCTCAATAACTTCAGCGTTTGCAATAATATTTTCTGTTGAAGACTTTTCCCATAAAAATTCAGAAGAAGCAGCAGCAGGAGAAACTAGAGGAACTATAAAACTAAAATCGTTTGGCCCCCTAGATAGAGATGGAGCACAATCTTTTATCATAAATTGCCTCCAGCCATCAACTCTTGCGTCATTTAACGAGCACCAACTACCCATACCGCTTTGGTATGCTCCATCTATACCTAGTGAAACTAGATTAATAGTTGAATATTTATATATTGTCTTTGACTTTATAACGGACAGTCGATATGGACTGACGGAGGATGTTGTATCAACATTCCACCAATGCTCTGATATAGATGTTGCGAACACTCCAGCAGTGATGATGGGTTCGTAACCAAAATAAATGCAATCTATTTCAAGATCACCCACTAGGGATCCACCATTTATAACGACTACATCACCACCTGGGTTGTCATATCCGATATTTAAATAAAACTCTTCCTCTTGCTTTATTATTGGCGCTAGTCTTCTTTGGTACCATATCTCATCGCCAGACATGGACGGCATCGATTCCATGAATCCAAAAGGATCATCAGGTGGAGCAATGGAAAAAGAGCATCTAGGACTATTCCCTGATTTTTTAAGCCTACACGCAACCCATACTATACCTGCGTAAGGCATTGAAAATTTATATTTAAACTTAGTTGGCAGCACATTTGCATTGCCGGTTATTATTTTTATTACAGAACCAGAGGCATGTCCTTGCCCACCTGGGATAATTGCATATTCCGATTGACCAAATGAATAATCAACAAAATTAGTTGCTTCTAAAAAAGCCCCATCGTTCATGGAGGGCATAAAATCTTGCTGCGAAAAATCTCCAATTTTATTTAATTTTAAATCTATTCTATCGAAAAATGCCAATTTATAGCCTCAATTGTTGTATTATTTTTCTTTTGTTGCCTACGGGATTGGAAAATGTGGGAACATTAACAGTATTATCCAATTCAGATACTTGATTTTCCAGTAACAATCCTTCGCCAGTAGTCGGAGAATCCCACACTGCATTACTGGAAAGCATATACAATATTTTTTCGGATTCTAAACCAAACTGATATCCGTCAAATGATGCCGTAAAAACATGCTGAGAGTCTGCAAAATCCGATGCAACCGCCCCCTGGGAGTTAAAGCCAATAGCCCTACCATCCCAAGAATCATTTATAAACCTATTACCCGTGTATAGTTCTGGACTATGAACAAAACCTAAGAATATAGACTTACTGCCATCCCAGGCAAATAGATTATGTCCCTGCTCCCCATTGTTCATAAAATTAATGAAGTCATTGGTGCTAGATATTCCGGTTAGTCTGTTCGGGGCTGGTAAATTTTCAGAATAAATTACATGATTGTCTCCCCTACTAATTCCATGCACACATGCTATTTTTCTCGTATATGTTACCACGTATACAGGAAGTTCAAGAGCATACTTAAGTACTTCTGCGTCGGTACAGAATCGAACTCTCCTGACCGAAGCGGGGATATTAACAGCTAATTGAGATATTTTTATGTTTTCATAAACACTAGATGGCATATTCGCCAACTGATCAACTCCAGCGCTCCTCATAGCTTGACCTAAATTTACAGTTTGTATTACAGGAATAACAGTGGTCGATCCGCTTACGGGATCTATATATTTAACAGAACTTATATTAGAAGTAGATGCATCAAATGATATTAAATGCCTCTTAGTGATGGGAGTAAAAAGAGTATCATAAAAGTAGTGCCTACCTAGTGATGAAGATATTCTTGTATCGGCATTAATCCACGACTTATCTATATTAGCAAATACAGAGCCAGGAAGAAACGTATTATAAGGTTGCGAAGTACTAATGATACCGTTTACATCTCTATTAAATATATCATGCCTACTAGCATTGGCATCATCATTCAAAGACAATGTTGCGGCTAACGAAAGATTCTGATTACCAATCTGATATGCAATATTCACAGCATCTCCAGAGCAAAACACATCAACACCGTTAATGCCCTTTTTAAAATAAGATCCTCCACTAGATATATATGGGAATGGCATTGAAATTTCCGATACTGGCTTTACCAATATCGCTGAGCGTGTCGTGTTTATGATGGATGATGATATAAAAATAAAGCCATCAGATGATACGCTCTCGTCGATGACATCAAAAAGATGAACTAAATCTCCTCTTTGCCAGTTTGCACTTTGAAGCCTTGTTTTATTAACTATAAAAGACATTGTACCTGAAGAAGATCCTATTACGCACATTATATTGATATCCCATTTTTAATAGACAACATTTTGTTATTAGATGTAGAAAATATATTATACAGAAATCCAGTCAGTATTTTCCCGTTTACGGATTCTATAAAATGACTTGGAATATCCGTATATGCATATTGCACTGCCTCCAAAGCCGCATCTTGATTATTCATAGGAAATGAAATGTCAGCCCTGTTAAGTGAAGCAAAACCAAGAACTCCGCCTATGAGCAATCTAGTTATGTCATTCTGGTCTGACCTGAATACTCCACAAGAAACAACGGATCCAATAGCAACAGGTATTTTTTCCACAAAAGATTGCTGCTCGGGCACAATTATTCTCCTCATGGCTACGCTATCAGCAGCTCCTAAAAGTACATCTCCGTCATCATGCCATGCGTGACCAGATTTAACAAGTACAATTTTTCCAGCAAATACACAAACGTCTTCAATGCTATCTCCGTCGTTCCATGCAGAGTCCCCGCCAGCTAAAGAAGAATATTTAAATACAGTTCCGTTTGTTGTGGCTATTATGAAATTAGATGAAACAAAAACTGAAATGCCATCAGAGCTGCTTTTTACATTTTCTATCACTGCTTGATCTGGAATATTATATGCAAGTTTAAATTTATATTCTGAAAAATATCTTATAAATATCTGCCTATCAGCCATAAGCAAAATGCCATTTTCCATCATGCATGATGCGCGTACGTCTCCAACCACGCCCTGGTGTGGAAGTGCTTCCACTATAGATCCTTCTAAATTAATTTTTATAAAATATGTTTTAGTTATTATAATTAGATGACCATCGATAAAATATGCAGAAATTGGATCTCCGTAATTTTCTATGTCAACAAAAACCGTTTCTGCATATTCGCTAATTATTCTTATAAAAGCGCTTGTGCCAAAACATCCCGCAGCGTATATTCCGTTTTCTTCATAGGCAGTAAGGCAAATTATCTTGTCTAAATCCTCAAAAGATGCACCAACATCAATTACTTCATTAAAACATATAGAAGACTTGTCCTGATCGAGCCATGATAAATCTGATGTTTTCAACAACTTATTTGAGGTATGCGCTGGCAACGATGCTCCAGACTCGGCATTTAATGTATTATAATTATTTAATATATTAATATGCTGTGCTTGACTGAATGCCGATGGAGCACCAGAATTAACCCCCTCAAATGAATCTTCTATGACAAAATGCTCGACAACTCCAGAATCATAAAAATTCTCTCTGTCAACATCTATTGTTACATTATCGTATTTTCCTATTGCACTGTCACTATTTATATGAACTCTACCAGTTATTGAATCAGCATAACCAACAGCAACAGCGCCAACTTGCTCGGAAAAGTCCAATCCAAATGCATCACATACCGATCCGCCAAAAGGTTGTATTTTAGCGTTCATTCCAAATAAATTCTGTATCTGACTATCGCTTGTTGAAACTGTATCAAAATACCATCCAAGACGCTGCGCTGGTTCAGAAGAAGAACTACTTGATGATGACGATGAAGAAGAAGAAAATAGAGCATTTATTGATATCACAAAGTCTGGAGCATAAAAAGCAGTTGCGAGCACGATAAAATTACCACCATCGTCAAATCTAAAATCAGTCACCTTCCTTACGGTAACAACAATACTTTCATTTTGTGTAGGAACAAAATTAGGATTAATCGCAAATCCGAGATAGGCAAAATTGACTCCGGGGCGAGGCGACTCTATCCCTATCGTGCCTCCAGGATTAAATCCGAACCAGCCGAAATAATTATTTGCAGAGCTGTGATCAAAAGGACTAGCTATATTACTTTCGGATGATTTTAAATGCAATGGTATCGTAGAAGGAGACCATGTTATTTGCAATGTGTGGTATCCATCACATGATGTCACAAAATTACTATTAGGATATTTTTGTTCTATCGGTGCGGTATTGTTATATCCCACGAAGTTCTGCCAGACAACCCCAGAACAATCTATAGCACTAGAGCTAGAACTGCTGCTACTTGAACTGCTAGCAATGTTGACATTAAATGCTCTTATTGCCAAGTTCCAAGATGATATCACTCCACTAGCGATATCTTTATGATCTTCTATATGAAGAGTCCAATCTCCAGACATACTTCTGCCAAAAACTTCAGACGTTATATTGAAGCTAATAGGGTTAGACCTATTTGCTCCTGGAAGTCCACATAGACCGACTGATGCCCTCCAGGGATTAGCAGATCCAGATGGAACAAATAATCCGTCAGCACCAGCGCCTATGCTGCCGTTTGATTCCGCCCAATTCCATAGGTCGGATCCATTATCACTAAAAACATAAGAAGCAACAGAACCATTACTTAATCCAAAATTATGCAAATATGCCGATCCACTTGATGCCAGTTTTCCAATTCTATCCATAAGGATAATCTGCGTATTCCAAGGAGTCTCTACATAAATCCTTAGATCACCTATTGAATTATGCTTCAATTCTAATGAAATTTCTAAAGAGCAAATTGTTCCAGTAGAACCAATGTTTAATACATCAGATAAAATTCCAGCAGATGGATTGATACATAGCACTGAAAGGTCTGAAGCATCTGGTATGGAAGTATTCGTAATCGTCCTTGTGAAAGTATTCAATATACAGTGAAGACTACTGCTAGAACTACTACTGCTAGAACTACTACTGCTAGAACTACTACTGCTAGAACTACTACTGCTAGAACTACTAGAACTGCTAGAACTGCTAGAACTGCTACTGCTAGAACTGCTACTGCTAGAACTGCTACTGCTAGAACTGCTACTGCTAGAACTACTACTGCTAGAACTGCTACTGCTAGAACTGCTACTGCTAGAACTACTACTGCTAGAACTACTACTGCTAGAACTACTACTGCTAGAACTACTACTGCTAGAACTACTACTGCTAGAACTACTACTGCTAGAACTACTACTGCTAGATGATGACGAAGAAACTTGAGGATCAGATATGAATAATCTTAATGACCACCCAGCATATGTTAAATTCTCAGATCCGCTACCGTGATCTTCTATCCTAAGCCTCCACAAATTAGTTCCGAAAGTGAATGGGTTTTTTCCAGAAACAAACGAGTTTATGCTTACAACAGGAGGATTATTTGGATCTCCAGTAGGACCAGATGCCACGCACATTCCGCTATTTGCTTTATATGCACCAGGAGTGATGGTAACATTGGTTCCTGTATTCTGCTGACAAAAAAGCCATAAACTGTTTGCAGCAGTGTCGCTAAAGACATAAGTTCCATTTAAATTCTGATTATGCTGAGTCGCATTTTGAGCTGTTAATTTTCCAGATCTGTTCGCAAGTGTTAGCACAGCCTGCAATCCAGTACTTTCATCTATCCATGGTGCATCTATCAGTATTTTTAGATCACCTACATTTGTATGAACAAGACCAAATATGGTTATTTCCAAAGCGCAAAGTGAACCAGAAATACTGCAAATAATAGTATTTGAGGTAGATGTTGGACTCGGATGAGAACAAGCATTACTGGCAACAGTGGGACTTCCGATACTAACTGGATTGAATGAATTTGACAGTATAAATTCAACACAATTAGCAGAAGAACTACTACTAGAACTACTACTAGAACTACTACTAGAACTACTACTAGAACTACTACTAGAACTACTACTAGAACTACTACTAGAACTACTACTAGAACTACTACTAGAACTACTACTGGAATTACTGCTAGAACTGCTACTAGAACTACTGCTAGAACTACTACTTGAACTACTACTAGATGAAACAATATCCAATAATACACATTGGTCTGGAACAATTGATGCGTATAAATTAGGATAATCAACTTGATTTAAAGAAACCACATCAACCCTAGAAGAAGCCATAACATCCGTCACGACATCTATCCATCTCCTGCCTGAGGGGTCATTGGTAGCCGCCTTAAGAAGACTCTGACCAAGAAGAGACGATTGCCATCTATTGCCTGTATCAAAAAGAGATGATGCTTGCACTCCGAACTTGCAGTTTCCAGAAGGTGCATATACTCCTTCACTTATCTTGACTATCCCCGATTGTGTATTGGCTACAACAGGATTTCCTAGCAGTCCCGTAAATAGTAATTTCCTATTACCATCGTTTATGATTGGAAGAACAATAGGAGATCCAATATCTGTAGCATATACATGATATATGAAATCATCAAACTTCAGACCTTTGGGGATGTTTTTCCTGATATCGTTGACTCCGTATATATCAACGATAGCAGGATTACCGTCTCTTCTAACAGTTCTAACTACCCCTGCCCCGTATCCTGGGTCGACCATCACAAGAGGAAGTAAATCATGAAGTTCTGCTGTATTTCCACCCAAATCAAGCATTGCTGGCGCGAAGCCAGAATTTATATTAGTGACTGTCTTAAACACTATAATCTTTTGAGCTTCAGTTGGTATGGATGCAAATGCGAAGCCTTGACTAGTAAGCAAATCGCTTACTAATGAAAATGTAGTTATAGAGACATTATCTAACCTAGTGCCATCCACAGATACTGGGATAACCCCATTAAATTGAGCATTGAATACAGCTGTAAATTTATCTGCATGAATCAAGCCCACATTTGGAGTAACCATTATTCCCAGGAACTGGGACGCAATGCTGGATGGATTTATGGAAAATCCCTGGCTATTTAAAAAACTCTTTTCTCCAGAGATTATATTTTTCTGCCATCCATCATTACCCGAGTAATGGAAAACACTATTGGCAAATACACCTGCATTAGCTGTGGCTGGCTTTTTTCCACTATTAGTATAAGTAGCAAATACTTCGTGTCTACTATTTAAAAAACCAGAAGGATGAGAAGCAGCATAAAGCCCACTGACTCCTGAATCTTCAGAGGAAAAAAATGGCTCACGCACACTCATGAATATACTACCATCCATACTTGTGATAAGTGTATTGCTTCTTATCCCTACTGGTGGCAATAGAATTGCTGTATCATTAGGCAAAGGTCTGACTGTGAGATGACCGTTAATGTGATCATGAGCCTTGACTGCGGCATAATACGTCTTGCTGTTCTGTGAATATTTTACAATGGATCCCCTTGCGAATCTGGCAGAAGAACCAGTCGCAACAGGTATAACTATTTCTATATTTGAAGGACCTATCAGTGCCATTAAGCTTCCCTAATAATACCCTTAAAGTAAAGTGGCATTCTTCCCCTATATTCCTTTAGCCATATCCAATTACCCAAGCAAAAACTAGATGACAGCATACCTTCTGTAATAGTGTGAGGGCTGCCCTCAAGATATATATCAAATCCTTCCAAAGACAATCTTTGGTGCATATCTACTAATTCACTGTTACTGAGAAAACTTGCATCCAATATCATAATATTTTCAATGCCTACCTGTCTGCATAATAACTTAAAATTCTTCTCATTTTCCTGTAAAGACTTAGAGTGAATCGAAAAACCAATTTTTACATTAAAGTCATTATATATTTTTACAACTGCGTCTTGTATATCTCTTCTTATTTCGTCGGAAAAATTCCAATTAGCGAATTTGGCGTGAGGGAATTTCCATTCACCATTAGGAAGCAGGAAGCAGTTCTTTGTTCCTGAACTGGAGAAATTCATCACTTCTCTAAATATTTCAAGACCAGCATATTGCGTGGAATAAACAGGATCATTTTTAAAAACATTATCTACTTTACTAGATAACGGCAAAACATCCACCTGATCTGCAAAACTTGTTTTTCTTCTACAATGATATTTATATGATCCATTAAATAATGGATGCACAAATGAGTTAATGGAATTTATTGCTTTTTCAGCTACAACTTTAAGCCCTCCAATAATTAACTTTTTTGCGCCCATGACGAGGACTTCTTTAATTTTTGAATCATGATCATCAATATCAGTATTAATGTACACAATTCCATTCTCAATTAAAGAAGACGGATATTTACTAACTAAACCATTAGAAATATCAAAAAAGAAATTGGATCCAGATCTTTCTATGATATTTGCCTTATTAAGATCAAGCAAAGAATAATCGTAGGCAAAATATACACCCTTACTGTTAGCTGCGTCTTTTATGGCATTGTTTATAAATACAATATCACTGCTTCCGATTTCTTTTACATTTAGACTTATGCAAATAAAATCATTACTCAGTATTCTGTTGTCATAAATAAAATCCAATATCTTATTGTACAGTCTTTCTTGAAGAATTTCTCCAGACAATCCCTCTGTATATGTCTTGTCTATATTTAAAAAACGATAGATCCCATTGGAGGAATCTATTACTTCACCATTAACCCATATGGATATACCGCTTTGTGCGATCTTGCTCATGGCTACTGCAGATCCAGATTTCGATACTTCAGGATTTGCAGCAACAGGCTCAGAGACATGGACATGGAAAAAATAACCAGAGTAGCCAAAATCTTCGCAAGAAACCACATGAGATCCTGCAGAATCAAACTTAATGTATTCTACAAAACCTGACTGATATGGTCGTACTCCGCAGATATTCTCAAAATTCCATCCATTTCTACTTACATGGATTACTTCTCCGCTTTTCGCGTCCTTGCTGCCGTAATAATATAAATTAGTACCTTCAAAGTTAATTCTATCTTGACCATATGGATCATAAGGATCGTCGTTAGCTTTATCACAATTGAAACTTAAATAAGTTTCACTTTCATATATTTTTATATTATTATTTGCATCTTGATATAAAGTGAAATCTCCAATGTTTTGGTCTTTTGCAAAAGCAGTCCAATTAGGAACATCTTCACAAAAAGAAAGAAGTCTAGGTTGTTCTATTTCATTTATATATATAACATCACCGCTAAATGATGGTACTTTTTTATTATCATCTGATCTTTCAGAGACATGACATTTTATGTTTTCATTTAGACAAACTTTCCATTGCCCATTAAACGGCCTAACTCCGTGTAGATTCCACCATGGGATAGAATTTTTAGACGATGCCTCCGCAACAAGAATAGATCCACCACTATTACTTTTGCTAGATATATTATATTTTAATACAGATCCGATAGATGAATCTCTTGCAGAGAACATCCAGCATCTAGATGATCTTGCGAAAGAAGGAGGATCCACTTCCTGCAAAATCTCATCGTTTCCTTGCACGTTCCTGATGGAAATAGATTCATCATGGTCTATGCACACAAATATAAGATCGGAGCTATTAGGGATTAAAAGATCTGGAGTCTCTGTATTGTGTACGTAAATGACCTTGTCTGAAAAACCATAATTTATTGATCCAGAAGATGGTGGTGCGAAATGAACGAATATGTATATCTTGCCGTCAAAATTAGGAACTCCCAGATGACATTTGCCGCCATTGTCCTTATGTATAATCTTTATTGACTCCCCAGCATGACATTTGATTCTAATGGCACTATTTCTTCTATTTTCATACAAAAAACCGAATTTATCAAGTATGACGCTCTTTACAATGCTGGTACTTGGTCTTAGCGAAGGTCCAGGAGTAAATTCCGTGCTTCTGTTTTTAGAAAAAATTTCTGATGTTTCTCCTGCCATTGTTAATATATCCTATTATTTCCATCTGTTTTCTTTTCTTGCGGAATCACCAAGATAGCGAGCCTGAACATAGTCGGAGTATAAATTCTTACTAGAAGCTAATCCTCCATAAAGCCAATAAACAAAAGAGTCTATTGCAGCCATTCTGGCTCCGCTGCAAGTAGATTGACTATTTATATATGGTAAATATGCTTTCTTGCACATATCTGGGGCTTTTACCTGTCTGCATGATGATTCTATCTCATCAACAATGCCAGAAGCACAGTCAACGCTACCCATTCCCGTGTTCACTTTTCTTCTGTAGCAAGGAGAAGGTTGATTTTTATATCTGGAATGACATCCAAAAAATGGAGAAATTCTAACAGTAAAGAGTGCATCTATGATCGCATCTTTATCTCTTTGAGATAAAGAGTTCCAACGATCAGTGTGAATCTTTGAAGTGCCGATTTTATTGGCATAAGAAAAATATAAATTATTTACAGTATCAATCCATCTAGATAGCAAGTCAACTTTATATATGTATTGAGTGTTATCTGATTGCATGTTATCCAGCTATTCCTCCACCACCGCCAGGAGGGGCAATGGAACTAGAAGAAGATGATGAAGAGTTGCTGCCAAATGCATCTAGTGATCCTGATGGTCTTGGTACTTGCGGAGTAGCAGAGAGTTCAAATACGCATTCACTATTAGCACACCTGTCTCTGCCGTACCAGCCACCGATGAATATGGAATCATTGGGATTCGGAGTTCCTGGTCTGGTTATAGATCCTTCGGCAAATGGAGATGAATAATTCGGATTGTCTGTTCCGTCTCTTGGAGTAGTAACCGATATCCTTCCAGTAAGCATTATATTATCTTCTATGTCGAATGTGCCAAGAGAGCCAACGCATGTCTCATTAATGTATGGAGAATAGGCGATAGATCTAGAATCAAGATTTGAGGCCGTGATTCCATTAGCCACAAAATTGGCAATTAAATTTGTTTTAAATTCTGGAGATTTTAACACTACAGAAGAGCGAATTCCCATTAAGGACATTGCTTCATCTGAATATATTTTATAGTTCAGGGTATTTAGCGCACTTACATATCTTCTAACATTTTGCCTAGTAAATCTATGAACTCCCACTTCTTGCGGCGTACTAGTTATCTCTCTATCGTTATTAGTCATTTCAGCGACAATCGATCTTAAGGAAGAATAATCCACATTGGCATCGCTGCTTCTAGAAAATAGCTCAGAGAACTCTCTATCTTGCGCTACGAAATCTAGCAGTTGGTCTACAGGCTTATCTGCTCTGCTTCCGTCATTAATTGGCAATCCATTAACGCTAACAACAACAGCTGCGGCAAAATCCCTCCATGCCCATCCTCCGTTTTGAGATTGCAAATCAGTATACTGCCTAGCTATCTTTATCTTACTTTCTCCATCAACCTGGTCATCTACAAAAACACACTCTGACATGTTTCTATCTAAGCTATATTCTAAAAATGTACCATTATCAATATATTGATCGTTAATAAAGATACTTGGGATTTTTGACCTTTCATTAACCGGAAGGTCAACAGAGAAGTCTATTAGTGTCTTTATCCTAGTCAAAACATTAGCCCTGGAGACAAAGGCATCTCCACCTATGCATATATCATTCTTATAAATAAATACGCTTCTGGGCATTCTATTAATCTTAGAAAACTTAGGTAATGTTTTATTTTTAATAAATTCTATGTTGTTGGAAAATAATAGAGAATATACAGGCTTGCTAATCATGCATCCCGTATCTCCTATTATAACCATTCTATCTTTAAATATTTCCATCCTACGATACCTGGCATTTTCACTAACATGTATCTCTGCCGTGTTTCTGCTAATAAGATCTATCCTAAGCAGGGCGTCCTCTAATAAAGCAAATAGCCTATTCTCATATATTTTCATATGACGGCATGGACTAGCAGTTGAAGCAAACAGCGACCAACTATCTCCAGAATCATTACTTATAAATATCCCGTTGTTTATCGCTAAATAAATAATACCGTCTTTTGATGTGCAAGAATAACACTCAGTATTCTCGGTATCTGGCAAACTAGCAAAATTTAAAACAGGCTGCTCATTGACATCTATGGACAATATCATTGGGCCAAGATCCGTGGCCAGCACGAAGCCGCTTTCGTGAGCGCAGGCATCTCTTATAAACTTTATTCCCAAATCTCTCCCCATAGAGTTTGCAAAAACAGAAAGAGATCTTGTAGCATCTGGACTATTATCACTCTGTACGTATTTATACAAATCAATTCCACGAGGATAAACAAAACAAATTACGCTCTTATCGGCTGATAATACTATGCGAATTGGCGGGCCCATATCATACGGAGGGGTACACTGTATAAAAACTTCCCATTTCAAACTTGTATTTATCTTAGTAAGTAATACGGATCCAATGGATGTGGCTAATACCATAGAATCATCTGGAGCCAGTTCGCATCCATCATACACTATTACATGCGCGCTATTTCCGAGCGGATATCCAACAAGTTGCATCGACTCGAAATTAGATGGAGGAGGATCGTTTGGTCCAAGTTCAAAATATCCAGTCGTTCCTCCAGATGAAAGATACCTACTATAACCATATTCATTCTGGGCTATAAAAAATCTGAATCCATCCAGTGATGATGTAGACGCTTTTAGCGGCTTACATTGTTCTTTTCTTCTTCCAAAATGCTCACGATCTGGTATGTAAGAATTAGTTAAAATTCCAGATTCCATCTGCTCTCCAAATAGATCAAGCATATTCTCGTTTGGAAGACTATTGTCAACTTCAGATATATCTGAAACACGCACAAATATAGAATTTATATTCTCGAAAGGACCAAAAGGCGGAAGTATGTTTTCTGAAAAGCTAATTGTTCTTGTATATTCATCGTAGGAGAACTGACCAACATATTGAGTATCATTTATAAATACACTTAAAGAAGCACCAGATGGTATACTGGGATGTTCCAGTATTCTCGTAAATCTAAATCCGTCACCTAAGGATACAAAATTTGTTATATCAAAGTAATCATTAAAATCTATTCTGCGGTCCTGACCATCTGGAAGAAGTAAATGTCTATGACTATTAAGTCTGGAAATCAAAGGCTCTTTTACAAGATCAGTTCCATTTGTCAATATTCTAACATCATAATTAACTTGTATCTGATTGTCGTCATCGAAGAAGATGCCAGCAACAACGAAAGCGTCGGCTGGGATATTTACTTCAGAAGAAAAATTTACTTCTAATTCACCACGAACAGGCCTTACGGCATACATATATCTATCAGATTCTACAAGCACATTGGAATGAACGAAAGAAAATGTTTCTGAAGATACATTGCCTACTATTTCAAATGACTTGTTCGGTTTTTTAAGCCATATCTCGTATCCATCCGCAGGTTCATCTGAAGCCGTCCATGATAAATTAACATTGTATCCGTTTTTAGTTGCTGTCAAAACAATCCTATTTGTATTAAAATCAGCTCCAGCGATTCTAGCCGATGAATAAGACATATTTATGTAATTCAAACTATCAGGCGTCATCAAAGATGCGTCCCATGCATTAACTGATTTCACAACGTATATAACATTGGCGCCAGTAGGCAGACCTATGTCCGTGTATGTGTTACTAGATCCTTCTATTGATGCGATGTACGAAAATTCAGATGTTGATATTTTTCTGTATATCCTATATTCTTTTACTGGGGAAACAGAAGGAGTCCATATCAAATTAACAGTTCCGCCCCTAACCTCTGCATGAACTATTTCTGGATCAGTTGGGTTCGGTATTTCATAAGCTAGAGGAGAGTCTGCAAAAAATTGTTTTACAGCAGACTGATTTCCATGATTATCAACGGCAGAGACTGAAAATCTGTAACGCCTTGCTTTTCTGGCAAATTCTGCGCTTGTTTCAAACGAAGTTCCAGCCACCTCCAAATAATATTCACCGTTTATTCCAAATGATTCTTCTTCAAAATTGCCAAGTACTATATCATCTCTATAGGTAGCGCTATCAGCGTCATTGACCGCATATAATTTTATGCCTCCAAAATAATATACATAATAAGATACAAGAGACATATTAAGATCATTGGGATCAAATGATGGGTCTCGAGGATCATCAGGAGGGAGAATAGACTCATCTTCAGAACCAAACTGAGGAGATACCTCAAAAGCATCAACTAAATCTAAAACTGACTTAGAGGAATCAGAGGATATCGTTTTGAATAGTTGATTTATTGTAAATACTGTTCCAGCTATAGAAAATAAAGGAACTGCTCTCTCAAAAAATGACTCTATTTCAGCAATAGTGCTATTTTGGTTGAACTTTATCTCCCATTTAGCTTTCATGAACACAATGTTGTCTAAATTTACAAGCTGATCTGTTGACTTGATTCTTATTGTTAATTTTTCACTCGATATATCAAAAACTATAAAATCAAATACATTTATGTTTGATCTGTAAATTCCCAAAATGTCCTGTGGTGTTTCATCATATATTCTCGTACGACTCACAATGGGAGCGCTATCTAGATTTAACTTGTAAAATAAAGTATTCGAATTTGAGCTCGGCGACCATACTGCCGATATTGATGCGTCATCCCTAACGGAGGCAGATCCAGTCACTGGAGTCTGCAATTCACCAATACTACCAGTTCTAATGCCCAATACGGAATACGGAGAATATCTTCCATTCACAAGTCGCCTAAGATATATGACATACCTAGTATTGCCCTGAAGAGCCCTCGTCAATAGTTCCCCATTCACAGCTCTATATTTTATTTCTACTACAGATGCATCTGTTTCGTTCTGAGAAACAAATTCCTCTCCAGAAAATATGGGAGTAAAGCCATCATTGCCTATTTCTTCTATTTTTACTACTGTTTTTTCTACAAATAAATTGCTAGCATCATCAATCTGTCCTGGAGAATCTGGATCTGCATTTTCGGGAGTAGTAATTGGATTTGACCATGATATACTTATATAAGAAAGTTTCGTATCTTGATCTAGCTGGATAACTGCAGAAGGCTGCACTGGAGATAGTGGACCTTGAGAAAATAAGGGAATCGCAGATACTGTCTTTCTGGAAGAACTTACGCCAACTGCAGAATTGGCGTAAACATCTACAAAATAAGTCATGCCAGCCTGAAGATTTATAAAAGCATGAAATCCAGAATCTGCGGGAATTTCTACAGTTTCCAATTCCCCTTCTGCTGACCTAAGCACCAACTCAACCGTTGCGGTGTTAAATGCAACTGGAGTATCCCAATGAACAAATATAGCCTTGTGAATGGATCTAGCGTACACATTAGATAGAGGAGGAGGAGGGTCGCTGGATGGTGGAGTAGTGACAACGCCAACGCTGCCTACCCCCACATTGACATTACCGAATTGAATTGCGCTTATATAATATTCTATATCTTGACCCTTGGGAGCAGCATGATCAATGAGATTATTAGAATAAGAATTACCAACTAATTGCTGTGCGCCACCAGATATACTTCTGTACACCCTTACAAATTCGCACCAAGGCGGTCTGAACCATGTGATTTCTACATCTCCACTCTCTAGCAATGATGCTGATCCTCCCAAATCAGCCACTGAGGTCAGGACGATTACATTAACATTCTTTGTGTCTGAAAATAAACCAAAGCCTCCGAAGTCTCTCCTCTTTCGTATGTATATAAATCCATCGGAATTACAATTAACATTGTATTCATACGGCAGCCTGGACACCTTGCCGTCAAACAAGATCATTCCCGGAGAAACAGTAACGCTGTTTGATCCATTCGAAGAAACTGAAAGCCCTTGGATTACTCCGTCTCCAAGAATTTCTCCTATTGCGCTCATTTGCGAATCTATTAATGACATGCGACTGGCATCAGTATGCGCACTGTACAAGTCGCCTCTACCAAAATAAGGGATACCAACTCTTGGTGTTTTTAGCGGCATTATCCGTCAAACCTCATTTTTACCAAACTGCCGTCCTCTAGTTCAAACATCATTGCAAACCCTCTAATAACGGGGACATTTGATATGGGACCGCAGTTTATTCCCTCGCTCTCTTGCCTCAGTCTAAAAGAATAACTCGTATCATTAAGACTGAAACCAGAATCTGGATCGTCTAGATTGTATGCTTGTATAGTTATGTAATACGTGGCATTATCAGACAATTCTTCCACTCTTGGCACCACGAATTGCATCAATCTACTTTGATTAGATCCTATAGCTACGCCGTCACTAATTACTTGAAAGCCATCAGCAGTCCAGCCAGAAAGGGAGTAGTAACTAAAGAAACTTGTCACTATGTTGTTTCTTTCGAAATCACTATATACACTCACCCTGAAATGGAATCGTCCAGGCTGCGCTCTATTAACGTAATTGAATGTGATGATATCTAGGAAGTTAGTGCCGCATTGTTTCAAAAATTCTGTTTTTGCTGGTAAGATCGATGCAAAATCGGCACCATTTATAGATGCCTCAATAGTAGCAAAATAAGATCTGTTGCACTCAAATGGGAATCCACTGGGTATCAAAGACATACTTCGAGTTTGTCCAGATGCGAACACTGCTCCGCCTCCAGTCGGGAATGGATTACCATCAATTTTAAACAATGATGGACTTCCTATTGTGTCAGTAGACAGTATGAAGTCGCTCAATGCAGAATCCCTAAAGAAATTTATCTTAAAGTCTATAAGGGTTGATCCAGTAAGGGTATTTTGATACGCCCACTGCATCGTATTGAGACTCAGAGGGACATTGGGATCTCCCGGACTGGGAGGAGGAGTGACTATTATATCTTCTGATGGTCTTGGAGACAGTAACTTAAAGCCTATTCTGAGGTTTTTGCCCCTATTAGATAAGGACGGTTCAAACATTCTATCCAAAGGAACTTCTTGGTATTGAGCAAAGTCAGTAGAATCCTGCAGAGTTATACCAGCTATGATAGCCCCACCGCTTGGTATTTCAGAATCAGTGGTTATTATACCCCTTCTCATGTCCGCTGGAAGTTCAAACAATGTTGTTATGACATTAGACACTGCACCTACATTTTCCGTTATTGTGAGACTATCGACTCTTGGAGAGATATCCGTAGTAGTGCTCATCTGTATTTTAAACTGAATGAACGATCCTGGCATAAAAGATATATCTGCGCCGCTTTCTTCCCAAGAAAATTTAACAGAATATGGAACTCCAGCAATTGCATCTCTTGTTGATGCGCTTCTGATCATAATTTCAATATCAGTGCCAGCTGGCATAGTCCCAGTCCATGAAATCTTATCCCAAGATACATGCGCGCTTGCGCCAGGTAAAATGGGGCTCTCATATATGCCAGATTCCTTTTCTATTCTAAATCCAGAATAAAATTGATTGTCTCCCTGTATGTCCAGAAGCATCTGACCATCTAGATCATATTCAACTAATCTATTAGAAATTCCACCGCCAGTAGCTACATTGCCAGCTATATTATCTGGTACGATTCGTATAGTCAGATTATCGTTGTAGCCATCTCCTGAAGTTTCTTCTGGAATAAGATCGATACCTCCTCTTATATCTGTCTCATTACCAGCTCGGTCAATTAACTTGACAAATACGGTTCTATAACCACTGTCATTGTTTATTGCAGTAATACTTTTCACTTCATTCTGCGATATATAGAATATATTACCAAAATCATCAACGCACATTCCGACTATGGGATTATCCGCCCTAGCTATCGCCGCCCATGCAGTGTCAAATGTAAATAGTTTATTTCCAACACTGAAGTAAGGACGAGTGTCACCTTCTATCTGAAAAGATGTTCCGAATATGACATCATCAGGTATAGTTATAAAAGACTGAACAAAAGCAGCTCCAGGACTGTTACTTCTGAAAATACGAGAAGATTGAGAAAGACCCGCATATACGCCTGCATTTACAGAGGCTAACGACAGTACATCGCTATCGCTTTCGGATAAGACAATTTCAGAAAATCTTCCTATGATATCATATCTATATATTCTTGCTGGAGAACCAGTTCCGACATATACAAAACGATCTATACACACCAATGTGTTTGCTCTATCGCCCATTCCGGATGCGACTGTGGTAGTCAGAGTTCCATCAAAACTATAAAGTTCCCCTACTGGATTTGGATCAGCTCCAGAAAAAGCATGAGCACAGAAATACAACTTATTATCATAGTTAGATTTGCCAATAGATGTAATTCTTGAAGCCGATAAAGAAACTACTTCTAAAAACGCCACTCCATCCTGAGTGGAATATAATGTGCATCCACCAGTACCATCTCTCCTGGCAACTGCAACATATAGTTTTAGATTATAACTAAGCATTGCAGTGACTTCATAGTCCAGGCTCCCGCTTTCGAATGTAAAAGTCGGCTCATCATCGAATGATAGACCATCATTAGACAAAAATACAGCAGCAGGAGCGCCTGTAGCATAGGCGATCCGCGTTTTTGCTCCTTGGGTCAATCTAAATGAAGCAATGCATGTTCCGAATCCATTGGCGATTTCTTCTAAAATAGTCCCATTAGATACTACTGGAAGTAATTGATGTATAAAATCAGTGCTAAAAGCCAGTAATGGAGATGGTGTTACTCCATCAGTTGTGAAATTATCATAATTACTTATTTGCATCTTATCTATTCCACTGGCCCTGTCGTAGCTATCGACCCATCCCTCCTCGCCAAATCCAGCATTTCCCGCAGGAGTGCTCGTGATCTTTATCTTGATAGTATCGCTTGATACTTGTTCGGCAAGCCTAGCTTCTGCATCTGGTGGCTCACGATCAAGAATGATATCATCATTTGGTATTGACAACTCGCTGTTCCACATATCCAGGTGATGTCGAGTACCGCCTATTGCAGCAGCATATTGCCCATCAAGTATTCCCACTCCCATGATATTGCGATTCTCAATTCCAACATCGCTTATCTCTGACTTCTTTTGTTTCAAGTCAACTAATTTCATAATGTCCTTACGTAGGACAATACTTAGTCGATCAGATGAAAGAAGAGGCGCATACAATTTCAATATTCTATCAGAAATAGAAAGTCCATATCCTCTTGATATTATGTGACCGTTTATGTAAACTTCTGGAGTTACACCCAGACTTAATCCTCCCAATAAATCTATATCTGGATCGCTTATTCTAAAAGCGTCTCTAACAATATTGGTTTGTTCATTGTTTCTTACCAAATCCATAGCAGAACGAGAAAGTGCTCTAGATGACCAAACGGAGCCTATTCCTCTGCCAGAAACTTCGGTGGCAAAATGGACAGACTGCTTGGTTGCTATGCATATAAAATTTTCGCTGGCAGATATGCTCACTATATCACTGTCAAATCCAGGTGGCACTTCTGCATAAGCTCTTTCATATCCAAATATATCCAATTTATAGAAAGAGCTTCCAGCAAATTCGTATATGTTTGAAGTGGTACAGCAAAATATTCTATTATTAAGACCCATGGCCACCGATTTTACAGATGATTGATCTATCCCAAATTCTCTACCAAAAACACTAACAACATTACCATTTTCATATTTTATAATACCATGACTAGAACCAAAAATTATGCTACCAGATGAGGTAGTTACAGAGCTATATACAGTAAATTGCCCAGGATATATCAGTTTAGATGCTGGCGCATTGATTTGAATATCAGTTGAGGAGTAAGGAGATGCGTATTCTATCAAAGATTCTCTTAATGTAGAAGAGAACTGCCTTACTATTCTAATTCCATCATCAGCAATAATAACTGCATCACCGTTTCCAGCAACTCTCATTTTCTGTATATTGACATCAAATTTTATATTTGCAAATAAACTGCCTCCCAAGGAAGCCATTATATTGCGTGTTCCTTCTGAATTTATTTCTATATAAAAAACACCATTTTTATCAAAATATATATCTTCGATCTTACTGTTAATGTCAATATAGGGATCTAATCTTGATTGATCGAAAAAATCGCCGCTTGTTGCTTCAAATACATTATCACGGACTGAATCATAGAAAAATATTCTATCCCCACCAGCCATCCAAGCATCTTTCTGACTTGATACAACTAAAGATGACACATTTAAGATAGGCATATTATACGATGCCGAAGATATTGATTTAATCTGAAGTGGGGCTAAGGATCCTTTGGCATATATGCCAAGTCTTGCTATGCTCATATCTGCTGAAAGAACACCACCATAATCTCCTATCTTGATATACTTGCTTTTCAAACTTCCAAATATTACATCATCTGCAGAAAGGTACGGATCAGCGCCTATCTCTATCGAACGACCTGCATAGTCTGCGTCAAGAACTATTCCGCGCCCAATGAGTATCCCCTTATTTTCAGGATCTTTTCTACATTTATAGACTAATGGATAATGTGACTTGAATGTCTTGGGGACACAAGACCCAAACATAGATCTCACATCTCCCGCTCCTGGAACTATCTCAATATCGTATCCTCCATATGCCTGACCTCTTGCGACTCCAGCGCTGCCACTACTCCTCCAAGCCCTTATTAATGCATGGAATCTGGCTGTAAACAATCTATATGTAGCATCTGGTCTAACAGTGCCGTCAAAAGCTATTCCAGTATCATTAGATACTGATGTGCTTTTTGACATAGATATTATGATATCTCCGCTGTCTAAGTCAAGTCCAACAGATTCCAAAGAACAGTCAAATAAATCTGAAACAGAAGTTATACTTCTTGGAGTTGATTGTTGAATCAAATTTGCTCCAAATGTTCTAGTCATAACTCTGCGTTTTCCAGAAATTTCTTCAGTCCATAATATGTGAATAGTTCCCGTAAGGTCTGTTTCAACAAATGGCGTTTTTGTTGACAAAGCAAAAACATTGCTGACTTGAGTGCTGGCTCCAGATCCAGCATATCCAGACCATGTATTGGTGGATATATCTTTAAAAATAGCACTTATCTTAGATAAATTAGACTCAACTTCCTCAAAAGTCACATAAACCTTACCGTCAGCATAGCATAAATAAGGTTGATATGCAGATGTGGCTGGGCTAGTTAACGCTAGATCATCCCCTCCGAATGCTGATGAATCCCATTCATAGTTGCTTGCATTTTGAGATGCATAGAAAATTTGACTTGAATTATTGCGCTCATCTTCCCAGACAACATGAATACCGCCAGCAGAATCAGCAGTTATGCGGGGATTCTTGCTATCACCAATTGCGCTCGTAATACGCAATGGCTTAGACCAACCAGCAACAGATCTTCTCGCTACCCCTATTTCTCCTCTTCCAGAAGCATTAGTTTCGAACACTATAAATATATCATCATTAAAGTTACACAAATCAAAACTTCCGAAGTCTGAGTCTTTTTCAAAAATCTTGCCGTTATCTAGCCATTCTCCGTTTTTATAAACTCTGTGATAAAAGTTTGCCCGATTGCCAATTCCGATTAAGCCAATGATGTGATTCTCTGATCCTATTGAAACGGCTCTAACCTGCACTAATTCGCCAACATCAGCATTGAATTTATCCATCGCAAATGAGACCAAGGGGCTAACATCCGCGCTATTCATATTATATATGTCTACTTGACCTTTTTTACTCGAAAAGCGCAGTCGAGCATTCTCTGTAAGATCTATGGCCGCAATTCTATCTCCTATTTTTATTGCATCATCTGTCAATTGAATATCTGCACTGAAATTCCCATCACTGAAAGACAAATTTGATAAAATTGAATCGTCTGAAGAATCTAAAGCCTCTGCCACCCCATTAATGGAGACATCTATCTCAAACATGTATCCAATATTAGAGTCAATATTCTCATACCAAGGAGTGCCTGGTGATGATTGATGTATGTGTGCCCCACCTTTAGATCCAGATGACAAGGCAGCAGGCAAGCCTGGCTCTGACTGCAAACCCACAGCATCTGCTTCTACAAATACCTCATAAACAGATGCATTTAATATGGGATTTACTTGTGCTATATAAGATGAAGGAATAGAATAATTTTCATTAGATATCAATATGTTATAAAAATAGGAAAGATTTATTCCAGATGTGGCAGAACATTCCGTTGAAAGCATTTCCGATACAAGTTGATCGATATTTTTGTCTTCCCTTAGCGTAAATTGCAAAGTAGAAACCTGGTTAACAAAGTTAGCTACTGGAGTAGCGACTATAGTCTGACCGTTCACAATGGAAAATGTATATACTTCGAATACTCCTTTCTGCTGTATTGACATTACTTGCATAAATCCATTGTTAATAGCTGGAATAACGGGAGATGGATTTACTGGCTTAGTATTTATATGTATAGATCCAGAAGTTACTGCTATTGATTCACTTATATTATCCGCGTATATAGACCAGCCTGAAGAAAGTAATTTATTTTCCGTAATACTTTCCACTATGGAATCCCAGACTATAGGTGATCCTCCAGAAATTATCGCACAACCCTTATTGGTCGCAATACCAACTACATCTTCAACTTTAGAAGATACAACTTTGTTTATTATGAAATCACTAGTATTAAAGGAAGATAGATCACACTCCACGCGTGGGAAAAATGGATTAACTTCATAAATAGTAGGAAAATTATCTGGATATAAATTATTAACTCCAACAAAGACATTACCGCCCACCTGTCCAAGCGATGTAACTTCTGCATTTTGGAATGAAGCAAATTTGTAAAATGCAAGTTCGCCATAGCCAGGGTCTCCTGGAAGCTTGCGTCCATTTACGGAGACATAAATACTATGAAGATTAATCTCAGACCCATTGACAGTTGCAACTTCGTCGAATCTTACAAATTTGTCTCCTGTTCTTTGCACAAGCGCATCATCACGATCAAAAATAACAGATCCATTCCTAAATACCTTTAAAGAAGTGCCCTGCACTCCTATAAGCAATGATATTGGATTGTTGTTGTCTCCAACATAACTAACGACCGCATTGGTATTAGATATGATATTTATCAAATTACTGTAAATAACTATCTTAAATGTAAAAGCACCATCAGCAATAGACATAGAATAAGCAGCCGCTTGCCCATCCTCCTGTCCTCCTCCAGGCGGTATATATTTATTAACTGATAACTTTGCGAATAATGACCAACCGACAGAATTATCTACTTCTTCCTTCCATATGGATCCTGATGTTATAAAATGCACCACGACAGGACTGCTAGGAATATTTCCAACGGTTTTTGGCTTAACAGAAACATAGTACTCTGATCCTCGCTTAATAGATCCGGATGGAACCCCAAATGAGCGTGCCGTTTTTGCTAATGAAAACAAGCCAACATCTGAGGCTCCAGGGGCCGTTCCAAGTTTTATTTCAAATCCGCTTATATCATTTGCCTTGTTAGATTCAATATCCCATGTTATCACTGGAGACGGATTATAAGATACCGACCCACTCTTCTGGCCATCGACCATTATATTGAATACATTAATATCAGATTTTTTAATAAATATCTTATTGGATAAAACGGAATCCCCCTGAAATCCTATTATTGAAGGCTTGATTCTTACATAGACATTGTCTCCTGGATTAACATTTAATCTGGCGAATTTTCCATATGACTCTGCAACCATCTCATCATTAACAAACCAATCAAAAAGACTTTCATCCTGAATATCAGAATATACGCCAGAGGCATCTTCAAGTTTATAAATAACTTCCAGTATATCATCAACAGTCGCATCTCTTGGAAGTATTTCAATTCCACTTACAGAAGGCAATGGCTTAACAACCTGAACTTCAGATGTTGTATATTGAATGCCTTCATTATACCGATTGAATGACCTTATTTCCGCATGCCATACATTACCTGGAGAAAGAGCCGTATATGGTATAGTATAATTATTCCTAAAAATAGCTTGCTCGATGCCGTTTTTGTACCATTTTATTTCCACTTCAGTGTTGGTATTGGAGAGTTCATAAACTAGATCTAGATTATCAGATGGAAGTGGATTAGAAGGAGATATAGAAGCTGACCTAACAAAAGGCAAGGCTGGAACTGTAACTTTAAATGTAAACCAATCAGATACAGAAGAACTAGATCTGACTCGTATCTGACCAAATAAGAATGAGTTTCTACTTAAAAGTCTTCTAAGTGTTATCTTTTGCACTTTTCCGTTAGAGTTTATATTGTTAAACTTTACAATGTCAGCAAGCAGGCTATCTGTTCCATGATTATTACTACTAGAAGAAACCAAAAGATCATAAGATAACTGATCTTCAGATGTGCCCGTAAGTTCCCAATATATACTAAAACCATCTGCCGCTATATCGACAGGTTGAGCGACAAAAACTGATCCATTAATCTTTACTGAACTTATTGATATCATTATTGTTTATTACTTTATTTTATTAAATATTCTTTCACCCATAAATGACTAAAATATACTAAAATTAGCCCCGCGAACAGATAGAAATCCCTCTGCATTAATCTCCTTGTTAAAATAACTTGCTACTTTCTTAAACTTTATGCTATCAACATCAGATTGACTTCCAAACGATATCTTTCTTTGCCATATCTTCTCAGAGCCCAGTAATAGCATGCCATCATCAGTTCCTGCCAATACTCCAAAATTGCCGTTGATGGCACTATTAATTCTACCTCTATTAAACTCCTGAGCAATAGCAGGAGGAAGTATGTTTGGTAATTCTCCTTGCAACTGACCAGTTTTTCTCCTTAAGAATTGAAATGAACCGCTATTAATTATAAAAGCAATATCAGCTATATCTGATATGAAATCGCTATATATCATCACATCAGAAATCTCGAATGATCCGCTTCTTAAATTGGATAATTCTATAGAAGCAAATTTATTAATTACTAAATCGTGGGATGCATCATGATTTAAAGATGTCGGGATAATAGAAGAACCCTCAGAACGAAGGTCGTATATTTGACCGTCTACATACATGGACATAATGCCGTCAGCAAGATTAAATGAAAAAACATAATGATATGGAGAAAATATCTCGATGGGTCCACATGAAAAAGAATTTATTATTCCATCTGGATCGACTAATGACACATGCATTCTGGCTTCTCCTTCGTCAAATCCAGAATCTGGTTTAAAATAAAAGTATATCATTCCAGATTGGGGATCTGCTAAATCTGCCTTATAAAATTGAGATCCGATACCACAAACAGGAACCGCCTTATCTTGTTGCAGCCCAGGACATTTTGCCCAAAATGAAAAAGAACCCTTACTGGTAATTTTAGAAAAAACATTAGTATTTTTTATTGATGCAATCTGATTAGATGCCACAATCACACCTGTGCCATACTCTGCATCAATAACAGTCAGATTAGGAGGCCCAGAAATATTAGCATTCTGTCCAGATATAACATCATTTATAACTGAAGATAAAAGCAATGATATGTTATCGCTAATTTGCATCAAGATACCTCGAACTTTAATTTCGGCATAAAATTTCCGCTACTTATATTTTTAGAACCTGGAGAAATAACTCTTCTCGTCCAAATGTAAAAAAATTCCCCAGGTTTTAATATTGTCTTTTCAGACATAATACTATCTACATTTAAAGAATCACCACTCATAACATCATAAAAATCACTAATACTATTACCCACAGAAGATGGATAGAACAATCCTCCAGCTGAGTATCCTGCACGAGAGCCCATGCATTCCACATAAGTATTAGATGAAGGTATGTATGGCATTGGCTTAGTAAGATATAACTTATTTCCTTCTACATAGTCAATAGTTCTATAAGAAAAACCACCTCCTGGAAGTGGGATTCCAAGCAGAGTCCCAGTAAGAGTTTGATTATTTGCAACACTGCCGTTCAAGTCTAGTGATTGAATAAAGTTTTTGCCCGCTGAAAATACATTTAATTTCTTAGCCTTTATGGATGGCATTTCTATTGCCATTTGAACTTTTGATGATGCACTGGATGAAGTTCCCTCAAATTCTATGCCATGACATATATGCTTAATATTTACATTCTTTATAGCAAAGCATCTATATTGCGCAATAAGATCTCCAGATGTTCCAAATCTTTCATCAAATGCGTTTTCCTTAATGAACAAAGCATAATCCCCAGGTAGATGCATCTTATTTTTTGTGCCAAACATCCCTCTTGCCGTGAATTCCATTCTATAATCATCTATTCTTTTACATTGGAATATTTCTCCATTTGAACTAAAAGTATATTCCAAATCTGATGCTGGCTCATTAAAACTTACCACTTCAGAAGAAATGTAAACGGGAGCCTTGAAGGTTCTAAAATTAAAAGCATTATCATCAACAGCGAAGCCACCAAAACTCATAGATGCTCTAGGCTGAGAGATAACTGGATCTATAGATGTGTTTTTAATTTTTATATAATCAAAAGGTCTAGACCTTGCCTCGGAAGAAACTGGATCATTTTTTACATCACCTGGAATATACATGAATATCCATCCAGAAGTATTGACAAAGGAATCGCTGACTGTCAATTCACTGACCAATATGTTCGAATTGCCGTTCATTACTTTTGCAATGATGCCGTTTTGCCTGTTTAGTATGCTTACTAAATCAATAACTCTCATATCCTTAATCGGTATAGACTTGAAATTATGCTTAGATGATCCATCCGCGTTTAATAGATAAAGCACAAATATTCCATTACGCATTGCATCCATATCAATCCTAAGCGAAGGTCTGGTATTAGACTGCAGTACATTTATAGCAAATTGATAATCATAAGATATAGAAATAGCATAAGAAGAAACATTTTCTGAGTAAGAATTAATTCTATTGTCGCTTACTTCCAAAGATGAACTTATTTCTGTATATAATGGAGATGCAGCATTGATCTTATTTGCGATACCTTCCAGCAAATTCCAATCGTTTACAACATGAGCATCTGGGTTGTGAATTACTCCATGACATCCCTTATTAAATAATGACTCCATAAAATGAGTATATTGAACATCAGTAATTCTATACCTACCGCTAGACGCACTTCCTGTTATATATCCGCTTCTTGCATCGCCTATGTTGACCCGCGATCCCCATGAAGAATCAGATATCGCCATGCCTTTTATGAAAGGCATGAATTCGATATCTCCGTTCATAGCATATGTGGCAGCTGCCTCAAGATTATTCCTATTGGCCTCCATATTTGCTTTAGACATAACATCTAATAATTCGTAGTATTTGTTAGAATTATATGTGTTCTTTAGCGGTTTGCTAGATTTGATTGGATTAGATGATGTTGCATCTTTTGAAGAAAAAAGAGATCCAGAAGCATCCGCCCAGTACGATCTATCACTGCTTATTGGTATGGAATTTAAGTTGTCGTTTGAGGAGATAGTTCCAGATATGCCTACTAATGGTCTATTATAACCAGCGCCCCATATTGGCATAAAACTTCCGTCACGTACCTGATTCGATCCTATCATATCAAAGCATACTATATTAGAATCAGAAGGAGCTTTTGAGGCGTGAATGCCTGGCAATACTAATTTATTGATATGCATTCTAGATTCTGATGGAGAAGATACGCCACCAGAAGATAGATTCTTGTTTGCCAAGCATATAAAACTAGATCCTATCTCACTATCCAGCTTATATATTTTTTTGCTACCAGTATTAGTAACGGTGATATCTGGTATTAACCATTTGATGCTTGGAATAAAATTCCTAACAGATTTATTAAAAATCTCATCAATACCGTATACGACTATATCCTTAACGGCGGCATCGAACCACATCCTTGCTGGTGCGTTTGGTTGGTAAAACAAATAGTCACGATCAGTTCTTGCATTATCAAGTCCGAATGTACCTAGCGACCCCCTGCTATCTGGAAGAACAGCATCAACATCAAAATTGCCGTTATTTTTTGAAGTTATGTAATTATCATATAGGCTATTTGACCCAAATTTAAAAGCATTAAATCTAGAATCATTAATAAGAGAATCCCATGCTCCATAGAATAATTCAGAACCTCTGGATATTTTAACATCATATTTATTCATCGCATCGCTTGAGGATACTTCCTCCATGAACATATGCAAAGAAGATATGGTTGGCATATTGTTAAAAATAAACTTAGCAGGCAATGGAGGAACTGAACCTGAAGCATTAAGCGCATAATTATTTCTTCTATAGAACAATCTTCTCATAAAAATGTTAAACCATTCAGAGCATTCCTCTATACCGTTGCTTATAAATGGAGATGCTAAATTAAATAGCGAAGGATAACGAGAACTCTCAGATAGAGAATCTGCCTCATGACCAAAAAATCTGCATTCACCATCAGCGATGCCGGAAGAACTTTTTTCTGATATGTATTTTCCTCCACCCCAATTTTCAAGTGAAACTAATATATCATAAGAGGAACTTAATGGCTTTTCTTTTAAGGCATTATATTTTGAGATATATTGTAAGCACATGTCAAAAAGAGCATCCGCACACTTCTCAGGACCAGTTGTGTTGTATGGGCTTTTATAATTGGTAAGAACCAGTTTTTTATCAAAACTTTCGCTCATCCATCTATCTAAGCATTGAGACGACATGGAAGGATCAATACATTGAGACTTGCTATTAGACCACCACCAGGAAGGAACAAAAAATCTCTCTGGTTCTTGCGGCATAATTGATGCAGAACAATTGATCCTTATGACTGGAATTATGTTTGGAGACAGACTTGCCTTGGACTTGTCTATTGATGAAAATCTTGCATCAGATTTGCCATTAGAGTCTCTAGCATCACCTGCTGCCATAGAGAATATGGTTAGGTTCCTATTGGCTTTAGCAACTCTGCGAGACTCTATCTCGTAGTACATACTCATTAACATATCTACAGCATAAAGATAGCCAGAAGGATCTTCGGAATTAAATTCAATACCTGGAATAATGCCCCGATCAAAATATGACTGAATATCAGATTGAATAACCTTCTTAGAAGGTATAGCTAAATGAATTTCTGTTCTATCTGGATCCCACTCGCCAGCCAAGGCGCTTAGATCTAAGGCATCGCTTTGCCTAACAACAAAAGGCGAATGCGCATATGTTGCATCCGATAGACGATGCCTTATCCCAATGGGATCATTCGGAACACCAATACCAATACACTTTAAATTTAAATTATTATATAAAAAAGATTGAAAACTAGGGTTCACTCTTGGATTATAAAATAAATATTGGTTGACTCCGTATATGGCAATACCATCTGCACCTAGGCTTTTCCAACCAGAAGCATTATGATTAAGCCAGGATAAAACGGAAGAATTGTTAGATGGCAATCCAACCAGATTCCCGTCACTACCTAATGAAGAATAATCGGAAAAACCATTAGCTGGCTTCATCAGCGACATGCCAAAATACATTTCTGCTGATGTTCCATATGAGCTTTTTATGGATTCTATCTTGCTACGCCATGTACTAACTGGATTGCTCCAAGCAAGAATTGGGTTTTCAATTTCACATTGATTAGAGTCATATCGTATATTTATCTTGTTTTCGAATAAGGGCTGGTATATGTTAGAACTTCCGTATTTAGGGGCGGCTCCAGCTGGAAACATAGTAGTAAATCTTCTTGCTCCACTACTACATGCTTTAGACGCAAATTCATCTATGAACAAGGAAAGACCATCTACACTATTATACCTATTGCTCCAACCAATGGCTTCCAATGCATCTCCGCTGCATCCATCGGAATTGGGAGTATACATAAAAATAGGTCTTCTGTCTACTGCAAAATAAGGTCTCTGAGAAATTTTTACGCTCATATGGTTACCTCTAAAGCCGTCACTCCAGTAGGAGAAGCTGTATATATATTGTTAGAATTACCAGCGCACACAAGAGCAGCTCCGCTATTCGCCTTGATAATAGATGTTACAGTACCTGCCAGCTGACCCACAAGACTAAGAGTGGCTCCACTTTTGACAAATAATCTACCATCAGCGCATCCCATAAATAAGTTATTAAATCCATCAGATCCAATAGAAGTTACTTCTGTTCCAAAACTATCATTGCTAAACTTTGGCTCCAATCTATTCGTTACTATTTCACGCACATCCATGGTTCTCGTATTGTTGCCCAAGCTTACAAATATACTATTTCCTAATTTTCCCAAAGTTATAACTGGCATATCAACCTCTAGCAATGTAGATACGCCAAAATATCTCCCTATTTTTACTACGGAATCTATTTTAGATTCAGATGAAGATATAACAGCAAGAAAATAAGTACCATCATCAAGTGGTATGCCCAGGCCAGCTGTAGCATCATTATCCAAGTACAAAGGTTCTCCATCCGAAAAAAACTGTATACTTCTAAAAAATTGATTATTTCCCAATCTTACGAATTCTCTAAACAAACTTGGCTTTTTAGTTGTAAAAAAATCTCTTGCATCAGATAAGTCGTTCCTATTGGCTCCATAGTCTTGTGCAAATATTCCAATATATTTTCTTATATCTTGATCATATAATCTATATGTATTGTCTACATAATATGATGTAGCAAGCGGAATAATGTCATTGACTCCGTCGCCAGGGGGGCGATACTCATATGCGCTACCATTCCATACTCTTATGAATTCCTTAACCTGCATTGCATGAATATTCGTGCCTTCATCGTCTGCGTAAACCTTAAGAGATATATCTCTTTTTTTTGTGTAAAAATCGCCTTGCTGCAATTGAACTTTTATTTCTGGAGGCTCAGTATCAAATAAAATAAATCCTGGATCACCTATTGAAAGAGGACCTATATTAATAGTGGGAGATCTTTTACCCGAATCATCTGCTACATATATATTTAGATACCAATCGGAACTATTTCTCATCTCTTCAACATCCCATAGGAATGTAGAAGTTCCTACTGGTATGTTTTCTGCAACTTTTAAGTAAAAAGACTGCGCATGTTCGCTAGAGGCATATACAAAGTATTGCAACTTAGATGCCCCCATCTGATCATAAGGAGTATTGTCAAAAACTATTAAAGCACTATGCGCTATGGATGCACTTGGTTTTGGTTCAACGACCACAGGAGCAGGAATTACTCTACTTATAATATTAAAATTATCGTAGGATACGCTAGATGCGGATCTTGATCCATCTGGAGCGACAAGTCTTACTGATATTCTCATCCCAAATCCAGATATGCTAGAATTGATATTCCAGACGAAACTTTTCACCCCAGGAACAGTTCTTCCAATAACATAAGATCTTTCATCATCAAAGATATCCATGCCTTGCGCTGCCCGCAACTCAACATGAGATGCAGTGGTGGCAGCATCAGCTGGTTCATCCCACCTGATAGTTATGTATGAAGCGTCTATCTGCTCTCCACCTACTGGGTATAAAAGTGTTGGCTGATTTGGTGCTGGCATTATCCATAGTACTCCGAATTACCGTAAGCTCTAGCTGCTGAGCTCTCATCTATAGGGGGAATCAAAGCGCTACTATTACCTTGCAAAGTAATAGATGTTTTGTTTGGTATCTGACCCTTTAGTTCCTGCATCTGTCTTAAAAAGTCTACATACTCGTTATATATACCAAGCAATGGTATATTCACGCGAAGAAGAGCAAGTCCATCTTTCCTAAGTATTCCGTCCGATCTCTTAAATGGTATATATCCATAAAATATATTCTTTTCCGTAGCATGCTGAATGAGATCAATGTCCAATATTTCTGATCCTCGATATATAAGCGTAGAAACTACTGGACTTCTACCAAGTGTCCTTTTCTTGAAGAACGACAATGACGCAAGCCTTACGATCTTATCAATCAAGTTAAAATTGTCAAAATTTACTTCAAAATACACTTTTGATACTTCCAGTCTTTCGTCAACATATATACTTCTCAAATCGTCTTCTGCAATTTGTGGATTATCTTCCTTAAAAGCAAATGGACTTACAACGGGATACTGCTCATATTGAGCCAGTGGAATTTTAACTATTTCTGGAATCGAACTTCCAGGTACTGGAATTGATGATTGGGCATAATAGGAAATACTGTAACTTGGCATACTTGGCTGACATATAATTTGAGTACAAAATTCCAATGTCTTGCCAAAGAATGTCAGAACTTCAACGCACACTGTTTTTAATCCAGAACCAGAAGATAGCAGCCAAGGCATAGATATTCTGTCTCTAGAAACGAATCTTGCTCTAAATACATCTTGAAATTCCCTATAGTCAGACTCGTCAGAAACATTTAGAGGCAATACTGGCACATCGCCACCAACAGGAATCCATGGTGAAAATTCTGCATCATCATCATTTCTCACCCTAACTGCATAAGTTCCAGGCACACCTATTATGTCTAAATTTATGAACGATGAAATAACTACAGGATATGGATCTCCACTCTGATTGGGGGAAAATGAGAATACATCTTCCGAATCTACTCTTACTTTCATGTACGAAACAGGGACATCGCCTGTAGCAAATCTTTCTCCAACTGAATCGTTAAATGCGCAAGGTCTTAAATCCTCTACGCTATCAAGCATCTCTGGCACTCTCTGATATCCAACGCTTCCGTCAGAGCGCCCTATGGCAGATCCTTCTGAATTCTGGTTTAAAGCAAAAACGGAGAAATTACTAAGTTCATCTGTTAGCAACTTTGGGATTCTATATTTTACTATATTTTCTGCGTTCAATCCGAATCCTAGATTAATCAAACGATCTTTACCGCCTTGAGCCGAAGCATCAAATCTATTTTCATTTGCGTCCCATACTGAAAGATATATATCTGGACAAGAAGGAATTCTACCGCTAGAATCAGGATCTGCATATCTTTCAAAACCTATATAAAAAGTTTCCCTAGCAGCAACTACATCAACTGCGCCAGATGTATTAGCTTCGCTTATTACAGTATCAAACTTTCCGGAACCACTAGATTTCCACTCGCTTATTTTTGCCTTATAGTCTGGAGGTCTGTTGCATATTAACTGCTGCTCGTGTATTCCGTCTTCATAAAGTACAACTTCCAAAGCTCCATTCATGGTAGTGAGTATGGCATCTATTCTGATCCTATAAATTATATTATAGAACATATTTTCCCTGACGATATCGTAATATGGAGCGGTTCCTAATACTGTTCTCTTAATAGAATCTGATGAATCAAATGAGGATATTGCAGAAGATGGATCTACGAAATCTGGATAAAATCCTATGGCTATAGAATCATTCTTATAAACTAATGAGCCACTTGATGGGAATTGTTCATCTCCATGCCTCCACATGTGAGGATGAGTGACAGATGTAAATATAGCAACCACATCGTCCACATCTGAACTTGAATATACTATCGCCCTAAACTGTACATGACCATAAGCAGATGAAACTGGACCTATATCATTATTGAATTTAAACTGAACACCGCAAGAATCGGTACGAATTTTGTCGCATCCGAAAACTCCAGTCTTTTCATCCTGAACTGCATCAGTTTCAATAGTCAATATTCTTATTTGCTGAACTGCTAAACTTCTCGCTCCTGGATCTTTTGCCACAAAATTTACCTGTATGGTAGATCCATCTGGACTGATTACTATCTTTGAACCTGCATTGAATACCATATCCCTGTCCGCAGTTGGCGGGTAAAATGCATTTCCAACAGCTATGCCGTCAGTTGATTCTAGATCAGATCCTTTGAATATAATGCCACATATCGGACTGGTGAATGTGACTTTCCCAGTATATTGAACTCCATTTTCATAATCAGTTAAATCATTAACTATGTGCATTAAATGAGACATAGTTCTGATTTGCGATTTTACTCCAGGAAGTTTTTTATAGTTAGATGGTAAGAATATGCCAGAATCACGACTCGGAGCATTAGCATAAGCATTAAAACTGGCCTGATCATAAGACGATACATCAAAATTATATCTTTGAACTCCCTCGAAAATTACATAGAATTCTCCAGTGCTTTCTGGTGGTGGATATGTAGCAAAATCATCCGCCGTTCCATCTACGATACTTCCAGTACTTTTAAGTATGAGATAATCGCTAAGTATATCTGATTGTCCAAAATCAATAGCAAAACTTTTTGCCTTAAACTTATACCATAGTGGCTGACCAAGAAGCAAGGGATTATTAGGAACAAAAAATTTCACTTGATATGACTGGGATGGAGATACGGAAACTCCTTCAGAAAGAATATGTTCTCCGTCCATGCAGAAATTATCAGGCGTATCTAGAGAGGTGTATATTACAATTCTATTCTGCATTGAAGAATCTGAATAAAATTCAACCTCAAAGTATATATCAGAAGCAGTATTGGAAAAATAGAAGTTTTCGATTATTTCGCATTCTTGCAAACCAGATATATAATATGGATCTGTATTATTAATCCGATTCACTGCAAGTGTGCATGCATCGACGAAACATGAATCTGGTTTAGTATCTTCAAAATCCACCGATGTAGCACATACTATTGCTTGCTTAGAATTTCTCTTTTCAGCCCAAGCAACTAATTTTCTTCCCTTATCATCAACTGCTATAGAAGGGCTGCTCCTATCCTTTGCTCCGCTCGTAAGTTTGATGTTATCGGTAAATCTGTATAATTCTGGATAAGAAGAAGAATAGCATATAGAATTTTCTTTGTCTCTCGTACTTTCAAATGATATGTGAACTCTTCCGTTTCTTTCACATAATGAAAAATTACGATTTAGCCCTTCTCCAGAAACAGTTATTGGTATAGAACTTGCACCCTTACCTGCATATATACCCCGAGTGAGGTTCCATTCGTTTTCATCTGCAAAATTTAGTTGTGCCCATCTTGGTGGTGATTCGTTTTCATCGAATAAAGAGAAGACTGGAGCAGCTGAAGCATAATCCAATACTGGACCACCTTTATGAATGCAGAATTCACTACCGTAATATGATAAGAATTTTGGTGCACCAGAAGAATATGGAATGGATCCTGATCCAAACCCAAAAAACCCACCGTCTATGCTAGTAAGGCAAGCACCTTGAGCGCCACAGTATACTGAAACATAATCATTGTCTGGTAGAGATATAAATTCATTTAACAACAGTAAATTATCTAATGAATTTGTATCATCTGAGTCATTGACATTCAGGGTAGAATCATCTCCCCATGTAATGACCTGACCATCCACGGTTACTCCAACTCCATATCTTCCGATATCTCCAGAATGAGCTACGGATGGATCGTGCGTATTGAGGGCATCTGTGCCTCCAGCAACAGCCCCTCCAGAGCCAGCAGCTGTCTGCACATCTGATGGATATATCCTCTTTATTGGTCCACCACCAACATGTACATCTCTAAAAGTCCCCATAGGAACATCCCATGGGCCGCTTACTGGATCTTGCCCCCAGCAATAAGCCTGACCGTTACGATCTATTGCAGAACTACAATCCCATCCACAACGAACTTTAACGAACACCCCAGATGGAGCATCGCATTGATTAACAGAATTATCTCCCCAGCAAACTATAACTCCATCTGACCGAAGAGCAGCCGCAAAATGAGCGCCACAGTCTACAGATACGTACACACCGCTAGGAATACCGCTAACCACCCCATCAGTATCATCGCCCCACGCAGCCAAAGATCCATCTCTTCTCAAAGCCACAGCGAAATTAAGACCAGCAGCTACATCAACGAAATCATATCCAGTTGGCGGATCTTCAATAGCCACCGCAAGATGTTCACCAAATTGACCAACAGATCCATCTTTTTTCAGGTAGACACCAAATGCCCCTATCCCAGTATTGTCTGCAGATTGAGATCCCTTACTGGAAACTTTAACAACTCCAGTTGCAATATTGGAAGCAACTTGGATGCTGGATGGATTTAATCCCCAGCCATTCAAGCTACTTGGCAGCCTAATGCCCATCAGAACTTCGGAAGGTGTAATGATATAAAATGTAGATGTAAAATCTGAATTGTAATCAATAGGCGAATTACCAGAATAATTGGAATGAGAAAAGCACATCAACTTGTGTAGATCGGTGTCCAAATTATGGATATTAAAATCCATACTACTACCAGTGCCCTCGAATTCAAATCTAATCTTTTTAAAATCTGGCTTACTACCTTCGGTAAATTCGCCGTGCCTACTTGCAATTCTGAAAGAATCAGCTTGATCATCAGCGGAAATCATGATAGTGCGAAATCGCGAAACATCTGTAGCTGGATATCTTCTCATACCTACAGATAAATCGAATACTGATGACCTTGCTGGAAGAACACTAGATATAGCAAGACCTCCTCCAACACCAGTTGAGGATCTTGATCTTCTAGCCTTTGTAAATGTAAAATTTTGATATGTTAAAGACGGAGGAGTAAGCGAAAAGCTGCTTGATATGTTTGATTCTAGTATGGTGCTTCTTACTCCATTAGATGGAACTAGATAGGAGCCAGAATAACAGCATCCACCACCCAATACTGTCCAAGAATCTAGGTATTGATTACCATGCTCAAGATGTACAAAATCACCGGGATCTGCAAATGAATTTTCAAAAGAACCATTTTGTATATATTTAGTAGTGGTAGGAGATTGCACGAACATGGAATTGATATTCATATCAAAGTTGCTGATACGAATCTCATCAGTAAATCTAACTAATGGATTTCCTACATATATATTGTCAAATTCGACTTGATAGCGCCTTCCTGATCTCATTGAAACCGGAGACTGGACATTAAACTCATGAATCGGATGCTCTCCAAAAGGATTTCCAAAACATAAATCTATTTGCCTGCGCATGCTAGGATCATCGTGAATTATATTTGCAGACACATTGGGTTTTCCATTTACTGCACACAGAATAACAGAAGAAAACTTACCATATCCTATATAAGACTCATCTATATTAGGCGCAAGCCTATCTCGATGTTTTGCCATTTCTGCATATTCAATAGGTAATTTAGATGTAAATGATGAAGCCGTAAGCCTAAAGCCGCCATCAATGACAAATGGATCACCTTCAGATATTATCCTTTTTGCGTATCCGATAGAACCGTCAAGAGCCTTGCTGGGGTTAGGATCACACACCAAAGCTAATTTCGCTTTTCCACTAAAAACCTCAAAAACTGTAGCCTCTATGTAAGATTCAATCCCATTCGGATCACCAAAAACTCTCAATCCATATTCACTAGGAGACTCGCTATTCGTCAGTAGCGCAGTTTCCTTCTCAAGCATCAATACAATTGACCACTTATTTAAGTTAGATCTTTTGCCGCCCAGTCTGAATGGCTCTGACTGAGAATAAATGTCCGGAGCAGCAGTGCTTAATATGTCGGTCACATTAAGAACATCTTCATCGCTATCAAAAAATGAAAGTTGACCAGTTTGATCGACATCAACAGGAATGTCCGCATTCGGATTTACTGTAAGATCATCGTATCTACATGCAGATAATAAAGGGACACAGGCATCGTACTTTTTACCGGACAACGCCAATTGCATCTTGTTATTTTCAGTTATATAGTAATTGCCGCTTTTAGTATACGAACTTAATTTACTATTTATCTCTTTTTGTATGTCATTGTCGGTTTTAAGATTAAGAATGCCGTTCTGGTCATTTTGCAGATATACTCTGAATCCAAACTGAACAGATCCAGTTGATGGTCTAGTCACCTTAAAAGTTAGCGTTTTTCTATCTTGACTCAATACAAAGGAAAGCTGACCATTTGTATTTGCATACGCTTCTTGTGCAGCACGCCTGGAATTCATTTGCGCAAGGGTAAAAGGAGATTGAATAACTGCGTATTCAGCATCGCTAATACTTATTAAGTCAGCTCTTATATCCATAAAAGCGATAGGAACATTGAATTCTATAAACCCAACTCTGTCTACAAATGCAGCATTAGAATTAATATTTATATCAAAAAGTAAAACTGCACAAAAATCTCCCGACCTGACACCGGGCATCGATGGGGCAGAAGCATTAAACAGTGGAGTGTTGTCTGTCCTGCGATAGTTCTGTGGATATAAATTCGTCCTACTACTCTTGGCTTTTCCAATGTATTCTACTGCATATCGCCAAGATTGAGGCGATGTAGAAGAATTACTGATAGTTGAAGATAGACTAGCAGGCTCGATTTCAGTTAATCCAGTAAGAGTTGTATTGTCAATAATAGTTGATTCGCTTTGGAAAAAAGTTATATCATCTACATTGACAACACAATCAACTCCATAGTTAATCTGATCAAACATCCCATCAAAATAAACACCATCTTCATCTTTGTAAACTCTTGTAACTGCAGAACATTCGGATCCGTCTGGAGTAAATTGCAGAACTGCTTTTTCAGCAGAAGGCACGGACACTAGCGCATCTCCAGATATTATTCGAGTCCAGTTGTCGGGAGTTTTTGACACATAAGCATCTGGTTCTATGAGAAACCTGATTCTACATAATCCGCTTCCAGTAGCGTTAAGATTCACATTAACCGATCTGAGATTTGCTCCAACACTTACGGTATAAGAAGAAACTCTAGCTGTAGATCCAGCAAGAGGAAAAATACCAGTATTAGCTGATGAGCTTCCCAATACCCCAGATACGCCCAATATCGTATCAAGCCTTTCCAGATCGGCACTAGAAGCAAATATCTTTGATATTCTTCCGTTAAAATTTATGCTTACACTATACGATTGCGCAGCTGATGCATCAAATTGCAGAAGCACGCTAGCGAGATTTTTTCCTGTAGCGAATGAAGAAGGAGTCGCTGGGTATAGACCAGCAGTACCAGATTCGAATGTAGATGCGAATGTTGTAGAATTTGATGCAGCAACCGAGGCACGTAATGACTCGTACACCAATATGACCTGCTGACTTGCGAATGCTCCCTTAGATAGAGTTATCAACTGATCTCTATCTATAACCGTAGCACCGCTTGCGCTTAAAATTGGATTATATGCATCTATATTTATGGATGAAAAGTATTTAGACCACTCACTTGATCTGCTCATCTTATTCCATAAACTGGAAATATGAGAATGAACACGCGGCGTGGTATTGGGGCCTATATAGCAAGCATGCAGTTGGGTTTCTTGAGATACTGGAGTCTCGCATATGATGCATTCATCTCCAGATATAATATCCTTAGTGATTTTAGGATATTCAAAAGGCTTATCTGTCACTCTTATCCAAGGCTGAGACACATTTGCGCCATTATGATAATATATATAAGTATTTGCGCCTTCTACGCCGCTGCACACAATTGACCCGTCCTCACTTACATGCGGACTAGATGCTGGCACAGGAATTCCATTTTCATCGTATATGTATGGAAGCTTATATATTACTGGGTCTACGAATTGTCTAGTACTTTCTTTTAGTATTGCAATATTTATGCATGCATAATCCTGATCAACCCTAAATGATCCAAGAGTATTGACTCTAGGACATGCATCTAAAACAACAGAATTTCCAGATATAGAAGCTGAGAATACCACTCCTCTAAATGGACCGTCTAGCATAAGAACATATTTTGCTTCAGACAGACCAGTAGGAAGAATGTCTGGATGAGTAATCTCTCCTTCTACTATATAGTTTGAATTAAGTGTCACACGAAGGCAATTCTCAAAACCAGATCCAGTAATACTTCCTGAGCGAATAGAGAATCTCTCATCTGAACCGAAATCTAGCCGAAGAGATGATCCACTTCCATTTAGCGATATAGTTATGTTGGCATCTATAATATCTTGGTCGTTTTCCAGATCGCTTTTTAATGATACTAAAGTTGATCTTACATCATAAACTACTGGTATGGTTTTAGATATCTGATTACCGTTGCTCAATCTTACAACTACAGATGCCACCTTTCCCACTTCGCTGTTTTGTAAGAAAGCAGAATGATAGTAAGATGGAGATTTTTTAACAGCCATCCTAGCTGAGTTTATTACATCCACAGAAACTGCATTTTGGCCGACCGCAAGATATATTCTTGGAATTTTTGCAAGTACACTTTCAGAAACACTGCATGGATCGAATGCATTTTCTGGGGCAGTAGGACTAGGATCGCATGCCGACCATACCGCAGCCCAATCACCACTGACTTCGACTGATCCCTCAGTATCGTTAATTATATTAAAATTATCATTTATGGAAGAAACCGCATACTTGTCACTTATTCTGCATGATGCAGATATAATATCCTCCATCTTGGTTGCGTAGGCATTATCGCAATTTTTCCACAACTGAGAATAAGACTCTAAAGCATAAGATTCAGATCCAGTTGTAGTTAAGGCATGAGATATAAGTGGTTCAGAAAAACATTTTTGAGGATAACTGCTTGAAGCGATAGAGAATGAAGCAGTAGCAGCAGGATCCATAATGACGCAACTGGGACGATTGACATCGTCTATGGCAGCCAATGCCATCATGGTTTTTGGAACTGCATGGACAGAAGCTGAACCAGATTTGCCATTATTAGTTTTTGCACTTACTGAAAGCTTAGATATAGTCTTTAAATTAAATACTTCTTTGGGGAAAGCTGTTGTTGCGGGAATGCTTATGGATGCTACTCCAGCAGAATTCGCCTGGGCAACAAATGTTTTTCCAGAAATATAAAAATCAACCTCGCCATGTGGATCAGTATAAAAACTGCAATTTAACTTTTCTTCCACAGTAATAAATGATGGAAATGCACTTACCCCTCCACTGTTATTTTCTTCTTGAGGAAGAATATATACATCAGCTGCGACTGCAATTATGTCTAGTTTATTAAATGTTGCAAATACAGGAATGCTTCCAGATCCTGGAACTATGGTTAATTCTAATTTTAATTCTTTATTTCCTGAGTCTATCTCTATATTTTTTGCAACTACAGCACTACCATCTTCCTTTATTATAAAGACTGGGTTATCCACTGGACCCTCAAGGGATAGACTCGATCCAATCTCTGCATTTTCTATAACTACAAAAACATTAGCATTTGAATTGCCTTTTATATCTACACGATTAATTTTTATTTTAGGATCCAATTACAGTCTCCATCATTTTTGCACCGATTACATGGTATGAGAAATTGTTTTCTACATGTCTTCTTGCAGATGCTATCATATTTTTTTTCTGTGCCTCATCTAACCGTATCATTTTACAAATAGCCTCCGCAACATCCTCGGCTGTTATTATTGCCCACTCCTGATTGCGAAATTGAGGGATATTATCCATTACTGAAATACTTTCATACCCCCTTGGGTCTATTCTTATACAATTTTCGTCACTTACATATTCCATACAACCTCCCACAGAAGAACATATGACAGGAACTCCACAAGACATGGCCTGCATAGGAGATATACAAAATCCCTCCCCTATACTGGCACTTAGCAAGCAATCGCTAGAACATATCATGCTTCGCATGTCTAATTCGTCTAGTTCTTCTTTTGCTATTTCAAATTGTAGCATACTTTTATCTTTTATCGCGTCCACGAAAGCCGCAGCCTCCATCTCCTTGTCGGTCTTAATTATCAATTTAATTTCTCCGACATTTCTAGAAGCAATAATACATCCTTCTATAAGATTTTTCCAATTCTTACGCCTTCTCCATGTGCCAATGCTAACTATAGTAAATATATTATTTTTAATTTCTTTTCTCATTCCCCATAAATTAATGTCTATAGCATGCGGTATTACCACTGGTCTTCTTGACAATCCAGCAGCCCAAAATACATCTGCACAATATTCACTCGGACATATAATATTATGAACTTTTCTATATGCAGATATCCACTCCGAAGGAGGCTTTGTTGACTCAAACACTGCTAAAGCAGATATTTTACCGCTATTATTTATATTCCTCCAGCGAGGAGGTATGAGATGCCTAAATTGATACTGGGGATGAGATACTTTTAGTTCAAATGCTTTTTTCATCCACTCTTTGTCATCATCAGCAAAACTATCCAGCATTAAAAAATTGTGTGCACATTGAATACTTATGCTGGCACCATATTGTCTCATAGATTTGGCATAATCTATTGCCGCATGAGAAAAACCAGTATTATTAACAAAACAACAAAATTCAACTATATTATCCATTTGATCATGTGCTTATGATAAATGTATCGTCATTAGTTGGAGTTACTTTATTAATCATGCCAAATGAGCCGCTATTAAACTGAAATGTTATATTATTATTAGAATCATATACTATGATTCTACCTCTGGCGCTCAGTATTGCTGATTCGGCTATTAAATATTGACCATTAGAATATGCCTCCACATCGCTGCAGTACAACCCATCTGGGGAACGATATCTCCTAATAACTGAAAAATCTTCCGTAGATAGTTCGTACATATAGCCAGTTCTCAAGTTCATAGCCAATGCTGCCTGACCAAGAAATGTGGTTGGATCCACATCTGGTATGGGGGCACCTTCGGTGTCACTCAGTGTCTTGACACTTCCTGCAATAGCTACACGATTCTCTTCCTCCCTTAGGGCTATTCCTCCCAATGTGAAATCATTAAATCCAAAAGTATCAATGCTACCAAAGGAATTAATAAGAGATCCCGTTTCTCCATTTATTTTAACAAATGATGGAACTGATGGACCAGGAGAAACTCCAGCCTGCGTTGCAGACTGCAATACTGTGATTCTTTTTTCGATAAGAAATGGGCTTTCCCTCACTTCGGTCCTATTACCCTCAGAGCCAACTGTGATCCTAACCTTAATTTTTCCAAAGAATGTAGTTCCTGCCTGATCTGCATTAGGTATGATGGTTATTTGAGCAACTGCTTGAGAAATTTGCACAACACTAGCGACTCCAGAGCCAGTGCCGCTTGAATTTTCAAGAATATTGTCATTTTGATCATAAAATACTAGCGTTTCTGGAGGAAATCCATCCCGAATGGCGGCTGTTTCATCTTGAACAAATGTCACTCGCGGATTTTGCGCAGCTAATTCATCGCCAATAGCTACAGTTACATAGAATGTAGACCCTGCCCCATCCGCAACGATAAAAAACTCATCTACGTCATCTCTTATACCTGCTTTAATTCTATCAAAAAACTGAGAAGAATTTGCCACATAAATGTCTCCAGATGCAGACGAAACGGCGCATACTGGATGAGATATGTGAGGTACAAAATAGAAATTGCCAACAAATACATTCAAGCCATCTACTCCATGATTATATATCCAAACAGCACTATCTTTGTTAAAACCAAAAGTAGTGCCAAATAAAGCATTCTCCATCTTTACTTTGAATACCTGAGTTGGATCCCTTGAAACTATTATATTAACACGATCTGGAGCCAGCCTAATTGCAAGCACATTTGATGGATATCCTCCAGTTACTCTTTCATCCCTTGCACTTAGTCGTATAATTGCGTTTCCTATTCTTAGAACTATAAAATCAGTGTTAACACTTTCTGGCATATCAAAACTAAAAACAATTTGCAAAATGGCTGTATTGGGATTGAAAACCGCGCTAAGTGGAACATTTCCCTGCTGGCTCTCTTTGAAATATGATCCACCAAAACCCTTGATGAGCGATCCTTCTTGATCCAGTACGAGCACTCTATCATTATAAGTGTCGCTCACAATAATATGACGATTTGGTAGTCTTATAACCCTGCTCGGGCCATCCAGAACGGATGGAGAAGGTCCGTCCAGCGATGCCATAGCAGCTGCTGGAGCTATTGGCAAGTTCGAGCCCAACCATGCTCTTCTTGGAGTGTAAGAATCTCCTATTAATCTTGACTGCTGCACAATATTGGCATGAGAAAAGATAATGTCTCCAGTTTCCAACGGAGACTGTATTGATAAATAGCCTCCCTCATCAGGATTTATATCTATCGCTACTCCAGATCCTTTTGACCAATCATTTGCTGTGTCGAATTCGTATCGAGGAGTACCGCCTGGAGCATTCAGTATCAATTCCATTCCAGAGAAGACTGGCGTATCATTTCTAGCATTGTTGGTAAATAACCTAACTTCAACCTCGATATAAAAACAAGATGCTCCTATGTAATCACCGCTCGCAATGGGGTCAGAATACTCTGCAGTTTCTAATTCTGAAAGAGTACTTCCAGCACGATATCTAACCTGAACTCGAGTAGAATTAGGCGTCTGTGCGTCAAAAATAATCCCATTAAGAAAAACTAAACTAGATGAGACATATCGATATTTAACAAAACCATAGTTTGAAAATACTATATTATCAGATTGAACTGATGCTGTGCTTATATTGTCAACAAAAAACTCGAAGTCTACAGCAGCACTGTCTACTTCAAATATGATCTCTTTTACTTCGCCTCTTGCATAAGTCTCTATATTCAATTCGACCGTCTTGAATCCGCCGGAAGGTCCTGATGTGATTTCATTTTCTTCCAGTAGAAAAAATCTTTCGCTACTTACTATATCTCCGCCCTCTTGTGATGTAAAATATACATATACAATAGGATGGCTATCACTAACGCACTTTACATCCATGTAAAGCCTATTGAACGGGTTCCAATTTTGGTTTTGGAAAACTGCTCTTTTGTATACTGACTTCTCAAATTTACCAGAAACAATTTTTGCACTAAAGGATCCGTCGCTTACCGAAGTGCCATTACTTACTACTTTTATATTATCAGTTTTTACTTCGGTTCCATAAGTAAATCCTGGGATGGGAGTATCCAGACCAGTAGCGTTTTCAAAGCTATCTTTAAATTGAACCTGACCTCCTCCAGATATAGAGGAGGCAAGTACATATGCGCTATTAAAAAATGTCATGTTCTCAGACTGAAAGGCACTCTGCAATGCTTGTGGTGATCTGTAGAAAATTTGCACCACACGACCAGCTGGTTGAGGTCTTCCAGAAATACAACCAGATTCTGGACTGAAAAATGCAGTAGTATTATCGAGATCCAGCATGGTGGATGGAGATATTCCAGGTATGAATGTCACCATATTCACAGATTCATCGCGAGATAGAGGATAGGTTCGCCTTAATAACATAGATTGCTGCATGATATTTCTAGATGCAACTTCCGACATCAAAACTCTAGAAAAATTGGAAATTTGCATTGCCAGACTTTCCAACGCAGCATGGGAAAGAACTCCCCTATTCTTTAATTCATCATGATTTAATCTTGGAATACGAGCCTGAGGAACAACACCAGAAGAAACTTTAGATGCATCGAATGACTGAACACGCGCTCCAGGAAGAGCGTTTTTAACCTCTCTTAATAAGTCTATGCGCGTTGGAGACCCACTGTGACGATGGGATGCTATTTGCTGCTGAGCAATATTTTTAAAATTAATTTCTTGTCTAACTGAATTGTCTATGCTGGAAACATCTCCAGATGGCGCAAAAACTCTACAAAGCCTCACACCTATATTACTAAGAGCACTCTTGTCAAATCCAAAACCAAGTTGTCTTTCACCTTGATTTATTTCACTATCAACTAAATATATATAATATTGACCTGATAATCCAGAATCAGGAATTTCCACAGGAACATCCGTGATATAAGCCCTTCCTCTCACTATCACAGTGCCTGGTTGAATTTCTATAATCCTCTCTCCAGTTACAGAAGATGTTCTTATAACTGCCTGCATACCAGACACAATACCGTCACCGAATATGGAGAAAAGTCCGTATAATTGCCTGTCTATAAGATTGAATCTTTCAGCCTCTATGCGCACAGACATAGAAGCATCAAGTCGATCCCTGTAGTCAAAATATCCTAAACCTAAATATGGTGTTTTACTGGCCATTAATTACCTAGCTACATGTCCCATGTTTATTCCGACGCGCATAGCAGATCTCTGATCCTCATTTTCTATATAACCAGCGCTATAGGCGCCACCTCCATGGCCTTTTCCAGTTATTCTCGTAACAAGAAAACCGACTGGATCGGACTCTTCATAGCCTCTTTCTATGGCATCGGATGTTTTTCTCTCCAAGCTTTCTAAAGTATTTTTAAATAAATTACCGTTCATAACTTATACTCCTATTTCATATGTATTTGGTTTTCTAAACTCTATCTTCTCTGCTGGCATCAGATAGCGTCCTCGGACTTGAGAAAACCACGTATTTGTCTTAGGATCAATTTCATTGGAAACCTCCCTTAAAAGCAATTTAAATGCACCTGGACCGACTCCGTCCAATATTACTGTCTGAAGTGGTCTTAACCCTATTCTACCAGGAACAGAGAAGGATGCCTCAACTGGAGGATTCATCATGGTAGTGTATCTCGAAGCTATCTTCTTAACTGCTTCGCTACTTCCAAAAAAACCGCTTTTTTGAACAAACATCTTTCTATATCCGATGAATCCAGGACTTGTAGGATCATACATGCTTGCCTTATTTAAGTGAGAAGCAGTTTTTATACTCATATCAGGACTGGTACTATATATTCTTATTTCGTTTTTAATTTCACTAGTATTGCGGCTAAAACTATATGATACTCCAGTAACCACATTCCACCAATTAACATCGTCAACTTCAGATACATTATATGTATCTATTGACACCGATGGTCCAGGAGTATTGCCAACAGAAGCCGGAGATGATGCATTAGATCTTGCTGGGTTATTCTTTGGCTTCATTGTTATGGAAAATTTATCATATATAGGAGCTTCATATAATTCAGATCTACCAGAACCTGCATTTACTTTTTGCATATTCTCCAGTTCATCTTCGGGAACATCAAAATGCATAACTCCCAGTCTATCAAAATACATTATTTTTCCAGATACCTTAGCCATCTTGCTAAGTATGTTGGAATAAGGTTCAAATTTAGAAGCCTTAAATCTCGGCGAATTTATCATATCATATGATCCGGGAAGAACATAGTCATTCACAAGAATTTCTTCCCCATCATATTCAATAGTATAGTATTCTTCCTTGCTCGTAGACTGCGCTAGGCGCTTAACTAATGATGCTGGATCATACATGGGATCTCTTTCTCCAGCATAGAATCCAGCCTGTGCAAGAACATCTAAAACTGCGTTGTAATCACGCATCGCATCGTAAAAGGTTGGCTGTATCCATAATGAATGCTCAAGCATTTCACTATAGTCGCTCAATGTGCAACTCATTCTTACGCCTTTAGCCTCTACCGTAAAGGCTGTTTTTACACATATCCCTGTAAAAAGAACGTTATTTATTCCGTCTGGAGGCTCATTATCCTTAGTTCCCCAAAACCATCCAGCATAATCAGTACCAGAATTTATGGTGTCAGGGCTTCTATGCGCTCTTACTCTAAGGTAAAAATACTTATCTTGCAAACTAGCTAAAAAATCATCTGTTGCTATTTTTGTTCCCAATGAAGTCCCTGCAACTAATTCAGATGAAGAAGACCTATTGTTACGAGGAGATGGTGAATTGCCATTAGATGGCAAGTCATTGATTCTGACTCTATTAATTAATTCCAAAACTCTACTGGCAGAATCGAAACTTAAAAATAAATCCAAACTAGCCGTATGTTTTATTGTTTCCTTATTCTGTTCTATCATCTGCTCTTGATATCGAAGCACCTGACCCACAACATCTACGGCATCGCATTGAAACATGGGAGAAGCAGATCCTCCTTCTGCTATGAATAATTCAAAATCCTTTAATATTGGTCTTATGCAGTTACTCAAGATTAAAGGCTGACTTACTTTTGCTTTTTCCGAATCTACAGAGAATAAAGAAACACTACCAGCTTTTAACATAACCATTGGCATAACATGATTTGCCAAATCCAGAGGATTCGATATTGTAAAACTAGTTTTTATTTCGCATTGCTCAGTCAGTTGAAACCAATTTGTACCAAGAAGAGATTGAGAAGAAGATTTTGCATAGGCAGAATCCGCTGGGATAACAGCCCTAAAGTCAAAGGGCAAGTCAGTGTAATAAAATATGTTATCTTCACCGTTTATCTGTTGCAAATAAGAATGAGATATGTTTCTAGTAGCAAGCGGGGTCAATGGTGAAGAAAATACAATAGGTCCATCTTCATTTTCTATAATGCCGCCAACTCCAGTTTTTTGCTGCTGAGATGAAGGCCTTTCTGGTCCACCTTTCGATCTAAGCAAAACATTTACTGCTGGACTATAATTTTCTAGCCCAAGAACACCAGATGGCAATTCTGGAGATAGCGTTGCTGATTCTGGATATTCTATGGGACTAAATATAAAAGCCATTTTCTTATTGCCAAAACAAATATTAACATTTCCCTCCAGCATAATCACTGCAGAATCATTAGAAGCATTTGGATAACGATCCATCCATTCAGAAAAGGGCAAACACTGTGGAGCGTTTATTGCAGATTGAGACAGAACTTCTCCCGTTGCAATCTCAGAATTGCTCCATCTAGTGCGAGATATGACATATATTGATCCCTCATTGCCAAAGCTAATTCCTAACTTTCCCCCGACATGTTGGAACCTAACAACAAATGAGTCTTTTGACAGTAACTGTTTTCCAGAGAACCCGAAATCTAGCAATATACGCGAGTGATATACATTTTGCTGAACAATTTTTTCTGTCTGTGAAATTCCCTGTAAAGATTCATCTATATAATCAATTATCTCTGGGTCGCTAGTGCCTTCACAAAATATTACATTCCCTCTTTCTGGGATAATTAAAAAATAGCGATTCTCTTTTCCTCCATCTATTTCTATTACTACATACGGTTGATCAGCGAGATAATAATTACTGGAACCAGAAGCAACAATAAGCCTTTTCTGTTTGTCTTTAGAAAATGAGCAAACTGCATTGTTGGATGCCATATTCTGGAATTGTCCCACATAAATATCTGAGAAATCTGGACTTCTTGCAGCATCAATGATGTCATAGTGATCTCTCAGGCTCCATAGCATTGTCGACTTGTCATTATCTATAGCCTGAGCCTTTGCTACAGCTGCTTCCTTAGCCATAGACTTAAATGCTATTTCAAAATCCATTCCTCTGAATATGGGAGAATATTTTCTATACTTAGAATGAATTCCTGGGTGCACATAGTTTCTAATAAGGTTGCATTTTTCAGCCAATGGCCTTCCAAATCTATTACCTTTCACAGCAGGATGTATGTAAGAACTTCGAACTTCAGCCCACCCTCGTGGATCTTGTTCAACTACAGAGTCTATAAAAACATTGTTTACCGTTATATTTCTCATGCCAGAATTTTCAGGGCATTTCTTTTCTTCATCCTGATTAATCTCATCTATTGGGCATGTTTCTGGAGCAGAAATCGGAGGCAAGTTCATTCTTGTATCTGGAGGAATATTGCTATCAACTTTTGTACGTAATTGACTTTGGCTTTCATTAGCAGCTTGACAAGAATACTGTATGGATCCAGATCCTATGTGAGAGCCAGGGATTATTGCCTCTCTATGATAAGGCACAAATTTCCTAAAGAATGAATACATTCTTTCTTTAGTGTCTCCCTCATCAGCAAATTTCTCTGCTTCAGACAAGGCATCAGCATCATTATTCAATCCAGCCCTAAATAAGCTTCCGTCTGGTATGAAAAGAAAATGCTCCACTTGAGCTGAATTTACCGAGTTAAAGATATAAGAACCGTCAGACGAGTAAAAAGAAATCTGCTTATCAAGACTGTCTTCATATTTTATAGAACCAGGATTCGCCCAAGAATTTCTATCATCAGCGCTTAATTCAGAACTTGGGGCAGATGCAAATTGCTCCTGTTCTCCGACCATAAAAGCTAGCCAATTATGATATTTATAAGGATTGACTCCACGTAATGTAATTCCGAATTCTCCCGCGTCACCTTCCGCTATCGCTTCTAACTTTTCTTTATCTTTAAAATTAAATAAATGCAAACTGTGTTGATTGAATACATAAGAAAATGCTTGCCTATTTCTTTTACGAGTAGGAGAAACTCCGCCTATAGTGACGGACATATTAATTATTCCCAAGCTAACTGGAGCAGTCTGACTCATGGTATATGATCCCCTTTGACTGTCGAAGCAGTGACGGTCAAGGCTCTAATCTCTCCTCGATCTCCTTCGAAATGCAATCTTAACGCGCCATTTGATAAATATATCATGGATGGAGCTTTGCCGCCCAATGATATATTACCCAAATTGCCAATATTATTCCTGCTTATAGGTCCGTCTATTCTCCATGAGAAGTCGCATTGATTATTAATAAGAGGTAGCTCATATTCACTGGGGACTATGCCAGCTATCACGCTAGGAAGCACGGAAACACCATAGACAACATCCTCTCTTTGATCTGTAGTGAAAATTCTGTTAAAATCTTTATTGCAATCCAAAGTAAAAACTGAAATTGGAACTTCTTGTAGAAAAAGCATGTTTCTTATCGAATAGCAAAAAGCAACTCTTTGTCCATAAAGATCCAGAGCAGTGCTGATGGAGTCAACGCTAGGACATGCCCCATTGATATATGAAAACTTACCAGAGACTTCTCTAGTAAAACTTCCTCTGTCTGTTTTTAAAAACTTTAGTGGTCTATATGGGACACCAGCAGGAAAGTGAGAAAAAGCACTTCTCCATGTTATGCCGTCGTCATTGGAAAGACGCAGCAGAACCCCTCCGTCTTTAACGGATGCGAATAGCAACATTCCATCAGGAAGCACTTCAAAAGAATAAGATCCAGAAGCAGATTGATTATATAAGTTTTTAATATCATCATCACTAGATGCATATTCATTGCCTATATAAAATCTAGCGGATATCTCATCTCCGCTTTTTACTGTGTTGGAAAATTTTCGCGCATTATTAAAACTATCTTTTTCTGCCTGTATAAATTCAGAGTTTGCTCCATATACCAGATACCCAGGAGATATTCTTATTCTATTTTGCAAAAAACTGGTCCTGACATCATTTACATTGAATATTTGACCATATTTTTCCCCGCTTAGTCCATATAGACTTCCATCTGGAAGTACAAATCTATTTTTTACTGGAGCAGTATAATTGTTAGCAGCATCTTCAAGCCAGTCGTTGTTTATAGGCTTTACAAACATGCAATCATTTAATGAGAATGATAAGAAAACCTTATTAGCATTATGTGCCGACCTAATCATAACTGATGCAAAAGATTCTCCAGAAAAAGATTGGACTGCATTTTTTATCTGCTTCCACATAAAATTTTCATCTTCTTTTACAAGCAAATCCACAGATGCACCGCCTGGATTGTTCACAGCCAGTGCAGCCACGTATCTTCCACCAGCAGTTATTGCTATAGCAGCATCAAGAGCATCTATCTTATATTTCTCAACTGCATTTTTATCAACAGTATAAAGTTCGGCAATGGATTCAGAGACCTCAAAGGAGTCCAATGCTCCGCCAAATACTGTTAAATTTCCACCATAGTATGGCACCTTAAAGTCAAAAGTTATTTCCGTTTCGCTAACATTAATATTATTAAAAAGCATTGCATCAGCACTAAAAAGACTAGAAGATGAAGAGAATGCTATATTAACAAAATTAGAAGACGAGCTTATGTCCGCCGCGAGCCTTCCAGTGATCCTAATCCTGCCTGTCTCGACAAGGATGTTGTCACTTAAAGAAAATGAAATAAAACCTTCCGATCTCACTTCTCTAGACCATGATCCTCTTTGATAATTATTAAAAGATACATTTCGAGTACCATGCGATCCTCTTACGGCAATAGTGGATCCTTTTAGTGGTGGATCATCGATACTATTTGACTTTGGCTCTTTTTTCCTTAAAACTAAAGCGCCATTTGGCATAAGAGGGATGCTATCTATCGATTTACCATACCATGATGGTCTTGTCATGTCTGGAATATCTGTCCTAATATCAAGAGATGGAAAATTGAAATCCTTAATATATGATCTTCGACGTTGACTTTCTAAGAGACCATTTATATAAATAGATCTTACATCTGCTCCGCCAAATGATCCGACACTAATAAGAGCTCCGTTTATGCCATGATAATCTAGACATGTAGAAATCTTTCCAGAGGTAGCGACGGTGGCGACATAAGGTATGTTAACCTCAGAATTACCACCAGTTGCAACACTTATAGGATCTGTTTTTTCGAAATATATTCTACCATTAAATTTCAAGTTGACTGGCGATATTGGATTCCATTCCGCTTCCGCTGTAAGGCTTCCTGGTATAAAATTTTGTCCAGTTCTAGATCCAACTTGCGCTTGAATAAATCTAAGACTCATAGAGCGCGGCATGGGTGACTCAAAGTCAAAGTATGCATTCGACAAATCATAATACATTCGGTTTGCGTCATTGTCGGTTATTGGTGGCGGATTCCTGACTATATCAAACTGGGCAGTAACCCATTCACCAGATTCTCTTCTTTCCAGTAAATTTAATGCGCATATACCGACCCCAGAAGATGGATCATTTTGAGAAAAAACAGATATTTGAGACAGCGCCCTTGCAAGACGATGATCATATGGAATCTTATCATTATCTGGCACTAGCGAATTAGTAACAGATGACAAATCGTAAAATAGATTTATAAAACCATTGTCATTTGCGGCTCTAAACGAATAATCTCTTTCTACGACTGGATTTAAAATGGTATTTTTAAAAAAGGTGTTAAACCAGGTCTGATCTCTTATCGCTGATTTTGGCACAAGTATTTCAACCATGCCAAACGGAGATATATACGCAATTCCTCCGTCCACAGTACTAGTGCCTTCTGAGTTTGTTGCGAACTTGTCAGCAGCAGCGAAATAGCCCAATGGAAACCTCTCTGCAACTGGAAGAAAAGAATCTATTTTTAACTTTGCCAATCTCATCCCGAAAAAATTATGCACAGAAGCATCTTCCTCTGGAGACAATGGTCTAATTTGATTTATGATTTTCTGATATGGAAGAACTTTAGCATTTTCTGAAACAACGCTACTTGAGAACGGAGGTATGTCCACGAGTGGGTCGGATTCAGAAATTCCTCCGTCACCAGCGATATCTCTTTTTTTTATCCAATTGCGAATCAGCAAATCAGATCTAACATAATACTCATGAGGACTAAAAACAAAGTCGCCCGTAGCCCTGGATATCCCAGTGTTATTTATGATAATATTGTTTCCATCTGTTCTGGTGAAAAATAAAGAAACATCTTCTGCCACATGAGCCGTAACATAAAAAGTAAATCCAACTTTAGCCTCTTCTTTTGGTATGTACACTATGCCAAAATTATTAAGCACTCGCGTATATGAAAAACGCGGACAATTTATAAATGCATCTGATTCCGCACTGCCACCAATGCTTACAATTTTTGCATTAAGAGCGCCAAAAAAGAAATCATCTACTGCAGACTCAGGCTGAACAGTAAAATGAAGTGGATCAGAGCTTTTTATGTATTCTCCATCAATACCCCCAAAGGGATATCCACTCCATGGGTCAGATACTCCATAACCTATTTTCGCTATTTGATACCCTGGAGGATCTATGGGTCTTTTAGTAACACATATAATCTTCCCTATACCCTGACCAAGAAATACTGGTATTCCTACAACATCGCTTCTTATAATCCCTGAGTCTAAGTCATTCTGAGTTATGGAATACTCAATGTTCAATGTGGTATCTGCATTTGCTACCTGTATTCCAGTCTTGAGCATGGGAACATAAGTAACGCCAAGAGCCAGATATGCAGCATCACTAAAAGGATCGTAATTGCCACCTCCAAAAAAATTATCACTTATAGTTCCACTGCTTATATATGTAGGACCAGCAAAGTTAATACTTCTACCTTGAAAATTACCAGCTATCATAACACTTACACGCAAAGAACTGGAAGGTAATTGCCTTTTTGCATTTGGAGACAACCCTATGTCTACCACATATCCAATTACTAGAGTAGCTTCTTCCTCAGAAAGTGATGGCAATTCTGGTCTGAATATTCTATTCAATTCCTCTTGCCTGTTTGCATTTAAATAAAATGTATTTTCTGTATTTATGCCTTTTTCTGCATCATTTCCAACGACTATTACATTTATGACTATTCTACTTTTAGTAACTTCAAAAAATTGATCCCTAAACCAAACTATATCTAATGCAAATGCAAAATTGCGCTGAATAATACCAGTCTCTGGATCTGGATCTACATTTTCTAAATCCAATGGATTTGACTGATATAGAAAGTTTAGAACTTTAAACCTCTTCCCTGGATAAGCCTCATAAGTCTGAGGATTATCTAATGTTGTATACCATCCAGATGGCTCATCATCCCTACTAATAGGTTCAAGTGGAGATATCATCCCCACAGGAATCGCATCTGATGGATCGAATGCTATGGCACCCTTGAAAGTAGGCATTAGTTTCTAGACTTAGAAATTTCTTCCAACGCTATCTGGACAGCCTTCTTGGCTACATCCGCAAATCCTTCACCGAAGTCTTTCGACAACTGATCATAGCTAATCTTGGCGAAATCTATCTTAGCCACATCTCTCAACTTGAGACCGACTTCCTCAAGTTCGCTCTTCATATCATCTATTATCCCCTTATTCGCTGATGGTATGTTGAGTTCGTTCAAACTTAGTCCATCGCTAATATCTATCCGACTTCTCATCCTCCTACTTGGAGCATCCTCTTCAATAGTGCCAAAAGAATTAGCGCTTGGAATACGAGACTGTGGCTCTATGCCAGTATTTGATATAGATGGATTGGAAACAGAAGATTTTGCAATATTATATTGCATTAATCTAGCAGAGGCTTCGGCCCTCTCTGCAGCACTGGATTCTATTTCTCCACGTACTATGGCCAAATCACTCTCTCTTGATATAGATGAAGTGGAAAATTTATTTTCCCCAGCACTGCCTTTAAACAAATTAGATCCGCCACCAATTGATCCAGTTGCCAACTCATCTATGCTAAGAGCTTTTCTACCTTCCTTTTTAGCCTTTGCCTTTTCTGAATTCATTATTTCAACTATACGCTCATTAGCGGCTTCTCTTTCAGCCATCCTACTCTCATAAGATTCCATCTCTTCCGCATACATAGGATTAGGACCAGTGTATTCCAATGTTCCATCTGATAATTGACGATATTCATCCCTAGACGGAGCAGTAGGCATCTTGGAGCGCGATATCTCCAAATCGCGAGCAATAGTAGTGTTCCCACCACTGGAAACGGAATATCCAGAACCAAAATTAGGGTACGCGGCAGATATGCCCGAAGTGCCTACTGATTGCGGTGCTTTTACAGCACCAGGAATTCCTTCAATATATTTTCTATTACTTTCCTCTATTGAAGTAGCAGAAGACATGGCAGGCATCGACATATTGAATGCTTCTGGCATTGATGGCGACACTGGACCGAGACGATTATTAATCCTATCCTGCTCCTCGAATTCCTTACTGCCCTCAAGGAAAGTTTTGCCGTTTGGCATTGAATAGAATTGCTTACCTTCGGGGCTAATGCCAAGTAATCCACTTTGGTTCCTGGGATTTACAGAAGAAGAAACAGCAGCATTTTTGAGCCTTATGCTTTCTACGGAATCATAAGATCGATCTGCCGCAAATGGCGCAGCAGAAGATGTCTCCCTGCTTGGCATTACTGCTTCTCTCGCAGCTATGCTGCTGGGAGTTTCGGAATTTTGCTTATTAGCAGTAGCAGCCTTGCCAGTCAAGGATATATTCGGCATGAATGGAATGAATGAAGATATCGCATTAAATGCCGATGATATTGACTCAAACGCTGGACCACCACCAGCAAAGCCAGCAGATTCTTTAACAGGCGCTGAAATCTGATCAATACCCGTAGCCGCAATCCCAAGAGGTGACGCAGATTTTTCACCACTAATTCCCATGTCCTGCAAAATTGTCATTGCAGAAGCATCACCATTACTGGCCGCCATCTGGAAATATCTTCTTGCCGTTCCCATATCAGGACTTACGCCCTTACCCTTATAATAAGCCATTCCTGCTTTGTACATAGCATCAACATCGCCCATTCTAGCTGCCTGTTCAAATGCAGATACAACCTCTTTCTCAACCTTGCTTCTAAGTCTGGAATTATCTCCCACATTTAGTTCTGGATTAAATGAATCGTTTTGCAATTTCTGAACTGCTTCTTCATATATTGACGCTGCGATTTTGCGAGATGATTCAACTCCGCGTCTTTCCCTTCTTGCTTTAGAAGATAGATCCTTATTCTGAGATTTCTCTGCTTCTGCGAAATATTCTTCAGATTTTGCGAGATTGACATTCTGACCTGTCTTGTATATATTGCCAAGTTCTAACGCTGCTCCAGTGTTTCCAGCCGCAAATGACCTCTCAAGAGAAGATATAGCTGCTGCAGGTACTTCGAAACCAGCCTGAGATGCCTGTTGAGCCATGGCCATGCCAAATTCAAAATCAATCTTACCCATATCATTTAGAGACTTAGCGGCTCCTGCGTCTCCTGCAGCAGAGGCACTGCGCATAAACTGCACGGATCTATCTAGATCAGTGCCTGACCCCTTGCTGTAAATCATGCCAAGATTATACATTGCATCAACATTGCCTTTTGCTGCCGAAGATTCAAGAACTCTTATTGCATCAGCTGGAATTGGATCACCAGCTATTTGCGCCTCTTCTACCTGTATCATAGCTTGTTCGAATTCTGCTATGCCAACTTGTTTATCTGCCTGATTTTTAGATGCACCAGCAGCAGCGACTCTCTTTTCATTTAGACCAAGATATGATCCTACATCGCTCTTGAATTGATCTCTCTTTTTGCTATCATCTATAGATGATCCAATTTGATCAATAATGTCCAGAGATCTGGAATCAAATGCGACTCTTTGTTCGCCACGAAGATTCGCATAGTTCTCTCCACCTGCAGTATTAGCTATGAACAATCCCATTTCAGACACAGCTGAATTATATGCTTCATCCCCAGCGCCAAAAACGCCTTCTCCCGCAGCTCCTGGCATAGCAGATATTGCCTTCATGGCCATTTCGTAGCCTGGAGTTCCTGCACTCATGTCAATTGATTTACTAAATGACTCCGCCTTGGCTGCTGCTTGCTCAATACTAGGAGCAGAAATCTTCTTTCTAACCAGTTGTGCGGCTCTACCAGCTTCTTCCATGCCATTTGAAGCTGCCTTTTCAAATAACTCAACGGCTTTTTGAGGACTTCTCTCAACACCACGACCATCCTTATACATCATGCCAAGTTCGTATTGCGCTTCAGGTATATTTGCCTTTGCAGCGTCCTCGTACATCTTAACGACCTCTGGAGGAACTGCTGATCCAGATGATTTTGCTTTGGCAGATAACTCTTCCGCTGCTTGGAATTGCTTATTGCCAACTCTTAGTGCATCCGCCTTATTTCCTGATTTTGAATACATCTCTATGGATCGACCATAGTCCGAACCAACCCCGTATTTACCTTCTTCGTAAACCGATCCCATTATTGATGCTGCTTCCTGAATTCCTCCAGAAGCTGCTTCTTGCATCAAAGATACATATCCAGAATCGCCAGCAGGAAGCGCTGAAGCCTTATTGAATTTTTCCATAGAGCGAGAGCGTATTCTATCCGCCCCCTGCTGAGCAACACCTTCTCCAAAATCGCCACTAGAAACTGCTTGATTGTAATATCTTAATGCTTCTTCAGTGTTTGCTCCAATTGAACCTTCTCCACTTTCATACATAGACCCCAGGCGATACATAGCGTATGTATCGCCCATGCTGGCTGCAGACCTAAGCTTATCTTCTGCTTCTTTGTATTTTGCAGAATCCACTTGACCTGAAGAAGATAATATAGAAGTAGCTTCATCAACCAGCGCTTCTCTCTGCTTTCTTACGCCTTCCTGCCCTTCGAAATCCAATGTTGAAGAACCAAGGATTTCGCTTATCCTTCGAGAAGTTTGAATCATTTCTTCATTGACCATTGATCCAGGCACCGCCTGAGATGAACTTCTCATAAAATCAAGCGTAGCGCCACCATAGGCTTGCTCATTGTTATTTTTACTGTTTACCGCAATTGCAGCAGCAACATCCCTCATTCTTTCAACAATAACTTGTTGGCGTTTTTCATCAGAAATATTTTCTGGGATATTAGATTCTATCAATTGTCTGGCTTTTACAAAGCCGACTTCTGATCCTGCAATTCCAGAATAATCTGCAGCATAATTACGAGCTATTTCATCTGCATCAAAACTCTTAGTTTCTTGAGGTGTCAATCTTAAAGTTTCTGATGGTCTTGCAATATTTGCAGATTCAAGACTATACTTGGCGACCATATCATCAATTGATCCAATGTCTCCATACTCATACTGAATACGTGCATTGACTTCTTCTGCAGATGACTTTTCAAGAATTCTATTTATCTCATCTTCATTTCGCTTTTCGATTTCAGCAAGTTCTCTAGGGCTTTTCTTATTTGCATCATATGCGTTTGCTTGTTGATAAAGCAGATTTTTTCCGTAATCTTCTTCTCTTCTACTTTGCATGGCAGGAGATCTTGCTACGGATTCATCAATAGTCCGCTGCTTTGCAGAAACTTCTTCTTGAACAATTTTATCAAATTCTTCCTGCTCGTTTTTACGCGCAATCTCACTAGAGGAGTATATTCTTCCCGCATTGGGATCATATGCATTTGCTTCTGCTGCAACTCTTTCTTGCTGACTTCTCTCGTAGGCTCTTCTCTTTATATCCTGATCGATTCTACCTGCATTTTCTGACATCAAATAATCTGAATTGCTTGTCAATCTATCAGAAAAACCGGGTATGTTATTGGCAAATGTTCCTAATATTGAAGATATATTTCTGGAATAAATGTCAGGAACAATAATTTCAGATCCTGTCACTGCTCCTGGCAATCCACTTGCTCCAGGAACACCGATACCAATGCCTCCTGCTCCCGCTGCTCCCGCTGCTCCCGCTGCTCCCGCTGCTCCTGCTGCTCCTGCTGCTCCTGCTGCTCCCGCTTCTCCCGCTGCTCCAGCAATACCTACTGCAGACAACGGACTAGCAGGTATATTTATGTTAGTTATTCCAAGGCTTTCTGCAACTCCAGCAGCTCCAGGAACACCGATACCGATGCCTGCAACTCCAGCAGTCCCAGGAGCACCGATACCGATGCCT
>Ga0078894_10000003_pt1 | contig 173464 bp, 153 predicted proteins | sample LauGreSu1BDMLBSD_2_FD_67506 | JGI IMG/M metagenome (GOLD analysis project Ga0078894, IMG submission 67506) | Freshwater lake microbial communities from Lake Michigan, USA - Su13.BD.MLB.SD (version 4) (version 4) | ecosystem: Environmental > Aquatic > Freshwater > Lake | place: Lake Michigan...
CTTCCATCTCGCTTTGCTTTGCTCGCTTCTTTTCTACTTCTTTCCTTTCTTATCATTTCAATTTTTTTCTTTTACCTCTTCTTTCTCCTCTTCTTCTTTCTTTTCTTCTTTTTTCACAAAGGCTCTATTTTTTCTCCTTTGTATCTTCTAACAATTATACCGCCTTCTATATGTTCAGTTATTTTTTCAGCGTCATCATTCTTTGCGGTTAGTTTTTTTCGCGAAGAAGAAGACGAAGATTTGACAATTGGTTCCATGGTGATAATAGATATACGATGAAATCGTTCCTGTATATCTATATATTCTTTCAATATTATATCAATTTATTTACGTATTTACTACTTGATTACCACTATTGTCAGTTTGTATTGTGCCGAGAGGAACTGATGCACTACTTCTAACACTTCCTGCAGGAGATACTGATGGACCTACAATATTATTTATTTCAACATCAATCGGTACAATCACATCGACTGGTGCTGGTGATGGCGCATTTGGTGGTGGTACATTCGGTTGTGCTGGCGATGGCGCATGTGATTGTACCTGCGAACGAGATTGTACTGGTTGATTACCTAATATTCCACTACCAATTCCTTGTTGTTGCAATTGATTAAGTAGTTGTAATAGTTGTAAATTATCTAACTGCTGATTTGGCTGCTGTTGAATTGGAACTGAAACAGGAACTGATGCTACAGATGCATACGGTAATGCTGGTATATTATTACCTTGAAAAGATAATGATGGAGTTTTACGAATAGATTGTTCAATATTATTAGTAATAATCCTATTTACGTCTGTCATATTTGTAGGTATAATCGTGGGTTGAACCGGATCAACGCTATGATTATCATCATCTTTCTGTCCAGATGGATTAAAAAATCCATTATTTTGCATTGAATTTTGTTTTTCTTGTAATATGTGTTCGTTCAGTGATGGTAGTTGCAACTGAATTTGGTCGTTTTCCGTTTCTTGTTCTGGTTCATGAGAAGATAATCGGGGTTCATTTTGATTATTCGACGGACTTGCTTCACGACTTCCTTGGCGACTTGCGTACTCGTATTCATTCTCATTATTATGCGGATTTACTTTTACTTCTGTCAAGCCATTCACAAAGTTAGGCTTCTTCACACGTTTATACTTTCGGTATTTTGCATTATACACATTAATAACATCATCATCAATCAATGGTGCTATGTCTTGCATATTTTTAATGTCGGTTTTAATAATATTCATCATATTTTCAGCTGTAAGGCGTTGGTCTCGATGAAGCGTTAGCTCAACTTGTATTTTTTTCGAAATCTGAGAAAACTGCAAGGAACAAATTCGATGAGACTCTGCACGTTTTGCCAATTGAAAATATGTGTCAACTGATTTTATGATACCAACAAACACACTTCCTACACCTAAAATAACATTCATCTGGTCATACTGTAAATCAATACCGGTAATGAAACCGATTGCACTACTCAAAATGATAACTGGTATATTAATATAATTAGAACGCCTGTTATATTTTTCATAAGACATTCGGTGCAATATTGAAAGCGACTCGCATTCTTCCGAATTTTCTTTAAGTAGGCGTTCTAGTTCAGTATTATATGTGATAGGCTTCGGCGGCATTATACCACTAATTGCTATATATATGTATCTTCTACATTTTAATCTTCTAAATAACCGAACTTTGGCCTCGGGGTAAAACAATTACAAAAATACCAATTGCAATAAACCACAATAGATAACTAATATAAAATACAAACTCAATGTCGAAAAAATTCATAATCTGAACAATAATGCCACTTATGAAAAATAAGACAATAAAGTTATAAAATTTATTATCAAATAAACCCATTTTGTATCGTGTTCGTGATATATATAACCTCTACTATTTTACATAATTTTATAATCCAAATAACTTGGTTCATATGTATCAGGTATATTCTTTGTATCTACTTCATAATAAGACAACAATTGAAAATTTCGATGGTCGCATACACACCATACTGGTCGTATTAATTTTGTAGTATTGTATAATCCATTATATATCGTATCATAGTTCGTTGTCCATGTATAATCCTGACTATAAATACTATCATACATGTCATGATGATATACTTCTTGTGTCTGTCGATATTGGTTGATTTTAGTTTCGAATATATTCTTTCGTTCAACATACTTTTTTACCATATCAACGTCATAGTCGTCATCGTGAAATATGGTTTTCATTCTTTTTGTAAATACAGCGTAACGTGATATACCTCCTTCTACATTTCGTTCTTTCTTAGTATGCTTGCTCGTATTATGATAACATGCCCAATAATATGAATGGTCCAACGATGTAAAATAGTAAAATGGACCAAACCTTGATGTTAATGGTTCTCTCTTGAGGCCATATAATGCCGTATTTTCTGCATAACATAATGTTGAACCATAATACAATATAGTTGGTGCTTCAATATTCACTATTTGAAATCTCTCATCTTTGTATTTTTTAATTCTCCCATCGCTACCGCCATCAGCGCGAACACGGCGAACACGTACATCTTTAAAGGGGATAGTTGCTTGAAGAATACCCAATAACGGGTATGCGTTAAATAGGTCAATTGCATCGTCATGTATTGCTAATGTCATGTATTTTTTCTGATATATTATTTCGGTAGTACATATCCAAAACCAATTATGTGTATGTTGCAATGATAACAATTCCGGTTTCACCTTATCCACTCGAAAGTATTTCTCACAAAAAATATAACATTTTCCAGTAAGTTCATCGTAAAGATACCCTCTATAGCGATATTTTCCAGAAAATAATTGTTTCATTATATCGTCGCATTCTTTACGTATATGTTTCTTTGTTGCATGTTTGTAAAATGGCAACTTACAAACAGAATTTTCGTAATAAAATAAGAACTCTAGAAAAGCTGTTGAAGATTTTGTATTCATTCGATAAATTACCATATCGTAATGTTTTATTTCAGGGTGTTGTTCAGCGAACTCTTCGATATCATAATCAAGTTCATCTTCGACGAATTTATAATGATGATGAAAACCATTTATATTAATACTTCCTATTGTTGCTATATAGTCATGGTTTTCTTCTTCTGTATTGGATGAAACTGTATCTGTGTCGTCTAATTCGTCTGTTTCTGTTTCTGTTTCCGTTTCTATTTCACTTTCCTCGTCACTTTTATTCGTAAAACGCGAACGAGACCTCGAACGAGACTTTGCCCTGGATGATGGCCGGCTTCTTGTTGCATGTTTCGTATCATTTTTACTGTCGGTGTCATCATTATCGTTTTCGGGGTCTATCTCATGTAAGATACCATCATTAACGTCTGATACTTTAAAAATATTTCGCACCGCTTTTTTTTTATCATGTGCGCCTCCAATATAAAACATACTGAATAATGTTATATATAAATACTAATATTCATATAACATATATATTTATTTGATTTTTGGAATTTTCATTTTTATCGCTTCGCGGGTTTTTTCAACACGTGAAGCAAGTAAAAATTCGGTAAGACTATTCGCCTTTTCAACGTCATCCTTATAATATGTTGTAAGGGCCGTCTTGAGTTGTCCATTATTAAGCGGAGCGCGAACCTTAGTCTTTGAATATACGATACGCCCATTTGCAATATCAAAACAATCTATTTCATTCTTGCGCATCACATCTAAAAGCGACTTTGATAATTGCTGGTGAATTGCTTTTCGTTTCTTTATTTCAATAGTAAGGGTGCTAATTTCGTTCTCAATACGAACCCACTGACGCAAATAATCCTTCAGCTGTTCTTTCGTTATACTCGGCTGGGTAGATACTTGTTCAACTCCATTATTGTGAGAAGGTACCACTAGGTCCATGCATACAGAAGAAGATGATGACGAGGATGTCGCCTGTGATTGCGCCTGATAGAGACGTTGGTTATCGTGGCTTACTCCCATTTTATGTATATCGCTTCCTGGAAGAGGATATTGCTGGACGTTCATTTTGATTATATGTATAAATATACAAAAAAATGTATCATTCTTTTCGCGATGGCGATTTTTGTGCTAAACGATACGCGCGTTTGCTATGGTCGCATTCGTCACCCAATATATGAAAATCTACTGCAGAAGCATTTCCTCCGGTAATTGCACTTGCAAGACGAGCATATCCCCACGACTGTGGGGTTTGGTTCGGCCGCGAACCCGAGGAATAATATGCACCTTCACCCTTTCGAACGATTTGCCTCAATCCTTTTATAGAACATCCCGTTTTTATCGCCAATTCTCTCGATGGACGTATATTATCAACATTGTACAACATCATGGCGCGTTTTACATGTTTAGATGGTTTTGAAGTGAATGAACGCATCACTTTACGCGTATAATATTTTCGTTTTTTATACAATTTGCGCGACTTCGTAAGTTCATTTTTCTGTCGTATTTTGTCTCGTCTGGATAATGTATCAGGGAGGTAACGCTTTATAAACTGCATACTACCTACCTATCTAGTTATAATACTCTAATATTTTTTATTAAGGTATTATATACTGAATTTTGTATTGTAAATGTTAAAACGTGCAAGATTGACGTTAATGGCCGATGTCCATAACAACAACAAGAATGCATCTTATACTGCGGGTTCTGGAGTTGGCGCTTCATCCATATCTGTCCGACGTGCAAAGTTGCAAAAATCAAGCCCACCCGTTACATCACTCTGCCGACTTCAACCACTACCCGGCAACTCTCGCGTGAATAATGTTTTTATGAAGATGTAGTGAATGGATGTAACAATAATTTGTATTTTTATTCGAAGATATTGTAAAATCTTATAACCTTCAACTTTTTTACAATATTTTACACATAGTATTCGAAAGGTACATTGGCTCATTATAACGTCTTATTTTTATAATTTCCTTTATCATAATGTGCTTTACAATATGGTTCCACTGATGACACTGGATTAATAATTGAACTATTTACTTTTGGAACCCACATCGGTTTTCCGCACATACATCCTTTACGCGGTCCAGATAATAATATAAAGCTACATACAGTAGTTGCCGGATTATGATGTGAAATAATAAGATTTTCATTGTCTAGTTCGTCTTCATTTATTCGTTTTTCATCGTTTGTTTTTTTGGAATTTCGTCGCGTTATTCTTTCCGTAGCGGTATTCGCCTTGGTTTGTTTTGTAGAATAACCAACTGTTATTTTTTCTGCTTCCATTTTATTGAAATGTTTATTACATAACATTAAGTCATACGTTTCATGATACATGCAACTTGTTTTGCAAACAGTTTCTGTGGCCGGGTCCTTGGTTTGATGATATTCGCACAATAATGCACCTGGAAGTGATAAGTCGGCAGGTGCATTTACGTATTTAATTTTATTTACTTCTGGATACGAATAATAAGGTAAAATATAAGACGTAATTGACCTACAATACGGGCATTTCATTTCATTATACTGTACCTTTGTAGTTTCTAGATTATACGAACTATTATACATTACTGTTGTTATATTTGACGACTGGTTCGTAGTAGAATTGCTGCTGGTATATGTTGGAAGTGTGCTGGCTGCTGCAGAAGATTGTAATGGCGGTGACGTGTTCTTTATATAGTTTGTAACAATACTTGATGAAACATTTTTAGGCAATAACGAACATTTTTGAAATACAACCTCTTTGAAGAGTGGTACATAATTGAATTTATGGCCACATTTTAATATAATATGGTCTTTACGCAACCGTTCATCAGTTATTAGACATTTTTCAACGGGTTTGTCTTCTATTTTCAGAACAACCGATGACACTCGTGTCTCAACTTCATGTTTTGTGGTCATGTTTTTTAACTCCTTGAAAAAATCAAGGTTGCCTTCGATTTCATAAATAACTCCGGATGCCATAATGTATATATGAATAACGTGTTTTTTTTATATTCATATATAACAAATATCGTAATCGAATTTTATAAAGGTATAAAAATGGTTTCAAAAAGTGTTTGGGGGCCATCAGTATGGTTTATGTTTCATACACTCGCATATAAAGCAGTGCCTGACAAATTCGCAGAAATAAAAATCGAACTTATACAGTATATACAACGTATCTGTGCGAATTTACCGTGTCCAGAATGTACGCAACATGCAACTGAGTATATGAAACAGAATTCGCGCATACTATCTGCGATAACAACAAAGGAACATTTACAATATTTTCTAGTTGATTTTCATAATGCTGTAAATTCACGAAAACAAAAACCACTTTTTACATATGAACAGGCGAATGAAAAATATTCTCGCGCAAAAACAGGAGATGTTGTTCAATATTTCTTCAAAATATATGGTGAGCGTTCAAGTGGCGGTAATTTAAAGATGTTTGTTAATGGTTTTCAAAAACAATTATTATTATCTGATTTTTCAGCATGGATGGTGCGAAATTACTCCAATTTTTATGGTTAGCTAATAATACTATGAAGTTCAGCATGAAGGGAACCGTGTCTGCACCATTCATTAGCCTGGATACATTACTTTGCGTTGGGCGGGAATGCCCTTTTCTATCAAATCCTCCGGCATTGGCCCATAAGATTTAAAAAATTTCCTGTAATGTCGAATGATATATTCAACATCATGGTCTTTTGCTTTGGGATATAAATAGACTTCATATGCATCACCCGACATATTTGATGATAAAACTGCTACAACAGTAGGGTCGGCATCGTAACTATCAAAAAATGCTCGTTTTGCAGATTTGCTATTTGGTACATTCATTATCTTATGCGAACCGTTGTCATATATAATTACTACCTTTCGACCTGAAGCCAACTCTTTCCAAAAATTTTCAAGCGGCTTATTCTTTCCCCATACACTTTCATGGTCGGTTTCTATGGCTAGTACGCGCGCGGATTTTCGCTGTTTCTTGTGTGTGTTAGTTTTAATCTTCTGCCATCGACGTGTTCCACGTTTATTAGTAACAATCATCCATTTATTACCATCGCTTCCTTTTTTTACAGTTCCACTTGTAAATAAAGTTGCGCTTTCAGATGGCGCCTTACGTGTTTTGTTGGAGGGCATATGATGATAGTGTTGTGTATATATTATGAAGAGGTATTATAATATATACGTAGTTCGTAGAATAATGACAACATATTGCCCACGTTATTGTGTTGCAACTTTATAAATCTTGAATAACTTGTCCATTTTTATATACAGAACACTTAAATGTCTGGTTCTTAGGACGATTACATACCACATTATTGCTGGTGAGGTCATTAAAGAACAGAAGACTTTCAAAGTTATTGAACTTCAATAAGAAATACCACACTGCACCTAGAGATAATCCGACAATTCCGCCGATTGTAATGCCGCGAGGAACGGTGCAGAAATACTGAAGTTTTACATAAGCATCCACAGCGAAAATACTAACAATCGTACCTACAATCCAGAAGTTAATTTGGTTATTACTCCACATAGGAAGAACTAAATACATAAGTGTAAATGCAATAAACATACTATTGTAATTCGGAACATTGTATCGTGACGGAATAAGCGGGAATTCTACAAGATTACAGATGGGTCCTTCATTATCGAGAGGTTCGCTTCCAACAACCATACTTATCATATAATTAATCACTGATGCAATTAATACACCACCTAGATATATCAACCCTTTGATGTTCTGATTAAATATCGAAACCAGAACAAGAAAAGTTCCTAAAAATAGAGGTGCGAATATACTGAATATTTGGACGACATTCGAAAATGTAAGTTGAAGTGTCATGCGTGTTATCGTTATATTATGGTAGTATTTTAATATCCAGCTACTGCAGATAAATTGATATTAAACACATTCGTCGAGATAATATAATTGTCGTTGTCTTCTTTGTTATTTGATTATCACGTGAAATGGGTATTCCAAGTTATTTTTCCAATGTTGTAAAACGCCACAAGGCGATTATTAAAAAATTGTCTGGATTGCCAAGAATACATAATCTATACATGGACACAAATGGTCTCATATATGATGCAGTACGCATAGTTGGAAGTAATCGTGGAATTTCAAATGACGACTATGAAACCCGTATTATTGACACGGTCTGTAGCAAAATTGACGAATATATGAAAATTTTCAGACCAACAGATAAATTATTCATTGCATTTGATGGAGTTGCACCTGTTGCTAAATTAAATCAACAACGTGAGAGGCGTTATAAATCGTGGTTTACTTCGGTTGTAGAACAAACCATTACACAAAAAAATGCATTGCTGGACCCATTGCAGGCAGACTCATCAACAACCGTAAAGGATGGTCATAAAGCATGGAACACGTCGGCAATCACACCTGGAACGAAATTCATGACCAAATTAAATACGCGAATGCGTGACTATTGTGAAATGCATGGACGTGAAATCGACAATACGATTGCGTATATATATTCAGGTAGCGATACTCCAGGTGAAGGTGAGCACAAAATTTTCGAATATATTAGAGAAAATGCGGTGTATCATAAGGATACCACTACGCTTATTTATGGTCTAGACGCAGATTTGATTATGTTATGCTTGAACCATTTGCATATTTCACATAATATATATCTCTATCGCGATACGCCTGAATTTATTCAGTCACTAGACAGTACGCTTTCGAGTAGTGACCAATATTATCTTGATATTCCAGAATTCGCATGCTCATTAGAAGGAATTATGCGCGAAACAAAAAATTCCAGTATTACGTTTCATAATAACAAATCCACATATGTTTCTGACGCAAAAACGGAGGCTGCCATTATTAGTAATCTATCAGATGCGTCGTTGGTATCGTCATCAAAAATAACTCCAGAGGTTGTTGCTGCAATCGACGACTATATTGTCATGACGTTTATGCTTGGAAATGATTTCATGCCACATTTTCCTTCATTGAATTTACGCACTAACGGAATGACAGTACTACTTCAAACGTATGCAAATATGTTCAAGGATAGTAAAGAATATTTGGTTTCGCGTGTCGGCGGAAAGCCAATCATTGTATGGAAAACAATGCGAACTTTTATTGGATTATTGGCTGAAACAGAACATAATCGTTTTATGAATGAACATAAAACACGCGACCGCCAAGGAAAAATGTCAGGAGGAGGAGGAGGGGGTCGGGGATCTACATCAGCAACAAATATTACTAAAGATAACACACCACCTATTGCCGTAGATATTAAGGACTTAACAAAAATCGCATGTAGTCGTGTCGTAGAAATGGTCGGAAATCTAGAAAAATGTCACTCAATGAGCGAATTCATGTCAATACCAATGCAAGAACGTGCTGCTGAGAAGTACATCGACCCATTCCGAGAGAATTGGGAGTTCCGATATTATGATGCACTATTTGGAATTGATATTTATGCAAAAGAACGTAGTAATGGAAACACTGCATCCATCGACCGTCTCCAGATGATTTGCGTGAATTATATTGAAGGGTTAGAATGGACAATGCGTTATTACTCAAGTGGCTGCGTTGATTGGCGTTGGACCTACAAATACCCTTATGCGCCACTTCTGGTCGATTTAATGCGTTATATGCCACATTTGGATACAGCATTGTTTCCGAATGCAACAGCTGTAAAGAACCCGGTGCGCGACCTGGTACAACTCTGTTATGTTCTTCCAATGGCATCACACGGATTGTTGCCTACGGTAGTGGCGGAGAAATTGAAGCGTTATTACTCACATTATTATTGTGATAAGCTGGATTTTAAGTGGTCGTATTGCAAATATTTCTGGGAAGCTCATACTGAGTTGCCGCACATCCGTATTTCAGAATTGGAGAGGGTAGTGCAAGGATTGTAGGTAAAATAATACAACGGTTTAACTAATTTTTTTGAGTATAAGTTATATAATGTAAGTATAATACATAATAATGATTGAGTTTTTTCCTTTAATAACAGTAAGCGGATATATGTTATATGTTATACTATCTGAGCTACTTGATGAAGTTAGTGATGCATAGATGTAGTAATCCATTCTCTCGTAATCACTGTATCTACACTTTCTAATGCACCTTCCACCCAGCCTTGATGACGGCTCACCATTTCACCGACAACTAACATCCCTTTCATGGGGTGTTGTGCCTTTCGAATAAAGTCTGGTCTATTATTGTATTCCTTAGTATTCAAAGGTGAATAGTAATGCGTACCGTCATTCCAATAATAATCACGTATTGCAATTATATGCAATGATATATCTCTCGGCATTCCAAGTGCATTTTGTATCCACTTTGAATACATTTCACATACACGCGGCGTATTGACAAGCGCACCTTTTGACTTTAATCTTTTCGCGTGTTCATTATCTGTATAAGCGATCATATATACTCCTTTATCTGGGTCCATTGGTATCAATTTTTGAAGAGGTCCCGAAACTACAGTAAAACCATTGACGTATTTCTTCATAATCTCAGTACTAATCCGGTCAAACTTTGCATATATAACTAAAAAGGGTTGGCCATGAATTTGTTGATATATGCTCGTGGGCGACGATGCACCTGGTAGTAGTTTCCTAACAGCAGATATTGTTGTTGCAACAACAACTTTATTAGCGTAGTATTTTTTATCATCAGCAGTCGTAATTTCGAACCGGGGGAGTACTCGCCAATCGGCATCAGTAGCGGCGCCACTGGTTTCAATGGATTGAATATGTTTCACATCGGTTGAAAATCGAAAATGCCTACCACCAATTTCAGTGTATAATCTCTCGGTTAGCTCGTTCCATGAAAGATGAAGAGCCGTCCATCCGCCGACATTATCATCCATACCATAATGGTATAATGTTTCATAAATATCAGAATTTTCAAAGTCGGTATAACCGGTCGTTATTACGAAATCTTTATATATAGTACTACCAAGTATATCAATGAAAAACTGCTTGAATGTCTTATTCTTGTGCATTTCCGGGTGTTTTTTATACTCTGCTTTCAGTATTGACATTATTTGCATGATATCGACGGGTTTGAATGATGCATTATTACTGTAATTTCGTGTGGCTTCGAATTCGGAATATTTTACCTTTGTATCACGAAGAAGTTTTATAAGTGCATAGTCTTTACTCTTTCGACCGACACCCGCACCAACTACGATATCCGCACCATAAAATGTCTGGTTTCCAGCGCGCCCTCCCATCCATTCTCTCTTGTTTTTCTCTAAAATAAGGAATTTCGTATTGGCTGGTGCAAGACGTTTAATTTGATATGCGGCATATAACCCAGCGATACCGCTACCAATTATAATAATATCAACTGCTTTGTTCATATTATTATAACATGCTGTTTTTATTTTACTCGTCTTTCTCTGTTTCTGATGATGATGATGATGGCTTTTGTAAAACGGCCACATATATGCCGTTATGCCATGTGTTTCTTGCTTCTGGTTGTGGGGTATGCGACTCATCCCATGTTAGCCGGATAAACCTTTCATATAATACGTTCAATTTCAACTTTTCAATCGACTTCGTGGTTCCATCTCTAGCCGTGCTCCAATTCCAATCATCCACGATGTAAATAAACGTGTCATCTAAACAGTTATAATAATGTAACAATGCTTTATAATGACTTTCTTCCGAATGATTTCCGTCATACATATACATGTTGAATTTTGGCAAATCGGAGACATCAACCTTGTAACAGTCACTTTCAATAAATCTTGCATTATTTTCACCTTTAAATTCTTCAAAATTTTCCAAAAACTCATACTTCGGTCCGCCAAATTCACTCCAATTATCAATACAAACAACAGTTGCTTTGTTATTACACATTGCAGAACACACTGAACTACCTTTCCACGTTCCAATCTCTAAATATCTCGCATCGGGTATATCCAACAGGTTATTGTAAAAATGCCGGGTTTTTGTTCCAGTCATTCCATCCATATGAATAATACCGGACGTAATCTTTGAGATATGATTTTCGGCATTATCAAATGCCTTATCAATATGTGCTTTATATGGAATTTCCATGTCGTCTAAATTTATATAGTATATGATTATACTCTTTTATATTCATTTTACGAATATAACAAACTATGCTATAAGTACATCCTTCTCTATAATTGTTTCTTTTGCAATATTCCTAACCACTTTCAGTATATTATCATCATCGCCATCAAGAACGCAACGTGATAGTTTCATATACATATCATTTGCGTGACTATCGCTCTTTTCGCATTCAGGGTGCTGCTTTGCCCATTCATTCATCTTTCCAATACTCTTTTGTTCGACAACCCGAACTGCATTTTTCAATTTTTGACTATCAACGCCATCACGCTGCCATTTGTCAGCATCCTTCACATATAAAACTTCACGTTTGCGGTCACTACAATGGATGGGGCGTTTATGAATATCGGTATTTTTTAAATTATCGATAAAAATACTCGAAATACCTTTTACATAACCTCGAGTACCAACATTTTCCATATCTTCCATAGTTACATCAATTGATTTCACGAAATCCGTCATATTCATTGCATCTCGGCATTGTTCATTCAAAAATACATTAATACTAAATTTGTTATCTCCTTTATGATTGTATATATTATTGGTAATTGACGATGTATTATTCGTATTATTTTTACATATCTCTAAAACTTTATTCGTTGTATCTTGATTTGTTTTCATAACATCCACTAACATTTGTTTAAACTCTTTGTTTTCGTGTATCAAAGCTGTGATAATATTATTCAGGTTATTACTATCATCTGATAATGTATCATTTCGTGTAGTAGTTCCTTCAACTCCATTCATAGAACCGATACATTTTTTCATATGGCGAGACAGTCCAGATGAATACGAATAACCAATTCCGCAGTGTTTGCATCTTTGGAATTTATTAAATATTTTTTTTGTACTTGTTTGATTATCATCGTGACAATCAACCTCAGAAATATTCAAAGTTAGATTTGTCTCCGTTGTGGTCGTTGTTGAATTCGGTTGATTATATAGTTCATTACGTTTGGGGTGGTTCGACTGTTGTTTTATGTGTTTTTTTGTTAGTAAATGTTTATTATAGTCTGCGCGGTTTGATGTACAAAGAATACAAACATTGCAATAGTACAACATAGCAGTATTATAGTATAGTATATAATATATTTATATTAAATTATAAACATATACTGTATTTGTCGTGTTAAAGTTACGTTTTGTCGTAATACGTCAATGTTGCTTACTGTAATGGTGTGTGATACATATGCCAGCTCACAACTTTCTTAGCATAACGAGACCATTAAAAATGGTAATTATTGTTACCAAATTACCATTTTCCAAAAAATGTCCACTTTTTGGGGGTCGGCCAAAACGCCCCGAAAACTGCATTTTTAAAAAGTCAGTCACGTTTTTTTGAGTAAAAAAAAATGTTTGTGAGCATGTCAGTCACAAGCACTTTTTTGCATTCGTTTTCAAAAGTCTCCGGCGCTATAGCCAAAATGGACATTTATTGGGCAGCCTAGTTTTGAGGGGTAAATTGTGACTGAAAAATAAATTAGTCGTGGTCTTACCATACCATATATGGTCACGTACGCAGGTTTCTGGCGCAATGATAACATGGACTATGGTCAAAGAGGCCTACCAAATAAATGTCCATTTTTCGAATTCGAAGGATTTTCCATTTTCAAACGAAATATTTTCGGCCAATCATTGACTTTTCAAACGAAATATTTTCGGCGGAACACCGAGTTTTCAATATTTCCGTTCTTTACAAATTCCAGGATTTTTACATAAACCGTATTTATTGTAATATAATTATTACCGGGTTTTATACTCAACAAAAATGGCGGTGTTTGATATTATTGCAATGTCGCTTCTTACAACAATTCCAATACTTTATACATTTCCAATGATAGTTGCGCATTTTTTCAAAATTCAAGGCTATAAAATTTCGGACCAAACTGAATGTAACCAACTTATCCATAAATTAAATATCCATCGTTCCGTATTCCGACAAAATGACCGCCCATTTGGTTTATTTTATGGTAAATGGTATATTGGATATATTTACTCGAATGATACACAGCATGGAAGTCAAGGACAAATCATGTATATTATTATGAAACGCACAACATATGAAAGTACTACTGGACAAGGTTATAATAATCATCCAGATACAACGTCAGAGAATAGTAGAACGCCTGAAAATAAAATCATCGACATTCGCGAACGACGCGGTAATCCGTGGTGGTGGGAATATTCTGACCGAAAATATAATGCAACCAAGTTTTTACAACGAAATCCGCGAGATTACCAACAGAATATTATCGACGATATTCTCTCCGTCGTGAAAAGTAAATCATCCCGGAGTGGTACATTTTTTATTTATGGAGAACCAGGAACTGGCAAATCTCTCCTCACCTTGCTTCTAGCAAAACAAATCGGCGCATATTATTGTGATACATGGAAGCCCATTGACCCGGGCGATAACTTGTCAAAAGTATATAGTACGATTGCACCTGATGATGACAAACCGTTAGTTCTTGTGCTCGAAGAATGCGACAAGATGATATTTAATGTTTTAGATGGGAATATTAAACCGCATTTATATATTCCGATACCAATGATGGATAAATCTGATTGGAATAGTATGTTAGATAAAATCACAGACTTAGGATTTTATCCAAATTTAATCTTGATATTGACATCAAACATCTCTCGTGAAGCGATACACGAAAAGGATGCGTCAATATTGAGAGATGGGCGAATTGACAAGGCTTATCACATGGCGATTACCAAATAATATTATGCAGCAGATGTTCCACATAACTTGTCCATAAAATAGTTCATTCCGTAGTTACACGTAAATCGCCGATGATGTTCTTGATGAAACCCGCATTTCATATTAGTATGAGACATTAAAATAGTGTTGAGTGTTGCAATTGTTCCAACCAAGTAGATATGAAAAAACGAAAACCGAATAAAATAATGTAAAAACAACATTGAACCCAAATTGGTTATAATTGCATCAAATGGGTGTGCATATAATGCAAATATACCAATAACTTCGGTATTTTCGTGATGGGTTTTATGATAGCGGTATAAATATTTACTATGGATTAAATAGTGAATAGTATAAAACCAAACCTCACCAAACCCGATTTGCAAAATCATATAACATATCTCAGTGAATATGGTGTCATAAACAATAATAGGTGGTTGTATGTATAATATACCCCACAATGATAATGGTTGGAAGACAAAAACATTCCAGAACAAGTTTTCAAAATGAGTTTGTTTTAATTTGGTATTATATAATTCTTTATTGCGAGTGTAGTCGTAATAACTTGCGACAACATACAACCATGAACTAAAAAAAGGAACAATAAAAAGATGCATAATTATTATAATTTAAATAGTATTAATATGTTTATGTATTATAGGTCCGTATTTGAATTTGTCAAGGTTGGTTCCATGTCTCTCACTTCTGTAGAACTCACTCGCGAAACTTTCAAGGGTTTGCTTGAATTCAATTCTAAACAATATAAGCACACTATATTGAAACTCACTGCGGATTGGTGTCGGCCGTGTAAAATGATCAAAGAACTCGCAAATCAACAAGTAGCAAATCTCTCGGGAACCAAGATTGAATGTTATGAAGTGAATGTGGATGACTCCATTGATTTTTACGCATTTATGAAACAGAAACGTATGGTCAATGGTATTCCTGTGTTTCTTTTCTATAAGTCTGGAAATATGGAATACATTCCAGATGACACCGTTACAGGCGCTAATCCACCGGATATCATCGAGTTCTTTGCTAGATGTGCAAAGGTGTAAATGCATACGCCGAGAGATTTTATGTTATGTACAAGTGATTACAAGTAAATAACATAAAATTACAATACGAATATCATATATACGAATATTTGTTATGGAAAGTCTCGATTTGAACATTGACAATTACAATCTGCCAGATATTCTTGCACTATTCAATCTACCTACATTATTTAACGAGAATGACTTGAAACGTGCAAAACTCACCGTATTAAAAACGCACCCGGATAAAAGCCAACTCCCAAAAGAGTATTTCCTTTTCTTCACGAAAGCTTACCGTATTGTGCATCAGATATATACTATTCGGCATCCAACCATTAATGAGCATTATACCCAACGTGTTGAGCGAACTCCGCGAATATCATCTGCTTCAGTAGTCCCATCAATTGCCCCTAGGTGTGTCTCAAAGGATACACTGCGAGAGCCATACACACCGATTGACGGAGGAGTGGCGGCAGCAACCGCGGCGAAAGATATAGTGGATTACGACCGATTAATGCAAGGAGAAGGTTATCGCTATAGAACAGATGATGAGTATTCACAAGCCTCTCACGAGAGAATGAAACGTCGTTTAGATGAGATGATGAATAATGAGAAATGGGAAGGAGGTGGAGGAAACACCGATAGCACTACAACAACCAAAGTAAGCGAATTCAATCGTTGGTTTAATGAAAAATTTGAACAGTACCGATTAAAGGATGATGAACTTGAGACAGGTTATGAAGCATGGTTACGTGGAGAGACAGATGATGATACAAATCCAGAACAAAATACGGATGACAGCGGGTCATGGGCAGATAAAGTCGCACGATTGAACCAACGAAAGCAAGAACTACGAAATAAATATGCACTTGTCGAGAGACAGGAATTGGAATACGCAGGTGGTTTTGAGAATGGGAGTGCTGGAGGTGGATACGATTTAACGAGAGAACGACCACAAGAATACTCGAGTGGAATATTTGGTAATTTACGATATGAAGATTTAAAAAAAGCACATACAGAAACGGTAATACCAGTTACAGAAGAAGATTATTATAAGACCAAACGGTTCAATACTGTGAATGAATTACAGACATTTAGAGACCAGTCGCGGAGAGATTTATACAAGCAAACGAGTAAAGCGGAACAAGAACATATATATCAACAATCGCGGATGCGACAAGAGGAAGAGGATACACGGCGTGCATTCATTTTAGCCAAACAGGACGAAATCTCTCGTGATATTCATAAGAAATTATACTCTGATATGTTTCGACTAGAGAATTGAAATTATAAAACGCTACGTTTTAATCTCTCGGGTATATAATAGACAATACATAAATACAAAGCGTAAATGCTGGAAAACAAAGTCGTAAAACTGGCGATTGCCTACTTACTAATTATGTTGATTGGGTTCATTTATAATAAATATAAGAAAACAATCGAAGTGAAAGAACAGTATGATGATGGCGAACTTATAAATAAGTATCTTCTTAACGACAGCAGTATTACCAAAAACAATAAACCTATTTTATGGGTTCATATTGAGTTTGACAAGAATGCAAGGTCATGGGAGAGTTTTGGGGCAAGAACTAGTGAAAATTTGAACCAGCCGTATCAATATTTAACTATTCGCAATATTATTGAGCATTGTGGAGAGAGTTTTAACGTATGTCTAATTGACGATGAAGCATTTGCAAAGATAATACCGGAATGGCGTACGCGTGTTGAACATCTTCCGCGACCACTTCGAAGCCATATTCGCGACCTTGCAATTGCGACAATTCTTCATATTTATGGTGGTTTTATATTGCCCAGCTCGTTTATTTGTTTTCATAATTTACGTTCGCTATATGATGCCCACTTGGATGCAGCAAATGTTGTAATGGGCGAACTCCGTACAATGTCATCTCTCGCTGCTGAAAAACAATATTCACCATCTACGAAGATAATGGGATGCCGCAAGTTCGATCCTGTTATGAAAGAATACATGGAATTCTTGATGGAAATTAATAATCGAGACCAAACACAAGACATGGATTTTACGGGAGAGGGTACGCGATGGTGGTTGGCCAAACAAATGACGATACCCAACGCGCTTAGTGTTATCCCGGCAGAAGAACTCGGCGTCAAAACAACTACAAATAAGCCAGTATTATTAGAAGAGTTGATGGCGGACCATGACTTACCGTTATCGCCTACCATAGCGGGTTTGTATATACCCGAACAAGAGATTCTTAGACGTAGTAAGTTTCAATGGTTTGCACGATTATCGCCGAAACAAGTATTAGAATCAAATACGTTAGTTGGGAAGTACCTTTTAGTAAAGGCGACTGGATGTTCTAGTGGGGGTGCGCCTCAATACGACGCAGTGCGATAGGTTGTGCGTGGTGTTGCGCTTTCGGCTATAATGTAGCGTTCCTACTCTAGCATTATTACTGCGTCATGTGGGGTCGAAACCCCAAACACAACCCCAATAAGTTATTCGTGAATAATGCCAATTCAATATCATGCTCATGTATGTTATGGAATATCGTAATGTATTTACAAATAAGAGATGTAATACGATATTTGATATCTTCCCTGAATAACGGCGTTAATTTCACAAATAGGAAATAATTATCCAAGATATCGAGGACGGAATATCCTTCATCATTCAATTGAAATAATATTTTATTTGCACAACACACTCGAGTATTAGGGTCGATAGCCTGGTCCAAAATAACGCGAGTATATTCTTCAAAACGATGAAAACTGATATTTGTGCATATTTTATTTGCAAGTTCAATCGAAATCTCTCGTTCAATCAGTTTTATCTTTTCAAGATAATTGATAAGTGTTCTCACTGAACCATTTGAAACCTGTAACAAAAATTCCTCTGCATCCTTAGTAATCATTAGACCTTCATTTTTTTTTATTTTTAGCATAATTTTATTTAAGCACCCAATGTTCAATTGGTTGATTTTAATGATAATATTACGTGTTTGAAATGTATCGACCACTTTCTGTATATTGGTACATGACGATATAAAATGGACATTATGACTATATTTGTCAATACAGTTTCGAAATACTTGCTGTCCTTGTTCATTGATTAAATCTATATCATCTAATAATACGATTTTCTTCTTACCGGGTATCATTGTCATCGTTTGACAAAATACTTTGACATCATTTCGGTAATATTGAATGCCTTGCTCTTTTAGACTGTTTAGTACTAGAATATTTTCCTTTATCGTTGTATTATTGCAACCTGATTTTTTATAATATTCTCGTATCATTGCATTAATGATTGACGTTTTTCCAGAGCCGGAGTCACCATAAAACATAATATTGAGGTTATCCATCTCAATGAGACTATTAATTATAGTTACAGTATTTTCATCTAATTGTTCAAATTCGTGTATCTTAGACGGTTGATATTTTGCGATAAATGGAATATCCGATGATGCACCTGTTTCTGAAGTAGTCATTGTATATACTAATCGTAACAAGCCCGTTCTATTGCGTACCAATAAAGTATAATAAATATAACGTTTAAGTATTAACAATAATCATCATTTTATGTTTTTCAACTTTCCTTTTGGCGGTGGTATTCCTGGGCATGGACCAGAAATGTTTTTTAATGCCGACGATTTTGCGCATATGAATATGGATGACAATAATATCGATAAAGATAAAGATTATTATAAAATATTAGGGGTGGATGAAAAGGCGAATGAAGACGAAATAAAGAAAGCTTATCGTAAAATGTCGATGTTACATCATCCTGACAAAAATGGTAATACAGAAGAAAGCAAGCAAAAATTCCAAGAACTGAATAATGCTTACGCAACATTATCTGACCAAAATAAACGACGAACCTACGACATGATGCGAAAAGGAGGTAGCAGTATGCCAAATGTATTTCATTTTGGTGGCGGTGGAGGTGGAGGTGGAGGTGTCGGAGGCGGACATGGCGCAGGTTTTCCGCCGGGTATTCCAGAAGAATTATTGCATATGTTATTTGGTGGAGGGCATCCAATGCATGGGCAACATGGACCGGGCCCAAAAGTTGTATTTCAAACATTTCATAATGGTCGTCCAACAAATATAAATGGTATGAATGGTATGAATGGTATGAATGGTATGAATGGAGGGTTCATGAATCAGCAGCATCAGACACATACGCAACCAACACCGAATGTCCGCATCTATCAAGTTCCGGAAACAATCATAAAAACCGTATCACTTACACTAGAGCAATGCTATAATGGTTGCACAATTCCGCTTGAAATCGACCGCCAGGTACCAGATAATGATATTGTGAAAATCGAGCGTGAAACAATACATGCACAAATACCAAAAGGCGTTCTTCAAGGAGATACTATAATTTTAAATGAATGTGGGCACATGAATGAGGCAGGTATGAAAGGTGATATTCGTATTGTAATCAACGTACTTCAGCATGCTTTGTTTAAGGTTGAACATCTTGACCTTACTATTGAAAAAACAATATCACTTAAATCTGCGCTTTGTGGGTTTGATTTTGAAATAACACACCTAAATGGTCGCATTTTCAAACTAGCAAACAAACCGGGTAATGTAATTAAACCAGGTAATGTAAAAACAATACCAGGTTTGGGTTTAGAGAAAAACGGAGAAGCGGGTGTTCTGAAAATCAAATTCAATGTTGATTTTCCGGAAACACTAACACAAGAGCAAATTAATATAATTCAAACATCTAATCTTTAAATATCAATGTAATCAATGTTAGAATAATCAGAATATAAACTCGCGCCATAAATAGGATAGAACCCATCGGGTCCAGTACTTAATCCGTTACGTGGATATAAACGAATACATATTCCATATCTTAAAACAGTAGATTTGCATAATATTGTAATAGTTTGATTACCAGTTGTATCTGCAGAAATTGTTCTTAATTTTCGATTTGTTGTAAATAATGAACCATTCAAACTAATATTATTTGAAAGGTCGGCAATACCATTATTTGCATTAAATATTTCAATTAAGCCGTTACTTCCTACTGGAGTATAATAAACGTCGCACTCATAAAATTCGGCATTTCCATTATAATTAGGATAGTCGAACCTTATTGTCAAACCATTATCAATATTAGTTCTGTTTGCAAAGCGCAAGAAAGGCCTAGATGGTTTATATGGATATTGTGACGGATAAACAAAATTTCCAGATGATTCTGGAACCGAAATATTATTAATAATACTCATATACCTATAATCCGAAAATTCACGTTGGCCATTATATTCATTCACGATTACAGTACGAATACGAAACTGAATATAGTTTTCATTGGTAACTCCTAAAATATTATATTCAGTTTGATATCCTGGGACACCACCATTTTGAGGTGTTGGTATTACGATTTCGTTGGATATAGTTCGCCAATCTCGCAATAAAGGATTGGATGAACTTATATCACATTGGTCTAGTGTAAAATATTTATACCGATAATATGGTTCAGTTGTAATATGTGTAGTATAAAAATTAGGATCATTTTTAAAATCAGGTAGTATCCATTTTAATGTTACATAACCATTATTTCCTTGGGATGAAAATGATAGCGGTCCGTTTGGTTTGCGAAACGGTATTATATAAGTATCAGTTGCAAACATATCACGCGCAGGTGCGATTTGTTTGAGATTATCATTATTAACGAATAAAATCTCAACAGGTGAAACGCTTATATGGTAACCACGACCAGATTTCAAATATTTTTGAGCATTTTGTGTCAATATATCATTTGGTAAATCTGATGGTATTGAATATGTAACGACATCATTTATAGGGGTAAGACCTGAAGCTAATATCGAACTTCCATTCATATCTAAACGTAATGGATATTCTTGGTCGGCATCATTATTTACATATTCTTCTGGTATTTTTATGTTGATATAATAATCGCATCTCTGACGATACCTCCATCGTAGTGTAACAATTCCGCCTAGACTAGTTGGTACGAGTGAATAACTCATATCGGTAATAGAAGTAAGTGATGAACCTACTTTTAAGGTTACTTGATTATGTCCTAAAGGGTCGGGAAAAAAATCATTTATATTTAATGGCGTTACTGTAAAACGATATGTTTTATCATTATCAAGTGGCGAATAAGGGTTGCTTGTTATCTTTGCTGTAAATTCTGTTTTTATTGTAGGATTTGTCCGAATAGGTGCAGTTCCATTAATAATAACTTGTCCAGAATTTAATTTGAACCGATAGTTACCTTGAGTAGTAATAATACTCATTGAAAATACAAGCTTTAAAAAATAACCTTGTCCATTATTGTGATCAATGCGAGGAAGAGTTGGTGTATAGATAACTGGTACCGTATCTGTAATAATATTTCCATTAGTGTAGCCAATATAGTTATAAACATTATTAATAGGGTTTGAAAGATTAGTTGTATTTATTGTATTAAATACTGTATATATACCAGAAATATCGAATATTCCAGAGATATCTCTAGAACGGTCGATACTATCATGTTCTAAGTGGGCTCTTATTGACAAATGAAATGATAATGAAATATCATTATTAAACCATGCAGGATTACCATTAGTAGTATCTTGAACATAATACCATTTTAACTGAATATTTGAAATATCAAATACGTTTTGATTGAGCAATGCGCTTTTGTATGTATATGAAGGATTATCAAAAGATAAAATAATATTTGAAATATCTGTACCAAAAGCTTTATCCGTATTATTTATAGTAATTGGTCTAGGAGGTATAACAAATTGATATAGTTGGTTTCGTGATGCAATTAAATCATTTTTCTGTGCTGTAGTCAGAGATGAAATTTTTTTATAATCAGTGTATATTTTACGAAAATTATCAAATGGGTACAAATTGTTGGTTTTATTCCATAATCTATATTCTATTTCATTTTGAAAATATCTTTTTTTAGTCCCGTATGATAAAGAAGGGCCTTCATATACTTCTTGATAATCAATAATATAATTTAAAATAGGAGAACCACCATCATCATCCGGAATTTGCCATGTAAGAATTACGAGTCCGTTGCCTTTTACTTGTTGTTTTTGTATAATATTCGTTGGTGAATTCAATGGTACTGAAAATGGAATACCTGACAAAATGGATGAATATGGCGAACGACCTAACTCATTTACACTCGCCAAACGAAAGTAATATTTATATCCATTGATAAGATTACCAGATAAACTAGTGTCTATACGTAATGATTGATTTATGATTTGTCGTGTCTGGTCAGATTTATATGTATATGTAGTAATTTGTTTGTCAAATATATTTACATCTTCATTAGTAACATATACTTTAATATCATCAAAAGTATTAAAAGCTATCAAATCCGATGAAACGTCTGGAGTATATTCAATTGAATTTAACCAGCGCCCTGAAAGGTCCATCATCATTTGAATAATAAAATACTTTATTTCATATCCAGTGAATGGTGGTTTTACCCAAAAAATATTTACACGGTTTGTGGTTCTTTCCGATTCAATTGTAAATGTATTATTATTGATAATTGTATTTGGTAATGACCCGCAGCGGCGTGTAAGTAATTGTGAAAACTGACTTGTTCCAATAATATTATGAGAAGCAATACGATATGAATAAAATGTGCCGTCTGATAAGTCAAAAAATGAATAGAATGGCTTTATCGGGGTATAATAATCGTCGATATTGAATATTGTATTTGTTGCACTTGTTAATGAATTGGATGTCTCCAATGTTGGGTCAGGACCTGCAAAACGATATGTTTGATGTGGAGTAAATGTTTGTGACAACATTTTTATCTGGAATGAATTGGATTGAGAATTCATCATTTTAAAATATGAATTATAACTGGTGTCTGGAATTGTAAGTTGAAATAAAAATACAAATTGTGTGTGTGAATAGTCCAGTATTTCAGTAAATGCAGGAAATCCTTTCGAACCGGAAATATCAAATGTATGTGAAACAATACCGAATGATGCATCAGGTGTGGAAGCTGTTGCAGCTATCTTTGCGAAATTTGCACTGTCATTCAAAGATACGTCGAACAGTAAGCGTGTATTATAAGATGCATCAGAAACATTCATCAAAAACGCAGGAATTGACGTGGTATTATAGTCTGTTATAGAAGTTTTTGTTTTTGCATATGGGCGAGAATATCCGCGAATTCGAATATTGAATGGAATATTCAAATTCGCAGAAAGATTACCGCCTACAGGTAAAAGCGAAATATCAGTTGCAAGTTTTGAGAGATTTGCTGCATAATTCCATGTGAATGTCCATGATGCTTTATTGAAATCCTTGATAGACTGTGTCATCTTTGGCATATGATATATTATTCCTCCACTGGAGTCGCTTACTGATAATGCATTAAATGTCGAAACTGAAAATCCGACCCCAGTAGTTGAAACTCCCATTCCGAATGGTAGTGAAGTAAAATCTCTCGAAATTGGAAAGCGAAAAGGTGCAATACGTATGCTTTTAATAATAATACTATACTCACGCAGAAGAGTTGGGTCATTTATAGGCGAATATGTATTGTTAGATATTGAAACACGCCCGGATATTACATCAGTTAGTTTCATGTATTTTAAATCGCGATTAGTTACTACACTCTGAAACGTAATAGGAAATATATCGGTCATTATTTTATTGTTATTTTGAGGCATTGGACCATAACAATTTACACTAGCGTCATAAAACCGTGATGAATTAAATAATAGATCCACGCGATTATCACCAGCAGACGTGCTTGTTTTATAAATAGAAAGTGTCATCGTCGTTGATGCGTTAGGATTAAGTTCGACAATTGGACGGTCATTATGATATTCCCAACTGACTTCGATTTCACCATAATACCCCAAATCAAAAAAGTTGGGTCTCGTATATTCGGGTAAAGTGGTAATGTCGAAAGTTTGTATTGTAGAATTTACGTCAATACCTGTCGGTGATTTCGTAGTAGCAGATAATATCTGCATAGAGTATGCAATCGGTAATACATAAGAATAGTAAGACGCATTTATAGGAGCAATAGTATCTATGACTGTGCTTATAGGTGGAGCTGCTTGAGATGGTGTTGTTGTGCTTATAAATCGACGTTCTTCATTATAAAAAAAGTAATTTTTTATGGTTGCCCCATTTTGAATTGGAGTATTCCATGATAAATCAATACGATTATTTGTTCCAACTCGAACAATACTCGACAATACATCAAATGTTGCAATTGTAGAACCAGCCAAATGGTTCGTAGATGCATTTTGTGATGCTTTGATTTGTGCGCGTCCAACTCGGAGTAATCGTACAATACGATTTGAAACAGTTATAATATCTGGTGTTAAGCTTTCGAATGAAAATGCTGTTGGATTATTCGTACTTGGGTCAGTTAAATTAAATGAACCATCATTCCATTCAATTGGTGAAATCGTGAAATTTCCCATGATAGTATTGGCTTTATTTACTGTGAAAATAGCGGTAATTTCTCCAATTGTAAAACCTGGAGTAGCTGCTTGTCTTGCAGTAATAGTTGTTACTCCAGAGTTTCGTATTGACACTGTTCGGATATTGGAAATTTCAGCAACTGATGGTTCGCTACTTGTAAATGAGAATGTAGCTTCTGGGTTTGTATTATTAGATAATGGGTCTATTAGATTAAATGATGTGTCGCCATAAATACGCGGGGTAATAACGAAATTTCCTAATATAGGCGTTGTCATTACAATAATTAAAACTAATGCCAGTACTATTATGAAATCTATACATAATAATAATATTGAAAAAGAAAGCGTTCATCCGCATTATGTTCTTACTTCATCGATAATAGACGGGTTTGTCCTTGGACGAAGGACACGAGGAACTAAACCCCCTTCATAAATATCTTTTAATGGGAGTTCATGTAGTTTTATCTTATTTTCATCATTTGTAAAATTTACCCGATTTTCGGCATAAATCTTCATTACATAACTATTTGTCCTTGGGTCAGGACGTTGTGGTACATTATTATTTAATCCAGTTACAATAATTTGAAATTTTCGAGTTGAACTGCCATCGCGAGGAAATGCTGCATTTTCATATTCAAATGTCTGACGTTGTGAATATCCCGTATCACTAACTGCAATATCATAATCAACAATAAACCGTATAATATTTTCAGAATTAAGAATATCTGTACTGGTCCATCTAATGATAATTTTAGTATCATCATTTATGTATTCAATGTCATTAGACAATTTTGACGGTATATTTCCAATAATAACTGGATGTTGTAAATAAGGACTATTAAACCCAATTACTTTTCTCAATCCTATTGTTCTTCGTCGCGCCTGGTCTAGTGTAACTGCTCCAACACGAAATATATACGGTTTATTAAGGATGTTGCGAATTGTATATGAACGTTCATTTGAGTTTGTAAATATTCCTACAACAGTTGTTTTTACACTATCCCAGAGTACATCATTAACTAAAATACTATTCATTTCTTGAAACGTATTAAATACGTTGAACTCCTTATATTCAATATAATACTGAGTTATTGGCGACTCATCTGGTTCTAATGTTTCTGGATTATCCCAACTCAATGTGATTTCGCCATTATTCATATATGAAACTACATTTCGAATAACATTTGTCGGCCTGGAAGGAATTGCACTCACGCTATTATAATTTATCGAAAGTCCGAATGCGTTTCGCGAATATATACGATATTCATATTCAATGCCATTCACCGTTATTTCATACGTATCTTCATGGTATGGGCCGGTAATATTATCTAATAGAGTATATGTTTCCGGTAAAATTGTAATAACCCCGTTTTGCCGAGAACGTTCATATCTTATGATACGATAGTTTAATATTGGCAAGCCACCGGTTAGCTCTGGGCTAGGCGGATTTGTATTCCAATCAAAATAAAGTCGAACTTTACGGTCGGCACTACTTGCTCTAAAAATTGGCGGAGGGTTTGGTAATTTACCGGGTATGCATGATACAATCGAGATATTTGAACTTGTTACTTGCGTATATTGGCTTGTATCACCGGAAGCGCTTACTACACAGTATCGAATATAATATCGTTGTCCATTAATAATATTACGACTGATGTCGATGGAATATTCAAAATTCGATGTGTTATAACCGACGCTTGTTCGGTCATATGCGCGATAATATTCAGGGAATTTTGATGTCATTGGGGCGGAAACTGTTAATGGTGGATAATACCAATTATCTTTATCGTCACTATATTGAATACGATATGACCATCCACTGTAGGCATCATTACCAGTACTTCCAGTTCCTTGACCTAGATATTGTTTCCAACGAAAACGAATAAGAGAATCACTTGCATCTACACCGACAATATCTCCGTTGGCTGGAATACTATATGATGAAAATGTTGGTGCTGTAAAACGCGGTATTCCTGAGTTGTTGGCGTCGGCGTTTGAGTATAAATAAATTACAAATGACAAATCCGGAATAGGTGATGTTCCATAAATATTCGAAGAAAACACTTGAAAACGGTAATTACCACTTTGAAATGCGGGTGTCGTCGCAGCGGTCGGAAGTGTTATTTCTTTTCGTATATAATTTCCCTTAATTCCGGTTGTATTGACAGCCTTTATTCCTGATGCATCAAAAATATGTTCATTTGCTTGTACGCTATATGATATATCTGTGATATCATTACTACCTCCATTGCCATTTAAACGTGTATATCTAACAGTAAAAATGAGTGCCGATTCACCATTTTGTTCGATAGATGGCGTAAATTCGATACCTACTTTTTGAGGATTACCTTCATGAATGCCATCGCCACTGACTGTAGAATGGTATGAACGACGAACGATTTGAGTTGCAGAAGGGGCTGACCCTGGAATGACGCTAATAGTCGATGAATGCGGACTTTCGCCGAAACGATTTTTCGCGACAACCCAGAAATCGTAAGAAACACCATTCGATAATCCAGTTACAACTGTTGTTGGAAAGAATATAAGTATTTCATTTAATGTTTGTGAAAGAGGTGCGCCACTGAATTTATAACGGACAACATATGAATCAACGGGTACTTTGTCTGAATTTGGTGGAAGTTGCCATTCTAATCGCACCGATTTATGTAAAGGAAATCCGCTTACACGAGGAATACGTTCAGGTGCGCCTAATGCAGTATAAAGGGGGGTGCAATCACTTAAATATATAATTGTTGATGCCATAATGATTTTTGATACTATTAGTCACTTGAATTCTTATAATAATTACATCGATTATAAGAATATATTCTGGCCTCGAAATGTTGATGTTTTTTGTCGTATGATAATCGTGTTGCATTTGATGGGTGTCTGTAGGCCGGGTCGTCCTGGTCGATGCTTTGCACTAGTTAATTGATACGTCTAGTGCTGATGTCGGCCGAAACAATATATACCGAATTTGCAGTAACAATAATGTATTCAGTATCAACCTTGAAAATCTTTGCAATAGGACTAGTATATTCATCCTCACTCTTAACGAGAAGCTTTTCATTGTTCGAACGAACCCCGATTAGACATGATTTTTCCAAAGAACTAGTCCAATAATCTAGAATTATCGGCTTATCTTCCAAAATAGCAACTTTTGTTGCGTGCTGAAAACATGCATAAGTCGGAATACGGCTAATCTGTTGATTATCACTGGAAGAAGAAGATGAATTACCCGAAGAACTGGATACTGCTCCTGCCGGTACCATTGCGGCACCACCTCCATTCTGTGTGGATGATGACATAATAAGAAGAAGTAAAAATAACTTATATATAGAATACTCAATTTTTAAATCTTTATATTCTTTACGAACGAACATGTTTCAATTCTCCTAAACATCATTCTTCTATCACATTTGGCTAAACGTCGGGTTCATCTTGATAGAACTGAATATTTGTTATATTTATTTTCTTCTTCCTAGTATTTTTGGGAGCTTTGTCCAATGACGCGCCGGTTCCTGATGCGACTGAACCACCATTTAATGATAGAATTTCGCCCATTTGTATGAGTGAATATTCTGTTTCGAGTATGGAACAAATGAACCGATATATGACAAGAAGGATTTCCTCGTTGCATTTTCCAACAATTAATATACTTCCTGTTCTGAAAATCATGAATGATACTTCATAGTATGGCATATCCATCGTAACGGGTTGTTGTCCGGATTGGTCGTCTGCTTTTTTATCAGGAATATAATAAAACTTGCTTTGGATTCCGGGGTATGAACAAGAGTCGTAATTGCAATTCATTCGATATTTGTATTTGAGTAATTGAAAGAGTTTATCCCGGTCAATATAGAAACCACAATTGAAGTTAGAATTAATAAGTGCGGTTTCGCAACGGTTTTGTATATAATCAAGGTCATCTCCTAGGTGCGGGCGTAGTACGGTGACAAGCAATTGTAATACATGAATAAGCGTGGTGTCTTCTTGAATACCTGGAATTTCTAATTTACCGGTATTAAAGACCTTTACATGCATCTCTTTGTAGAGGATGTCATCTTCGGGTGCTCGTTCTTCCAAAGGCGCAATACCTCCGTTAATACGGAGGATAAGAACGAAGCAGTTGAAGAATGCGCGTTTCTTTTTTGAATTTCCACCTTGAAGGTCTTTTTTGCATAAACCAATGCTAACTTTTCGCTGGTCTTTGTATGGGATGCGCCCATTCGGATTTTCGATATGTTCGATAATGTATTCATCATAACACCGAGGTTGTTGTTCCAATTTTTCTTTGATAGACGCAATAAATGCGGGATCAGTTGTTTGAAATTTAATTTGTTTCTTAATAACGCCCTCACATCGTCGATAATAATGTTGGACAGGAACCTTCCAGAAAGCGTCGTATATATTCACTGACTTATTCAAATAGGCTATTTTTGTCTTTGTTGAAATGTAAATTGGCGATATTTTTGAACGGACGGAAGATGTTGGCGAATTCATAGAAACGCCAACCGGGGGTGAAGCCGGTCCATCGACCCCCTCATTATTCTTAGTAGTATTATTCGCTGGAGAGACAGTGCCGACTGCCGTGTCAAGAAATGAATAAGTTCGTCGCTGTGCCTTTTTTGATATACATGTTTTTTTAGGTTTTTCAGTACTCCCTGACACGGTAGATGGTTTTACGATGGTTGTTTGATAGTCGCTAGCGGCCAACACTGTAGAACCAACTGTAGTTTCTGATGCAAAATGCTGTTGTATTTCTTGCCCATTGTTCGCAATGTATTCATCATCTCCGCCGCTAGACGCATCATCGTTATCGCAATTTTGTTGGCGTGACAGACGTGACATAAATTTCATCCATTCGGTATCGAGCGCTGCATCCATTTGTAATTAAACAATGATTAATAGTACCTACTTATTATATTCATATAATCAGCTATTTCATTTCAATTCTATTCATAAAATCATTATGAAATACTTTTGTTAGTTCGTTTTTTTATTTTGATAATGCGTTTTTTACCTAGAGTAGTATCTGTTGTCGTAAGTGTAAGGACGGGATAGTTGGAAGATATTGAATGAGATGCGAAATACCCGCGAAATTTCAGTATAAAATAATGAATAATGTATTCAGTTCGTATATGATGAAGATGAATAATGTGCTCGATACTGTTCAATATGTCAGTGCCGACAAATTCACTTGTACGATGACGTACAATATAATATAAAAATTGTTTTATAATCGCTCTCGGGTCAATCGAATATTTTGAACTAATCTCTCGAAAGTACGTTATAATATGTGAAACATCCTCTGACTTTGCGAAAAGATGGACCATTTCATCCCAAACATTATTTGTTATCACATGCAAATGTTGTAAATCATCTTGATTTGTTTGTATATAATTAATCATGCTTCGTATATCAGAATGAAATTGCCGTTGGATAGATACGAGGTTTTCATCCGATAATTTTAACTGTTCATTATCGCGGATTTTACATAGAAATGCGAATATATCAGTTTCTGGCAATTGATTAAACCGCATGCGTACAAACTCGGTTTGGAGAGATTCATCGATACGGGATACGTAATTACAAATAAGGCAAAATCGGACATTATTGTCAGTATAACTTGTGAGTAGATATCGTAATGCAATTTGAGCATTTGTCGTCATATAATCTACTTCATCTAATATTACGAATTTTATGCCGTTTCCAAACATGGATTTAGTACTTACGAAATTATTGATTTGGTTACGAATAATATCGATTCCTCGTTCATCGGATGCGTTTAAATGTATCATTAATCCTCTATTTTGCATATTTAATTTTGACTGATACGCATTTACCAGATTGATAATTGTCGTTGTTTTTCCTGTTCCAGGCGGACCGTAAAATAATAAGTTGGGAAAATAGTTTGTTTTTAGGATATTTGATAGAATTGTTCGGTTCATGGGGTCTAATACAATTTCATCAAAACATGATGGCCTGTATTTTTCAACCCAAGGCATTGCATTATTGATTGTTTGGGTAGTAGAAATGCTTGGATTTGATGGGTCCATGAAATATAATGAATAGTATGAAATATGTTTATGTATTGTATTGAAATACAAATCGCGGAAAGAATTGAACCATATACTTTGCGTAATTATAAATATATACTAGTATCAATCTATTTCATAACTACACCCCACCCTTATTTGATGACAACCCCAAATCATGGATATCTAGAACTAATTCTTGGTTCTATGTTTTCAGGAAAGACGTCTTATTTATTAGAGGTATATAAGAAGTGTGTTTTCTGTAATATTCCAGTTGCAGTCATCAATTATGCTGCAGATGTTCGTTATACTACAGAGCCGATGCTTTCAACACATGACAAACAAATGATACCGTGTATTCTTGCATCTACAATCACTGAAGCAATAATGAATAACGCCGAGATTATCAAGAATGCACATACAGTTCTTATCAACGAGGGTCAGTTCTTTCCCGATATCGAGGAAGCAGTAAAGGAATTGGTGGAAGGGTCAAAAAAGCGTGTTTATATTTGTGGTCTCGATGGCGACTTCGAGAGAAAGCCAATAGGAAATTTACTTCAGCTTGTTCCATTTAGTGACCATATTATCAAATTAAAGTCACTTTGTAGTTTGTGTCGTGACGGAACACCAGGTGTTTTCAGTTTCCGAATTACAAATGAAAAAAGTCAGGTTGTGATAGGTTCATCGAATTATATACCGCTTTGCCGAGAATGTTATCAGAAAGAAACACAGAAGAAGGAATTATAGGCCATGCGTGGGTGGTGGGGTAGTATGACAGAAATGAGAATGAGTGGCGTCATAAAATGACATATTTTTTCCTTTAAGTCCTTTTATTATCGTACGTCCAAAACAAAAGGGTATAAACATAATTTGCGTGATATCTTATATTTGCGGACATGCCAACATTTTCATTCCCGATGGCGCCTAACATGGTGGCAGCAGGAGCAGCAGTACACACTACGACATCTGAAAAGGAAAAAACGGAACAAAAGAAATCGAGAAACATGAAAAAAACCGGGAAGCATGTTGTAAGCACAAAAGTAGAAGAACCGTCCGTCACGCTTGATGCAAATCATTCGCATATCGACGTTCCGGTTGAAGAAACGACTACGACTACGACTACTACACCGGTGGATAATACTGAAGAAGAAATAACCCATGAACCGACCTTTCCGGATGTTGTGATATTAAAGCAAACCGACAAAAACTATATTGTAAAACATAATCATTATCCGCAAACTGTTCATGAAAAAAAAGGGTGCGATGAAGCTTCCATTACTATTAGAAATAAAACAAATATTGTACATAGTTCAACCGAGAATGTATTAGAGGCATCTGACCTTGTATCGCCAAATCAAATATATAAAGGCCAAATCAACAAAAAACGTGGTCGTAAGCCGAAGGCTGGGTTCATATTGAATTCGAATTCGAGTATATATGACACCTCAGAAGTACCAAATATTATACTTCATTTAAAATGTCATCTTAGTGATTTGAAGGCCAATGATTCGATTTCGAATTATGATTATATCCCATCGATTAGTGAAGTAGAGTCATATAACTTGTCATCGAACAATCTTCAATCCAGTGATATTTGCCAGACGTATAGTCCAGAACGTGATGACGACGAGGATGACAGCAAGAAGACAATACAACAAATATATCAACCAGACCCATCTCAAATGTTGAGAGCAAATTACAAAACATTAGGAGTACAACAAGCATTGTCATCAACTGTCAATGGGGGTGATGTGACAGTGGAGGTGGGAATAGGAGGGGTGTCTGACCGGGCTCTTCTCGATACTGGGTCTATGGCGGGGTCTGTCGGCGGGGCTACTGCATCTATTGCTAATGGACCTGTTAAAAAGGCCGCAACCGACAGTGCAATCCATGTTTTGAATGAGCGTCACCAAAAAGAAATCATGAAAAAAATTAATCGATTGAAATATTCATTTCATAATGGCGAGACAATACAAATGAAACTAAACCATAAATGTGCATGTTTTTGGGATACATGTGAATTTGATGGTCCAATTTATTATATGCCGATTATGATTGTCAATGGAGTGTTTCATGTCAGTGGATGTTTTTGTTCTCCAGAGTGCGCGCTTGCAGCTATATTAAAGGAACAACTCGATACATCTACGAAGTTTGAGAGAATTCATTTGCTTCATTTATTATACGGTAGTTCAAATAATAAGGGATTTAAACCAGCACCAAACCCTAACTATCTTCTTGACCGATATTATGGGAATTTGACAATTGATGAATACCGTTCTTTGTTGAAAGGACCGCAAATGATTCATATTGTGAATAAACCATTAACACATATTCTGCCAGAATTATACGAGGACAATAATGATTTTCTTGTTAATAGTAAAGTCATACCGACAAACAATCTGAAGTTGAAGAAACGTTATAAGACAATGGTTGTTCAAGGTAGTGGAGTGGATTGAATGTTAGTTGGATGTAAGCACGTGTAATATATTCTCATGATTATATATTACACATTATGACGCCCAAAACATATAAACCAGATGAACTCGAAGAAAAAGAAAATATTGTATTGTATATAAAAAAAACGAAGGATGCAAGTTATCCGACCAAACATGGTTTAGAATTTCAGTGCGTTGAATTGATACGCCGATTTTTTACTATTCATAAAGGTTTAACGTTTCCTGATGTAGTTGATGCAAGTGATTTTTTCAAACGAATAACCCATTTTACACCCGCTACAAAAAAGCCTACATTTGAACAATTAAAATCTGTAAGGTCAGTTGCGTTACAGACACATTCATTTCCATATACACATCCACCGAGTTACTATTTACGTCCGGGGAGCATTTTGTTTTGGAAGTATAAAAAACCAGATTATCCTTATGGGCATGTTGCTATGATTTGGAAAAATGACCCGAATACGAACGAGACATTGGTAGTACAACAAAATCTAAATCCGCCAATCAAACGATACAATACGAATGAACTATTTTTCAAGATGAACGACGCGAAAAGTAAATTCGCAGGCGTAAAACTACTTCCAAGAGAATACTTAAAAAGAGTTCAAAATTTGGACTGCATAATTCATCGGTTATAATTTTGATTCTGGTATGGCGGTTTGTTCATGATGTGTGTTGGATGATGGTACTTCTTCTTCGCATGTCGCGGTAGATGCCGCTTCTGCCGCTGCTGCCGCTTTCTTTCTCTCGATTACCTGATTATAAATCTTTGCCATTTCTTGACGGCGATAGTACTGTTCTGCCGACTTATCCATAAAGTTCCTTATCTCTGAAAATCGAAGCTGGTTTGTTGAAGTATTTACTGTGGTAGGCTTCGTATTATTACTGTTCTCACCCAGCATATATTCGCGAATTACACGTTTCAAGTCATAATTCGTTCGCTCTAATGCAGTTTTCACTTCTTCTTCTGACATTTCAGTTTGAGACAAAATAACACGTGTCATCGTGTCTAATACCGCAGGGGGAGGAACCAATGCAGATGCAGATGCGGGAACGGTAGCCGTATCGGTAGCGGAAGAAGATGCAGGTTCGGACATTATCAATACAATAATAGTTTGCTGAAACTTTATATACTTTATATTTGGAAAATTAGAATTTGAACTAGGTGAAAATTGAAATAAACACATTAGGATATAAAGAATACAGCACAGTCAAACATAATGACCGAAACTGCTTCTTCGTCATCGGCATCGCCTTCACAGTCTTCTGGAGGAATGACAATCGATATTCGCCCGATGATCGAGGATGTATCGCAAGTCATGACAAAACATATAACAAATATACTTACAGGAGTAATCGGAGAATACACGGTATATAAAGAGACGCATGATACAATTATGAATTTGCCATGCGTTCGTAAATTACAAGACCGCATACATGATTTAGAAAGAATACCGCGAAGTTCAGATGCTTCTGCGACCACTCCCGCCGATCATGCCAATGGTCCTTCACGTGAAGATGAAATTGCACAATTACAGTCGGCGATTGTTGAACTTAATAGGTATATTATTGCATTGGAAACAAAGGTTGATATGAAGGCCGTTTGTGGTTCTTCTTCAAATGAACAACCGGTTGTTCATCATGCGAGCAGCGGTGGCAACAACCTCAATCCGAACGAAGAAGAGACTGTTCGTTTAGAAATTCATGAGGAAGACGATGGGCAAGACACACAGTCTAATGTTGATGAAAATACATTCATGCAACCATCGTCAAATATTAAAAATGTAATTATATCGAGTAGTACGATGGACACAGTGTTTGAAAATCTCGATGAGGACGGCGACGAAGAAGACCAAGATAATGAAACAGAAGGTCTTGCGCAAGATGATGAAGCTTGCGACGACATTGAAGAAGTAGATGCTACTGTGGAGGAAGAGGAACAGGAGGCTGCCGAGGAAGAGGCTGCTGAGGAAGATGATGCTGGTGATGAAGAGGAGGCTGCTGAGGAAGAGGTAGCTTCTGAGGAAGAGGAGGCTGCCGAGGAAGAGGAAGCTGTCGAGGAAGAGGAGACTGCCGAGGAAGAGGAGGCTGTCGAGGAAGAGGAGGCTGTCGAGGAAGAGGAGGCTGTCGAGGAAGAGGAGGCTGTCGAGGAAGAGGAGGCTGCGGAGGATGAAGTTGAGGCGGCTGCCGAGGAAGAAGAGGCAGAAATAGAGGTTAGCGAAGTAACTATAAAAGGCAAGAAATACTTTACAACTGATACTCAAAATGGAACCATCTATGCATGCGTGGATGACGATGTAGGTGATGAAGTTGGTGTCTTCAAAAACGGTGTTGCTGTATTCACCAAAGGAAAGAAGTAAGAAGTTTGTAGCACAATAATATATATTCTGGGTTTAATATATACTATTTTTATTATGCTCGAAAAAATATGCTCTCCTGCACTTCTATATTTAGCCTTTTCAATGGTTCAAATAACTATTGATTTATTTCAAGGCGATTATGAAACGTCTCTTCTTAAATTCATTATTATGTTTATATTCACAGCAATTCTTAATATTTTATGTCTGAATGGTTACACTAAATTGGTATGGTTCATTGTGATTATTCCCATTATTTTACTAACGTACATCAGCAGTGTTTTATTTTATGTGTTCGGTATTAATCCCGAACGGAACAATGTGCGCATTAAACCCTCGCAAGCACCCTCGCAAGCACCCTCGCAAGCACCCTCGCAAGCACCCTCGCAAGCACCTCGTCAATAATAACATAAAAAGATAATGATATGTTATATACATAGAGAGACAACTCACATTCGATGCCTTGTTTTCCAGTTATAGGAAATAATAAATTAATTTGTTCTACTGTAAATAACAATCAAATGTATGCATCATTCATACCAGTTGCAGATGAAGGTGAAAATATGATATTAATTAAACGTGCTTTTTCAAAGTCGAATACATTTTCCACTGCTCAAAAACCCATGAGTGAAGCTGAACTATGTTTTGCGTACTTTTCGTTATATATACTTTTTCCATTATTATATAATATGCTTGTTTCTGGAAATCAATCGGTTGTTATGAAAATATGGCGTTATATTACATCAGGAGTTTTTGATACAGTACAATACATGAGAGATATTGCCACTGATATTTTCTATGCAGCTCTTCGAATGACCGGACAATACGCCTTTAGCACATATACAGTAGTAAAAGATGGTCGTGAGATTTATTCTGCGTCATCATTGTTTTATTATTATAAAAGTGATGTGAATTCGGTGTATCGAATTGATAGAGCGAAATACAATGTATGTAAATGGATTGATTCACAGTGTCGGCTTTTTTCAAAAATACATGGTATAGAACCAGAAGTGAATGAAACTCACAATAATATCTACGATTTTATCCTTCACAAGGTCGATGACCAGCCATATACTCGTATTCACCGAGGGAATTTTACAGGACGTACGCATACATTAATTACTCAGCATTATCGTCCATATAAAAACTCATATCAGTTTGCATCGGAGGCGGACCTCACTGTATATATAAAGAGCAATACAGTTGAACCACCTTTAGTTGGTGGATGTGATGATATTACTAAAGTATCATCCACTTCAACTGAAACTGATAGTGAAAATGATGCCAACACGTGTTTCCCCCCTTTGAAAGTTACAATTAATTTGAAGTCGCCGCATAATTTTTTTCTTGAAAAGAATGAATTTTTAGACACTAACTTTTTAAAGTGGAAGCTATATAATGATTATGGTCGAGATGGTATTGCAAAATATCTTCGTTCGTTATTTTACAGCTATAAAGTGAATATGTATTATAATGAATGTATGAAGGATTATTTCAAAGATACAATTTCGGCGAATGAGAAAATTGCAAAACTAGATGATCCTGATGTTCTACATACTCAAAACCCCAAATTTCATGCATATTCTTTGAATGAACAGCAATCTGTTATGGTTGGACATACATATCTCGTAAAAGTGGATTCGGTGTTAAGATGCCCTGTGTTTGAATCAAATGAAAAACAAGTGTTTGACATTGATGGAGTGCTTTCAACATATTACAATTGTTCTGATAGTGATGAGACCGAAACCGACAGTGACAACGACACCCACACCGAGACAGACACCGACACCGACACCGAGACCGAGACAGACGCTGACGCCGGAAATAATACTGCAGACAAGGAGGGAAAAGACCAATGCGCACCTGAAACACCGTCAAGTGATGGTCAAAAGACTTCTAATCTTGAAAGCGACGATCCAGAATTTGAATTGATACAAGAGCAGTGAATATAAAGAGTATAAAAAAAAATTGATAGTATAATATACGGTGTGTATTATCCCATCCACATCATTTACGGAAATTCAACGATACGACGACGAACGAAATGGCGACAATCGAAATGACTAATTCATCAACAAACTCTACTACTACATTTCACAAACTGTCACATCGTTGGACCTTATGGGCGCATCTTCCTCACGATACGAATTGGGCAGCATCAAGTTATAAAAAAATATTTGAATTCGATACTGCGGAAGAAGCAATCGCAATATTTGAAGTTCTACCACCAAAACTCGTTATGAACTGTATGTTATTTCTTATGAGGTCAGGTATCGTTCCTATGTGGGAAGACCCGCAGAATAGAAATGGTGGTTGCTTTTCATATAAAGTTGCAAACAAGGAGGTAAATAGCGCATGGAAACAACTTTCATATGTAACTGTCGGCGAAACGATTTCGACCAACATGAATGTTGTTCCGATTGTGAATGGTATCACCATTTCACCAAAAAAGAATTTCTGTATTATCAAAATCTGGATGGCGAATTGTAATTTCCAAAATGCGGGGATTATCCGCGAACTGGAAGGAATTACTGCACACGGGTGTTTGTTTAAGAAACATACACCGGAATATTAACAACGAATAGCCGTTATTGTTGAATAACACCACAATAAACTTGTGTTGTTATTGTCTATACTATACGTTTTATGACCAATCTACTACAATATATGTAGTTCGAGATACGGTAAATCCGTCCATTTTTTCCCGTTCTTCCAATGTGATTGTACTGTCCGGGAAAAAATGCTTCAGTTGTGCCATTACATCAATATGCACTCTACTTTTATGGTGTATTTGTACCAATACTTTATACGCGCCTGCAACTTGTTCGTCTAATTTAAATGCATACTTTGTTTGTTTGTCACATGAAATGTTGCCTTTTTCAATATCATCGCATATGGTGTCGCGAATTTGAAGCGCATATTTTGAAATAAGATAATTGTATTTATAATCACGAAGCGCTTCTTTTGTCAAAAGAAGACGATGTGCGCAACTCGAAGAAGACATGTTTGGTTAATGAAAAGATATATAATATAGAACAACTGTTGTTTTTTTATATTATATTTTTACGAGCTCGGCAATGGCGACAAGCATAACTTAATCGTCCCCAATGATGCCACATAATATTTCACTACAAGCGGCATATCATTATCCAAATACATCTCGATTTGATTGCACAAGTTCGTGCATTTGATGAAATATCCCAGATTTTTCAGCGAAAACTCCCCCTGAATGATTTTCCCGGTATCCTTTTTATGAAGAAACTCCATACTTCCATCCGACTCCACACGACGCACCTCCGCAGTTGCGAACTGCCCCGAACAGCGAAATATAAGCTCATTCCCAACCGATTTAATCTCGAGCTTCTCTGATATACACGAGAGATCACGAATAATCTTTTGAAAATCACAAGATGGGAGGTTAATCACGCTAGAAAATGCAACCTGTGGTTCAACCAAGTCTTCCGGGTCAGGCTCAATAAGACGCAACTTCTGGGTCTTGCACTGCTTAATATCGCCATTCTCGAATTTAAGCCCCAGATACGAAACAACACCATCATTATAATCCTTCTTTTCAATATACATTGTTAGGGTATCATCGTTGTCAATCGAGTTGATAAGCTTAAACAGATGAAACATATTCACGCCAATTATAATTTTATCAAGCGCACATTCATAAAGCTCAAAATTAACAGCTTCAAGAAACATATGTGCCAACATCGTATGCGACTTATCCATATTAATAATACGAATACCATCCTTCTGAAACGTAATATTCGTTTCGATGAGAATTTCTTTTAGCGCACACATGAGTGTTCGAACTGGCGCAATTTGAACTGTTTTAATCACGAGAACGTTATCAGATGAACCTGATGTTCCTGCACCAGCATAAACATCATTGCTTCCGCTAGGTACTGCCGCACCTCCACCCATCGAATGTGCGTTTGGATTTGAAAAACTCATGTTCTTTATACATATCAATTTACAAATCTTTATATCTATTTATGCGTATTATATAATAGTATATCGGCGATGGTCGTAATCACGAAGAGACGAAAAATCAAAAAAGGTAGTACTCGAACCCGAAAAACCAAAAAACGACCCAATAACGATGATGATGGATGGCTACGTATTACGATACGTGGCGCACCTTATGAACGCGGGGTTTCTCACGGAAAACAGCTAGTTGCAGCCGACCCTCACTTATTTACGCGAATGTTTAATGTATTGGATTTCATATTTCGAGAGAAGTATGGGCGCAATATCGATTTTTTCTACGAACTGTGTGATGATTTTTATCGCCCAATTATCAAACGCCGCTTTCCAAAGATATTCCGAGAGATGGAGGGTATTGCAGCGGGGGGTGGCGATCTTCGCGTATGCCAGGTCATTTTAATCAATGTGTATATGTCACTTCCTTATTTTTACTCTCATCTGCTTCGTTATATCGATACACCGAAATACCGTAAAAAATATGCCGATGTAATACGTGATGAACATGCAATTGCGGCAAACCCTACCGCGGCTTCAACTAGAAACGCGAATTTAGATGAGTTCAAAGACCGATGCTCGCTTATTATGGCAGTCGGACCTAGTTGGACAAAAGACGGCGGAATTGTTTGCGGACATTCATCATTTAGCAACTTTTTAGACGCCCAATTTTGTAATATAATACTCAGAATTGAACCCGAAAATGGCGATGGCTGTACAATGGTAATGCAAACGATGCCTGGTGGTGTATGGAGTATGACCGACTTTTTCGTGACGAGCGCTGGAATTATAGGGTCAGAAACGACAATTCGCGGGTTTAACGCATTTCGCCTACGCGACCCTATTTGTTGCCGTATTCGCGAATGCATGCAATACGGGAAAACTTTAGAAGACTACGCTGAGAGATTACAAAAACGAAACTCAGGTGATTATGCATGTTCGTGGATGTTTGGTGATATCCGCGCATCGGGTGGGGGGGCACGAATTATGCGTGTCGAACTTGGTTTGAATTATGTGAATATTGAAACCACACGTGACGGCGTATTTATCGGGTTTAATTCTACATATGACGAAAGAATAAGGAATATAGAATGTTCTGGCGCATTATCATCAATGGCTGCAGGAGATGCCGACAATAATATTGATGACATGTTTCACAGCGTCGCTTCGAGTATAGGTAATCGTCGGGTCCAACTAGATAAACTCATAGATAAATATCGCGGTCGTATTGATACAGGTATTGTAAAACATATACTCTCTGACCATTACGACAATCATTTAAGAAAAACTCATGCAAATTCACGGTCAATTTGTAAGCATGCGTATGATGACAGTGGAAGTGTAAATGGAACCCCGTATAAACCAGTGGGTGCATACGATGCCAAAGTGGTCGATAGTGCGTTGGCGAGACAAATATCATTTTTAGCACATTTAGGCCCGCCATGCGGAACGCCGTTTTTAGTGAAGGAGCATGTCAAAAAACATCCGGAATGGAAAGATTGGGCGGAACATTTAGTTGATTTTCCAAAAAGGGGGTGGATAAGGGTTTAATATACCTCGATTGGAAAATATACGCATTCTACTTATTATATTAATATTATATATAGTAAGCAAATTATTGGAGAAATGGAACCTACGAAAATCGCGGCTGCTGCGAGTGCGTTAAGTGCAGAAATAAGCAAAAACCCAAAATTAGAACAAACTTTGGATGCCCTTGCTCATAAGGTCGCGAGCGTTACCATTGACGAAAAATCCGGTTCCACCATAACCCGCAGAACCCCCCCCATCCCCCCGGTAAGTTCTTCCGATGTGACAGGAGAAGAAACCGTCGATGAAACCACCAGTCCCGCCATAACCCGCAGAACCCCCCCCATCCCCCCGGTAAGTTCTTCCGATGTGACAGGAGAAGAAACCGTCGATGAACAATCCGTCTCTGAACCCCCCCAGATCCCCCCCGCCTTGGTAAGTTCTTCCGCGGCATCATTGACCACTGACGCAAAATCCAGTCTCACCACAACCAGCGGAAACTCCTCCGACCTAACAACAATTAGGGGTGGGCGCAGGACGAAGCATAAGAAGCGTGCTAAGAAGACCAATAAACGGGGTAAGTCGTCCAAGAAAGGAAGTAAAAAACACCGCAAGAGCAGCAAGAAATCTCACCGCCGCAGCAGCAAGAAGTCTCGCAAGTAAATCATAAAATCATTATTTTCGTACATTTATCAAAAATAATGATACATATTTTAGTGTCGGCGACGGGTAGTAGTAGAACGACTGGTCCGGCGGTTCATACGACTGTGAATGTTGCGTTTTTTAGTGACAATACGCAGTTTTCCGCCATATAGTTTACCATAACGGCTTTTATGTAACATTTCATTCCGATGTTTTTCACTGTAATCATTACACCTCGTCCGCGTTTTGTCATTATCGCATCTGTGTTTAAATAAATATCGATGTTCATCATTAAAATTACTGCATCCATTTGGTTTAAATTCAAAACGGCAAGGGTTTTTATATCTTGTTTGTTTTACAATTCCGGGTTTATTAATCACTCTAACTGGCCTTGGTAATTTTGTATTTGATGTACCACCTTCTCCGCTTGAACTACGTTCAGACGTATAAAGAAGACTGTTTAATACTTTAAGTGTATGTGATGAGATTTGAGGGTTATCTTCATAATATCTCCGGTAATAAAGCGAACACGTTGAAACAAATGCGGTAATGGATTGTTCTAACTCTATTTTTTGTTTTGGTGTTAGCAATAAGGTCAATGCTGTACAAAAATGTTCTAACCTTAAAGGTTGATTTATATCTACATAGGACAACTCAAATATATGTGTCTGATTGCCATTACTGAATACATCTATACTAAAATTAGCTTGATATAAATATTCTATAAATTTTTGTACACATTCTCCATATATTTGTGTTGCTATTGGTGGTCTAATATCTAATATTACAAGTGTTCTAAACAGTATGATTGCCGGATGTTCGGGTGTATCTCCGTATGTTTGGATATACTTAGTCATTACATCATCACGCAACAAATTAAAAGGAATATTGGCAAAAAACACACTTGGTGAGATTGTAACATCTACTGCTTCAGCATCCATTATCTTCGTCGTTGCAAAAGCAGCTGCTTCCCCCATAAATAAACAATAATAAAAACAAAGTATTATTCTTTATATTTATATTTAAATTATACTTTATATATCCAAGTATAATGAATAATAAACCGACAGAAAATAGTGTTCATAATGATACAGTATCTACCGTATCACTCTCCGAAACAATTGAAATTCTCTCAGATATATGGAATACGAACGCATCCATACCCGGCAACGAACACATTCTCGAGAGAATACACACATACGTGAAAACCCAGCTTCCACAGTCAATCAAGAATTATCAATCTGCGCACATAGAACGAGAAACACGAAAACAATCTCTCGAACTCATTGCAAATGAAATCACTGAACGGTTTCTAAATCGCACAAAATATTTCTATTGTCAGCAGTCCGAACTGTATTTTACATATAATAACCAGGTACGATACTCGCTTATTCATGAGGATGAAATACATCATCGTATTCTCGCCGACATTACTTCAAGTGCCGCCAACGTGAATACGAATAGCACAGTCACTGCATGGAAGTATAAAATCAAGAACCGTATTATTAAAAGTATCCAAGGCCGTGATATTCTCTCGGCGATACCTGAGTCGCGAACCATCCAAAACGTGATTGCGCATATCTATCCGTCTCTATTTCATAGTCGCGACCATGCAAAATATTTTCTTACAATTCTCGGCGACGTTCTTTTAAAGAAATCTGCGCCGCTGATTTATTTCATCCCACCAGTTGCAAAAGAGTTCATTAAGGACCTTGGATGTGAATGCTACGGATTATTCGGTTCAACATCAAATACATTTGCAACTGCATTCAAGTTCAAATATTATGAGCATCACTATAAGGATTGTCGTATTGTAGATATACATCCACCAATCCTTGGGGGAAGTGTTGGTGGAGGAGAGGTTATGAACACCCATCATAATCACAGTCATCAACAATCGTTACTTCGTCTCTCGCATATGTCCGACCTCAAGTCGTCAATAATTGATTTATTCTGTGTTGCTGCGCATTATTCGCATAGATTTTCTAGTGCAGATGATTTCTTACGATTACATTGTAAAACACCTGATGTCGCCTCTCATGCATGGTTTTTATCTGAAAGGACGGAACAGCAAATTATTCAAGAATTCATCGACTACGCAACAGAACCGGCGTCATCTGAACATGAAATTTCAATGACGAATATGTTGTATCTCTGGAAATTGTATCTCTCGCAATTTCGTTTGCCAAGTATGTTTTTTGCAGCGACCCTTAAATCAAAATTATTGGAATACGCAGCGTCGGCCTCACAGCCGCCAACTAGTAGTTCAATATCACAAGATGTATTTCCAAACCGCATCAGTAAATATCTACCGATTGTTAGTAAGTTTCGGTCTTTTTGGAACCAACACTGTTTCATTGACGATAAAGAAATCGAGCTAGAAATCGACGAACTCTCTACATTATTCAACGAGTATATGACAGAAATGGTTTCAACTCCGGCGATAACGGCATCATCCGTCGTGTCGCCTGGGTTGATATCCGTCAGCGACCAGACCCTTCTCGGTATGCTCCGCCATTTTTACCCCGACATTATTATCGAAGATGACAAATACATTTTGAATGTGGGTTGTAAATTATGGGACAAGAACGCCGAAATAAACGAGTACTTGATACAATTTAAAGAGCAATGCATTACAAACAATCACTCGTTTCCACAACCATTATATAATGCATATGAATACTATTGCGGAAGATGTTACGCAACCGCCAAGCGGCGTATTATCAGCAAACGATATTTTGAGAAGTATTTCATGGAAGAATACGCAAATTACATCGATGAAAATGGAATGATAATGATGTCGTGGTGGGTGGAAGACGACGCGAATACGCCAGAACACACATATACCGGTTCTTCTGCAGGAAAAGATACTGATGCGATGGATTATGACGATGAAATTGAAGAAGTGCATACATTATCGTAAAAATTATAAAGAAATTTGTGTGTGTGATTGATTACTTCCGGGTGAAACATGAACCCATACACACGGTCTTTTACGAATTCAAATGCGCAAGCATGTCGCTTACCATCGCGAAATCGAGTAATCCATGCAATCTCTCGAACACCTGTATTTGTATCCGATACAGATGGTGCAAGAGGGAGTTCGTGAAAGTAAAAATGCATGCTTTCATGCGAATGTCCTCCTTTGAATATTAGTTCTCTCGAGAGATTTAATTCAGCTTCATGCCTGCCTGACCACAAACTATTATATGAACGAAGGGACCCACCATAATATAACATCAAGAATTGACAACCGTGGCATATGCCTAACACCGGTAAATTTGGAAAATGGAATAAATAATATAGCTCAATATCGAGTTCAGGTTGCTCTTCATATTGTTTAATACGAAAACGCGCACCAGGTATTATCAAGCCGCAGATATCTTTACGTCGAATAATAGCCGGGTCACATTTTCGAGAGATTACGTATGGTATTTCGCGTGCATCGAGAGCGTTATATAATTCGTGGAGTTTATTCGAATGGTTTGGCGTTTCGCGTGTAATGATGAGTAACATAATAATTAACGATTTCTAATTCTTGATTATTATATATGGACACCTATTATTTGTTTCTACTGATGTTTTAACGCCTCTTCGGTGTATTCACAAGACGCGCACGACGACCAGTCTTGGAGTTAATCTTAATCGCACCAAACTTACCCTTACGAGCAGTGTAGCCATACTTGCGCAGACGATTTTCCTTCTTTGCAGTTGCATGCTTCTTAGCAGACACGATACGACCATGTTTGTTGAACACGAGCTCACTCTTGGTAAGACCACCGGGGGTCTTGTAGGCAGTATCATGCCAAACCTGAGCACGCGACCCCTCTAACATAGTGTATTTTTTACCATTCACGTGGTAAAATCCATCACCACTGCGATCAACACGTTTCACCATTTTACTAAATATCTCGTTATAAATTATTGTTAGAAAAAAGCAGAGGTGCATCATGAAATGGTGGCTCTTCGTATTTTATTCTAAAATGAATTGGTGATTGGCGCACCAAAGCCACCAGGAGCGCCATACCATCTTCCAAAACGATTAACGTTATTTACTGCATATACCTTTTTCACATTTTTTGTTTCGGTGGCTACTCGAATATTTTGCGCATAACGCATTTTTTTCGTGATATTTGTATTATTTGTAGATGTTGGCATTCCGGCAGTTGGATTTGATAGCGTAGGGCACTTGAAATACGGTACGCGAATATCATTATTTTGATTATTAATAACAATAGGATTGCCATTTGTGTCATACTGAACAAGCGCACCGTTAATATTGAAAACATCACTACACGTTAAACCCATACCGAAGGTGGTACGGTAACGTGGCGCAGTCATTGAATAAAGGGTTTATCTAGTATTAGAGATACATACTAAATCCAAAATAAAATTGAACATGAGTTAAAACAATCATTGGAATATACTGTACGCATTCCACACATTATTTCAAGACAATAACAACATAATGCCTCCTAAAGCTTCTTCTGTTGCTGCTGCTGCTGCCGCTGCCACTGAAGACCTTGGAAAATACCAAAAAATGACTGACACAGAACACATTTTGAAAAAACCGGATACCTATATTGGAACAATCGAGCGCACTGAAACAATTGACTATGTAATGGATATTGCGGCGACGACAAATCCCGTAAGTGAAGATGCGTCTAGTGCTGCTCCTCCCGTCCACGCGCTTACTCGTCGCAACATCACATACATCCCAGGGCTTTACAAGCTATTCGATGAAGGCATGGTAAATATGCGTGACCATGTTGTTCGACAAGCACAGGCTATTTCAGACGGAAAGCCCGATGCACTTCCAGTAACTACACTCGAAGTCGAAATCGACCCGGCGGATGGAACCATCCACATGACAAATGATGGCAACGGCATTGATGTTGCGGAACATCCTGAACACAAACTATGGATACCTGAAATGATTTTCGGACATCTTCGTACATCAACCAACTACGATGAGAACAAGAAAGAGAAAATTGTTGGCGGGAAGAATGGGTTCGGGTTTAAACTCGTCCTGATTTGGTCGGTATGGGGTCGTGTTGAAACCGTCGACCATATCCGCGGACTGAAATACGTTCAAGAATTCCGAAACAATCTCTCCGAAATTGTGAAACCCACGATAACCAAAACGAAAGTCAAACCTTACACTCGCGTGAGCTTCCGCCCAGATTATGCAAGGTTCGGGCTTCCATGCAATAACCTTACGCCTGATATGATCGCACTCTTCATGAAGCGCACGTATGATATTGCTGCCGTGACCGACAAGACCGTGAAAGTCAAATATAATGGCGCGCTCGTGCCAGTTCGTCATTTCCAGCAGTACGTTGATTTATACATTGGTGCAAAAGGAGGCGACAGCGGCGTGAAGCGAATTTACGAGAACCCCGACCCTCGATGGGAGTATGTCGTGTGCCTGACAACAACTGACGAGTTTGCACACGTAAGTTTCGTCAATGGTATCTACACACCGCGAGGAGGCAAGCATGTGGAATACATAACCAATCAGATCGTGCGCAAGCTGGCCGACCTCATCAAAAAGAAGAAGAAGGTTGATGTTAAACCCAACACAATCAAGGAGCAATTGATGCTCTTTCTGCGCTGTGATATCGAAAACCCGTCATTTTCAAGTCAGACAAAGGACGAGCTTGGTACTGCCGTTGCGAACTTCGGGTCGAGTTGCAAGGTGAGTGACGACTTCATCGAAAAGCTTGCAAAACTAGGTGTCATGGATGCAGCGTGTGCGCTGACCGAAGTCAAAGACACAAAAGCTGCGAAGAAGACAGATGGCGCGAAAACCAAAACTATCCGAGGTATTCCTAAATTAATTGACGCCAATTATGCGGGGTCGCCAGATAAGTCGGCACAATGCACGATTATATTGTGCGAAGGTGACTCGGCTAAGGCGGGTATTATCAGTGGTTTAAGCAAGGAAGACAGAAACTTTATTGGCGTTTATCCTATGAAAGGCAAGCTGTTCAACGTTCATGGAGAAACAACGAAGCGTATATCAGAGAACCGTGAAATAGCAGAAATCAAGCAAATTCTCGGACTTGAAACGGGGAAGACATACACCCCCGCCGATGTTGCCACAAAGTTGCGCTATGGTAAGGTACTCTTCATGACGGACCAGGATTTGGATGGTGCGCATATCCAGGGTCTTGGAATCAACCTGTTTCAAACAGAATGGCCGTCTCTTACCAAAATTCCCGGTTTCATCGGGTTTATGAATACGCCCATTCTCAAAGCCAGACGAGGAGCGCAAGAGGTATTATTCTACAACGATGGCGAGTTTGAAACATGGAAGAAGCAATTTCCTAATGCAGTTGTCCCTGCCGGATGGAATACGAAATATTATAAAGGTTTGGGTACGAGCACGGGAAAAGAGTTCAAAGAGTATTTCGAGCATAAGAAAATGGTGTCGTTTGTCCATACAGGAAAGGAAAGTGATGACCACCTCGACATGGCATTCAATAAGAAGCGGGCGGATGACAGAAAGGAGTGGCTGGCGAATTATTCGCGCGATGCATATCTCGATACATCGAAACCTGATATTCCCTATGAAGAGTTTGTAGATCGCGGCCTTATCCACTTCTCAATCTACGACAACGAACGTTCTATTCCGAACCTGATGGATGGACTGAAAATCTCGCTGCGTAAAATCCTGTATGCGGCATTCAAGAAGGGTGGATTGAAGACAGAAATCAAGGTTGCACAGTTCAGTGGGTATGTATCAGAGCATTCAGCGTACCACCATGGTGAGGCGAGTTTGAATGCAGCAATTGTCGGAATGGCACAGAATTTTGTCGGTAGCAATAACATTAATTTGTTAGAACCGAATGGTCAGTTTGGTACGAGAAGTGCGGGCGGAGATGACTCTGCAAGTGAAAGATATATATTTACTCAATTGAACCGACTGACCCGTCTTATCTTTCGCCAAGAAGACGACGCCGTATTGTCCTATATCAACGACGATGGACAAATGGTTGAACCTGTGTTTTATGCACCTGCAATCCCGATGGTTCTCGTGAATGGAAGCAAAGGAATTGGTACTGGTTTTAGCACTGATGTGATGCCACATAACCCGCTACAAATAATCGCATACATTCGTGCAATGCTTGCATCAACGCCTACCGCCGACCGTCCTGCTATCGAACCATACTTCAAGGGTTTCAAAGGAACGATACGAAATATCGCCGCAACAACAGTGCCTCCGAAGTACCTTATTAAGGGGGCATACGAAATCGTATCCGACCGTAAAGTGCGTATTACTGAGCTCCCGATTGGAACCTGGACCGATGATTACAAGCAGTTCTTGGAGAAGCTGATGGAAGCACCTGCTGCGTCGGCGGCGGATAAAGACAAGGACAAATCTTCATCATTTCCTGTATTGAAAGAATACACCGACATGTCGACAGATACAGTTGTGGATATCACTGTAACATTTCATCCGTCTTATCCTCATCTCCCGAAGGACCTTCAAGCGGTCATTGTTGATGCAGACGCAGGAACTAACAAACTGGAAAAGCTTCTTGGATTATTTACAACACAAAGCACGACGAATATGAACCTCTTTGATGCGCATGAGAAACTTCGCAAATACGCAAGTATATACGATATCATCCAGGATTACTACACGGAGCGTCTTGCTCTTTATGCCAAACGCAAGGCGGCGATGTTGGCTCAGCTCGCGAACGAATTGCGCGTGCTAACAAACAAATCAAAATATATTCAGGAAGTACTTGACGACAAATTAGAGTTGCGTAGGCAGACAAAGGAGGCCGTATTTGCAAAGATGACTGCGCATGGGTTTGAACATATCGATGGCGACACCGAGTATAAATACTTATTGAAGATGCCGATGGATAGTGTAACAGATGAGAATGTCAAGCATCTCCTCTCGGAGCGTGATACCAAACGTGCGCAACATCAACGGCTTAGAGAAACATCGATTGAAACATTATGGACGCGTGACTTGGATGAATTAGAGCAAGAATATAAGAAATGGGTAGCGGCATCTGCAGGAGCAGGAACATCGGATAAAGGCTCATCAGGTTCAACAGGTCAAGCACTAGCAACCAAGAAGAAAATGGTAATTAAGAAAGCGCAATAACGAACAAATATACCCAAATAATAATAATAAATATGCATGTATTTTTTATTATTTATTTATACACCACCGCATTAAAACCACGGCTTCAGTTCTAATGTCTTGTGTTTATAATCGGAAAAGTTGGGGTGTGCAATTGGTGTGTACATATTGCTAACATCGCGCTTATATTGAATATAACCTTCAGCTTCGCCATGCACGCGGGGTACGCAATATTCAAATACTAAATCATTCAACTCGATAATCTGCTCACGGATATCGGTGGGCGCATTTGCCGAATTCTGCAGATAAATTGTGCGCATGATAATACGGAGCGTGTCACAATCTTGTTCGCCAATTACATATTTACCGCGTGATCTCTGATATACACCGGCACGGATACCATTTTGAATAATTTGCATATTTTCTTTACTGAAAAATGCATTCGAAAGAGGTGTATTCTCCCAAATACCATTTAAAGCATCACGATATGTAACACACTGATGAACGGGATTTTTATCATAAAGAGCGAATTGGTCTTGAATAGGAGGTGTGAGAATATCAAGACGACCATTTTTAGGTTGCCCAATAAATGTCTCTTCTGGAAATGTGCGATAATCAAATCGGTTCATGAATTAGATGCGCTAAATAACGTTGTTGTATATTGTATAGATATATTTAATAGAGAGTATTTTATATCACTAATAATTATATAGCTAGTTACAAACTATCGTATTTCAATGGATTTTGTTTCATCTTCAAAAAACGTAGGTTCATCCGCATTTGGAAGTTCGAGTAGTTCAAATGGAAGTGTTTCAGACGGAGGGGGGCTGTTTAGCAACTTTTTCAACCTTACCATACAAAAAATGGTATTATTATTAGCAGTTATTGCGTTTGTTATTTCTATAGGAACAGTTGCCATTTTACTATGGAAATCGAAAAGTACTCAGCAATGGCCACCTGAGATTGCAAAATGCCCTGACCGTATGGAATTTGATGGAACAAATTGCGTAGATAACTATGGACTAGGTGTAACTGGTTTTCAACCAAAAACAAACTGTCAGAATTATGAACATATGAAAAATACATTAAAATCTTATACCGGTAGTGGTCTAACCGGAGTTGATACAGGATATGTTCCATGGGAGGGTATTGTCGATGGACAGGCTACACGGGCAAGTTCCTTAAAAAATTGTTTGACATAATAGAATAAATAACATACGATAAATAACATATGACTAATAATGTTTTATGTTATTCCTTTTATCCATTATTACTTACATACGGTAAGCGCCGGGTGCGGCAGCAGATGCATTCTTGGCAACCGCCGGGAGAGAGTCGGAAGGAGAACCCATGCCATACGTGCCAGCCTTCATGTTGCTAGTAACGCACATGGAGTAGAACAATCGGGTCTGGAAATACATGAGGGCATATACCAAAATCATCAGAAATGAATAAAGGCCGCTCATTATCGTGATTTTTCCCCTAAATAAAAGAACCAACGATGACACAAATCCTAAGGCAGCGATGGCTAGGAAGATAAAATTAACGACCGTAAGCCAATAAAACAATAAACAATAATCCTTATCAAGAGGAGCAAATAAATCTTGTATTGCGTTCATTTTCTGAATATACCCGGTTATAATATATAAAAACAAAAAAAGCTATTCATTTACATACATCACGATATCATGGAAAATTATACGGTATTTCTTGGCCGTGAAATAATTTACAATAATATACGTGATTTCTTAGCATCATTTCAAAAAAATAAGTCTGATTTGACATTCAAACGAGGTATATACATCTATGGAGCACCAGGCTCCGGAAAAACCGAATTCATCGTTCGATTATTAAAAGAGTTAAATTATGATATGGTCAAGTATGATGCAGGTGATATTCGTAATAAGTCAATCATCGAATCCATTACACAGCATAATATTTCTGATAAGAATATCATGTCTATCTTTCAACGCAAAGTCAAGAAAATCGTCGTGGTAATGGATGAACTCGACGGAATGAATAACGGTGATAAAGGAGGAATTACATCTCTTATTAAACTTATTCGTCCTAAAAAAACGAAAAAACAGAAACAAGAAGAAATAACGATGAACCCTATTATATGTATTGGGAATTATCATGTGGACAAGAAAATAAAAGAACTAATGAAAGTCTGCTATGTTTATGAGTTGAAAACACCAACACCTGCACAAATGACACAAATTATAGATATGACATTGCCAACAATAGACACGACGATGCGAAAGAACATTATTACATTCGTCCAAGGCAATCTACGAAAGCTAAATGCCGTGATGGAAATGAGCAAAAAATCAAACACGATACTCGCGAATAATATTATTCATGCCATATTTCAACCAAAGACATATAACGAGGACATCAAAAAAATAACCGAAAAATTAATGAACATTGAATATCCAATATCGGACCACAATGTTCTTATCAATGAAACCGACCGAACTACGATAGGCTTATTATGGCATGAAAACATAATAGATGTTCTCGAAAAAATGCCAGTACATATTTCGGCACCATTTTACAAAATTGTATTGGACAATATATGCCAAGCCGATTATTTTGACAGAATTACGTTTCAAAACCAAATATGGTTGTTTAATGAGTTGTCATCTTTAATTAAAACATTTTACAATCATTATTTGTATCATAAATCATTTCCGAAAAAGGCGCGGTTTCATCCAACGGAAGTTCGTTTTACAAAAGTACTTACGAAATATAGCACGGAATACAACAATCAGCTATTTATACAGAATTTATGCATTCAACTTTCAATGGACCAAAACGACCTTTTTACATTTTTTATGACATTGAAAAAACAGTACAATGAGGAAGAAATTCCACGTATTTTAGAAATGTACGAGATCACAAAATTAGATGTAAATCGTATTTACCGGTATTTAGACAAATATATGGAAAAAATGGAACCAGATACCGAAGAGGATGGTGGTGCATATGAATGTGAAAATGATATTAATGAATAAGAAACATCGTGGAAATATGCGTTTAAATAATACCGAAAACATATTATGAGTATTTAGAACCAATTAAGAATATTACTATGGGCGCTTCAATCTCATTTGATTCAAAGTATCGTTTAATTTTAGACACAGAGGTGGAATGTATTTCAGTAAATCCACCAAATACAAAATCATCGGCTTCTGCGCCTACATCCACGGATGACAGACGTAAAAACAAAAAGGGTGGCCGTGTTAGTGATAGTGATAGCGAAAGTGACCATGGCAGCGAAAGCGATAGTTCGAATGCAAGTGAGAGCGACAGCGAGAGTGAAAACAAGACATATACTGTGAAACTTACACCTGAAATCATAAGTTATATCCGTAGTTATCTTCGTAAAAATGAATTTTTAGACGAGTTTGATTTAATTACTGAAATTGACTTGGATAATTATGACCATGCTCCAGGTTCCGCATTGGTATTTAATTCCGACTCGATTGTGTTTAACACAAACAATCAAACAATTGAGTCGGTTGGAGAGTGGGAGTATCTTCCCCCGGAGCATGAAGAAAAGCAAGCGCATTCTTCATCGAAATCAAAATCCAAAACAAAATCGAAGAATAAGAACCGCCGCGGACATGATGACAGTGAAAGCAACAGTGATAGTGATGATGACAATAGTTCGAATGAGCGAAGAGCATCGAAGTACAAAACAAAAGATGACGACTTGCCGGTTAGTGAAATTGAAAATATTCTGAAGGTGAAATTTGAAGAATATAATAAAGGTCGTGAATTCATTATTCATGAATCCAAGAATAGTTTTCTGTGTTTGAACATTAACTCTGTTGAAATTGTAAAGGCATGAATAAGCATACAATAGAATAATATCATTTTATCATTGTGATATTATTCAGTATTCAGTATTATACATAAATCGTTTCAGATTGGGTAGGTCCTTGAACTTCATTTGACACCGGTGCGGGTGCCGGTGTAGGATGCGCTGGTGCTGGCACACTTTGTTGTTGGATTTTATATACATTTGAAAGTTGTAACATAAGTTCTCTTACGTCATGTTTTAATTGTACTATTTCTTTATCTTTTGCAGCATTATCTGCTTGTAATTGTTGTATAATTTGGACAACCTGTTGATTATTGAGTGAAACTGGTTCTTTTCCAGGTTCTTGTAATATGATTTTACCTCCTCCTGCAGCCGCAGCCTCTTCCGCCATTTTTGCACGATCTTTTTCTATTTGCAATGTCTGTGCGATAACATCCGGCTTCATTTCAGGGCGACCTGGCTCATAATTCGCCAATAGCCCTTCTAGCTCCACCATATAAAACCGTCGAAGTGCATTGTCCTTAATAAAATCCATTACCTTTTTCGGTGAATCTCTCACCACCTCCGGATTTGCATTTACCAACAACTTACGTTTATCGAACGTGTTATGTTCATGTGAAAATACAAGAATGACCTTCATCGGGTCCAATTGCACGAATGGTACAGTATAATCTTTCAAAAATGCACGTTCTTCCGCCAAACACGCATCATCGTTATACTTATGCTGTTTCAGCAATTTACGCTTAAATGCAAATGTTCCCGCAGTAGCATGGTTCGGTCCATATGGGCCAAAACGCTTCATCTGTTTAATATGTTTGAAATAAATATAAATTTCACTAGAACCAGCACACAATGCTTCAGGGTGTGACATTAACATTTCAACTGCATGGGATACGCGTTTAGGTGGGTAATAATCGTCATCGTCCATATAGACAAGTATTTCACCCCGCGACTTCTCGTGCATAAGGTTACGTTTTTTACCAAGCGTCATTTTGGTTTCATATTTGAAATACTTAACACGCGGATGTGATGCAACAAGGTCTTCAATCGGGTCTGTTCCGTCATCAATAATAATCCATTCCATTCGGTCCTGTGGATAGTCTTGGTCGTTAAAACATGAAATCATTGCATTTATAAAAGGACGACGATTAAACGTGGGAGTACATACACTGACAAATGGATATGTCTTGAAATACTCCGGTGTCGATTTTTCGGCTGGTTTTGCCATTGTTGTTGAGTTTTTATTTTTTCCACCCATATTTTTTTGTAATGTCACTGTTAATCGTATCGTATAACTGCGAATATAATAGCTCTTATACGATATTATTTATGTCCTTTCTGTCCTTTCTGTCCTTTCTGTCCTTTCTGTCCTTTCTGTATTATCATCCCCAATTTTTAATACTATTAAAAAAATTCATTATTCCATTCCAGTAATGAGTAAGATATAATACAAACAACATCAAAATGACAATCGCTGCTACATTTATATCAAGATACTCAAATGCATAATACATGAGTGTCAAGTTGAAAAAGAAGAATATAATAGGAACATAGCGCGAATATAACTCACGGTACTGGTCCCAGTGAAGAAGAGGATAAATAAAAAACGTTCCGATAAACTGAATAAGTTGTACAAAATATGATATAACCGGAATTATACCCAGACCAAAACCAGTTAATAATGACCATAATGACCCACCTATAAATTCTTTACGATGGTCTGTTTGGTTCAAAATCATACCGATTACCGTAGTAAAAAATGGACCTCCCATCAACATAAATCCGACAAATAATAAAAATACAAATGGCATAAGAATAATGAGCAATGGAGATACAACGTCGTATAATTCAGAAGGAATTGCATACGAAATCCGTGTTATTTGATTGAATATAAACAACATCATAGCGCGGTCTGATGTAAATGAAAATATGAAAGAATTATTAATCCATTGCTTAAATCTCGCTTTAATAAAATCCCAATTTAGAAGATTTACCTTTGTTACGCCTTCATCCACGCTGTCACGAACCATATCCACATCATCTTTCGTAAGACAGAACCATTTAAAGACATATGTATCAAGAAGAATTGCAGCCTTCAAGTATATTTTTTTGGTTGTTTCGATTTTATGGTCATCGGCTATTCCGCCAAATTTATCATCACAATCCTTTGCATCACATGACGTATATTCATTTGTATAACAATACGGCCATTCGTGGCGGTCAGTTGGAAATAATTTACTTAAATTCAGGTTATTATTCCTAATACTTTCCGGTGTGGAAAAAAACAGAATATTCACACAGATTATCGAAATAATGATAGTTTCGATAAAAAGTGTCAATACACTTAACCCGAATTCTTTGAGTGCTTCAACGTCAAATATGGATTTTGGCTTTACTTTTTCTTTGGGCTTCTTTTCTTCTTCTTCATTTTCTTCTTCATTTTCTTCTTCTTCATTTTTATCACCTCCAAATAATCCACCTACATTGCTAAACGTCCCTTCTTCTTCCTCTTCGCCATCATTTATATCATCCTCATCATCCGCCATTTTAAAGTTATATATACGAGAGAATATTATCGGTCTATCATTTCGCAGTTATCTTGCATACATTAAACCACAATTCCCTGATACAAACGTGAGTACATTGTACCGCTCCTCGAGGATATGTAAATCATAATTATAAAGATAGATATTTACGTTTGGTTTATTCATTCCGATAATCTCTCGTGTATTTGGATTACAAATCACCTTGACTTCTGCTGCCGAATCCAATGGCGGATATATAGTTGTCAATTCTAATTCAATCTGATTGAATTTGCTCATATTGATAGCACCGCTTGGTTGAAGGTCAAATGGGTCGGAATTCAGGCAGAAATTGTAGCAGTAAATCCCTGGTTTTGCACTTCCACGTGTGCGCGTGTATTTCTCTACATAATTATACACACCTGCATCAAGTAAATTCTCTCGGTACTTCCCATTCAATGAAATCCCTAACATCTGCAAAATATCGCGTTCATTTTCCGACTGAAAGTCTCCTGTAATATGAAGTCCAGTAAGACGTTTGTCTTTCGGGTTGATACCAGGGCCAATTCCATTTTTTGGACCGTTTTTATCGAAGAAGTAACGGTCAAATGGAAATGCTGGATTAGGAGGCTGACTTAGAATATCACTTACCTTGCTAATATTTTCACTAAACGAAGCTGGACGCCAGTCATCGTCAGTGGGAGCAGGTATGATATCATATGGTAAATAACTATACGGCCAGTTTGTATAATTACTCCATTCATTTCGCAAATTAACATCACTCCTCTGGAAAAACATTGTCCATGATGCAACCATTCCCATTGAATTCTCTATTTTGATTTTCTTATTCCCGGTTACATCATTGAATACCCAATCGTAATACGACTTAATCAAGTATTTTTGTTGATTGGCAGCAAAGACTTTGGACTCTTCATCCGAGAGAAAACAATATGTTGACATCAAATGAACATCAGCGTTCCAATCTGTGCGAATGCTTGGATATGAATTCAACGATAAATCAATACTTGGAGGAGGATATAAAAATCGCCACATTTGATGAAGTGGGTTCGTGAAATCTGGTTGAACCACTGGCCAAAAATTTCCAGGGTCACCTACATCACGAATAGTGAATAATTCCTTGACGGGACGTAATGTTACATCTATCTGTAGTTGATTATACTGCAAACAAACAAGCGGAAATGCCATTTTGGAGGAAAGCGTAAACCATGCATTGATTGGAATATATATTTTTCGCCCACGTATCGATGGTTCTGCGCCGGCTGCACTACTTGTACGATATGCATTCGGATACTGGTTCAAACGCGCACCGGAACAACCCGGATTATTTAATTCAGGGACATGACCAGTCATTTCGTTATACAATTCGCGCTTTGTAGAATCTAGGTCGCGCTCCATAATTGCCATCAAATTATTGCCGGTAAATTTTTGAAGCGTCATGCCTCCAACAGATATGACAATTTCCTTCACCATTTGTGTTCCAATATTCTCAATCCACCGAAACTCATACGGCGCCCACATATCTTCTACATTTGCAGGAGGATGTATTGGGCTCCATATGGATGGCAATGTAACGCATATATACGTATCCATCAGTAGTTCAGCATACCTCGGGACATAAAATGTGAATTTAGATTCTTCTGTCATACGTAACTTTTTCTGACCATCAAAATCAATTCTAAACTTTTGAAGGCCAAAATTTGTGTATTTAAGATATGTGCTTTTGAAAAACGACTTTTTTGGATTACCGTTAAGAATTACATTTTGGTTGCCTGTAGCAACAAGATTTAATAAACCACCGGTCATTTAGTATTTTATTGGTTGGACGACTTGTTATATTTGTTATATATAACTTTATATAAAAATCTAATATTATATACAACATAATGAAAGAAAATCAAGTCGAATTCGTATTTATAGGTATAATTATTATCGTTTTTGCAATATGGAAGATATCTGAAATAATTAAAACGAGATGTTATGAAGCAAAAACAAGAATAAAGGAGGGGTTTGATGCAGAAAAAGCGCGAAAAGCGAAAGTCGATGAAAAAAATAATAAACAGCCAGAACTTATGACAAAACTACACGACTTACTTAAAAAAACCAACATCGACCAGTTCAATGTAAGCGGGAAAACATTATCCACAGAGAATTTTACTGTAGAAACACCAGAGCATGAAATGACAGTAAATCAACGTAAAAAGGCGGCGACTATACTTGATAATTTCACAGAGGGCCAACCTCGTCCGGAGCCAGTAGCAGCACCGACTACTGACAAGCCCATTAACGCAGAAAAGGAAGGATTAGAAAACATGAATGAAGATACAAAAGAGTTCATAGACAAAAATATCACTTCGATTAACCCACAAGATAATCAAAGCAAGTTCAAGTTGCGCGATTATTACATCAAGTCGGCATATAATGCATTTAATCCAGATAAATTCAAAAACTCGAATGTCAGTATGGATGCATTTTTGTATGTTATTGCTCGGGGTTGTCGTTTCATCGATTTTGAAGTATTCTCTGTGGACAACCAGCCGGTTATTGCGTCATCGTCGGTGAATTCGTTTAATTATAAAGAGACATTCAATCATATTCCCGTTTCTGATGCATTCGAAGTATTAGGAAGCTATGTTTTTTCTGGTTCAAAATGTCCCAATCCAGGTGATCCATTCATCATTCATATGCGTATGATGTCGCGTAATATCACAATGTATGACAACCTTGCAAAAATAATCTCTCAAAGCAAGACCGTTGCAAGAAACTTGCTCGGACCAAAGTATGGCCGTGAATACCAGTCGAAGGATTTAGGCAATGAGAACCTCCTCGACTTTAAAGGTAAGATTATATTAATGGTGGATGGGACAAATCCGGTTTATAGAAGTACAAAGCTATTCGAATTGATTAATATGAGCTCAAATTCTCTTTTTCTCTCGAAATATACGTATTTTGGTGTAAAGAATATTGGCGATCCGCAAACATTCAAAGAATCGAATAAGAAAAATATGTGTCTTGTTATTCCGGATAAGACTGGGCGACCATTAAACGAAGGGCACAATGGTCCCTATACATGGGGGTGTCAAATCGCTACAATGTGTTTTCAGGAAGAAGCGCGTGATGAAAAGTTAAAAGCATACGAAGATAAATTTGCATCTGTTGGGTATGCGTTTATTTTGAAACCAGAGGATTTGCGTTATGTGCCAATTACGATTGCTCCACCTGCTCCTCCAAACCCGAAATCATCTATGGAGGCGCGCCCGACAGAAGCAGCTGGTGGTGTCAAAATCACATTGTAGTCATATATTCTATAACTACCAATTCAACTCTAAAAATATCTAATCATATGATAGTAGTATATCATATTATTTTAGGTTCATTGAACTATGTTAAAAAACGACAATATAGAAGGTGGAGGCAAAAGCAAGCATGATAATAATGATAATAATGCAACATTTGAAGAAAAAGAACTCGATATCCTGCGCGATGCAGTTGATTTGGTTGAAAAACGAAAGGGTGAGAAAGTCATTCAAGACCCAAAGGTCCAAGAAATCATCTCTATCGTAGAGAAATTTATTGCAGACAAGAAGCTTGTTTGTTATGGTGGAACTGCCATTAATAATATACTACCAGAAGATTCACAGTTTTATAATAAAGATATCGAGCTTCCTGATTATGATTTTTACTCGGATAACGCACTTGATTGCGCGAAAGAACTTGCAGATATATATTACAAGGCTGGTTATGAAGATGTTGAAGCAAAATCAGGTGTGCATCATGGAACATATAAAGTATTTGTAAATTTTACAGGTATTGCAGATATTACACAAATGGAACCGGCATTATTCAACGCAATCTCTCGGGATGCAATCATAAAAAAGAATATACGATACGCTCCTCCTGACTTTCTTCGTATGGCAATGTATCTCGAACTGTCGCGCCCCGATGGCGATGTATCTCGTTGGGAGAAAGTACAAAAACGTCTTACCCTTCTGAATACACACTACCCTCTCAAAGGGTATGATTGCGATAAAATAGAGTATCAACGCGGATTTGATGGTTCAACCATGTCAAATACGGGCGAAATTAGTATTTCAAGGACAAGGTCGCGTTCGCGGTCTCAGTCCAGGTCGAAATCTAGAACGATTACCGTAAAAAGGGGAGGTTCAAAACGTGATTATGATGATGATGAACAAAGTGTTAAGTCACATAGACGTGATGCTATTCGACAAATAATGAATAAATACCATAGTCTGGCTGCATATATGAAACGGTTGTATCATAGTGTATCCTCTCATGAAGAAACACTCGGTGATTTCAAATACTCGATTGAAGAAGACAAACTGACACATCGTTATCGCTTAATTGCAATATATGAGAGATTATTTGGCAAGGACGATGAATTTGTATTGTATTCAATGAAAGCGAGAGATTTAGACCCGACAACAACACCGTCTCCTAGTAAATCTCGGTCTCGGTCTAGGTCTCGGTCGCGTTCTCATTCACGAAGTGAACCAAACGTACCTGAATACTCTATAAAAAAATCAAACATTTCATACCGAGGTAACCGAGAGAAGGAACTCGCTGAAACTGACATCTACAAAATTGTCCGTAATGTATTTATCGCCAATCGCGCTGTCTTTTTTGGTGGGTATGCTAATATATTGTACTCACGATATATGCCTAGACACCAACGACGCATTGTTCGAGAGATACCTGATTTTGATATTCTCTCGGAAGACCCGCGAAAATTATGCGAAGAAGTTGTCCGCGAACTCACTGAGCATAAATATACCGGAGTAAAATATACAAAACATGCAGGTGTCGGCGAAGTCATTTCAGAACACTATGATATTCGAATTGGAGATGAAGTCATTGCATTTTTATACAAGCCTCTCGCATGTCATAGTTATAATACAATACGAATTGATAACGAAATAATACGTATTGCTACAATCGATACAATGTTGAGTTTTTATTTGGCGTTTATTTATGCTGACCGCGTCTATTATGATATCAATCGTATTCTTTGTATGTCGCAGTTTTTATTCGATGTACAGCAACATAACCGGTTAAAGCAAACCGGATTATTACGAAGGTTCAGTATTAATTGTTATGGAAAACAACCAACATTAGATATGATGCGGTTCGAGAAAACGCGGAAATATGAGGAATTGAAAGGCAAACGTGGTTCGAGAGAATTTGAAGAGTGGTTCCTCAGGTATATTCCATACGAAAACGCGGGTGCAGGGACGAAAGCTAAGGCAAAGAATGCGAAGAAGACTGTGAAGAAGTCGCAGAAATAAACGATGATTACCGTAATCCCTCCCCAAGTTTATTGAATATCTTCATAATAACAAAAAATGTTCCGGCAAACATGACACTTGTGGCGGTAAGTCCCATAATTTTGAAATTTCCATCTTCGCCAAATAACGAAGGTAAAAAATGAAGCAACTGGGCACGAAACACCGGCATCTGAAATATAAAATAGAGAACACCTATAAGAACAGGCATTTGAAGGTCATAGTATATGGCTTCAATTGTGTCAAGTTGGTTCGATTGTCGTACATTTGCGCGAGCGATACTTTCCATGGATGTATGTTCCTTGATGTAATCTCCTCTACCTTCTCCATTTGACGCCATCATTTGTGGCTGTGGTACATAGTTGGGACGAGCTTGGTCATCATGAGTGAATGCGTTCGGGTTCATCGGAATATCTCTCGTAGGTATCATTGTCATACCATTGGCACTAGCCCGTTGAACTCCTTGCATAACCTCATTCATTACATTACCCGGTATTTGTGTAGGACCATGTGATGCCATCGCATTATTATCAATATTGGGCGAATAGATAAGCGGTGCCCCCCCTTGCCCTGAACTTGGCATTTGACTGCTTAAAGGTAAATCGTCAATACTTGTTGTGTCGCTCATTATAAAAATAATAGATTATCCTAAATAAAATAAATAAGATTATACATAATGTGAAGAACGAAGAGAACCTCTTTTGGACGCGATGATTATATAGATACGTCTACTAATTATATCTTTCTTATCATATTTTTTAACATGAAGACCCACATATGTTCGTCAATATTTATTAAATACACATCGGGTTCAGTTAGGAGTTCGTTATTGTATTATAAAATAAATATAATAACGAGGTAAATAAATTCATTTTTAAGTAAGTTTCACTTCTTTCTTACCTGCTTCGCATTTCACCGTTTTTGCCTTATATTCATAACACTTATCATCAAGTTTATACGTATCTTTATCTAAATCCTTTAGAGGTGGTGCACGAAACCTAATGCACGAACGGTCTTTGCATACCTTACGAAAAAGTGACGCGATACCTAAACCGAGTATGACTGAAATAATAATACGACCAGTTTCTGTATGAAGTAATCTTTGAAAGCCCATTGTATTCTAATATATAGAGATATAAATTAGAATACAATGAAAAAAGTATAATGGTATAATATTTTGATAGTTAAATTATGAAATTATGAATTGATATAATTATCTATACATCCAGAAAATCCACCATCTATCTTTATATATGCGCAATTATAATTTCCATTTTTTTTCATAATCTTCCAAAGATTTATTAAATGAGTTTTATCTTTAAACGTGTCCATTGTTATACTACATCCGTTTTCAAATTTATTCTCAACAACAGACAAGGTCTCTATAACTCTACAGTCTTGACCGTATTTTTGCATAATTTTTAAAAGTTCCTTACAATTTTTTTGAGTAGAATTTGATACACTTATTTCCGTACTCATTTATATTTCTATTTATATCAATGAATTATAAATATTGTTGGGTTTATATTATATTATTGTCGTTAATTTATCACTTGAATTGGTAAAGTATTCTAAAATAGAAAATAATTCCTATGCGTGGTTTATAGTATATTGTAGTACATATTATTATACCTTTATTGCACAGGTATCTTCTTTATTTTACCTTTTGCATTGGCACATGACACTTCTTTTGCGTCAAATGAAACGCAATTGTCTGCATTGTCTTTAAATTGAAAATTACGAATATTGTCGGGGGTAGGATATACATAAATAATCTTAGGGTTTGGTACCGAAATATATACATAAAATAGTCCGATGGAAAGGCTTACGAGAAATATCGGAAGAGAAATATGTTTGAAGATATCTAACATTTGTGAAGTTGAAAGAGGAAGGCTGGATTGTTTGTTTGATAGTGCTATATTATATCGCGATATTAATCCATTGTCACGCTAATATTTGGTCCGAATTATTTATAGTCCTTCAAAAAGCTTGGCTCTTTCCGCTGCCAATTCTGCAGCCTTACCCTTATACCATGTGGATGATGGGTCAGGTTGATGAACAAATGTTTGCTCAAGTCGTTGTGTTCCAACGACCGGACCGACCGGTCCAACTGGCTTACTCACAATCCGGGTATCCGCAATCCACTTTGGCATAATCACTGGCATGTAAAGCTCATGATAGCTATACGATTTCTGTGAGAGATTGAATTCACCATCATTATACATTTGAACGAGCGCGCCATCTGAATTTTCAGTTGTCTCTACTTGCGAATATACGTATTTTGTCTCTCGTAATTTATTAAATGCTGGTTCAATATCCTGCTGATAAAGCACGAGAATGTCGTCGATGATACTCTTATTCTTCCATTCTGAATCGCGAAATTCAGTGATATATTCCTTAATTTGTGCAATTTTTTCAGAAATAACACGGGTGTGTATATCGGTATCTTTACGACGGTCATCGTTGTCCGTTACAGTCAAGTAATATGTACGAAACTCGGAGTACATCTTTAATTGTTCCTGCAACTTATGTTGTACTCCGTCAAACTTGTCTATAAGTTCATCTTCACTTATGAAACTGAATAAGATGTCCAACTTCATCCGAATGATTTCATCTTTCGTAGCACGAACCTCTTCGAGAGACTCGTTCATCAATGTTTCTAAACTTATGTATTTGCCGCGCATAACTTCAATATGAAATCCGCATGGTTGAGAGATATTGCCGCAAATGGCCTTCAAAACGCCGTCTGACTCGGTGAAAATCGACCCCCCTTCTTGCTTACAAACAATACACGCAGGTTTAATCATTGAAAGTCTTCTGGTTTTTTGTTGCGCCGACAGCGAATTCCAGTTCATGATTGGGTCGTTCATTAAACGCTGACGACGCTTTTCAAGCGCAGCGTTGTACTTTTCTTTCAACGAGTAATATCCATGAATTGCATCGTTTATTTTGTTACGTTCATCTTCTGGTATCAGTTGGTATGGATAAATCATGCCACGAAACTCGTTTGGGTCGGCAGCACGTTGAAGGTGTTTTTTTAATGCATCTTCTTGTTTTTTTGTTACTTCGAGTAAAACACGTGTGGCTTTTTTTAAATTATCACGGATATCTTGTGTGCGTTTCTGTTCGGCAATACGCGACGCTGCTGCGCTGCCGTGCCGACTTCCTCCATATTGTTGTTGCGAACGTTCTTGAATTGCTGCATGTAAATCTTGATACACTGATGCATTCATCTTGATAAATAACTCTACTACTATAAATACAATAGATAAATCTCTTGTTACATCCTACGCCTATATCTATTCTTATAGTCTATGTCACGTATCACTTACGCATAATTACGTTTCCAATAATCTTCATCGGGGCTCTTCCATAGCGGTAAATTCGTGAGCATCCCCATTCCATTCCCAGCTGGATGGATTCGACAATCCATCGGTATTCCTTTACTTTGCGCATAATGGGTTGCATTTACCATTTTCAATTTCGAGAGAATGTATTCTTGTTGCTGTTGTTTCTTTGCTGCTAATTCTTCTGATGTCGGTTTGCCTTTATAACGAAGATATAGAAAGATGCCTAAACAGATAAAAAAAGCAACACCTGCTGTGAAATTAAAGGTTTGCGTATGGTAATAATCCTTTACCTTATGACATTGCTCGAGAGATTTACTCAAGAAATATCGCACACCGGGTTCGGTCAATGTTGGGGCTGACGCTTGGTCGCTCATCAATAATAATAAGGTGGATGAAGACTAGCTAACTATTATAATATGAAAAAATAACGAGACAATGAAAACGCAACAAATGCGAAGAAATAGACCGACGTGAGAGAACGATACAAAATAATCCTGGTATAGTGTAATACAGAAACATTACTTCATTATTCATTACTTCATTATTCATTCATGGCAGAACTAAGTTCAAGTGTTGCAATTTTATATTTCTTAGCTATTTTTGGAGCATATTCGTATTACAAATATACCAAAAAGGGTATCTTAAGCGGAGGAATAATGTTTTTATTTTTCCTCGTACTAGTGACAGGTGAATACTTTATTAACCTCGCAATGTCGAAAGATATTTGTGGATTTGACCAGGAGAAAACCGCATTAATTGCAACTCTATTGCCATGGTTCCTTATATTAGGTGTTTTAAAATCAGCATTAATTGTATTTCCTGGATGGCTGACACCGTTTAGTAACACTTTCGGATTTATCTTTGTTTCGGCCGTTACAGACTTGAAAGAAGTGTTTGACAATATTTTAACGCCACAGTTTGATTTAGCGCCAGGTTCTCAAAAAAGTGCAACTGGAGGGCAAGTTGGTGGCGCAAACGAATTACAAAATATCGCAGACATACCATCTGACGAAATAAAGAACAAACGTGATATTGGACGTGCTTTAGAACAAATTTATACAGACCAATCTATTCTTCTCAATGAACTCAACCTTGATAATCTTGACCGTTTCTGGGATAGTTTTAAAGACTCGCGTCTCATCCGACCCTCTGCAAAAATAGACGACCTGGAGAAAATCAGGTCATTTTTAATGATGAAAACAATCATCGGTGAATTTGTTTGGTTAGTATTATGCGGTATGTTGGCGGTTAGTATCAGTTATAATTATTTACTGAATATCGGTTGTTCATTCACGCCCGAACAACAGAAGATACGGGCTCAAGTACTTAAAGAGAAGCAAGACGAAGCGAAGAAGAAAGCGGATGCAGAGAAAAATAAGATTATGACGATTACAAGTTAATTATGAGACTTTTTAGGACGATATATATATCATCATCACATAAATACACGGATTGCGGGTCTAGATATGTAATATACTGTTAAATATGAGAGAATACCCAAAATTATCGCAACCAACCAAATTGGAAAAATTGTTTTACTTGAATATCCAATGCCAAATTCGCGCAGACTACCGTCGTCGTTATAAATAAATGATGGGTTCATGTATTGAACCAGCATAAAAATGCCAACATATAATAAAATGGCTGCACCTGCTAAATTATTTCGGATTATATTTTTCATTGTGTTCATCGTATATTGTAATAGTCTTTCTACTAGTATATTACAATATTACTTTTTAATCATTACTACCTTTCGCTTTTTGTAAGCTTTTCCAGATAGAAATCCATTGTCTGCAAAGACAAATCATATAATTCGATAATTTTTTTACATCTTTATCAAATTCAGCTTCAAGTGCTTTGTATTCCTTTTTCAAATGGTCATGATTATTTTTCAGAAGTGATAAATAGGTTTCACCTCCTTTGATTGCTTTGGTTAAAAATTTAGAATCAAAATCTTTAATATAACTCTTTTGTTTTTTTTCATCCGGTTTGGTTATAAATACCTCATACATCCCAGCGGACCCTAATGCAAATGACCAAGCAGCTTCTTGTTTCTCTTTATCTTCCTCTATTTTTTTTGATTCTCTCTTAATAAATGCGTTATTTGAAATCATTTCCATCGAGCTCTTTGCTTTATTCGTTTTTGGTTCATTACCATTTATATCTTTAAAAGGCCAATTATTATCTGCAACTGTCTCTATATTTTTCATCGCACTTTCTAAACCATCAATAATATCATCATTTTTAATATTTGGTACTTTAAAACCTATATTTGAGCATAGTGTGCTACCATCACCACTGCGTTTTCCGCTATTTTTAAGTCCCTCTCTTTCTTCTACCCCATTTTCGAACATGGTCATCGTAACAACAACAATAAAACTTGCAAAAATCGTAATGTCGCGTGTTCGATAATAAAGGTACAATAATAATCCCGAGAGAATAATATAAATAATAACCTTCTGGTTCATTTTCTACTTATTTATATTATTCGGGTATTAAAAATTACTATTTCTTGTTTATTCCCAATCTGCCGCACCACCACCGCCGCCTTCATACCCTTCACCTTCATCATCATGTCGATGAATAAACGCGGTATCATCTTCCCCAGCATCGTCATCTTCTGGAATACCCGATGACATATCAAGCTCATGCGCCTCGATTTCAGCTGCAACACGGTCGGCTTCCAACGCGTCCATTAGATAAATCTCTCGGTTCATATCTGTCACATAGTCTCTACGACCAAGCTGTCGTTCTTTTTGTGCGATCTTCTCCATCTCATCGCGCTCTTCGTCATAATAATCTTGGTCATAAATAACTACACCAGTTTGTGATGTTCCACGGCTCCATATCCCCATCTTATGTGTCTTCATCATATTTTCTAACTGCCGCTCACCCACAGACATGGCGCCAATTCTCTCGACAACACCATCTTTCTCTTTATCTTTCACACGTGTGAGTTTCTCTTTAATATTTGCGAGGTTGAAGTTTATTGCCGATTTATCTTTTTCAACAATACGAAGATACGCGACCATTAATTCGGCTACGCGTAATCCAAGTGCTTTTTTATCACCCATCATCATATCTAATTCTGATACAAGTTGTCCTTTGTCGGCTGAAGCAGCATCCATAGAATAGAGACGAGAATGTGGGTCGATATCATCTCGTTCTTCTTCTTCGTCTTCACGAAACGCGGCGGTTCGAGAGATGGCACCGGTCGTAGGTGATACAAAGCTTGTAGCGACCATACGCTTACTACTCATTGTGGCTTTCGCCGACTTTGCGCCAACAGCACTTCCAGAAGATTTTCCTCGTCGTATTAATCTGGTTGGTTCGGTTTGATAAATCGTAATCGGCGTCTCAACGACGAGTTGAACGAAAGTTCGCATAAACGAGAGAAAATAGAAGAGATACAAATTACATACAATACTTCGGTCAAACACGGAATATATTGTGAATATATTCTTACGTGTTGAATGAGGTACGCGTTCGCCAAGCTCTCTCTCGATATCAACTTCGCGAGGAATATTCGCTGCTGCACCATGAGGTTGAACCGCCAATGCAGCCGCCGCCGCCGCAATCTTTGCATCTTTCTCTTCATCAAAGAAAATCTCTGCCATGAACGGCGTATTTTCCGACATGAGCTTTAAGTCACGAACATGATGCTCTGCATGACGCAGGACTTCTTTGATTACATGGTCGTTATAGAATGTCTTGAGAGATGTATAATGTGACGAAATAATGCCCTTGATATCCTTCATATGTGTCGGAGAGAAACCCCAATGTTTCGGAATATTCGTATCATCGAAATCTACGCCATAATGAATAATGGACGGAATAACATCGATGAGACGTGTAAGCGTATTCTTCATGAATTGAATACTTTTCGCTCTTGTTTCGTCTGTAGCCGACATTAGAACTGTACTACTCTTATTAATTTCAAAATCAAGAACCGTGTCGATGATTTTCTCAATCTCTCGAAACTTGGCCTTCGTTTGTTTTGCATGTTGCTGTAGAAACCCGACAACAGTTTCGCGCATCTCTCTGTTCTTTCTTTGTAAATAGTTCTTCAGGTCGCGCATTTCTTCTGTATCTTCTTGGACGTACTGTGGGGATTGTGATTGAAGAATTGCTAAGATAAGCTGCCGTAATTCTCTCGGAATAATCGATTGGTCAAGTTCGCTGCGTCTTTCTTCGGCCGCAACACCTTCACTGTCGCATCGTTCCAAGTAAAGAACTGCATCTTGAAATCGCTGAAACTGTGTGTTTTCTTGTGGTCGAACTGCGGTCTTATACCCGGCATCCACCATCTTATGTGCATTCACAGCTTTCAATAATCTCTCGAGGCTCTTGTCATCGAATATACTCGAGTCTTTTTTCAGTTTTGCTATTTTAGTTTCGATTGTATCCGATGACGCCCAATCTTGCGGTTTCGATGGACAAATCTCTCGAAGTGCGGGATGCAAATACATCATAATAGCAGTTGCGACTGGATTAGCCGCGTCACCGACCGACGATGAAGTTTGTTGCTGCGCATATTGTTGGTTCATTTTGCAATAATGAATAAATGCTCGGTAAATGGTTTGTTCGTTAAATGCAGCAGGGATATTCGGATACTGAAAACGCGTATTTCGATTATCAATGATAGTTGTTGGACGTGTAATCACCGCCATTTCTCTCAACGTTTTCGTCAAGAATGCGATAATACGGTTATGATGATGTATATTCTGTTCGCGCTCCATAAAATAGTCAATAACTCGCTTGCTTCGTCGGTCAATCGGCTCATTACAGCACGCATTTTCAAGAAATGGTTCGCTTGCCATATTCAGAAGAAGCGGACTGCTATTTTTCACGATGTGATGTATCATTTGTTGAATAGAGAGACCGAAATACTGACACTTACTTTCAAGCACCGCGAGTTTATCATGCTGACCATGATATCCACGTTTCATATCAGTAATAAGTTGGTTCGTGAAATCTGATGCAACATTCTGAGGCGTTGGCATATTGTCGAGAGATTTCATCGGAGGCATAAAATTGCCCCATCGTAGTATAGATAGTTCTTCAGGAATGGCTTCCCCTAGACCCGCACCCCCCTCCTTTGTGCGCAAGTAGTCGCGTTTCGCCTGTAGTCGTTCCTTGATGAGCGGTTTTGTCAATATTGATGTATCCATTAATGTTTTCATCTTTGCAAGAATATCGGCTTCCTTCTTGAAAGATTTCAAAGTATTCCACGGTTCGATACTCGTTTTAATTTTATATGCGATACATGCAATATACATCATACCCGATACATCGCCATCGCCATCAATTGGATAGCCTGAAAATGAACGAACACATCCAGCATGTGTTTTACGAGTTTTTGGAGAAGGTATCACGCATTGAATAGAAATACCAAGATAAGATAATGTAAGAAGAAGCAGAGTCTGGAAAAATATTTCTTTATACGGGGCAAGATGCTTTCCTTTCTCTAGGAAGAATTTATCTGCTTTCTCTCGATATTTTTCTTCAGATGGAACCGATGAAACCAATAACGCGAGAGTATTCTGAATAATAAACTCGCGTTCAGAGTGTAAATCGATACCCATATAACCGGTCATTGTAGTAATTATATTATTAATAATCTTAGCATTTGGACTATCATATTTTTCAAGAATACTTACTCCGGTAAGACCACCTCCTCCAGCTACAGCCGCCGATGCAGAAGCCGACGCGGCCGGTTTTGCAACCTTAAGCACCCCTTCTCCTAGGTCGGCTTCAATAATATCTCTTGTGACGAGACGAAATCCGGTCTCATCATACCCTTCATCTGTAATGTGCTCTATTTTTTTAATAAGCGCGCCGCTATATTTATCTACCCACGCCTCTCCATCATCACTTATTGTACCGCGTTCTTTACATATCGTATCGATTACAACAGATAATGAATTTGCAGATGATGATGAAGAAGACGATTGAAGAAAAGCCACTGCAATCGTTTCATAAAAGGATGGTAGCAGTTTGGCATTTGATTTGATACAATACAACCAATTCGGGTCTTCATCCATGATTTCATTTGCCTTACGCGTGAAACTCGTAATAAATTGCATAATGTCATGCTGCCGTTTCACGAAATCGGTTTGAGCAACAATCTTATCTTTGAGCGGTTCCATTGGCGAAATGAGTGCATCAATATCATCATATTCTGCATCATCATCTCTTGCACCAGATGCCGATGCTGCTGCGTGAAATCCAAGTTTGTATTTCCTGTCGTTGTACTTGTAAAATTCTTTGTGCTGAATTTCGCTAATACGCGCAATGTTTTTCAGGTCGTATTCGAATTTTTTATTTACAAACTCCATGAAATTGTCTCGGGTTACTTGATACTTTACATCGAATTCTGCCTTCATTTTATCTAAGAATGATTTTCTGATGACATCGACGCCTTCCTTGCTAGTCATATCGGCAATTACTTTATCCCTACTACTATCACTCATACCCTCCATGCGTCCGAATTCACTAGTTTGTGACATCATATTACGTGTTGCATCTATTGCCAAAGGAATACAGCTGCGATTTACGTTACAGAAATAGTTAATGTCACTACTAGGAACAAGATCTGGAAGACTGGTATCACGCACCCACTTACCGTTTTCGCGCTTATAATATAAATACCGGGTTTCTGTTGTTCCTAGGTCGTCGTATTCACTTGGGAACATTTGTCGTGAAGTTCCTGACATTTCATGTTCTACATATTCTTCTTCTTCAACAACTGCATAGTCGCCATCGCTGACAGTTCGTAATCCAGGTCCAGTCAGTATCGCTTCCATCTCCTTCTTTGCATCTTCATACGTCATTTTCTTCTTCTTAATGAGTTCATCCACAATGAACATTTCGAAATCAATAGAACTCATACGTTCTTGTTCTTCACGGTACGACTCCAAGAATGCATAATCGGTAGTGTCGTATTTCTTATCAAAGAAAATAGGATCGTCGCGGTCATTATCTTCTTCAACCGCTTCCTGGTTTGGATAATTCTTCGCGAGGACCATATTGAAACGCTTCGGGAGTTCCACCGCAGCAGCGCCCCCTCCCGGCGCACCTCCTTCCTGTTGGCCTCGTCTATCACTAATGTTTTGACCGGTTGCACCACTCCGCATTGCACCTGCATCCCGTAATTGCTGGCTTTGTTCGCCCAAAACAAGGTTAAAATCAAAGGGTGTAATAAGTTCGGTCGTTGTGATTGCAACAGCGTCCATATACAACTTGGCATAATCTACCGCCAACATTCGCGAGAGAAGCTCTGAAGAAGTCAATAAATTTTCATTGTATTCGGTTTGTTCGGCTAATCCTGCAGCATAAGCTCGACCACGCAGTTGCTGACGCTGCCTGTCATCCAAGGCACCACCACTCGCAGTTGCCGATCTTACTTGCGTATCTTGAAACCCATATGCTTTAAATACATCAGCATCCATCATTCGACCAGTTACGATGAGATTATAAATCATGGATACACCCATATACCGCACATTGTAATGATATGCGCGCAATCGGCCAAATTTACGAAAATTTGTAGCATAATTACGTTTATATTCAAGAACACGTTCATATAAAAATGTTACGATTTCATCATATTGTTTCACGTTAAGGTCGTCTTGATATATGAGAAACGGCTCAATAAATGCAAGAACGTCTTGCAGTGTAAGGCGTCCATGAATATACTGACGCATCATTTCAAATATATTACGGGTTTTCGGTATAATAACTTCCAAAAATTTCCGGTATTTCTCTCGTTCGTTCATAGCTGCACCTAATCCTGCTCCTGTTTCCGGTGCAATAACGAATTGTTTGATTTCATGAAGAATGCTGTGAGCATTCAAATCAATCGGTGTGTCCAGACTGCCAACATCATGTTTTGTAATCGACGTCATATGTCGTAACATATCCCAATAATGAACATGTTTTGTATTAAGGTCGGATTTATCGAGAATATTAATACTTGGAAGTGACATTCGTGAATAATGAATAACTGGTTCAGGAAATGTCATAAACCCGACGATATTCATTCGTTCATTCGGAGTAAGGTTTGTAAATTGGGTTGTTCGTTTAAGAACCGCTGCAGGTCCTACTGCAGTTTCAGCGGCCATATGCTGTAGTTGCACCTTAGACATACCAAGGTTATATTTCTGTATTACAAATCTTCGGCGTTTTATCTCTTCCCCTTGAACAACCGACGAGTAAAAATCGTCCAAGTTGTCGATAACCGCAGTAATATTTTCATTCACCTGACGCGTACTGATTACATCCTGCATATATTTCGGCTCATAATTAGGAGTAAAATGCCGCGCAGAGAGATTTGCCATGTATTGTGCATACGTGAGAGAACCGTCATACCATTGACGTTGAAGTTGAACCTCTGTCTCTCTCTCATCCTGAATAACTCGGGGTATAATGTCCATTTCCGACGCGGTTTGTTCATCAATCGGTATATCATAAATGACCTTCCTTGTTTTCACAATCGGAATAATCCAACGAAGTGCATGGTCCATTCGCATTAATGTATCAACGAGAGGACGGTACAGTGCGCTTTTATGTGGCGGAACTACCGGATTTCCATTCGCGTCAAACTGAGAGAATTTGTGTCGTAGTTCGCGAAAACGTATGACCATTCTTTGAATATGTGCAACGACCGTCCGAGTTTTTTCAACAGACGGAACATTTGTCATAAGTGTGTCCAGTAAGTCGTCACACTGCTTATCTAAATTAAAACGGCGGTTTTCTTCTGGAATATCAACCGTTTGTACAAGAACGTCCAAATCTTCACCTATCTCGATTTGGTCAGCATCGATTATTATTGAACGTAACTTCTCTCGAAGCGCGGATGTCGGAACCATTTCGGCGCTAGCAGCAGAGGCAGGCCCAGTAGTTAAACGAATATCTGATAAAACAGTGTGTTCTGACTCACCTATTGGTTGTTCTGTCGCATCTTCACCGCCTTCAGCGCTTCGCGCAAGTTGTCGCTGTCGTCGTCGTTCTTCACGCGGTGTAAGCTCTCCTGTTTCAGGTCGAGGAGAAAGGGCGTTCATACCCATAGCGAGAAATTCTGATTCATCTGCACCTGCAACACCCGCGCCCGTTTCGGAAAACGCTTGTGGAGGTGCGCGTATCTTAATCTCTTCTATGGGTATATCTTCTGGAATACCCATATATCCGAAATCAATGTATATCATTTCATCTTCTGGGTAAGTACGTATCTCAATCATATCATGTTCTACATTTGTAATCATACCTGTAATAATAGCAGGAACATCGCCGCCAAATCGAATATCAACCCACGTGGATACGACTAAATTATTTTGTCGGGCATATCCCTTATCTTCTGCCCTACTTAAAAGTTTGATAGATGTTATACTTTCATCGGTTAATTGTCCAGTTGCATCTAGTTTTAATTCTGTCTTTTCTACTGTATCAGTATCAATAAGTTTGAACTTACGTGACGACGCATAATCGACTAAAAAGATATGGTTGTGTATTTCCTGATGCGTTGGTGCTACAATTTGTATGATATCACCGAGTTGTATCATTAAAGAATCTGCATCACTAGTATCAAGTTCTGGAGGAAGTTCGTAATCTATTTCTTCTATTAGGGCTTGGTCATTTGGTACAACATCCACCTGTTCCGGCAAATCCATGTTATGATATACTATATAGTTACTATTTTATCTAGTTATTATATATTTTTAAGATATATATCAAAAATATTATGTTATTTGATAACCGATATAAAGATTAATCATGTGATAATATACAGTAATATACATTATCATAATGTTTTCTATCTCCACGTCTGAATTCTCCGCTTTATCCGATTTTGTGAATAAGTTAAAAGCAAGCTCTCTTGAAAAACCTGAGTTCGATGCAATTCGCGAATGGTGCTCTGAAAAGGGGTTTCAACTTCATTTCTCTAAAACTGGTCCTGCGTCGGAACCAAATATATTTTATACCTTGAAATATGACCGTGCTAAATTGACCACTGAACAATATTCTACCGTAGGACGGCTGAGGTCAGTTGTATTTGACCGTGATGGAAATATTTGCTGTGTTGCACCACCGAAAATGCTAACATTAGTTGATGACTTGAAGACACAAGAGGTGAATTCTGTAAGTAGTACATTGTCGGCAGAGGAGTTGGTTGAAGGTATCATGGTGAATTTGTTTTGGAAGGTAGATACTGCAACTACTCATGGAAAGTGGTACATTGCAACGAAGAGTTGCGTCGGGGAGGTGTCATTTGACCACATTCTTCAAGCAGAGGCGGAGGAACAGGCACAGGCACAGGCACAGGCAGCGGCGGCGCCACAGGTACAACCAGATGCACCGACGGAAGGACAAGTTGATGCGTCAGAAACTGTTGCAGGAGAACCACGCGGATTTCAAAAACTCAGTGTTCAGGAGGTCTTGCGCCGTCGTATATGCGAAGTTTTCAGCTTGCTTCCCGGCGGGCTTGATAATATTCCCAAGCAATACTGTTATTCATTTGTAGTTCAGCACCCTAAAAACCAAATTGTGAATACAATTACTGTGCCGAAGTTGTATCTTATTGCAGTTTATCAACTTTCTGCTTCAGATAGTGGCGTCGGTGTAAATGCAATTCGCATCAATCGCGATATCTTTTCTGCCAACTTTGGTGGGTCTGTTGCACATATGCCTTCCACCTTAACATGCATTTCAGACGACATCGAAACTGAGGCTGTGACTGCTACTGCTACATTTGCACCTCATACAGTAAGTGATTATTGTAATATGTATGCGTCAGCAGATACTCGCAGTGTTGAATTGCCAGGTGTTGTATTTGTAGATAAGGACACTGGTTTTTGCTATAAGAAGCGTAACCCCAAATATGAAAGCGTTAAGAAACGCAAGGGTATGGAGCAGAAATTGTTGGCACAATATCTTCAGTTGCGTAAGGACCGAGCAATTGACGAATATTTGAAGTATCATCAACAGCATTCACGTGCATTTCACCAATTTCGCGAACGTCTGCATGAATATACCCAGCGACTATACGACGCATATATTGAGCATTATGTGAAGAAAGCCACAAAACCGCTGAAAGAGTACGACCGTGAGTTGAAGACACATATGTATAAGCTACATTATGAGGTTTATTTGGCAAATATGAAGCCGGCTGGAACATTTGTTACGAAACACACTGTTATTAATTATGTGAATCAGTTGGTCCCAGCACAACAATTGGCATGTTTAAATGCTAGTCCTTCATCGACTACGGAACAGAGAAGTAGTGCAGATGTGCATTCATCATCATCAGATGCACAACAAAAGCAATTCCATCAGAAACAAAAGAAGCAGATTGAAAGAACTAAACCTGCACTCGATACGGAGACAAAGTCTGGATTTCGCAGTGCTCGTCCTTCTAGAGGCGGACGAACTGTCCCATCTCTATCAATTGAAGTTCCGAATAATGATGATGGTGAGCGTTCTGTTCATGTCAAAGGGTCGAAAACAACTGGTTCGGTAAAGGTACAAAATCAGTTTGCCGGATTGGACGTGGATTAGTAAGAGTGTAATGAAGTACCACTACGGAAATAAAATTGAACAAATTGATAATATATATTATAATATTATCAATCACGCAAATAACGATGACTACCACCACGAATACGACATCATGCCCAACGACCCCACCATCCACGCCTTATCCCGAAGACACAACGGTATATTTCGGTTGGTATTCTGAAGCCGCTCAGCAATTACGGATATCACATCAAACAGAACACCGCCACAATGGCAAAAATATAAAAAGCCCACCGTATTGTTACTGGTTACAAGGTGAGAAAAAGGTATTGGTTACAGAAGTAACTCATACAAGCATCCCAACACCAAGACAGAAGGCAAATGGCGATATTTGCATAGGACAATTGGATAAATACTTTGCAAGGTCATATTCAAGATTATATTGAGTAATCATCATAACTTAACCTAACTGATGCATTGGCACAGGACTACTGACACCATTGTAGTAGTCACCAGATTGTTTTGTTGAAGGAGCGCCAGGACTGTTTAACGGTGTTGTTAGTGGTGTTTTATTTGGAGAATTTGGAAATAATTCAGTAACAACTTGGTCGTGATAATCATAATTATGTGGGGGGACGTTGTCACTGTAAGCATCTTTTGAGACAACATGTGGCGGTGTTAATTCATTACCAGTAGGTTTTGGGGAGTTATCGAAAGGCCTGCTTACGATTGATGTTTTTAAATCCATCCCTCTAAACGGTGGTGGTGGTGACGATGGTTGTGACAGGTCGTATTTTTTAACATTATCTATTTGGTGCAGTATTCTGTTCGAAGACGGAAACATCGTTCTATTTACAGGAGGAAGATGAGGCTGCTGTGAGTTTCTTTTTTTTTGTTCATCTAATGCAGTTGTTACTTTTTTATATAAATCAATAACTCTCCCAGAAATTTGTACTGGATTAAACTCGTCCTCTTTTGTTTTCTTTATAACCGATTTTAATTCATTAAACTCATCTGTTAATTCTTTTGGAATTGGTGAATTATAATGTCGCTCACCATATACAACAACATTTCCATATTCTGGTTTAGGCTCACTAGATGTAACATGATATTCATATGTTTTAAATAAAGGGGCGATATTGTGAAAAAAAAATGTGTTCAATTGTTCAATTGTTTTAAATTGATTAGGGTTGGGAACGGGTGCTCTTGCTGCTCTTGCTGCTGCATATCTAAGCATTCCTCCACGTTTTACTCGCGTTTGCCTACTACTACCATAACTACGATTACGAAGAAGGTTTCGACGTTTTGTTTTATTAGCGCGTTTCTTACGCGACACGCTCTTTTTTGTCATAATAACTAATATATTCATAGATTAATTATTATGAAGTACATATCGATTTAATAGTAACATTCGCCTAAAAACGGATAGTTCCACCGACCATACCGCCAACACTAGGGCGTCCAGACCAGCCACCACCAACCTGGCCTTGCACAAACAAGTTACGATTTTCGTTGCCGATAGTCACGCGACCGGCTCCACTGTAGCCTTGGTTATTGGCATTGAAAGAACCCGAGAATCCAGCGGGAGAAGTACGGGGGTTTGGGTTAGTGAATTGAAGCGTTTGCATCAAAATATGTGATTGCGTGGGGGTCAAAGAGCAGTTTATGATAATAACACAGAAAATAGTTTTATGTCTTTATTTAACGTTTTATATTATATAAGTTAATATATACAAACAGTGAAAGAAAATGACAAATACCGACTATGTAAAAGAAGATAATTCATTATTGTTATTACTTTCATCGTTTTTATTCATGAGTAATGCACTAACCGCTCACTTTATGGGATATTTTGTTTATTGTATTTTATTTTTCTTTCTAGCAACATCATCTATCATCTACCACAACAATCCAAATTCGACAACAAAAATAATAGATAGAACATTTATTATATGTATTGTGTTATATGGAGCTTACGTATTGTATAGTAAAGCAAATGAGAATAATTCATACAATATTATGCTTATTCTGATGTTATTTTTTATAGTGGTAATTTTATACTATTATGGAAATTATGCCAGAGAATACTGTTTTCATAAAGATATTTATACTGCCAACACTTATCATAGTATTCTTCATCTTATATGTTCTATCGGTCATCACATGATAGTTTTTTTATAGTCAGTTCTAGACGAATATTTCTCTATTATTTCAGAACAACTTTTGTTGTGCATGTTGAAATGGTCGCGCCGCTTTTTCTACAACAAGAGGTTCCGGCATAAACATTGCCATTCTGTCAAAAAATTTCACCTCCGGTAATTGCTTTAGTTGTGGTACAACTGCCGCTTGTGGTTCTACAAGATTTGTTGAATTGATCCCAAATAATGCAGACTCAATATCCACCGAATTACGAGCAAAATGCTCGCGTGACATTTTGGTAGGAAGAATTCCAACACTTTCAAATGCAAGGGCTGGTTCATATGCTTTGCCTGCGTAACTATTTTCAAATGCGACGTAATTACGTGCAAGATTTTGAGAGTTTTGCTCGATTTTAAAATCGGTGCGTGTATTTTTGTTTCTAGTAGATGCCATTTAATCAATAAAATATGAATTACGTGTTAATATGTTATGTTATTATATTCTTTGTACATCCTAAATATATCGGTCGTTCATCTTAACTAAAACATATTTCTAAAACATTCTGTAATTTCATCACGTAGAGTTAGTGGTATTTCTTCTTTTCGTTTTGCATGACGAATACACGTATGAAACAAATCGAACAGTTGAAATGAAAACATCATACAAAAAATCATCTCACTATTATCGTTTAAATGAATACATTTACATTTAGTCTCGGTGTCGGCATCGGCATCAGTCTCGGTGTCGGTGTCGGCCTCGTCTGATGGTGAAAGCGATGTAGTATCATGCGAATGATACAATGGATGTGCTTCTAAAATCTCTCGTATTCCATTATTCTCTCGAAAGCGTTCATACAAATCGTCTATGACTGCCGAAATAATATCCGGATGATATTCATCATCATTAATTCCAAATGCTTGTAGAAACTGAATTCGAAATAGTGAATCTTGGTCGTCCGGGTCTTCAATCATTTTATATGTCGGAACAAGGTCATAGTTGTAGCCCGAGAGGTCGATTTCATCAACATTACCACCATCCGAGTATTCGAGATTTTGTTGCATTGATAATGTAAATAATACTCGTATATATAAAAGTATAAGGTTATATACCTTTATATGTTGTCATAATTGTTGTAGTAATAATTATCGCGAACCGCTAAATAAGTTCTCTTGGTCGCGGACTAACTCGCGAGAAGGCACGCCTCCACGTATCCATCCATTCACTGCAGCGCCTTCTACGTAATTCGCCGGATTATTAATCGTTGCCTTAAATTCCTCCTGAAGAGGATAATCTGTATGAGCGGCGTTAAGTTGTTCTGAAAGTTGAGTAATGCTCTTCTTATTTGTATTGATATCACCATGTCGCATCTTGGACTCGAAATCAACATTCACAGCTCCACGCCCTAAATATGGAACTGTCTTAAACGGACGCTCAAGAAGGCTTAACTTGCACTTTGCGTGAGTATTCAGGCTTCCAATTGACAGCTCAGAATTAGCGTCAATATTGCAACCACCAAATCCACCATGACCGCCCTTGTAAAATACATTCGGCTGGCTTGTTGCAAACTGTATTGGTCGTTCCATCTGACAGTCAGTCGAAAAGAAGTTGCTCAGTGCATAGTTGGCCGCATTCAAATTCTGGACGTTGCGTTGCGAGAGATCGCCAGTATCGCATCCAATCCGCGACATATTATCGAAAGTAAAGCTATGAACGTATGCCATTTTTTGTTCTTTGTATTCTATATATAAATAATAATATTATTGAAAAGACATGAATAATAGAAATATTACTGGCCTACTACTCCACCCAACCTCGAGTTGATACGCCCGCATGCAAATTCGTCACCCTCTTTACATGACTTCATCTCTCCGTAGCAGAATTTTGCGAATGCATCTTGGTCATTCGGAATACGGGTATTCGCAACAGGATGAAATTGTCGCATGGATGAATCAAAAACCGCATTATCACCTAAAGTTCCAAATAATTTTCCATATGTCTCTTCCGGCGTATGGTTCGGTAGTTCTGACGGTACATTCGACCCATTAAATATTACATTACTTGCATTCGTGTCAAAACTTCCGCTGACAAAACGTTTCGTAGATTCGTTAATATCTGCTTCTACTGCAGGATTAAATGACGGTGCAGCATTTCTACGCTGAGGATCATCAATGATTTCCGGTATCAATGGGTTCATCAATGGGTTTTGAGGGCGAGGTGCAGTGAATTCATCACGCATTAATTCGTACATCTCTGGTTTGTCTATATTATTCGCAAATCCTTCTTTCGTTTTTAATACTTTTTTCGCCTTTTCTTCTTCCATACCAGCCTTACCTTTATGTATAAAATTATAGATAATCACAATAATTCCTAAAGTAATCGCGCCTAAAATAAAGAGCGCGAACGATGATGTAATGAGGTATCCTAAAATCGTTGCGAGAATAACAAAGCGAGTAATCGCATTTAATTTTGCAGGAGGCTCCATTGATTTTTGCGGCCATATTTCACGAATATAATCCTTGTTCATAAGAACAGCTGGGTCTTCCAGCCAAAATACTTGGTCTTTACTCATTAGTTACGCTTTGTTACTATATATAAGAATTATATACTTTAATACTTATATATTACCTAGAATGGAATCTAATCATTTTTCTCTTTCGATTGCGCAGATGACGTATTTGTTACTGCTGGTCCTGGTGTGCGGGGGGTCTTCGCGGGCTTCTCTCCCGATGTAAATACAGCCGTTGTTGCGCCTCCTAATGGTACCTTAGAACTTGCCGCCGCTGCTGCCGTCGCCGCTTGTTTATCCTGTACTTTCTTCAACAAGCGCTCGCGCATCTGCGCCTGTTTCATATTCTTGTTCAGCTGCGATTGCATCGCCCCAAAATTCACCTTGCCACCACCCATTCCACCACCTGGCATATTCATTCCCATCTTACTTAACATACTCGCCAAATTATTCATTCCCGGCATATTCTTCATTTTTGACATGAGCTCGCTCGCTTCCTGCATAATCTCACTCTCTTTCAATTCACCCGACTTCAATTTTGTATCAAGCTTAGTTCCTACCGTCTTAATAATACCGGACAACTTACCCGGATTTTTGAGGAGTTGCTGAAATACACCTTTCATCGACGTCTCATTCTCCATGTCAAGATTGAGGTCGGCTGCCGTCTCTTCTGCAATCTCTTTGGCAAGCTTGCCTATTTTACCGTTCAAAATAGATGAGAGATGTTCATGAATTGAACTCGCATCCGGCATCGACGATGTGGATGGACCTCCCGGCTGCTGTTGCTGCCGTTGCTCACCTTCTTCAAATGCCCTGTTCATAAATTCACTTGCCTTCTTAAAGGTTTCATCTAAGTTAGGTTGCTCTTGTGATGAATTAACACCACCTCCTTCGAACATTGACCCCATCTCTCCAATCACCTCTTCCAATTTGGTCTTTAATTCGCTATTATCAATCGCTTCAAATAACTTGGCTGTGTCGCCAAATGAACCCATATCAGAGAGATTATTCACGATAGAAAAAAGGATAAGTTGCAGATACTTCCAAATAATATCCTTGGTATTATCCGTGATATCTTCTGTCGCCCAAATATCTCGAAAATCCACACCTGGAAGAAACTCGATACTTGTGTCGGCATCGGCTTTTTCTTGTGAGTTTATATCGGTAGTCCCAGCAACAAACATTGCCTCATTCTTGTACAAAATATCAAAAAATCTTACTGGATACACCGAGCGACAATGAGTAAATAACTCAATATACAATTCATTCGGCATCGGCTTCATCTCATGCGAATATCCTAAATACTTCTCAAGGACTTCCCGGTACTCGGGGAATGAACAGTCAATATCGCGAAGAAAATCAAGGATAATCGTCTGAAACTCGGGAGAAATATCTTCAATCGTAACAGGCTTCTTATTGTCCTTCGACGAGGCAGAATGTTTCGATTTATTACCCGATTTACTCGGTTTCTTATGATGCTTGTTTCCACCCATTTACTTTGTTAATATGTATTATTACTAGTTAGAATATTTAAGTTTCTTTTTGTTATATATAATTCAATTAAATACATTATTATATATAATACAATAAGTCATGTCAGTTGGCACCTCTACTACCGAAATTTCAACTAATGCATTTTCAAACATCGTCCCACTCAACATTGCCAATCGCTGTTGTAACAGTATTGGCGTCAATGTAGGCGGAATACATCACGATACATATGATGGCAATAACGACGATGATGACGTTTTCGGAAATAAAATCATGATAAGTGTTCATCGAGGAAAAAAAACAATAACTAAAATAGAAGGTATTGCAGATAAGTTTAATCTTGTCAAGATACTAAAGAAACTCAAGAGTAAGGATGTACTTTCATGCGGTGGTCATATTGCAAAAGATAAAGAAACTGGTAAGGAGTTTATCGTATTACAGGGTAGTTATTCATCTGAGATTTCGGAATTCCTCACTCAAGAAGGTATTGTAGAAGAACGCTTCATCATATATCGCGGGTAAATGGTATTATTATTACGCCCTAGGAATTTTACATCCTAGTATAGACTGTATTTTATTCACATGCGTCGCGTTATACACACATCCTCCTCGTTCAATCTCCGCGATGATGCTCACATCCATATTGCATTTTTGAGCAAGCTCTTTTTGCGTTAGCTTCTTTTCACATCGCGCGGTTCTTACGGCGTCGCTGGTGACCTTCGCGATGTACTTGGTCTTTTTTGTGTCGTCATTTCCACTACCACTTACTTTTTGAGTAGTAGCTGCTACAACGGCCGATGCAGAATTCACATTCGTGGAACATGTACTAATGAAAGACCGGGCTGGATGCGAGGAGGCGCTCTCTTTTTGGGGTCGGTTCTTACTCATCGTGATAGTGGTCCAATCCTGGCAATCTGGCGCTTCAGGTTCTGGTGTGCTATATCTATTTTTCACAGCTGACATACTACTATAATGTATATAATGTTGGGTTTATGTCTTTTTTACAATTCTGGAAACGCATAGTATCTATACGCGGCGACGACGATACTTCTTTGATTTTTTTAACATCCCTTTTTTTGTATATTTTTTACGAATAGTTTTTTTCTTATGTTTTTTCCCCCCATGGGCGGCTGCTCCTGCTGAGGGGTTTATTATCTTAATCATAGGAATTCCATTGGTTTCAGCAGGTTGTATTCTATCGGCGGCGCTAGTTGAATCAGCGACACTAGCTTGATACTTTTCATTAAAAAACCCAGTGTAAAAAATATGTACTATCTGTATCAATAATTTGTCTTGTACCTCTGTATCCTCATCTATTTGCGCATTTCTCAATTGTCTAACTAAATTTTCTTCTTTTGTTTTTAAATGATTATTAATGTCTCCCTTTGTTAAAAAGACGCGTTCAAAATCGTATCCGAACCTATAATAATAAGGAATAACAGAATCTATCGCACTTAATTTTACATGCGAACAACCGTTATCCCTAGCTACGTTTTCTATTTGTTCTAACATAGCTTTGGCACCTTTTCTGGCGGCGGCGGCACTCATGCTCCGTGTAGTTATTGTTGGATGAGGTTCATTACAAATTAAATCTATATATAAATATTGTCCAGTTTCATCATCATGTCGTGTTACTGCTGCAAATCCAATTATATTACTATTAGAATAATTAACAACTATTATATGAGCACTATCAATCGCTTCACTAACAAATTGATCCCCAATTTTATCTTGACATACCCGTACCCCCACCTCCTGTCTATGAACATTTGTACGTTTTAAACTTTCCTTAATTGAACCAATCATCGGGTTGTTCTGGTCATAAACAACAATAGTACTCATAACCACCTCTTCTGTATATTATATCTGTATATTATATTTGATATAAAATAATATACAGAAGAAATACAATTCAGCATCAACCTAAAGAACAGATATAGACGTATTTACAAATATTATGTAATTAACCATCATTGGTTTTATGACTTGGGTCCTCATTCTAAATTCCATATTATTTGTTGGAACATTAACCGAATACCTAATCTGTATGAAGTACATTACGAATAACTACGACTACAAAAACGAATGGTTCAATGTCCTTCTTAGTATAGTATTTACTCCATTTTACGGGCTATTTTTTATACGCAAATTCTCATGGAGCCGAATAAAGATATATTTTGAACCTGAACGCAGGCATGTATTAAAATATCCAATTATCACCAGCATGCTTTATACTATTGAAACTGTATTCGTTTTTTATGCACTAAACACCGTTACATTGAGTTATTATACAATACTACGGTCGGGGTTTATTATATTCAATATTATGTGGTTCAAAATCTTATTAAAAAAACCAGTAACGAGACTTTATTATGCAAGTTGTGCAGCACTGGTTATATCCCATTCAATTGCGGCGGGACAATACATACTTCAGTATTCCGAAAGTTCTGATAACCACAGCGGAAATGTTATTCAAAATACTGTAATCATTTTTGTTTCATGTTTTTTGAATTCAACGTATAATAACCTAATCGAATACTCAATGTCACTATACGGTGATATTATGCCAAATATCGATTTCCAAATCATGTTTCAGTCTTCATACTTTATTATTGTTGCGCCATGGGCGGTATTTTATACTACGAAACATACCCCACCAATTACAGCTGGAACAACCACAATGTATTTTTTCATCGCATTCGGATTGCAGCTTTATATGTTCAATAAAATTTACATTCTGAATAGTAAGAATAGCGTAATTCCGGCGAATATACTGCTTAGCGGGCTCGATATTATTCGCCGTGTTATCCAGCTGACATATTCGTTTGTCTGTTTCAATGAGCCATTTGATGCAGTTATAGGTGTTTCACTCGTATTTTTAGCGTTATCCGGTGGAATATTAATGTACCAGTATATTCACGATTATCGCACAAACTTACATCATCAACGGCTGGAATGCGATATAGAATTGGAAAAATTGTGAAAATGAATATATAAGTAAAATGCAGCAAAATTAGCCAGGAAAAGTGCCTCCACTACAAAAATAGAAATATTTTGTAAAAGAAATAATACAGTTATCACCATAAACAGTATTTGCATATAAAGAATAATGCGAAGGTTGGCGCCAATTGTATGACCACTGTGGCTGTAATGGTGATATGTATGACCAACCATAAAACCGATTATCGCGAAAAATGCAGCAGCGCCAAACACATAATGAAGCGAGTTTGTTTCAGGAATGTAAATGACACCGAATATTCCTAGTAAAAGAATAATAATCGTAAATAATGACCACAATTGGGAATTCATATACATTTTGCATCGCTGATATTCATATAATATAGTAAATGCCGCCATAATAAGCATGCACCCAGCAATAAGATGTCTCGTTTGAAAGAGATTGAATGCGAGTGTATTCATTATACTATCAGCATCATTCACTGTAAATAACGGTTCCTGACCAGTAATAATACTTGAAATACTTTGCGCACCATATGTATTGTATCTATAATAGACAAATACAATAGGAATGCAATATGAAATAAGCATTATTAGTAAAAGATAATTTTGGTTCAGGTTCATCGGAAATTTTATTATATTACTATACAATTCAAATATAATAAAATGTTTTCTTTTATCTGTTATTACCATTCATAACATTTTACAGAGTTAGAAATAATAGAACACGTATCTTTAATCATTTGCGAATATGCAGGAGTGCCACAAATAAATACTGCGATGTCGTGCGGTGTGTTTGTTTCATCCGGATTTTCGATAATATCTGTCAAATAATCGATTAAAGTTGCAGGAGTTAGCTTCGTATTTTCATTCGAAATAAATAGTCGTTCTTTCACATGTACATTATTTGTTTTAAGCGAAACGCGTAATAATGCTTCTTCACGCGTTCTATATGACGATATATAATGAAGCTCTTGAACCCGTTTGTCATCGGAAGATTGTTGGGTTATATCATCATTAGACCATGCAATACCCATACTATAAAATGGGGTTATTCCTGAACCACATGAACACATCACAATATATTTTGCGGTAATTTTTATGGTATCACACACGAACGACTTTACTTCTGGTGATGTATCGTAATATTTACGCCCGAAAGGCCCCTTCACATATACGGTTTGGTTTATCAAATACTTATCGCATATATTTGGACTAACTTCGCCATTTGGCGTCCGTTTAATAAGAAATGTTGCGGTATCACCTTTTGATGAAGATGTAATATCGGAACTCAACTCTATCGGCGTATAAGGACGTTTTTTTGTATCAAAGTACAAATTAAAATACATTCCAGGTTTATATTTTTCATATTTTTCACATAACTGAACCGTTATTTTGTTATATATTTCTCCTTCTCGTTTTCCATACGTAATATTATTCTCAACGCGATGATTTGATTCTTCGCGAGTATGTTCTCTATCAAATATTATATCAGATACATATTTTGAAAATGTCACATTTGACCCATTGTTTGCGAGATAATATGTATAAACCAAAACCATTGGTATGGCAAATAACTTTAACTTAGAAATAATATCATGCATTGTTGTTTCTTCTGATGTCGCGTACTTGAAAAATCCGCCAGTCAAAGCAACTACTGTCCATAGAATATATTTATTCACTTTTAAATTGACCCGTGCATATATTAGAGCAAATCCTATAAACACAGTTGCATACATGAGAGGTTCTGTTGCATCAATTAGATACCCTAGAAACAGACTACAACTATATAACATATGATACCAGAATGCAGAAATAATATTTTTACGAACAAGCGTCATAAGAAAGGACGCAAATTGAATAGGAAACGCTACTGCAAGTATATACGGTATTTTACCAAAAAGACACATAACTGTCGCCATCATTTGCGAATGTGTGTAGAAATACTTAAGTGTGCTCTGTAATGATGCTGGACAATCACTCCAGTAAGGCATCGTCGCTGTTGTTGTCTCTTTTCGGTTTTCTCTAAGATGGTCTGTGCTTATATCCGCAAGTTTCATTGCAATAAGTATAAATGCAAGACGCATGGCGAGAGCCGGTAAAGAAGTAGTATCATTTGAATCAAACAGAAAATATAGTGCATTTATTATAAGAAAACTACGCGCTGCAAATATGATTGAATGCGCTCGAAATTCTTGCCAAATCATCGGTAAAATACCTGTCCGTGTGCGCGGAATAAGAAACTGAAGTGCGGAAAGTGAAAGAATTGTATGAACCCATGTAAGTCCAATAAATCCACCATCTACACCTCGCAGAGTAATTTCTGCGGTGGCGCCACTATAAAAAAAATCAAAAAAAAGATAAACGTAATTCAAAAGCGAAATGATACCCATTGATTTATGTACATGATATGTGTCTTCATGCGTGATGAGTTTTGATATTTTGGTCTTATTATATTCTAGTTTTTTATCTCGTTTAAAACGGGGGTCATCTTCGGATAATTCTTCCACTTTATAATTTCCAAGTAAATTGACCGCATATTCTGAATGCCCCACCTCATTGAACTTATCGGTAAGGTCCGCAAGGTCCTCATGAATATCGCAATCATTTTCTGTAAATACGTTGGCACCACCAGGATGTTCTGAAATAAATGTGGTTATGTCGTATATATTATTATTGATAATGACTTTCATTATGTAAATAATATTCGTTATCAATATTATTTACATGTACAGTGATGTGTTTATATATTTATTTCAAAATATTATAAGTATTCGTAACATATAACCCATACATTATCAGCGAAACAATCGACGTGAAACTAGCATAATGACACCAAATACTGCCATTTGCATCAGTTTTAAAACCATTGTAATAACCTAATAATGGTAATATAGAAAAGACAATAACTGCCTTATACGATACATCCCATAATACAATAAAAGGAATAATGATTATAATTTGCCAAACTGTTGTCGCAAATAACCGTTTTATTTTAAAATCCAATACAGACCATTCGGATACCCACCAATCAAGGTGACCTTTTTCTGTCACGGTAGTGCAATATTTCACTGGACTTCCATAAAAATACAATATCAGTGATATAGTAGCGGCAATACTATACAATAAAATAAACAAACGCCGAGTTTCATTACTTTGAGACCACGGTTTTACAAAAAATGAACCCAATACTGGACATAATGCATTCAAGATTAATATAAACGGTATTAATACTGTTGTTATAAGTTTATTTGCAGTAGTACATGATTTGCGTGGGTTGGTAAGCCATAATAATAATTCTGCAAATTGCATACCACCCCATCCAATTAATGTAAAACCCAACCATTGGAAATGAGGAATATTAGAACGTAGTAATATAACAGTAGCAATTATAGACATTAAAGTCGTCTTTGCGCTAGACTCTACGCTGTAACACATGATATTATTATATATTATCGTTATTATTTTTTTGGTATTTGGGTGTCTTTTATTGAACTATACAAAACTATATTCGCAATATTTGCAATGATATGAATACTTGCGTGAGCATATGTTGATGACCATATATGCCCGCATTTCATAAAATAAATGCTTAGACCATAACATCCGGTTGAACATACGATAAGTGATGTATATGTAAGAATTGATTGGATATTGTCGTGAATTGTATTGAATGCATAATATGTCTGATATAACACGCCAAATGCCACAGCAATCATATCTAATTTCCGACGCCATGAATTACGTAGAGGATTTCGCCAGTATAGAAGAGATGTCGCGAAAACACTAGCGGGGATTATCGCAAGGTGTGCAGATACAGGATGAGACGACGCATATATTGTAGATGGAAGAGACAACCACGCACAATACCATATAAAATTCGACTGGGATGAGGGGAGGGTCCAGTCGGGTGTAAGTAAAATTGACATATTATGAAAATGATATATATACAAAATGCTATATCTATTTACATAATATTAAAATAGTAAAATGGTGCAACTTATTCCGGGAAACGACAACCCAACGAGAAACGATATTGACGTTTATATCACCCGTGAATTACAGTTCGATACGGAGAATAACTGTCATGATAATAACCTTGAAACAATAGTATATCGCACAGTTCGAGAGATTAATTCTAAGTCTGGTGTAGGTGCATTGCTTCACCCAGCTGAGGAATATTTCATTGAACAAGTTGAATCACGGTTATCGAATTAGTCATCTTTTGATTTTATCAGTGTATGCAGGTTTGTCATATTTCGTTTTACTAATAAACAACACCAACATAATCCAATGCTATATATGATTGACAGTATAACTCTGGTAGATGTACTAAATTGTAACGAATATAATGAATTGTACATAAAAGCCGATAAAATAAATACTCTTATATACGAAAACCACAAGAGATGTATAAAGTCAGTTAGTATATTCAAATATACATGATGTGCATATACATTGTTTATGTGAAAGGAAATGTATAACATAATGTTTGAGACTTCTGTTAAATTGTAGCCTTTCAATAGAAAATCTTTATTATCACCTGTTAATATTTCATATAAGATATACACTCCTGACAAATGGTGAGTAATATACACAAAATTAATATATTCTTTACTTTGTTGTTTATAATCACTTATAAAACGTGATAATATGTATAATGTGTCATAAATATAATATCCAATACTTAGGTGTATATAATAATCAATATTGTAGTCATAATTATAATGAAGTATATACGATACACAATGGATTGAACTAACAATATTATTCGTAATTGCTTGTTCGGGTATATATTTTGATATTTCGAAATAAATTCTTTGCCAGAAAGTAATGATGGGAAGAATATAACCAATATTCAATGTTAAGTTTAACATGATACGCAGTTATAAGTATATCATGTTTAATGTTTATATTGTATCATGTTTAATCCTTGTCTTACTCATTGATATCATCTATCATCAAAGTGACTACGTCTTTCTCTATTCCAACATTCTTTGCTACTTTCCGTATGACTTTATCAATATTGCCATTCTTCTCTCCATCCGTGACGGCTTTAGATAGCTTGAAATATGTTTCATTCTCTCGGGTATTGCTATTTAAACATTTTGGATTTGCCTTCGCCCATTCATTTACAAGTGCAACATTCTTCTGCTCTACGGCAAGAACCGCGTTCGTCATTTTCGCATGGTCAGGACCATCGCGCTCCCATTGGTTATTGTCCTTGACGTATAACGTCTCGCGCTTAACATCACTACAATGAACCGGGCGTTTATATACATCAGTTTTTTGGAGGTTGTCAATAAATATATTTGACATCCCTTCTACATAACCTAACCGTCCAACATTTTCGAGGTCAGTAAGGTTGAGTTGAATTGAATTCACGAAATCCTTCATATTCATCGCATCCTTGCATTTCTCATTCAGAAAAAAATTCATATTGAAGGTACTATTATTGTTATGACTGTTTGTATTTGTGCTATTGAATGTTGCGTGGTCGCCGTTTAATGCGACCCCAGGTGCGCATGCCGACTGGGTTGAAGAGTGCAACTGTGACTGATTATGATTTGTAACTTGTGTATGAGATGCCTTCATTAGCTCCAACATATGTGATTGAAATTGCGTGTTTGTAGTCATCATCTGCAACATCATCGTCATTTTCATTTTAATTTCACGATTTTCATCAGTAAGGTGTTTGATTTTTTTCTTAGTTTGTTCTTCATTGCTTGTTGTTTTTTTACGTATAATAACATTGTCAGTCTGGGGTATTTTTTCTACACTTGTTTGATTATCACTGCATATCTGATTGATATTTTCAGCACCACAATTATTTTTATTACATAACGACTTATGTCGCCATAATCCTGAATGATATTTATATGACTTAAAACAGTAAGGACATTTGTGTCCTCCTCCTTCGGATATTTTCCAAGGTTGGATAGATACAATTGTATCTTTTTCCTCAGGATATGGAAGGATATATCCGTGTTTTTTGTGCTTGGCTGTATCTAAATGTGTATTGTATATACTTTGTTTAAAGCATTTAAAGTCACACTTTTCACAATAAAAATTAGGTGGCATTTTGTATAAATGTATCTTGGATATTTTTTTTGTATCTTTTTGTATCCTAAAATATCCGTTATACAAAAATGTCCATTTTTGACCCCCCAAATTGACCGCCGGCGGCGACCCCAAAAAAGTCAGTCACAGTTTTTTTGCATGAAAAAACGGAAATAAGAGCATAATGGTCACAACCCCAAATTTTGATGTTTTGCATTTCATTTTTAAAATTGGCGGCGCGCAAAGGCCAAAATGGACATTTTTGGCGGACAAAAAATGTCCATTTTTGGGGGGTCAAAATTGGGTATTTTCTCTCAGACCATCGATTTTAAACGAATTATTTTCGGCGGTTTAATCATTGAACCATGATTCAATGTGGATTTGAAAATGAAAGTTTTGAAAACGAGTAATTTTGAACGGAATATTTTTGGCTGTGTTGAGAGAATTCCAATGAAATCTATTCTATACAAATGGGGATTTTTATTCAATAAATGAATTCTCTCGACGCTTACATTTTATAAACCCCAAGCCTGTAAAATTCAGCACCCAATTGCTCGCAATATTGCAGTTCATTCTCTACCTTCGGTAATTTCAAACTGCAATATACCGAGAGATTTTGGTGCTGATATCGCCGGGGTTGGTATTTTCGACCGTATAAACCTGAAACATCCGTCTCGCTGCAGAAACTCCGCATCGATAATTCGAGAGAAATTCAACTCATTTCATAAAATTGAACGAAATGAAATGATACCGTGTAATAAACATCGAAAAAAATGCGACCTCTTCAACTTGTTAGTCCTACCGACCTTCAACCTGGCAAAATATACCTAATTCGAGAGAAACGTCCCGAATACGCACACCTCAACTGCAAAGGTATGTTTGTCAAAAATGAGTACCCCGTTCATACCTACCAATGCACCATGACATATTTTACAAAAGTGGTTTCTACCGGCAATAAATCCCATCCAGACTTGAACCTCCAGGATACATATTGGAACTACTACGAAGCTGATGCCATTCAACGAGCACAGATTAACCATGTTTTGCGCGAAATAACTGGCGACCCCTCATTCGTTTATAATCAGTAAGGGAAATTCCATTCCAAGTTGGGTTGTACCGACTTCAATTCCATTTTCCTGTCACCTTGAACCAAATCCATTGTTTATTCTTTGTTATTATGTATGCATATCTCATCTTTTTTACAATTTGTTGGAATTAAAGTATTCAATGTTTCATGGCCGCAACCCAAACTCTAAACCAAGGATAATCGCAATCATTGAAAACCAACTGAAACCATAATTAAGAGATGCGCCTTTGAGTTTTCCGTAATAGTGAATCATGAAAGGCAACATGATAAAAAAAAGCACCCACGATAAGAACCACCCGGTGAATGCATATACCGAATATTTGATGATTTTGTCATATTTCACATAAAGTTCATAAAGTGTATCCATAATATATAATCATTAGGTAATAAGTATTCATAATACATAGTACCCTATCTCTCTCAATTTATTGTTTGCCAATATCCTTGAAGAACGACGTATCTCCTTGTAGCGTGTATTTTTTTCCGGTTCGAACATCGACGTAGCCATCAGTATCGGCGCAATTCTGGGCAGGCCAGCCAGTGTAACAGTACCACCCTGTGATTTTGGTGACATGCTCACGAAGTACCATGACGTAGTCATGATATAGTGTGGCATATTCCTCGCAACTCGAATTGTAATGTTCGATGGAATGAAGATGTGACGGGGTAATTTTCTGGTATTCATGCCAAGAACGTATAAAATGCGTTCGGTATTTATTCGTAGTCGCGGCGGCGGCGGTAGTAGATGATGACATCGAGAGTATGTACGTTGATTGATAACACTTGAAATGCATTCAAGTCTAAAAAACATTTCAATTTTATACAATAATATCTATATTCAGCCGACATACAGGGCAAGTTTGATGTTGAAACAACCATCTTGAAATACATAACGCGTGGAATTTATGACCACATGGCAATATCAACCATGCTTGAATATTCTCTACATCCATACAAATACAGCATTCATCATTTGGAGAAACATTCATTATCACTGGTAGTTGTGCCGGTAAAGAGACAATTTCACGTTGTACAATAGCGGCTGCGGCTGCGGCTGCGGCCGTGGAATTATTTGACGGTAGTACATAACGATATTGATTACAAAAATAGAACGACGAAACAAGACATACACTAGAAACAATAATAATTATATATATCGAAAAAAGTAGTAACATGTGAATATTTAAAACACTTTTTCCTACATTACACACCGTGATAAAATCAAACTGTGGTGGAAATGTCTTTATAAAGTACCCTATTTTTATTGCTAGTTCAACGATTGAAAATATCAATCTGGATTTAGGCCACTGTTGATGCTTCCATTGATTATACTCGTCAATTGATGAAAAGATAGTGCCGTATCTTCGATAATGTGCATACTCATAACGCGTACTGTTTGCGGTAGATAAAAACATTGCTCCAATCATCAAGATATACAGTTCAGGTACAGCGCACATCGTGAGTGTTGTCGTATAAACAACAAGTCCAATTGATTTCAATAACACATATATTTTCGAAAAAAAACGACGGTCATCATATATAAATTGTGGTCCAATATTTGTTTCTACATTTCTATTCAAAATATCCACTGCATAATCCATTATTTATATGTGTTTCATAATTGATTATACAAATATAACGATATAGGTTTAAATCCAACTACCTCCGCCGCGCGGTTGAGCACGCATATCCATCGAACCGCGCAAATTACTATTACTATTACTACTATTCAAACGCGAATATTCTGGCTGTTGAGGCGGAGCACGATATACAGCTTGTGCTGCAAACTGAGGAGGTGTTCCAACCGGAGCATATTGTTGAGGTTGAGGCATAGTTTGACCTCTCTGAGAACCGCTTGCCATACCATTTCCATTTGAACCACTGTTATCACCAAAGCTCGTCATACTACTATTTGGTCCTCGCATAGCCATGTTTTCCGTTCCTGAACTGCCGATATTATTCCCGACATAGCCGCTCCCACCGCCGCCGCCCCCATTAACAATATGATTACTAGCATTTGATTGTTGAGACTGTTGTATATCCAAATTACGCTTTTGTTGCAACTGCTCTAATGAAACACTTCCCACCTTGTCTGGAGAATAATTGTCAGGCGGCGTTTCAATTTTATCCACGATGTCAATCGTCGCATAGTTATACAGCTGCCGCATTCCACCGTTTCCTTTCGCGGAGAGTTCATCAGAACTTTGGTCTAAAAAACTGTAATTGTCAGATGCAACACCAAATCCACCCATACTTTCGCGTCCCAATGAAAACGCATTCGGTTCGCCGTTGAAATTTGTCGCCTGATTATTAAGAGCAACATTCTTCGGTTGAAAATGCTGTAAAATTTGCTCACCGTAAAGCACCATATGTCCCTTATTCAAGAGTAACAATGCGGGAACACGATTGACTTGAGGCGGTAAAAGTACCTTTTCACCGGTTTCGGTAACAATATGCCATGCACCCGAACCATTCGCCGCCCTGACGCGTTTATCGATGCAAAGAAAATGAATGTCATCTTGCACGCGCGATTTAGACAACGCAGTGAGAACTGCTTTGGATTTATCACAATGATTACTATAATAGATAATACACGACATTCCTTATTACTAAAGAATACATAAGTTTTTATGTATTTTTTAACGCGTTTAATGCCATTCGATGAAATAAAATTGATTAGAATACAATAGTTTATAACAATATAATATAAACCGTTCCATTATTGTTATTCAACGAAAGAATATGTCGTCAGCATCATCATCATTCAATCGAGGCGCCGCTGCAGCAGTTTCAACACCACCGCCTCGTTCTGCCCCTTTCCACTCCGTTTCGGCTGTTTCTAAATACATACCACGTCTCGTGTCTAAAACCGATGAAAATGGCCAACTCAAGTTCTCGATTGACCGTCTGAATGTAAGTTTAGCGAATGCACTACGACGTGTTATTCTATCTGACATTCCCACATTCGTGTTTCGCACATTCCCATATGCTGAGTGTAAGGCAAGTATAACCGTGAATACATCGCGTATTCATAATGAAATTGTAAAGCAGCGCCTTAGTTGTATTCCCATTCATATCACTGAGACTGATTTTCCTTACCAGGAATATGTACTGGAGGTGAATGTTGTTGCCGATGGTGGTGAAATTCGCTATGTTACGACAAAAGACTTTAAATTGAAGAACAAGACAAACGGCAAGTATCTCACCGATGTCAAAGTCCATGAAATTTTCCCACCAAACCCCATTACGGGCGATTACATTGAGTTTATGCGTCTTCTTCCGAAAATGACTGAATATGGCGAAGGTGAGCAACTAACACTTACATGCGAAATTGATATCGGAAGTGCAAAGGAGGACGGCGCATTTAATGTAGTAAGTACATGCGCATATCAAATGACGATGGACCCATCGAAAGTCGATGATGCATGGCGTGTGAAAGAGGCAGAACTTGTCAAGGAAGGTGTGGCAGCTATCGGCAGTGAAGAGATGAAAGCACAGAGAAAGAATTGGGCACTCCTGGATGCTCAACGCCAGACGAAAGAGGACAGCTTCGATTTCGTTGTTGAGACGGTAGGAGTATTCTCGAACGCGGATATCGTGAGTAAGGCGGCGCAGATTATGATAAACAAATGCACAAAGTTTATTCGCGATATTGAAAGCGGAGAGAACCATATCATTCCTACAGTAAGTACGATACAGAATGGTTACGACATTGAACTGAAGGGTGAAGATTATACACTAGGAAAAGTTCTCGAATTCTTCCTACACGACAAGCATTATGCAGATGACCAGACAGTTACCTACTGCGCATTTCGAAAGATACACCCACACAACCCGGATAGTATGATACGTGTAGGGTTTGCAGATACAGTGGGTGTAGATGAAGGAATTGTGGCTGAATATATCACGACATGCGCGAGAGATGCAATTGCCGTGTTTGAACACATCCGTGACCAGTTCAGGGAGTATTAATGTATATATGAACTAATAAAATAGGATGAGTTGAATAATAAAAAAATGATTTTAATATTTTTATTATTTACACGCTATTACATTATATATATTTATTATAAAGTATTATATATAACGTAATATGGATAAAGGTTCCTCAACAGATTATGTAGAATATACTGTTGAAGAACCTCTCCTCGAATTAGGCGAACTTCACGCCAATCGAGAACAAATTAAAGAATACATCAGGTCCAAACAACTTACCCGGCCCATTACACAATCGGAAGAAGAAGAACCCAAAGCTGGAAAATCCAAAGCTAGACCTGTCGTCCGCAAAGAAGAAAAAAACAAATTCGGCGAAGTATTCACACCGAACAAGTTAATTAAAGATATGCTTGATAAATTACCGAAGGAACTATGGGGCGACCCAACCAAAAAATGGCTGGACCCCGCTACAGGCTTCGCGAACTTTCCGATTATGGTTTATGAGGGTTTGATGGAGGGTCTTGCGGATCATCCGGAATTCACAGACTCAACCGTACGCAGCGAACATATCATTAAGCGAATGCTTTATATGGTTGAATACAACAAGGATAGCTGCAAAATAATCCGACAGAGATTTGGTACCGCTGCGAATCTATTATGCGGTAGTTTTTTAGAACATATTATATTCCCAGACAGTACAACTGAATTCGATGTAATTGTAGGCAACCCGCCATTTAATGCAGACCAGACACATGAAGGTAAAAAAGGCGGAGGCAGCAACTTGTGGCCTGAATTCGTAAATAAATCATTAGATATGCTATCTCATCATGGATATCTCTTATTCGTACATCCCGCGTTATGGAGAAAACCGCCATCTGACCGGGCAAGAACACTGTTTGATAAAATGGTTCATGATAATCATATGTTATACCTAGAAATACATAGTAAGCCTGACGGTTTTAGAGATTTCGGAGTTCAAACAAGGTACGATTATTATGTTATACAGAAGAGACAACCAAACCCGAGTAAAGATTTTACCGTCGTAAAAGACCAAATAGGACAAGAACATCCTTCAATCGATTTATCTCGTTGGCGGTTTCTACCGAACCATAGCTTTGAATTGATAGAACCATTATTAAGCGACAAAAAAGAAGATTATGTTATATTTAGTCGTGGGCAGTATGGTTCGGACAAAGATTGGGTAATAAGTGATGAAAAAAAGAGAGAGAATATAGAAAAAGATCGTGAATATCATGAATTTAAATTTCCGTTGGTCCATTCTACAACATTAAACGGACCTAAAATTTATTGGTCTAAGCGATTGAATGATGATTGTAAAGATTGTAAAAAGATGTTTGGTGTTCCAAAATTGATATTCGGAGAGTCAGGAATAAATACTGTCATTATTGACGATAAAGGTGAAAATGGAATGACGCAAGGAGCAATGGCAATCAAAATATCAGGCCGAGGCCAAGGTGAGATAATGAAAAAGGTCATTGAAAGTGCTGAATTCCACCGAATTTTAGACGCGATGTCATTTTCAAACTTCAGAATCGATTGGCGTATGTTTCTTTATTTTCGACCTAATTTTTACACAGACCCACAATTTGCAACTACGACCCCTTTTGTTAGGCCATCTGTATTAAAAAAAAGAGAAGCCAGAGAACAAGACCTCATGATGGATTTTGTCCAAACTAAAATAGCCCGTGATGATCCGCCAAAAACAACAAAGCCAAAAACAACAAAGTCAAAAACAACAAAGTCAAAAACAACAAAGTCAAAAACACAGTCACCGGTTAGTGAAGGTGGAAGAAAACGAAATTGTCGTAATTGCACGAAACGAAGAAAACAGTATTTAAGATATACAAGAAAAAAGTATTAGTATTACACACCATGCTTACCTCTAATATAATGAATAATGAATATAGTACGTTATCCTACCTACAAGCCATTAACAACAGATGCCATCGTGTCGTCCTCTATTGCCCCCGCCTGCTCTGCATTCGCTGCCGCCGTTCCGAAATCCATCGTCGCCGCCTCTTGTCGCGGTAATCTGTAATCATGTCCCTGGGTGAATATCGCATCGTCAGGCTGGTAAATACTGAATTCGGTGCCGGCGGTCAATCGAAACAAATTTGTGAATGCAAACATCGATAATATTCTCCATGCTGAAACAGAGATGTCACGCAATTCAAGGAACGACCATACAACAGCGTCGCGATGTTGTGCGTCAAAATTTTCAAAGTACAAGAAGATGTCTGAAATGACGAGACGTTCAGCATTAAGTTGTTTCTCTCGGTTGGCTTCAGTATGCGGCTGGTCCATCGTAGTCATGGCATTCACAAGTATAACCGATGTTCCGGTGAGTTTGCAAAGATTGGAAAACCTGGTTTGTAGTTTTCCGCTCGCAACAAGAAATGTCGCAACAAGCTGATTTTGAGGCCCGCGTTCATGGCGACTATATCCCGGAGCAGCGTGTGAATGAGAGCGCTGTAACGGGGATGCGCTCGGTACATCGTCGCTTTGACACATTTCGAGGTCTTCGTCGCCTTCACTCGCTGTTTCGATGTCATCATCGGCGTTGTTGCTGCGGAAATGCGAACGGCCCAATTCAGCATCTTCTTCTTCTTCTTGGTACCTGCGTGCGATGAGTGAAATCATTTGGTTGGTTCTGTTCAAGAAAGCCAGCTCTTTAGCCATAATGAGTGCAAGCGCTGCATTGTCGTGGTGAATGTGATTGTCGGTAAAATCCGACATAGCACGGGAACTTGCAATGTTGGCAGCAACTGACGGAAGACAACCGGAAGTGATGCTCGCGATGTCGCGGCGCTCGATTTCGGCTTCTAACCGGCGGATGTTGGTGAAAATTGGATTTCCATTGTGAAGGTTGTGACGCATGGAGGTTGTGTAATTCAACGCAGAGTATTTGATTTTGTCTCCGTCTGATGTGAATAGCCCTGGAAGATTTGTAATCGCCCTCATAGTATTGTAAATGTCGCCGTTCTTAAGGAATGATAACATGTTGTTCGTCGTCGGTATAGTAATGTGCTTGGTCGCTGTGGTATCATGATAACTTTGAAAAACATTTCAATTTTTTTCATTCACCATAAACCTTATCGCCGGCCGTTCTGTAGATTTGTAAAAATTGTGTAAAAATATATGTAAAATTATATTGTCATTTTACATATAAAGAAGCTACATGGCTAACTATCTAAATGCAGATATAAGTGGTCAAAGTTTTAGTGGGGCAAATTTAAGTGGGGCAATTTTTACGGGCGCCAATGCTACGAATGCCGATTTTACGAATGCCAATGCCACGAGTGCCAATTTTACGAATACAAATATAACAAATGCGATATTCAAAAACACGATTATAACTAGTGCAAATATTAGCACACTCACATTTAGTAATTTACAGAAGGGTCAATTATTGTTACGTTCGACAAATCAAACAATATCAGCAATAAATAATTTAACGTCACTTACTCTACGTGAGTTTCAGATTATACAGCCGGCTGTTTCATCTGATATGATTGCTGCTATACAAACCGTTACAGTAAAAATTCCTAATAGTCAAGGACAAGGATATACGACTTTAATTACGCCTATAATCAATCAACTAGTATGTATATTTGTTGCAACGAACCAGAATATCATAATATCCACAACTGTCGGGAATGTAAAAACAATACGAAGCAATGGTACAGTAATTCAGGATGTAGATAATGCAAATACACCAATAAATTATCTTAAAATAGGAACTTTACCATATCGTGTTACTGTTGGAAACGGTGATGGAGTAATTTCATTGATACCAGTAGATTTGAATGCATATCAGGTATATGGGTCTGGATTAGGGGATATTATTTCTTTAGGGTTTGGTAGTGGTGGAACAGGACCCACCGGAACATTTGGAGCTACTGGACCCACTGGACCTACAGGACGCACAGGACCTACCGGGCCAACTGGATGCACTGGTTCTACAGGACCAATAACACCCGGACCAACCGGGCCAACTGGACCTACTGGACGCACTGGACCGACTGGTCCAACCGGACCAACTGGACCTACCGGGCCAACTGGACCTACTGGGCCAACCGGGCCAACCGGACCAACCGGGCCTACCGGGCATACCGGGCGAACTGGACCCACAGGACCTACAGGACCCACAGGAACTACAGGACCCACTGGACCTACAGGACCTACCGGGCCAACCGGGCCAACAGGACCCACAGGAACCACAGGACCCACTGGACCCACTGGACCAACTGGAACCACCGGGCCAACTGGACCTACTGGGCCAACTGGACGCACAGGACCTACCGGGCCTACCGGGCCAACTGGACCTACCGGGCCAACTGGACCCACAGGACCCACAGGACCCACAGGACCCACAGGACCTACCGGACCCACAGGACCCACAGGACCAACAGGACCCACAGGAACCACAGGACCAACTGGAACCACAGGACCAACTGGACGCACAGGACCGACCGGACCAACAGGAATCACAGGACCAACAGGACCCACAGGAACAACAGGACCAACTGGACCAATAACCCCAGGACCGACTGGACCAACAGGACAAAATGGACCAACTGGACCAACTGGACCAGTAGGGGCGGTTGGAGTGATGGGAACGACTGGTCCAGCAGGTTCTAATATTATATTGTATTTGAACAGAAAAGATAATGCTGGTGTCACATCTATAAATCAACTTTCATTGATATCTGCTACATCTAATTTATTTTGGTCGGAAAGTGCAACAACAATAGCATTTGATGTATCAGCTGTTTCGACTGTAGTGGCAAGTTCATATGCTGGGTTATTTTCATCATTTACACGTGAGAGTTTTATAACTTCTGGATCATGGAAACTTAATTTGTTTGCAAGGAAAAATGCAGGATTGGTTTCACCTATACTGTATAGTGGATTGTATATTGTTTATAAATATGTTCCATCTGGATTTTATTTAAGAACTGGTGGTGGTTCCAACTGGCGTGACTTTATTCCATTGTTAAATCCAGATACAACTAATAATCTTCAAGGTTGGGATATAACAACAACTACAAGTCGATACTTGGAATTTGTGGATGTAAGTTTAAATCCTCAGAATGAAATAGCCAAACAGTTCAGTTATTTTGCAGCTTATTGGTTAAATGCAAATAGATTAAAAACTGGAGATAGTTTGAGTGTTCCACTGTATGCGAATGGTGTAAGAACAGGTGTAAGGTTCGTATTCACTGCTACAGCAAATCAATTTGTTCAACAAAATGGTGTATGGCTTTATACAGTATCTTCATACAAAGGTAAATTGTTATATGTTGGTAGTGATTGGCCTATTGTGAATTCTTATTTTCTATATAATGAACCAGCATTGACACCTCAAAACGATGGTATTTTAGCAGGTTATGCAGATAATCGATTATTTCAGAACTATTCAAGTGGAAATAACGCAACAGTAATTCTTGATACAGTAGAACCAACAATAGTACCACCGGTTACATTACCTCCGAATGTCGTTCAGATTGGTGGGTTTTCTAGTTCTGTGTCGGTAACTTCAACAAATACTGGTGAATACTTTTCAGAAATTTATTTACCACAAACGAATTTGCAAAATTATGGAATGCCATATTTACAAATTCAAATATATGCGTATAATCCTCATACAGAAGCAACTAGTGGAGCCCTTATTACTCAAACTGCCGCTGCATATGCAAATTTACAAATTGGTACAGGCGTACGTGGGCCCACTGGAATAATTGGTTCTACAGGACCAATTGGACCGACTGGACCTACCGGACCAATTGGACCGACTGGACCTACCGGACCTACCGGACCTACCGGACCTACCGGACCGACCGGACCTACCGGACCGACCGGACCTACCGGACCGACCGGACCAACTGGACCAACCGGAACAACTGGACCGACCGGACCTACCGGATGCACTGGTTCTACAGGACCAACTGGGCCAACCGGAACAACTGGGCCAACCGGGCCAACCGGATGCACTGGTTCTACAGGACCAATAACACCCGGACCGACGGGACCCACAGGACCAACAGGACCAACTGGACCAACTGGACCAACTGGACCTACCGGACCAACAGGACCGACTGGACCGACGGGACCGACGGGACCAACAGGACCAACTGGACCTACCGGACCAACAGGACCGACAGGACCAACTGGACCGACGGGACCAACAGGACCAACTGGACCTACCGGACCAACAGGACCGACAGGACCAACTGGACCGACGGGACCAATAACACCAGGACCAACAGGACCGACAGGACCAACAGGACCGACAGGACCAACAGGACCGACAGGAACAACAGGACCGACAGGACCAACAGGACCAACAGGACCGACAGGACCAACAGGACCGACAGGACCAACAGGACCAACAGGACCGACAGGAGTGATGGGTCCGACTGGTATAGTCGGTCCTGTCGGTCCCATCGGTTCTAACATTATATTGTATTTGAACAGAAAAGATGCGTGGGGCGGATCTACATCTATAAATGAACTTTCACCGAAATCCATTACTGCAGGTGATAACTGGTCGGAAACTTCATCAACAGTGTCATACAGTGTATCTGCCGGTTCAACTGTAGTAGTAAGTTCAAATGCCGGGTTAATCTCTGCATTTACAAGTGAAAAATTTTTAACGTCTGGTACATGGAAGCTTAATCTTTTTGCAAAGAAAAATTCAAACGTTCCAGACCCTATAATATATAATTCATTGTATATTGTTTATAAATATGTTCCATCTGGATTTTATCTAAGAACTGGTTTGACCAACTGGCGTGACTTTATTCCATTGTTAAATCCAGATACAACTAATAATCTTCAAGGTTGGGATATAACAACAACTACAAGTCGATACCTGGAATTTGCGGATATAAATTTAAATCCTCAGAATGAAATAGCCAAACAGTTCAGCTATTTTGCAGCTTACTGGTTAAGTGTAAATAGAGCACAAACTGGGGATAGTTTGAGTGTTCCAGTGTATGCGAATGGTGTAAGAACAGGTGTAAGGTTCGTATTCACTGCTACATCAGATGAATTTGGTATCCAACCCGGTGTTGGTGGATATAATTATTTAATATCTTCATACAAAGGTAAATTGATAAATGTTAGTAGTGATTGGCCTATTGTGACTTCTTATTTTCTAAATAATGAGCCCACACTTGTATATCAAAGTGACGGTATTGCGGCGGGTTATGCAGATACTAGACTACAACCGAATTATACGCGATTTCAAGGAATTCACGCAAACGTAATTCGTGATACAGTAAATCCATCAATAGTACCACCGCTTACATTACCTCCGAATGTCGTTCGGATTGGTGGATTTTCCACTTCCGTGCCAATTACTACAACTACTATTTCGGAATACACTACGTATATTAATACGCAATATATAGATATTGCAAATTATGCAATACCAAATTTACAAATTGATATATATGCACATAATCCTCATACGGAAACAGTGGGTGGAAATCTTTATTATCAGCGTTCTTCTACATTTACCAATTTACAGCTTAGTACAGGCATCATTGGCCCAACAGGAATAAATGGACCGACCGGACGAGTTGGTTCTACGGGACCAATAACACCAGGACCAACAGGACCGACCGGAACAACTGGGCCAACCGGACCAACTGGCCCAATAACACCTGGACCAACAGGGCCAACCGGAACAACTGGGCCAACCGGACCAACTGGCCCAATAACACCTGGACCAACAGGGCCAACCGGAACAACTGGGCCAACCGGACCAACTGGCCCAATAACACCTGGACCAACAGGACCGACCGGAACAACTGGGCCAACTGGATGCACCGGTTCTATCGGACCAACAGGACCAACAGGGACAACGGGATGCACAGGTTCTACAGGACCAATAACACCAGGACCAACAGGACCGACTGGACCAACTGGACACACCGGACCAACGGGACCAATAACACCAGGACCAACAGGACCAACTGGACCAACCGGGCGCACCGGACCAACGGGACCAATAACACCTGGACCGACAGGACCAACCGGACCAACAGGGACAACCGGTTCAACTGGGCCAGTAACACCAGGTTCCACAGGACCAACCGGACCTACTGGACCTACAGGACATACAGGGTCCAATGGACCAACAGGACCTACTGGACCAACTGGACCTACGGGTTTGGCTGGTGTAGCAGGTCCAGCGGGTCCTATCGGGTCTAACATTATATTGTATTTGAACAGAAAAGATAATGCTGGTGCCACATCTATAAATGAACTTTCACCGAAATCTATCACAGCTGGTCCTACGTGGAGTGTAAGTTTAACAACTGTGTCATACAATGCATCTGCTGGTTCAACTGTAGTAGCAAGTTCAAATGCTGGATTAATATCATTATTTACAAGTGAGAAATTTTTAACGTCTGGTACATGGAAACTTAATCTTTTTACAAATAAAAATTCAAACGTACCAGACCCTATAATGTATAATTCATTGTATATTGTTTATAAATATGTTCCATCTGGATTTTATTTAAGAACTGGTGGTTCCAACTGGCGTGACTATATTCCATTGTTAAATCCAGATACAACTACAAATCTCCAAGGTTGGGATATAACAACAACTACAAACCAATACATGCAATTTGCAGATATAAATTTAAATTCTGGAAATGAAATAGCCAAACAGTTCAGTTATTTTGCAGCTTACTGGTTAAATGCAAATAAATTAACAAGTGGGAATAGTTTAAGTGTTCCAGTTTTTGCAAATGGTGTAAATTCAGGTGTAAGGTTCGTATTCACTGCCACAGCAAATCAATATGTTCAACAAAATGGTGTATGGCTTAATACAGTATCTGCATACAAAGGTAAATTGATATATGTTAATAGTCACTGGAGTGCTGTAAATAATTATTTTCTATATAATGAACCAGCATTGGCACCTCAAAACGATGGTATTCTAGCAGGTTATGCAGATAATCGTTTATTTCAGAACTATTCAACTAGTACTTATAGTAACGCAACCGTAATTCTTGATACAGTAAATCCATCAATAGTACCACCAGTTACATTACCTCCGAACGTTGTTCAGATTGGTGGGTTTTCCACTTCTGTGCCAATTACGACAACTACTATTTCTGAATACACTACTTACATTAATACACCATATATCGATATTGCAAATTATACAATGCCTTATTTACAAATACAGATATATGCGCATAATCCTCATACAGAAACAGTTGGAGGAAATATTTATCATCAGCAATCATCTACATATACCAATTTACAGCTTAGTACAGGCATTCTTGGTCCAACCGGAATAGTTGGACCGACTGGAAGAGCCGGACCACTAGGACCGACTGGGCCAACACCAACATTTTCAACGACACTACAAGATGAGTTATTACCTAATGGCCAATTTCAAAGTTTTACATCACCTAACGCATATTTTACAAATACATTTACATGGGATTTCGACAATTACGATTATGTTGTCTTACTTGAATTTCAGCAAACGAGTTCTGGTGGTGCAAGTCATTTGAAATATACTTGGTTTGATGATGCAACTGTATCTCGTTATAGTTATACGTATATTGCAAACTCAGAAGGTGCAAGTAGTATTGGCGAAGAAAATACAAATAATTTCATACATCTCGATGTCATTAATTCATCGGTAGCACCTGTGGTAATTGACCATTATATCAAGATTACATTTACACGACCAAAATTCACAACTAACACAATTTTCGGTAATATAGAACATTATTCAAACGCAAGAGACACAAATGATATACCTAACCGGACATACCGACAGAATTCATCTACTGCATATACTTCAAGTAGTGTAAATACTGGGACTTTTTCTTCCAGAATTGTATTTTACAATGCGACAAATTCTCAAGTGGCTGTAACAAATAAAGCTTACTGTAAAATTATGCGAAAACCACGCGCTGAAAGTGGTGGTGAATTTCAGTCGATTGGTTCGACTGGACACACGGGAGCCACCGGACGAACTGGGCCCACCGGACCCACGGGAACTATAGGAGCCACAGGAGCCACTGGCCTACAAGGACCGACGGGAACCACTGGGGCTGTAGGACCGACTGGACTGACTGGTTCGACTGGACTAATCGGACCGACTGGTCCAACCGGAACCACTGGAAGCACTGGAAGCACTGGGGCTGTAGGGCAAACTGGTTCGACTGGACCAACCGGCATACCAGGCTCGACGGGTCCTAGTGGTGTATCCGCAACAGCGCCAGCAGCATACGGAACTTATCGAGTAACCGATAGAAGTACCGTTGGAGACTATACACTAACTAGGCAAGAAGGAACCTTAAATGTATCAAATTCTTCTTTTGTAACTCTTACTGCAGGTTTGACATATGAGCTAACTGCTTCAATATCTATACGTTGTGCATTCTCGATATGGTCATGGCATACTGAAGCAGGAGTTGTTCTTGGCAATTCCGGTAATTCTTTTTCAACTAATTCTAACGACCCGGGTGTGTCTTCTACAGCTTATGCTGTTTTCACACCTAGCACTAATACAAATGTTAAGATTAGATTAACTACTATTTCGTCGTATGTTGCGACTAACACCGATGTGGGTCAAATAAGTATTATCCAAATGACAGCCCAAGGACCATCTGGTGCAACTGGACCATCTGGTTCAGGCGGTGCAGGTTCTACTGGCCCAACCGGTCCATCACCGACTTTCTCAACTACACTAGAAGACCGTAATTTGCCAATTGGAAATTTCAACGGATTTATAAATAATGCATATTTCACAAATTCACAATCATGGGATTTTACAAATTATGACTACGTTGTTTTATTTGAATATCGGCAAACATCTTCATTAGGAAATACACATTTACGATATTCATGGTTTGATGATGTATCAATTCAACGATATTGCTACCTCTCGATGGATAATTTAGACGGAACACACGCGACACAAGATACAAATGAGCCCATTCTCTTATTTTTGAATGGAATTACAAGTGATACAGGCCCAATGGATATTCAGCATTATATTAAAATAACATTTACTCGACCTAGATTTTCAACAAATACGATACTTGGTAACGTAGAACAAACATCTACTGCAATAGACACTAATGGATTTCCAACTCGTTCATTCAAATCTATAGGAAGTATTTCATATTCATCGGCAAGTGTTACAACTGGTATATTATCTTCACGTCTTGTATTTTATACTGATGCAAGCGGTGGAGGTGTTGCCAATCAAGGATATTGTAAAATCATGCGAAAACCGCGTGCAGAAAGCGGCGGAGAGTTTCAATCAATTGGTTCGACTGGACCGACTGGACCTGCGCCTACATTTTCAAGCACACTACAAGACGCATTATTAACAAATGGCAACTTTAATAGTTTCACGACCAATGCATATTTTACAAATACACAAACCTGGGATTTTGATAATTATGATTACGTTGTTTTATTTGAATATAGACAAACTGCTTCACTTGGTAATGTGCATTTACTATACTCATGGTTTGATGATTTAACTACCCAACGATATTGTTACTGGTGGAATGACCATATAGAAGGAACAGGTTCGTCCGGTGAAGATAACCGACCATTGGTTGTATATTTAAATGGAATTACTAGTGCAACCGGGCCAATGGACATTCAACATTATATTAAAATGACATTTACCCGTCCGAAGTTTTCAACAAATACGATTTTGGGGCATATTGAACATAGCTCAATCGCAAGAGACAATAGTGGATTTCCAAACAGGACATATAAGTCTATGGCAAGTACAGCATATTCATCGACAAACGTAACATCTGGTGTATTATCATCACGGTTGGCATTTTACGTGAATGTTAATAATGCCGCGGTTGCAAATCAAGGATATTGCAAAATCATGAGAAAACCGCGTGCTGAAAGTGGCGGTGAGTTTCAATCAATTGGTTCGACTGGACCGACTGGACCTCCTTCTGGTGTTGTAAGTGTCACATCGAGTGATAGCACGATTACAGCAACAACAACAAGTGGCGCTGTTAATGTGAGAATACCGGCAAATTTACAAACCGCAATTAGTATGTTTTTTAGTACGAGTTTTTCAACAAACCAATTGATAACATTCCCGACCACGATGGATATGCGAAATTATGATTATGATTTCGATATCGAAGTAAAAAGCACAAGTTATTACATTTGGACATATTTTAAGTTCAATAATGCGACAACTATTGACTTTGGTTGTCAGGTTACATATATGGGTGGTCCAGCAACTGCAACAGGGCAAAGACGTTACGACACTCAAAGTGCATGGCAACAAACTGGTACGACTTGGAACTATTCTGTTCAATCTGGTAAAAACAATACTACAACTGCATCATCCATAAGAAATAACTGGCGTATTATTTACCGTATGAGGGCATTAAGTCAAAATGAATTCATCATGATCGCCACAAGTGATTTTTATAACTGGACCGATAACTGGAGTGGTGACCAATGTTATGATGGTGCTTATTGTAACTGGATGAAATTTCGCGTGAATTCCAGTAGTGCTGGTGCAAATGATGCTACACGATGGGCGCCATCTAATTTTCAAATCCGGATAGGTGATGGTTCTGGTACTGATACAATCGCATCAACATCTAACTTAACGATAACGCAAGTAAAGAAGCATCAAATTTAATCGTTATGATTACATAGATAAAAATATATTACTATTACATACATATCATCGTATTCGGCTAATTTATTTGAACAATGTCTATGTCGTCATTTAGGACTGATAAGGGTGCGCATGTTCATATACATCCAATAACAATCACTCTTTCTCAGTCTGCGTCATTTCGTTGCATTATTTACACAGAAAATCCAAAGGATTGTATTCATCAGAATTATTATTTAGAAGGGTCCGATTATATAAATTGGGGGTCAAATGATGATTATATAAAGAACTGGATTTGTGACAAAGAGCCGTACATAGGACGTCCAGTACAAAATGAATGAATGTATGAATGTATGAATGTATGAATGTATGAATGAATGCATGCTAGTATTTTATCTTCAGAAGCACGCTACTAATTTTATATGTAAATATAAATTATGATTTACATATAAGAAGGAATGACAGATTATTCAAACCAAAATATAACTGGTACTAACCTTACAGGTGTAAATTTGACAGGTGCAAATTTTACGAACACCAACGCGACGAATGTCATTTTCACAAATGCGATTATTACCAATGCAACATTCAGAAATACGCTTATAACTGGCGCAACCCTTACCGGAATAACCTTTAGTAATTTGCAGAAAGGTCAGTTACTTCTTAGAGCGGCTAATTTGAATATAACAGCGATTAATAACCTCACATCATTGTCAATATCAGAATTGAGAACAATACAACCAGCGATTTCATTACGAAGTTTAAATCTTATAAAAACGATAACTGTGACGGTTCCTAATAATGCTGGACAAGGATATAATGTAGCAATAACGCCAATTCTAACTCAAGCTGTATGTATATTTGTTGCAATAAATCAGAACATTGTTATATCAACAGGTATAACAACTATAAAGACAATACGAAGTAATGGAACTGTAATACAGGATATTGACCGGTTAAATGCCATAATAACACATTTGATTATAGGTTCAGTTCCGTATCAAGTTTCGATTGGAAACGGTGATGGTGTAATTATGTTGGTTCCTATCGATTTGAACCAGTATAAAGTGAATGAAAGCGGCATAGGCGACATTATTTCTTTGAACCGATATCCACGATATAATCTATATTGGGGTAATGGTACATCTACTACCGCAAAAGTAACATTTAACTTAGGAGCTACAATTGATTTACGTTTTAATAAAATACAAGGAACTGCAAAATTACGCGCTACATCCACCTTTAACTATCCCCTCATGGTATTCAATACAAATCATACATATCCTAGCGTGAATAATTACGTGAATGAAATGGCATCAAATCAAGTCCTGAACCATACAACAGCTCCATATCCTGGGACAATAGCTCATTATGAGTATCATGACCGTTCTATGTGTTTTAGTATAACTCCTCCAGTTACAGATGCAATTTCAAATGATATTTGGTATATATTAAACTTTGAAATTAATGGTTGTTACGATGTTGCAACAAATACCACACGACAAATGGTATGCCGAGGTAATATGACATATGTAATTAAGGCGGTTGGGTCGATTGCTCAATATAAATATACCGGTATGTTCGAACGAACAAATGATCTTACAACAATAACACATATTGGATTTGGTGCTTATGATAATAATAGTGGTGCATTAAAAGGCGCTAACCTATCGATTGAAGTAATTCCGTTAGGCCCATATAGCGTTCAATCTACAGCATAACCGTTATTTACGTTAATAAATATAATAAATATAATAATAGAAATATATACGCGATGCTTAAGATAATTTTAGCAACAATCGAAGGTCCAAAAATTGACCTTCAAAATATATCTATTGTTCCAACTGTCTCCGCAACAATTAAATATGTTTTAATCATGCCCACTGGAAATGAACATTATGAAATAACAATTGAAGGCGAACAATACTCTCTATGGGGAAATGATGATACCATTATTTATCATTTACTTTGTGCTCGCCATAGCTTACACTATAAGCCATACCAAGAGCCCGAGTTTTTTGAAGAGATTATCGTCTGGAAAGATGAAGTAAGCGGTGAGATGAAAAATAAAAAGGTTCAATACCCAAATCCGAAATACGTTGCACCGATATCCGAACCTGCGCCTACGCAATAAATACATATAAATATAAAACAGTCTTTTCATTATACAATTCATACATCTTGTTTTCAAGACTCTCGAAGATATGAATTATATAATGGCCAATAACGAACGAACCCGTGCAGCCGAACATCCTCAATTACTCGAGGGTCTAACTAACGCAATCGCTGAATATGACATCATTGAGGGCGGTTCATTTCAAATCGAACATCAAAGAAATCGTCTTCGCGAACTTGTTGAAAAATCGTCCCCCAAATCAATTATGGAAATCGGATTTAATGCCGGTCATTCCGCGCTGTTATTTCTTGCAATTACGCCACCTGAAACAAAAGTAGTCAGCTTTGACCTTGGTGAGTATGCTTATGTATTTGCAGCGAAGCGTTATATCGATACGGTATTTCCTGGACGTCATACACTTGTTACCGGTGATAGTACGGTGACACTCCCAAAATATGAAGAACAGGTTGCGCACCGGATGAAGAACCCCGAAACAGCGCCACCTTTACGTTTTGATTTTATTTTTATTGACGGAGGACATCAAGGTGAAATTCCAATGAAGGATATTTTCAATTCACAGAGATTAGCAGCTGGTTCGCACACAGTAGTTGCAATCGATGATATATGTAAAACACAAGAACGTCATGCACACTATACGATAGAACCTACAAATGCGTGGTTACAAATGATTTTGTCGGCATTTATTGTTGAAGACGGTTATGATGATTATTATGAAATAATGTCGAGAGATAATACATTACTGGACCCAAACTGTCGCGTGCGTGGGATGGCATGGGGTAAATATTGCTTTTTACCAGACAAACATGTATCTGATAATAAAACATCAAATGAATTATCTTTACAAAAAATTCGGCATCGATATTACCAAAATAGTAGTAAATACATGGACCGAAATCAAATGCTTCAAGAAATTCATAACCAACATCATTATTACAAGGGACATGAGAAATTAGTTGCAATAGCTGATATGTATCTCGATTATTTTCCGACGTATAACAAGCGCGACACAAATTATGTGCGGTTTTATCGTGCGTGTTCAAACTTTACACTAAATCCAGTGGCAGCAATACAACAGTTTGAAGAAATTGTCGATACACCGTCGCCACCTCCAAACGCGCCAAATGGTGTCAATGATAATGACTCGGAATTACCGGATTTTATTAAAGAAGCATCATTGGCCAACTTAGGTATGCTATATCCCGCCGACCCCTGCTCCCAAATCCCGAAAATTATTCATTTGCTTTATTTTGGTGAAACCGACTTTTACAATTTTCATCATCGGTGCGTGCATTCCATGTTGCAATATATGCCGGATTATGAAATCCGGATTTATAATGCAAAAGAACCCATAGGAAATGAATACTGGGATGAAATAAAAACTCATCCGCGCGTATGTATTCATAAAATGGAAGCTCCACAATATTACGATGGGTTTGAACTAAAACATTTTCAGTATAAGGCAGATGTATCGCGTCTAGAACTATTATATGAGCACGGAGGAGTTTATTTAGATATCGATATGCTGATTATTCGTCCATTTCACGAAGTGTTTAATTCCGGTCATTCATTCTATATCAGTGAGGAACGTGAAGGTGCAAATGGACGCGGTAGTGGTGCGCTCATTAACGCATTTTTGGCGTCAAAACCGAAGAATGAATTCATTAAGTTATGGCTGAATGAGTTTAAATCCGGTCTCCGGTTAGGTATATGGGCTCATCATATTCGGGATTCAAATAAGCAACTAATCGAAAACCATCCACATTATATGCACAAGTATCGTATTCGCGTACTTGATTGGAAGATGTTTATGCCGCTTCACTGGCAGGATACCGAGGCTTTTATACGTTCCGAGACTTTGCCTTATGAATTTCCACATGAGTCGTATGGAACGCATTTATGGGAGACAATCCTTGGTGATATCATGCGTAGAAATGAGTTTCTTCATAGGCAGAAAATGGAACTTACTGTATATCAAGAAAAACAACAAATTCCGCAATTGGCGCCGAAATTTATAGTTCAAGAATGCAGTGTTCGAGAGAATAATGACAATAATGATGAATGCGATGAAAATGATCTTACGATTTATCCTGAATATTATCACACTCTGTGTAATGACCAATATGTCGATAAATATATTACAAAAGGCAAACATTGTGGGTATTTTATTGAAATGGGTGCAGGGGATGGCGAAAACGGGTCGGCGACTTATTTTTTCGAGAAATATCGTGAATGGCGTGGTCTTGCTGTCGAACCTGCAAAGATATATGAAACATCGCTTCGAAAATATCGTACATCTCCGATTACATCTGCTGTTTCAAACGTAACCTCATCAATTACAAATGGAAGTGGAAGTGGTGCGATTTTTTACGAAATAGAGCATCCAGAGTTAAGCGGTTTAAAATGTTCGCTTGAAAATAACAAGGAGGGTCAAGAATGGACACATTCGGGTTTCAAGTCTTATAAAGTAGATACTATTACTCTATATGATTTGTGTTGTCAGAATTCAGTACCGGAATACATAGATTACTGTTCGCTTGATTGTGAAGGTAGTGAATACGAAATTCTCTCGACGTTCTTTGAGGAGAACAAACTTTCAGCCATTACTTCGCAAGAACCCGTGGAAAATGAATGCATTAATATGATTGTATTGAACAAAGTGTTTTCAATTGGGTTTATCAGTGTTGTTGTAAGTTCAGATAAGATGTATGAACGATTACAAGATGTAATGATACGAAATAGATATGAAGAAACGACGAACCCATATCTCTCAGTAATTAAGCCCGTATCAAAAGATGTTTATAAACATGCAAATACAAAGTACTTTAAATTAATGAGTAATAGTAGTGAAAGTAATAGTAATAGTAATCGTAGTAGTGGAACTCATAATTCACCGTTATTCAGCGACCGTTCTATATCATCCATTTCTTCAGATGTAAATTTTACACCACAGGCTATACAAACCCCACCGTCTTCCCCCGAAATAATGTTGGCGTCAATTGATGAAAAAGCGTCATCGTCTGCATTATCATGTTCATTTTTACACAGTCCTCCATTTGCAGATGAAGTCGTAGTCATTTGTTTAAAAGAACGACCTGAACGAACAAATTATGTGAGCCAACATCTAGCATCGCATGGAATAAAACATAAAATTTTGCTGAATAATATTCATCCGGAAGATACGAAGATAGGGTGTTTTCGTTCGCATATTAGTGCGATCCGGTATGCTGAAGATAAAAATCTCTCGAGTGTCCTTATTCTAGAAGATGACGTCCTGATTAGAGAGAATATCCACGAACTACGTACAATCTCATTTCCATCAAATAACTGGGATATTCTATATTTTGGCGGTATTTTAACAAAATATGATGGAATGGACGACTCTCGAAAATGGGTAAATGGGACCATATGGTGCAACCATGCTTATCTTGTGAAACAGCACATGTATAAACCAATTCTTGACTTGGTCGATACATATCCGAACTTAATAGAGTTGGAACGCAAGAATATCGATTACATGTATACAGAATATATACAACCGAAGTATAAGTGTTGGCTTGCAAACGAACAATATATCGTTCAAAAAGAAGGATATAGTGAGATAGATGGTCGAGTGAAATGGGCAGCTGGGTTTGATTGGTCGACATTTTCAATGAAAGTCGTTTAACTTCGCATGGGGGGGAGTATAACGGTTTGAAAATTAGAACGATGGATATCATTCTGTGCATGACTAGGCTCTCGAACCATTTCAAATCCAGCCTGGTAAAATGGATGCGGTAGTCTATCAAATGATTGAACATAACCTCGAAAATCCATTTCGAGCAACCACATGTCGAGAGGTGTTTTCATAAATAAAGCAGTGTCAGTCTCTACTGCATCAAGTAATCGTTTCGCACCGCGTTGGCTGACAATATAAGCACCCGCGGTGCGAAATAATGGAGAGAACCAAACATTCCGCCCGCCTTGAATGACGGCTGGCGAGAGATTTCGGCGTTTATAAATTCCGGTGGCGAGAGATTTACGATAATGTGTGTCGAGAGTCTGATGTGTTGTTTTTTGAAATTGGAAGTATGGTGATATTGCGCCATCAATATCATAATCAGGCGTCCATTGTCCTCCGACGTATAATACATCGAAATCAACTGTATTGGTTTGGATATCATCTACAGTTGTTTTAAATCTCTCAAGCGTGTGTTCAGAAAACATGACATCGTCTTCGAAAACGAGCAAAAAATCTGCATTTGGACGTTCTGCGTGATGCTTCCACAATGAATAATGGCTTAACGAACAACCTACCTCACCCAAAACGCGTTGTTGGTCGCGTACTGTGTCCAGTAAATCTGGGAAATCATAATAGACACTCGAGAGATTTTGACCATCTATTGCAGGAAAACGGCGAAAAGGAACCGGTGAATTCTTATGAAGATATTCCATACGGTCAGGGCGCCGTTCTAGATTAATTACCGCAATATCTACCCTTTTATTGATATCCATTATGCGAAAACGATATAATATAATTATGATTACATTTATACTCTTTCAATTGCATATATCATTTGGTAATATGCAATTGAATAATTATTATAATAAATGTTCATTTATAAATTCAGTTATATACGTACCATTACGAATATGAACATTGCCGTCACTTAATTCTTTTATCAAAAACCCATTTTCATCTGCATATTTGTTATAAATATCAAAAAACACATATCCTTTTTCAATACATTTTTCTTTTAACTTTTGATTGAAGTATAAGACATATTGTTTTCGTTCCTCATCTGTACCTAAATATGGATATTCATGATTTTCATAAGTATTATATTTATGAACAGGCGGGACAACATTATACACACATACATTTTTTAGTTTAATTTGTGAAATGGTTATATTTAATTCGATTGCATCAAAATAGTTATTAATTATGTTGTTGATAATATCTTGATACGTCATTGTATCTTTTATATGTTTATGAATATGACATCTACAATCAATTTCACCGAAACAAAAAATGATCGTATCTGTTTCATTAATATTAAAGTTTCTAATATCACATCTATTTAATTTTTCATTACCAAAGCTATAACATAAAACTGGGCCTAAATGATGATTTAAAACTCCAGATAAATTAAACAAAGAATGACTGTCTCCGATTGTATGAATAGACATTATATATATGTTTGGTTAAAAGATATTGTATTATCAAACTGTACCATCGTTTGTTCGTTATATCCATAAATTAGAGTAATTCATAAAGTACCTCAAGTTTTTTACCAACCATCTGCCGCAGGAAAATTGTAATAAGGATATGACGAATATGGTGGTTAAATGTTATACAAAAACATATGATTTACAATAAATGTTCATTTATAAATTCAGTTATATACGTACCATTATTAATATGGACATAACCGTCACTTAGGTCCTTTCTCAAAAACCCATTTTCATCTGCATATTTGTTATAAATATCAAAAAACACATATCCTTTTTCAATACATTTTTCTTTTAACTTTTGATTGAAATATACTGCGTATTGTTGTCGTTCTTCATCGGACCCTACATACGGATATTGAGGGTCCTCGAAAGTGTTATATTTTTGAATAGGTGGTACGATATTATAAACACAAATATTTTTGAAATTAATTTGTGAAATGGTTATATTTAATTCGATTGCATCAAAATAATTATTGACAATATTATCGATAATATGTTGAAATGAAACTGTATCTGTTATATGTTTTTTAACATGACATCTACAATCGATTTCACCTAGACTAAATATAATGGTATCAGAATTATTGATATTGAAATTGCGAATATCACATCTATTTAATTTTTCATTGCCAAAGCTATAACATAAAACTGGACCTAAATGATGGTTCGTTATTCCTGTAAAACCAAAGTATGAATGACTATCTCCTACTGTGTGAATAACCATAATTATGTATATAAAACGCTTTGCAAAATATATTTTAATTTCAAACGATAGATACTAATTATTTTTATCCATCTATAATATCCACGATTACCCCTTCTTTAGGAAAACGAATTAAATCGTTATTGACTATATAATTACATCATCATTACGTGATATTTAAGACCAATTATCGTAACATGTCGGCAGTTATTATGAATGAACCATCATCATCAGCATTATCATCATCGTCATCATCGTCATCGCCCTCATCAACAACCGCGCCAAACACAGTTAATATGAAACCCCAAGTTATCGAACCGCTATTAGAAGAAGACCATAATCGGTTTGTTTTGTTTCCGATTAAAGACGCAACAATATGGAATATGTATAAAAAACAGGTGGATTGTTTTTGGCGAGCGGAAGAGGTCGATTTAACGAAGGATATCGCCCACTGGAATTCACTGAATAGTGACGAGAGATATTTCATTTCGATGATACTTGCGTTCTTTGCAGCGAGTGACGGAATTGTGATGGAAAATCTTGCACAGCGGTTTATGACAGAAGTGCAACTGGCTGAAGCGCGTGCATTTTACGGATTTCAAATTGCGATGGAGAATATACATTCACAAATGTACAGTATCCTTATTGACACATATATCAAGGATAGTGTGGAAAAAGACCGATTATTTAATGCAATTCAAACATTTCCATGTATCAAGAAAAAGGCAGATTGGGCATTGAAATGGATTGGCGATAAACGTAGTACATTTCAGACACGTCTCGTTGCATTTGCATGTGTTGAAGGTATTTTCTTCTCTGGTGCATTCTGCTCAATTTATTGGCTGAAAAAGCGAGGTCTCATGCCTGGTCTAACATTTAGTAATGAACTCATCTCTCGTGATGAAGCACTTCATACTGAGTTTGCTGTGTTATTATACACGAAGATGATGAAGAAAATTCAACGTCATCGTGTGTATGAGATTGTGCGTGATGCAGTAGAAATTGAAAAAGAATTCATATCTGAGGCTTTACCGTGTCGTCTCATTGGTATGAACGCCAAATTAATGTGTCAATATATTGAGTTTGTCGCCGACAGGTTGGTATTGCAGCTTGGTTACGATAAAATATATAATGCAGCAAATCCGTTTGATTTTATGGAAATGATTAGTTTGGCAGGGAAGACAAACTTTTTCGAGCGTCGGGTTGGGGAATATGCCCTTGCAGAAAAGAAGGTGGCAGATAATGTGTTTGAATTTAATGCTGATTTTTAACGAAGGTTATCTTTACTATTTTTCTTATTTTTTGACTTGTTTAATGGGTATTTACGTGATAAAAGGTGTAAATAAACATTGTTTATATGAAACTACGCAACGGATATTACATGAACAATGCTCTCATTCCGAATTGTTTATGACCATGTAATCCGGTCGATGTGTTCGGTCGTTGTAATGGTATCATGATGTCGGCATTTTGCTTGACGTTTTGATATACTCGAGTAGAATGGGACCCAGGTTTTGAAGCCGCGCTTGCTATTGTTGCTGCTGCGACTGTATTTAACCTTTGTTGTTCGCTAACGAATGGTCTATCTTGTGGTATAAATAAACCTGTATTGGTATTACGCTTGAATACCATATCACGGTTAATCATAAATGGTAATTTTTCATGTATTGGAGCATTAATGGTATTTACACCACTACTTCCATCCGGCTTACGTGTGTGAGAATGTATATCGTTTTGATATGTTTGAACTGAATGTATATTCTTATTTACATCTACAATGTAATCATTTTGTAATTGTTTTATGTTACGCATAGCATGCAAAGGTGAAACATGAATTTTATTCACTTTATCAAGTGATTGTTCTTCAAAATGTAATTGAGAATATAGTATATACGTATCGAAAGAAGTAACATCAATGATATGCGTTTCATTAAAAATTGTGTGTGTAACGTTTGTTAATTTAGATAGTCCATCAACATTATTTGGCATAATTGACGTCGCCAATTCATCTCTGCAGATGAGACGTTTCATACCATCTGCAAATTGAAGAATTTTCATATTTCCAATTGTATAAAAATTACTTCTGTCAATCGTAAGTCCAAATTGTTTCGCGCGCTGATAGATAAGGTTATCCTCACCACCCCATGCCCAAAAATTCGGAAATCCATTAATTCTCTCGAAATCTACACCTCGAATTGAAAATATTCCCCCAAGTGCAAAATGAAATCCGTAGAAATGTTTTATAACACCATATTCAGTATGATAGTTTAATACATTTTTGTCATACGGCAATGTGTCGATATCATTAAAAATAAAGATGATATTCTTGTAATCCTCGGGATAGGCGTCTTTTAATGCTAAAAATCCGATATTTTTCATGGCGCCCCGGTTAAATGGGCGTTTATCGTTTTGATGCACAAAATAATACATCCAATCATCGGCGGGTATATCCTCCATAACTTTGTAGATATATGTACTAAAAAATACGCGATGAGGCTCGCGGTCACGATAAGGAACAATAAAAACGTATTTTGGAACTTTTACGAATGATGAGCTGACATCTGTATCCATAATAGCGTATTGTAATAGGCTAACTAGGAAGAGAGTATAATATCATAATATAAGAAAAATATGTTATTATAACGATAGACGAATATTATAATGACGAACCGGCTGAAGTAGCGGTGGGCGCATATTTTGCAATTATCATCTTTGGAATAAGTTTGTCGCGCATATCATAGAGCTTTTTATAGCATTTATTGATTGTAACTTCGCTCATGTCACTAATACGATTCACGTCTTTTTTTGTAATTGGTAGATGACACATACAAGCGACGAAGTAGATAATGCCGGATGCGATGCTGTGAGGCGTGTTTTCAGGTATCAGGTTTTGTTTTTCAATCATGACAGCAATGAATTGGCAGAGCTTGGTTAGTTCGTCGTTGATGGATAGACGGCTGCAATATCTCTCAATGAAAGCTTCCGGTTTCGTTTTACAGAAGTTCGTCTTCTCTGAATTGTCTAAATTCGATTCAAGTTCGTTGATAATGCTGACGGCATTTTTACACCCTTTTGTTGCACTTGTATTATCCAAATTGAAAATACTTGCGATTTCTTTTGGTGTGCGCGGACAGTTATGTATTTTACAAGCGATGTAGATAGACGCACCGACAACTCCGTCACGATTGAGACTACGAAATGTTTTGTGCTCAGATATGCGTTTATGTACGCGGAGTGCTTCGTCGATAATCATCTTGGAAATTCCTTTGTTTTGTGCGAAAATGGTGATTTTCTGAAACATATCATATTGCGCCTTCTCTCGATACGGCATGGACTGCCACTCGGTATAACGACGGATTTTCATCATGTCTTGTGAATAAGAGCCACCTTCGCACATCACTTTGCAACCATATGATGATTCCTTGAGTAATGGATTTACCGGCATACCACAACGAGTTGGGTCATTATTTTGATTGTCGTCGGCTCCATAATATCGCCATTCTGCACTCTGGTCGAGAGATTCGTCTTTATACAGAATACTACACGCCGGATTTTTGCATGTTAGAAATCCATCGTCAGTAAGAACGACATCACTAGAACAAACTTCGCAGTTCTCACGAATACCTGATTTACGATACAGACATTCAACATCCGTCTCCGGTCTGATAAAGAGAGCAGACATCTTTTTTGCGGGAATTTGTATCTCTTTGTGATTATGATGTTTGGTGTCATCGATGTGGGTATCTTCTTTTTGTTCATGTTCATTGGTGATACGTGATGACGTCTGTTTTGGTGACTGTTGTACATTTTCAGGAATATTGAATTCTGACTTATTTTGCTCTTCAAGTAATTCGGGCATGAAATCTTCTTCTATCTTTGTCCATATACTATCAGACATTAGTGACTTTTTGTTTCGTTTTGTTTCATTGTGTGTGGAGTGGTGATGTAAGTGACTTGATGTATAAGAACGATAATGTCGCGTACTCGAACATGATGATGCATTTGTGGCGCTACCGCCATAACTGCTATTGGTAGAGCCTGATAAAGTAGTAGGAATAAACACGCCATGACACGAATTCAAGTTTGAAAGCATTATTACGAATGATATGGGGTCGCGCGATGGATGTGTTTATTCACTCTTTAAATAAAATATATATTTATATCTTTATATCAATTTTATTGTATATTCATTTGATTACATATATTCAATTCGTGTGCAATTCATGAACTATTATCTAACAATATAACAATAACGATGGGTAATAAATTTTCTATGTCGTCATCTAAAACGGATGATGATATTCGAAATATGGCACTTCGATTAGACTTGTATGCTCAACGTATTATTTTAAAAGAGGTAAAATTCAATTCTACTCTTGGTGATAGTGGAAAATGTGAAAAGTTGATTATTATTACAAGTGAAGTACTTAATCGACTACCATTTCGATTAATATCCTATATGGACCGTCGGCATAAGTTGTTCTCAGAGAGATACGAGATGATTAATGCAGTTGATCGAGCGCTTCTGGTGAATACAAATCCGGAAATTCTGAAAGAGAGTAAGTTAGATGAACAAAATGTATTTAGAAAAAAACAAATGTGTGTTGGTATTGCGCGGTTTTATGTTCAGATTGGAAATTTGTTCAATGCAATCATGTCAACGATGCGACCATATAATTATGAGTATATACAAAAAAACACACCCGACAATTTTTATGATATGCTTACATTCGGACTGCTTGACGGACGCGAAAGTATGAATAAGGACAAGCAAAAATATTTTACTTATAATATGGCCGGTTTCACACGACGACAAAACGATGTTAAGATGAAAATGGAGCGGTTATTAAAAATTGGTGATATAGACATGAAAATCTCACCAGGTAAAGGCATTTGTTCTATCAAAAAAGATATGGATGATATCAAAATAACGCCTATGTCGACAACTACGACCGCATCCACTATAACAGAAAACAAGATTAAACCTTCTATATTTGCAATGTTGGAAGAATTATATTTTGATATTTTTCATCAAACGTCAAGCGTTAATCCTAAAAGCCCACAGTTTATCGCAATGAGCGACGATATGCGAAATAAAATATATCGACGTGACGTTCAAGAGTTATATCGTATCGTTACCGGCGGAAAAGAGCCAGGTGATGATATTAAAACCCTAGCTGATGTATCTCGTCACATCAACGATAACGATATCATAAATAAATGGTGTGAAAAAAACAAAGATCTAGAGATTAAAGTGAATAACGATGTCCGATATAACTCTGTTTTTGTAAAATACATAAAACATATCCAAAATATGAATTATAATATTTCAAAACAACGAAGAGCAATCGTAAAATTATTAGACCGCGTATTCAATGTTATGATGAAAAATGAAGACGTATTACACGAAATTGAGGAACGACAAGGCGAAGCCGATTTTAAACGTTATACCGGTTTTGAACAGGACGACCAATACTCACGTGACTTTTTCCGTCTTAATTTGCAATATGATTTTTTTATAAATCCGAATTTGACAGACGCTGAACTACAAGTCATCATAAATGAAGCGCGCGCGCGAATTGTTAGATTGTACGCAGATAGTTATAAAAATTTCCTTGTTGGTTTCGAGATATTGCAAGAACTACAAGAAAATATTGAAGTTGATATGATGATTAGTACAAAAGAACTTGCTAAGAAAGAAACCGAAAATCCAACTACCGAAAATAAGAAAAAATTCGACACTCTTAAACGGAGAATACTTCCCGACGAAAAAGCATTCTCGGATGAAATCCATATTGAACTTAGTAATTTAAATGGAGATGTAGCAAAAAGATATCGCGAAAAGTACGAAGAAATATATAAGATTGCCAGTTCAACAAATAATGATAATACGAAAAGTGAAATGACGAATAAATTAAGAAACCTTAATATTTTTGTCGTGAAAAGCATCATAGACGAGGGGAAATCCACCGATATTAATGAAGAAATCAAACGTAATTTATTAAATGAAATAGATAGATATGGTATTTCCAAGGCATCATCAACGAATATAGACCAAAATTTACAACAAATAATTAGTTGATTTATGGGCGAGCATTATTGCAGTCTATTTTCTAATTTTTGAAAATACTCTTGGTTATATACCAAATTACCGGTCGGGCGATAAGTATCAGTCGGCTTATATTCCTTTTTATCAGAGCCGTTAGGTCCAGCGGATGATGTTCCTACTCCACCGCCACCCGAACCCGACGGGTCATTACGCTGATTATATAATAATGTATTTGCATCTTCGGGCGTACGTTGATTGCCTGCATTTCCACCACCGCTACCGCCGCTGTTATTAGTATCATATTTTATGACCTTGCCTTCTTCGTCATATAATATCGGACGACCATACTCATCGATAGCAGTTCCTGTCTTTTTTTTGAACTCATTTCGAACGTAATTTGGTACATAATGAAGCCACGATATTAAAAGTAGATTTGGGTGAGTATATCTTACGATGAATTTATTTTCTTGCAATTTATCGACCAGGTATGCAATGCACCCAGCATGGTCGTAATTTGCAACGCCAAGAATTATTTCAGGAACTACAAACCAGCAAAACTGTTGATTACATTTCTGACGCGATGTCAGCTTGATTTTTTCATGTATTCGTGTTAAAATTTTATTATATGTGAAGAGTTTGTTCTTGTCTTGTTCCTGTTTTTTTTGATATAACTCATCTAAATTTATTTTTTCGACATTTTCGACATTATCTCCTGAGAATTTAAACAGGTCGTCCATTTCTTATCTCGGGATGTATTATGTTTGTATTCAACGTAGAAAATAATGGTCGGAATACTAACGCGAACAATATTAAACAATTATGACGAATAACTTTATAAACGCGAATACAAATACCATGAATAGTGATAATAATACTATTAAACATATTGTTATTTCATCGGGCGGACCTGCTGGCCATATGATGTACAGTATTTTACGTACATTGAATTTAAAAGGTGTTTGGGATATTAATAACATTAAAACAATATATGGTTCTTCTATTGGTGCATATATTGCAGTTATACTGGCATTACGGTATGATTGGCAAGTTATGGATGATTATTTAATTAAACGTCCATGGGATAAAATATTCATGATGTCGTCCTCTGTCTCGGCAACGTCTAATGATAAAAATACAGACAATCATAATACAGGTTCTGCGGCAGCATCGGCGGCTTCAACCTTTGCCGATGCAAAGAATAAACTTGATTATGTATGTCGGTTATACAATAACCACGGATTATACGGATTAAAAGAATTCACAGAAATGCTTCGTCCTCCACTTCAAGGAAAGGACATTTCAGTGAATGTAACTTTTCAAGAATTTTATGAAAGAACCGGTATTGAATTACATTTTATTGTAACCGAATTGAATAAATTTCAAGTAATCGATTTTAGTTATAAGACACATCCGAACCAGTCAGTTGTTGAGGCTTGTTATATGAGTGGTTGTTATCCTCTAGGTTTTACACCTATTTACCGTGATGGGTGTTGTTATGTTGATGGTGGTATTATTAACGATTATCCGGTGAATGAGTGTATTCGTGACCAAAAATGTAATCTTACGGAAATATTGGGTGTAAAAATGATGTGGGAGAGGAAACCTGCGAATTTGTCAGATAAGTCATCCATATTTCAGTTCATTAGCACATTTTTCAATCAAATAAAATCAAATCTATTTGAAAATCGTCCAACACGGGCAATACCGAATGAAGTTGTATGCGTGTCAAAAGTTTTTTCATCACAAGATTGGTTAAATTGTATTAAGGATGAAAATTACCGCCGTGAATTAGTTCTTCGAGGAGAGACATTTGCGAATGTATTTCTATCGTATCGTCGTAATTATCATGAGGCATCGCAACAAACACAACTACATTCAGAACAATCTGCAAACTCTGTACCGAAGACCACCTCTAATCATCTAATACAATTACCAGTTACTATATTGGAAGAAAATACAAGTGTAGAGCCAACGCCGGAACCCGAACAAACACATGAACCAGAACCAGAAACCGTCTCGGTGGTATCTTCTGAAAATACGACGTCATTTGAAGTACATAATGCCGACATGACGATGGTGTAAATATACACATATCGTTGTATTTTGTCGAAATTATGCAGAGAGTACAGTGTTAAGAAACTCAGTAATTTTATCCTTATCGGGTTTTGCATCATATTCAATGACTTGGCCATCTTTTACAAGCTTTATTGTAGGATATCCTTCGATTTTAAACTTATCTGCCATATCTGGTTCAGCTTCACAATCAACTGTTGTAAATGTAACAGTATAACCGTTGATTTGTTTTCCTTTCATTTCTTTTTCTATCTCATCAAAAATGGGTTTGGCAGTCTTACAGTGTGGGCACCAATCAACTTTGAATAGAAATAGTTGTGCTACTTTATCATCCGTATTACCAATACCATCAGGCGCTGGCGTAACACCCTGAGACTGTTGGAAAAACTTATTCAGTCCAGGTATCATATCATTCTTGATAATATAATAAAGAAGACCGCCGATTGCAGCCAGTATTACCAGTACAATAATGATATTTTTAGAATTTGCAGACAGTGTCGAACTCAACGATGCCATTGCAGACGACGCAGAAGCAGTAACTGATGATGTAGATGATGAACTCGACGACGATGGTTCTACCATTATAAATCTATTATATTATAATACACGGATGTTTATTATTTATAACAAACGAACGACCGACCGAACGACCGACCGACCGAACGACCGAACGACATGAAAACAATATGAAATCAATGTATGAATAGTATATATCAGAAACACGTCATATGATTTTTCGCGATAAAAAGACAGGTGCTTTACTAAATATTCGTAAAGACGATTTTATTAATGACCGTTTGTATTATCAAGAAATAATTCAAGTCGTTGGTGTCGGAAATGAAAATATTTCAACTAAACCACCGCGTTATACTACTCCATTCATGTCAGTCAAGTGACGATAAATAAAGCACCATATACCGTTCAGAATTCTACAATCGCAAAATAACTATACCTAAAACTATAATTAGAATGATAAATCCACTAGTAATAAAAAAATTATATTTCAGTTCGGGGAATAAATCTGTTTCGAGAATTCCTTTTGTATCTAGAATTGGTTTCACTGCATTGAACAGTATCATAGATGTTCCGAGTAACATACCTAATACAATCAATTTCATAAACCATGATGACCATGAACCAGAATTTACTGAAATAGGGCTTATAAAAAATATAATTACAAGAAGCAACGATGCACCTAAAAGAACACACGAATACTTAGTCTTTTCACTATATTGCACAATATAGTTTGTAGGGTCCTCGAGAATGGAATTTGCCGACATAATGACTTTACTATATGATTATATTACTGGATTGATTATATTACTGATTGATTGTTATATATTATATATATTATATCAACTAATTATTATCTCAATCTCATTGCCTATACTGTGCAATTTTTGCCAATTGGTGCAAATCAAGTCTTGTCAAATTCGCTCTTTTCTGTTTCGTATTTTTCTAAATGTGGTCGCGGTAATTGAACTTACTCTTATTGACAATAACAATATTTTATACACTAGATTTATTTGTTTCCGTTTTATGAAATCATTTATGCGTAGATTAAATTATAATATCAAGTTAATATAATACGAAACGATAATAGTATTTTATTTGTATAAACGCTATTGTTTTCTTAAGATTATTACGTATTATCATGAGTAAAACACGAAAACGAAAAAATCTGGCTGCATCGTCGGTCTCAGTACGCGCGAAACTATTAAGTGGCGGCGGAAGCATTGGCGGTTATAGTAGAAGAAGCCGGAGAATAAATAATAACGATGCGCGTTTAATTCCGATACATCGTACGAAAAAGGTGAGAGCATTTACCAAGAAGGATTTTCATAGTGGAGATGGAATGCTTACCACGGTATGGGGGCCAAGCATGTGGCACTTCTTGCATACGATGAGCTTTAACTATCCTGTTAGTCCTACACAAGAACAGAAGAAGCACTATATGGATTTTATACTGAATTTAAGGAATGTTCTTCCTTGTAAATATTGCCGAATGAATTTGACAAACAATTTAGCAACACGGCCGATTCGGATGTGTCATATGGAAAGTCGCGATACATTTTCGCGTTTTATTTATGAACTTCATGAAACGGTGAATAAATTACTGGGGAAGAATTCTGGGTTGTCATACTGCGATGTGCGCGAGAGATACGAACATTTCCGTTCGCGTTGTACGCAGGATGCACCGAAAGTGTTTAACTTTAAGGACTTTTACCGGGGTAACAAAAAACATGAAAAAGAGAAGGGATGTACAGAACCATTATATGGGAAGAAGGCGAAGTGTGTGATTTCGATTGTTCCGCAAGAAGTAAAAGTCCCAACATTTAGCGTGGATGATGCATGTATAAAAAGGAGGGGAGAATGATATAATGTTTTGTTTAGTAATAAAAATAAAATGTTAATATACAGTATATTAACCTGAAATAAAATGAAACCTCAAAAGAAACCAGCAACCAATGAGGTACCCGGCGGGGTAGCCGGCAGGGTATCCGGCAGGGTATCCGGCGGACAACAAAATCCTCTAGAAGATCGCGACCGACAGCGAAAACCGAATCAACAACAACGACTACAAGCACTTACAGCACAAATAGAAGAAGTAAAAGCAAACCTGGAAGAAGTGTTTGCGCATGAAACGATGGATCGCAACGAGAGAATTGAAGTATCAACTAGATTGTCGACAGACATGCACGAGTTAATAGCAGAGTATGAACGTGTATCAGGACCCAATACGTGGTTTAAATTTACAGATGAAGAACGCGAAGCATTAGAAGAAATGAATACGGTAGGTGGTGATTTACAAAGGGAGATTGATACAAACAAAGAATTAAATGCTAATAGGGTAGAACAATACAGACTAGTTAATCCACGTTTTTTAGACCTATGGCGCTCCGCGGAAGAATCAACAGACGCATATCATAAATGTTTAGAATTAGCTTCACAAAAATTTGATTTACTCCCCGATGACCAACAAACTATTTTCGTGCGCCATATATCAGTTCCTTTGAACGATGCGATTGCGATGCAAACGGCAAACGACGCACGTGCCATATTGGAAGAAAACCCGGCTATTGATAAGTCTATGTTAGCGGACCGTTATGTTCGTTGTACTCTTCATGCCGGGAATACACAAAATGCATGCCACGCATTATTTCCTGTCATTAATGTGCTTCGTGACAATTTTCTGAGACCCGGAAACGAAGACCACGAAAATTATAGTACAGCCGTAAAAGAACTATGTTTGGCTTATGTTAATATGAAGATAAATGAATTGGACAGTTTCATGGCAGCAGCAGATCTTATGGTCGATACAGTGAATATGCATGATATTCCTTTAATAGCCAAAACTATAGTAAAAATCCTTTTTATTAAAGCATCAGTTGCAACTATTACGAGCATGTTGCCTGATCCTGGTTTTGCTAAAATACTTTCACAGGATATATTCCAAGTGGCTAGTCATATAAGTCCATTTGTATTATTGCCTTACGCATCGAGAGAAACTCTATCAACAATAAAAGCAAATATTGGCAAATTAATAAGAGTTATAATAGGATCCGATGAAGCAGAACAACTTCCTGGAGATGGAGCAGCCCCAATCCCTCCTCCTACTGAAAAAGCACTAATTTCAGAATTATTTGACCGCGTAATAAACGCGGATAAAGAAAGGACACGACGGTTGATAATGGGGTCGAGTGGTCTTAGGATGCCAGAGTCACCACTCGACATCACGTCAGTTATAAAATGTATTCAATATCTTATCAGATGGTTCTGTGCTGGTTCTATTATGGCATTTAAAGATGGGGTGGGAAATATTAATGATTTATTCATGAACGTAGGTTCATTTCTTAGAACCGGCATCAAACAAGTACCTCGCAGGCTAACAGAAGCAGTGTGGGATACCGCACTGGAAAGAGTAAGCCAACGGGGAACTACATTAGCAGTTAATGACTTATTATATGGAAATATACGCAGGTTTTTACCAAAACCCGAACGACCCGAACTATCTGTTGGACGTTTAGCTTTAGAAGAAGTATTAAGCAATTTAGACCGTAAAACATTATCTGAAGGAAATTTAAAAGTATTTACGGCATTAAATCTACAACAATATCCAGACCAGCCGTACCGTCATCTTCGGCCGGAGGAGGGCTCAAGCATGCAGGCGATGGGTAATGGTCCAACAGAATTCAGCCAGGATATGGCGGCTGCTGTAGCGGCTGAGGCTGATGATTTGGGTCCGCATCGTGATGAAACGGACGAGGTTTATATACCCAACGCAGGCGGGGGAGTAGATATATTACGTTCCTCCCGGGATAAAAGATATAGTGGTCAAGTTTTTGCGTTTGGCCCCAGAGAACGTGACAGCGCCAATGAAGCAGCTGATCAGAGGTCCGCTATTGCTAATCAAACACGGAATAGACAACTGGACAACGAAACAGAACAACAAAACATGGCTAGATTTGCAGCACGATTTGGAGAATACAACCGTGGTGGTAAAGCTCATACATACAAACGTTCAAGTTCAAAACATACGGCCCGCCTAAAATCATCGGGACTAAAACAGAAATCCAAGAAAAATAAACGCCAATCCCGTCGTAAGTTGCGTCGTGCATCTTCACGTAAAGGACGAAAGTAATTTTTCCTGAAAAATGATGTTCGCATCATTTTCTCTACAAATTGAAAAAAATTGAAATGCTTTTTTTGATTTCATCCAATGACGTCGCCCAACAAGCCAGATACAATGATGAAATCAAACACTCAAGCCCCCGCCGCCGCTGCCGCCACCACCGCTCCCGAATATACACCTCTACGTCTGGATGGATGGTCTCACTCTTGGAATATTGTAAGTACGAAGACGAACCCGAACCCGGAACACATGTCATCATCAAAATCAGCTCGTGTCATCACGGACTATTACTACAAAGAAGAATGTGGCGCATTTCCGCGCAATCTACATGAACTATCCGAACCCAAACCCATCAATCGTTCATACCCTCGCCACCATGCACTCATTCTTGCCGCGCGCTGTTCTTCATCCAAACTCGTATCGCGCGAATTTCCGTTTGTGACTACAGGCTATGAACGCGGCTGTTCTAATGCCAGCGGCACTTTGTGTCGTTTCGCATATGCACGCGTGCACGATGACGAACACGTAACCCCTTTCACTGAACTCGCATCCACATACCAAAAACATCATCTCACCAGTCTATCTGGAATGACTGGTTTGCTTGTTGTACGCCTCATCAACCGCCCCCAACTCATTTCGCCCAAAACAAAGAAAAAACACGCTGAAATCACCAAACAATACCTGCACTCTGCCCTCGCCGCTGAGTATCTCATTGGCAATCGTTACTACCGGAATCTCATGATCAATCATCGTAGCTTGGGTGTCAGACACCCAGTCGGATTCCTTGTTAGTGATTTGAGAGCAAATCTCACCGCGGACGACATCGCACCCGATGCGCTTTGCGCTACACAAGATGAACTCCGTGAGTCGTACAATGCCAACGTCGACCGTCTGTTGGCGATGATTGAGATGTTCAAACGCGGGTTTGTAAGCATCTACCAGATTCGCGAAGACCCAGAGTTTATACGATTGATGACGGCGTTTTGGCGCTATGCAAACCAGATGATCAAAATGAAGACCGAATTTGAACACCAGCCGGCACCTCCCCAGTATCTCGACTACACTTCTCCTATGCCATCATTCGAAGAAAGAAAAGAAGCGAAGCGTATCTCAGTGATTGCACAAATCGCAGAGCAGGCTGCGATCGCACCGATGTTGTATCAATATGACGTCGCTCATTTATTCGACAGCCAGAACCAAAGTTACGCGCATTACGTCAAAACGACGAAACACACATGGACCCGTCTTGCCAACGATGGTTCTACTGCGTCGTTTCTTGCATTGGCTGCGATCGAGCCACAGATGGTCACTGACGATCATGCGCCAGTGTTGAACAAACTTGGAAGTACGCCCTCTCTGTTCCATGGAATGTCTTTGAAAAGTTGCGCCAATCACGTTCCAACGAGACATCCAGTATTCGGGTCATTGCGCATGAAACACCGATGCCATATCCTGCGAACTGCGGATGCACTGAACGCGTCGTCTCAACGAGTTCATCCAAATCAGGATGCACCATTACTGGGAGTGTCTCGCGACAACAATGCGCGGTTTCGAATGACCTACTCGCCGGTGTACGACCTCATTGAAGAAACAACCCGACCGGAAATTGCGATTGACATGATGCGAGGCTTTCCAGAGACGCATCAAAACACAGGTAATATCATCTCGGCAGCCGACGCCACAGCTGAGTTCAAAGAACGGGTATACGCACACGGGATGGAATGTGCTACAGTACGACGCTCGGCTCGCTCGATATATGGTGACGATGATTACAGTGACTGTGATTATGATGACGATGATTACTTTGATGACAATGACGACAACGACAATGACGATGACGGTGATGACCAATATCCTTACAGTGATGATGATGATGATTATGATTCGTAATGATGTGTGTGTGTGTGTGTGTGTGTGTGTGTGTGTGTGTATGATTGTGTGTGTGTGTGTGTGTGTGTGTGTGTGTGTGTGGCGGTGGTGTTTTTTTTCCCGCTTGTTTTTCTCCCGAAAATTGATGATCCCATCATTTTCTCTACAAATCGAAAAAATTGAAATGTTTTTTTTCATCTTCATCATATTCAGCGACAGCAACCACAGAGACATACAATGGCACAACAGCAACCTGAGAACCAGAACCAGCAGCAGCAGATTGACCGTCTTGACCGTGTTCAAAACGGAATGGAGGAATATGACAGGGAAACGTTCGAATGGAATGCGAGCAATCAAGTCCAAGAACGGCGAAGACACCGAAGCCAAATGATCAACAATACTCCAGGCTACCATACTGGCAACCGCATACATCACTTGCGGTCAATACAAATGCACGAACCAGAACTATGGACCCAACTGTTCGGACGCGAAAATCTAGACCCGGTTCTCCAAGCATACGCTCAAGCGTCAATGGAATGGGTCAATGATGCAACCAATACACTTCTTTTCGCCGGACAGATGGACGTATCGCTTTTGTTGCAAGAGAATTTCCGCCCGGGCGTTCATGTGGCAATCTTGTTCGTTCATCTGTCTCCGCATCGCTGTTTCCGCGACGGACACATGGTCCAGTTTGAATTTGGGGAAGGAAGCCAGACCCATCAAACGCTAGGTCGGATATTTGACACCAACGCCAGCGCGATTGTCCTTCAAGCAACAGAGTACCAAATCCTCGAATACTTGGCGAGTGATGATGAAGCAATGGACCTTCTTCACAGTTGTTTCCTTCAGCCGGATTTTGCCACAATGCGATTTTCGTTTGTCGAACCCGACCCAAATGACAATGATGACTACGGCTTCTACGTGATGGACCCGAATGCAATCGACAATCATGCGTGGCACTATTTCGTAGATGCCAATGATGCACCACTTCGCCGCCATGAGGACAATCGCGAACGGAACGAGAATGAGGAAAATCACATTGCAGTACCGCCTCCTCCTCCCATCAACAATTTCGCTGAGATTTACCTGGCACATTTGCAGCAATACCACGAGGACGACAACATTATTCCGTACGACAGCGATGAGAGCGGCGACGATGAACCGGAAATGGACGCAAGGGGGTAAAAATACCTACTGGATACCTACTGGATACCTACTGGAAGGAATAATAAAAGGTAAGGGAAATAATATACACAAGGTAAGGTGTATATTATTTTTATTCCGTATTTCATTACATACCAAACTGGCTAAAATCAGCCATCACCGGTCTGGGTGCATTAATGTCTTCTGAACGTGAATAATTAGGTACTTTCTTGCACTCAAACGCCGGTTCAGGGCATCGAGCACATGCAGGGCAAGGAGGACATTTGTGTCCATCGCCGTTGGAACCAGACGACGAACTTGCGCTATTCGCTTGGTCATTTCCGCCGACACTATTCATCCCTGAAATACCAGCAGGTATATTTATGGGGAAAGTGCTTGGAGACAAGGCGGAAACCGGTGCGCCGAGAGATGACGCACTAATTCCATCATTTATATTAGGATCATATTTCGGCGTTGGTGGTAATTTTGTATTGGATGATAACTCCTTCGTGGCGATAGGCTTAAGTGGGTCGGGAATGTCTGATGACCTGGTGGTAGTAAATCCATCACGAATGTAGTTGCCTAAACTGGATGCAAGTATTAATGCAAATATTAAAATAAGGAATAGATGAACTTTGGTGAGTTGCATATGACTATTTTTTTCGTACTACTATGATACAATATACAGATAAAAAGTTTTCCAATAAAGAATTGAACGAAATAGTATAGATTTCGTAAAATATACAAGTGAAGTTAATTATGGAACAATCGCCGCAATCACCAGTAAAAGAAGAGAAGGTCGTTCTTACGACAAAATCAAAAAAATCTCGGACCACATCGATAACAAGCGCTGGAACTCTCCTCACATCTTATACAGTACCACCATCCGATGCCAGCTCTGGCTCCTGGCATGGGTCTGGGCCTCTGTCTGGGTTTCATACCTATGAAGTGGGTGTAGATGAAGCTGGACGCGGACCATTATTTGGACGCGTTTATACTGCTGCAGTAATTCTTCCCTCTGCTGATGATTCATCGTCATCTTTCGACTTCTCTCTTCTTAAGGATAGTAAAAAGTTTCATTCTGATAAGAAAATACGAGATGTGTCAAATTATATAAAGGAACGTGCAGTTGCATGGGCAATAACTTACGAAGAGGCCGACGTAATTGACCGTATCAATATTCGGCGCGCTACACTTCAATGTATGCGAAACTCAATAAATAGTGCGATTGAAGGACATATTCAATCTATGGAACATCGGAATAAAGATAAACCTACGATTAGTGACTACCTTCTTCTCATCGACGGCAACGATTTCATCCCGCTAGGAAACTATAACCAAGAAACGAGTGAAATTGATACATATACGCATGTATGTATTGAAGGCGGTGATAATACGTATGCGTGCATCGCAGCAGCATCAATTCTTGCCAAGGTCGCGCGTGATGACTATATTGAAAAATTATGCGACCAACACCCGATTTTGGATGAAATGTATTCACTGCGCGGAAATAAGGGGTATGGTGCAAAAAAACATATCGACGGCATACGCGAACATGGTATTACACAGTGGCATCGGAGGTCGTATGGAATTTGCAAAGAGTTCGCATAACGGATGGGAGATAGATAGAATGGTCCTAAAACTCATCCGCGCCATACCCGAAAAACCCTCTGCGCGACGAAGATGGTGTTGTTGAAATTCGCGTGAGTTCTGTTATTTTTTCTTTAAGTAGTTTGTTCTCGATTTTCATCGTTAGCATTTCTTCATCCATTTCAGCTACCTTACCTTTAAATTCATCCATCAGCTTTTGCAAGTTCAATAATAGTTCCAACGTGGTCTTGTTGTTTTTTTCGGATGCAGCGGCGGCGAGATACGACGTAGTAGGGACGCCGATAGCGAAAGATGACGAAGCCATTATTGAATAACGATTGAATTGTGTTTGTTAGTCTGTTCATAATCGAATAAATATAAACTCAATTCAATTTTATAATGTGTATAATATATATAATTATCAACCGTCGTTATGGTGTGCGGAATATCTTGTGCTATTGCGTTTATTTTTATTGTCGCCAATATCTACTGTTGTGCATTCTCTCACCGTTCTGGCGGCCCAATCCAAGAATTCGTTGCAAAGTTATCGCCAGAAAATCAACAGAGATATGAAGCGATAACGCGCGAGAGACAAGGAATTTATTTTATGGGCTTGTTCCTAGGTTTTGTACTTGCGATGGTTCTCCTGGTATGCTGTCGTAAATATTTCATAGGTTCAGGTGGGTCGCGCGGCGGTCTGCTTTGCATGGTAGCAGCTGTCGCATTTAGCGTGAATTACTTTTACTATATTCTCTCGCCAAAGAGTGATTGGATGGTGCTTCATTTAAAGTCGGGTCAAGAAACTCAGGCATGGCTGAAGGTGTATCGTACGATGCAGTATAATTATCATATAGGTCTTGTATTAGGTATTTTAGCTGTGGTCGCATTTGGAAACTCATTATGTTCGTAATGAAAAATATTTGAATAGAATTGCTTATATCAATTTACATATAAAAATTGATATATTATTAATAGTAAAGGTGCGCCAACATCAGACAATCAAAAATAACATGAAAAAACAGGAAAAAAAAGACCTGGGGCAATATTTCACAATAAGTGACGCTCTTCAACAGTTCGTATTCGATAAAGTAAAACACAAGTCATCTCTTATGCTCGAGCCATCCTTTGGAGCAGGTCATTTGTTGAAAAAGTTCAAAGAATATGACCCAAATTATCCGATGGTATGTTATGAACTTGACAGCACAGTTAAACCGGTGGTTTCATTCAATGAATATCAACAATGCATCTATGGAGATTTCATAAAACATACTTCCTCCATATCACAAAAATTCAAAACAATTATTGGTAATCCACCGTATGTAAAACAGAAAACGGGAAATCTCTATATAAAATTCATTGAGTTGTGTTTTGACCATCTAGATGGTGATGGTGGTGAAATGATATTTATTGTACCATCTGACTTCATCAAACTCACGAGTGCTGCCAGAATTATAGATAAAATGACACAACATGGAAGTTTTACTGACTTCTTATTTCCGAACAACGAAAAACTCTTTGAAGGGGCAAGTATAGATGTTCTTGTATTTCGCTATGAAAAGGGGGTATTCAATCATTTGACTACTGTTGTTGCATCATCGGACGGGCAGGGTTTGTATGAAAAGAATATGTTTTGTAATGTAAATAAGGGGATAATAACATTCAGTGATACTGAAATCATTGGAGGGGTTGCATTGGAAACATTATTTTCCGCGTATGTCGGTCTTGTTAGTGGCAAGGATGAAATCTACCGCGTTCCATTTGGCAACATTGATGTTCTTATTGACGAAGGTCGGACCGAAAAATTTATATTCACAGAGACAATGCCGACGAATATATCAAAAATAGATTCTCATTTGTATGCACATAAAGACGCGCTATTAAAACGCAAAATTAAAAAATTCTCAGAAAGAAACTGGTTTGAATGGGGAGCACCGCGTAACATTTTAAGTATGCATACCTATTGGGGTCAGGATTGTATATATGTGAGAAACATGACCCGACATAAAGATGTAGCATTTATTGGAAAGGTGCAATATTTTGGAGGGGCATTATTATGTCTTGTTCCAAATACCGCCACCGGCGCTTCTGTAGATTTACAAAAAATAGTAGATTATTTAAACTCAACCGTCTTCCAAAAAGATTATATATACGCGGGTAGATTTAAAATAGGTCACAAGCAATTATGTTCTGTGATACTACCGCCGTCAATTGAAGTAGTCGTCGGGACATGAAGTCCGTGAAAGCCCCCATCAAAGCCCAGTAGAATTACGCAACAACGATGCAATGTCGGCTTCTGCAAACGGCAGCGACCGTTCAATCATATCTTTTACAGATTTCTGGATGCATAGAAGAAGTTCTTCGACTTTTTTCATATAGACTTCGTCATCACTACTGTCGATATAATAGCCAGAATTGATAAACTCGTTTTTCCAATTGATTTGAAGGTCATTGCTCGGATTACTGACATAGGTATGTATGTCAAATATTGGTTTTAATAATACCTCTCCGGTGATTTTGTTCTTCACAAGATAATGGTATTCGGTGGGCTTGTGTCGGCGGTGTTTTATTTGATTTGCGCGTCCGGCATCCTGAATGCGGTCACGAAAATCCTTCCAGTTGGATGAATATGGATAATTTGTAAGACCGGTAATACTGTAAAAGATGGATGGTTTGTTCATACTATTGTCCGATGACTTGCAGTCTGTTAGTTTCAGGTTGATACGAACGGAATTCACCATAATATCACATGATGCGCGGGGTGGTGAAATTTGAACATCCCAATCCGGATGGTCGGTCATGATAAGTTGTTTCAAATCATTCAAGTAGGGGGTTTCTTTCATTGCACTGTCAATGCGTCCGTCTGCGCTTTCGGATTTTTCAAGTCCAATGATTGATGCAGCGCGCTTTATTTCTGCGATTGTAAGTTCGTAATCCATGTATGTTTAACCGATGACGGTGTTAATACTAAGTGTAAATTATAAATAATTATCAATTTTATACATGTTTAGAAAATTCAATAACAATATAAATATTATAATATGTAGTTATAGTATAACAACTCTTTGAAATGTCCGACACTCTCTCCTTTTCCTCTGCTGCTCCCGACGAGAAAAACTTTCTTAAGAAGAAGGTTGTTCCTGTTCTCAAGAAGGCTCTTCCTATCGCCGAACGAGTTCTCCCCGCTGTCGCACCATTTGTGCCAGTTCTTCAGCCGATTGCCGCTGTAGTTGGCGCCGTGGGCTCTATTCGTCGATAAAATTGATATTAAAATTTCAATATAAAGCAAACACAGTGTTACTTTATATTGTTCATTGCCACATTATTATAACTAGCCAAGTATGCGTGTTCTTATCTTTGATACCGAGACAACGGGTCTCCAACCCAAAAATACGCCGATAAACCATGTCGACAAATGGCCACATATTGTCCAATTAAGTTGGGCAATTTATAACGAAGAAACCAAGCAAATCGAAGAGGAAATGGACAATATTATATCTCTCGGAACACATATTTCGATTTCGGCGGAATCGACGGCAATCCACGGGATTACAAGTGAGTTATCACGCGCGAAAGGTGTGCCAATCGAAGTGGCGCTCTTTGATTTCAAACATGCAGCCAATCGATGCAGAAAAATGGTGGCGCATAATTTAGAGTTTGACAAAAATATGATTCTCGTTGAGTTACACCGAAATCGAATGTTTCATACGGTTTTTCCACCGGTGGAATACTGTACAATGAAGCAAGGTACGCCGATTTGTAAGTTGGTGAAGGTGTGGAAAGATGGAACGATTTCGTTCAAATATCCGAAGCTCATCGAACTATATCACGCGCTGTTCGGAGAAGACACACCTTCTCCCATTGGACTTCACAATGCGAAAGTTGATGTGGATGTTTGTTTGAAGTGTTATGTACGAATGACCGAAATGAGTGCTGCAAATGTAGTGTCGTAAATAAAATAAATATGTGAAACTATTTTTTATTGCTATAATATATAATATGCCTCCTAAAAGTGCATCATCGCCAGCCGCTACACGGCAAAGTATTCCCAGAGATTCTAAAACTGCTTCTGCTGCTGCTAAAGAGAAGGCTGCTGCTGCTTCTGCTTCTAGTGATGATGAGGATGATGAAGTACCTTCCACCCCCGCTTCGGCCCAAGGTGGAGTTGCATCCAGTAGAAAAATGACTGTAACGTCGTCGGCAAAGAAAGAACCGCCATCTAAATCCAGTAAATCGAGTAGTAAAAAGGCCGACCCCCATAAAACAGACGACAATGACGATACACCGACGTCGCCGTTGGATGCCCACGTAAGGGGTACTGATGTAAAATGGTTCAATGACCCTTCATATTTAGAACCATTTATTATGCATTTACGTCGTAATACACAACTAGCTAGAGAGAAACGTGAAAAAAATCTGAGTAAATATGAACCGGCAATACGCCAGCATTCGGTACATTCAGAATATTTTAATTATGACGAATGCCCTCATTTAGGCGTGAGTGACGCTGAAATGAAACATGAAGTAAATGACAAGCGTGGAAAGGCAGCCCCCATAATGTTAATATTAATTGGCGGCGCGGCCGTTGGTAAATCATATACAATACAACAAATGTTTCCAAACAATAATGCAACTCATGTCGATGTAGATGAACCAGTAATGTACGCTACTGCTATGGCACAATTAGCGAGGACTGCACAAGGTAAAAAAAGATGGGAAACAGGTACAGGAAATGGCATTACTCAACGTACATTTTTATATCATATAATCGACGATTTAATCAGAAATGGCGATGATATTATTATTGATACAACAGGAAATATGAAAAGGCCGATACATTATTGTATGGCCAGGGCTAAAAGTGCTGGTTATAAGGTTATATCTATTGCCGTATATGCACCTATGGATGTAGCAGAAGAGAATTGTCGCCGACGAGCAGCAACTACTTTACGACATGGTGGTGAGGGTATGATTTTTGGCTCACACAATCCCGTTTATGGAATAAAAGATGGAGTATTGGACCCATCTAAAAGTCTTATTCGGCATTATGCCTTAAAACCAAAGTTTCAAAAAAAAACAGATCTATTCTTTTTATTAGATAACACGCCAGGTGGTCATATTGCACAAACACATGGAGATGAAGAACGTAGAGTCGATGGTATTAGAATTCCAAAAGAAACAGTGCTGTGTTTAAAATATGTAAAACCAGGCGTCGTAGAAGAAAAAAGAACAGCAACAAGTAAAGGAGCGGCAGCAAGTTCGGCGGCAAGAGAAGAAGTGCCTGTAACGACACAATTAATATATATAAATCCGCGTGCCAGTTTAAAAACGAACTATTACAGCTGTAGAATACATCAACCAGCTACAGGAACCGACCATAGTTCAATAGATCCTAGTGATATAATTAGGTGCGAAACACACAAAGAGGGTCATGGCGGTGGAAATAAGCGAACACGTAAATTAACCAAAAATAAACAAACAAAACGGCTGCGTAAAAACAATCGAATATACCATAAAATATCTCGAAAATATAATCACTAAAAACAATAAGAAGAAGTATCCGTTTCTATTTTATTCATCGTCATCTGTATCATAAACATATGTGGAATTCGAGGAGGATGAAACACCAAACGGACCACTCATTAATGATGTAAAATACATATGAACACGTTTCATTTTGCGCAAGAAATCTGCACTTACCAACCAGTCTATTTCTGTTTTGTCAGTGTATTCTTTTATTTTTGATTTAATTGAACACAGTCCGTATTGCATGGAAGAACGTAAGTCGCGCTGAGATTTTGGCACACCATATGGCCATATATTGGCACGAGTAGTTAGTAGATAAAGAACCCGTGCAGGCGTAATGTACTTCAGCATACGCAACATTCGACGTTGGTCTGAAAGAGGAATAAATACTGCCAAAGCACTAGATGCCGACATTGTTTTGGCTGCAATACCAGCAGATGCAACCGATACCCAATAGTCATAATCTGGAAATGCCAAAGTAATAGTCCGGGAGAAGAGCCGTTTCCAGTCTGAAAATGTTTTACATGCAATAACATCATCTGCGCGGGAATGAAGAAGTGGCCACAGATACAAATTCATGATGTCGATGACTGTCTCATTTCTGAAGAAGTTGATTTCGCTATTATGTTGCACTGAATACATTGCACAGTACATTTCATTCACCATGGGTTTCAAATGTACCCTTTTCTCGCGTGTCATTTCACAGTCAAGCCATGGATTGTATTGGGAAAGTAAGTGGTATAATGTATTTCCTAACTTGGGTACTTCGTGAATTGGTTTTAACCTGCTAGTGTCCAAGCATTTCGTGTGAGAGTCAAGTGTCAATGTTTCAGGAAATCGAAAATTGTGTTCTATACCCCATCTTACGACAGGATTGGATAAATCGATTGAAACATCTGATGTCGTCGAGGAAACTGCACCGGAATGTTTTTTGTCTTTTTGTGTTGGAGATATGCGAAACATTGATTTCTAATTTCACGCGCGTATTCTCCATAAATACTAAAAATACTTTCAATTTCTTTTTATACTTATGATGAACAAAACTCGCATATTTCATCTTCTTCCATTACGGACAAACCTCCACCATTTCCTCCATCTGCTTTCTCTGGTTCAACGGTAAATTGTTGTGGTTGATGTTTAGCCTTTCTCCGTAGATAATAAACACCCGTTTTCAATCCTTTATTCCACGCGTAAAACAACATCGACGTCAAAATATTGTAGTTCGGTTCTTCAACCCATAAGTTCATACTTTGGCTTTGACAAATAAATGCTCCGCGGTCGGCCGCCATATCGATAATATGCCTCATTGGCATCTCCCATACCGTCTTATATTTTAGTTTTAGTGCGTCGGGTAATCCATCAATATATTGAACACTTCCTTGATTTGCAATAATGTTCGTCTTAACACGTTCATTCCATATTCCTAATTCAATTAGGTCCTGGATAAGGTATCGATTTACCATAATGAATTCACCTGCGAGTGTTCTCCGTGTGTAAATATTACTAGTAATCGGCTCAAAACATTCATTATTTCCTAGAATTTGCGATGTACTTGCGGTGGGCATTGGTGCCAGTAGAAGTGAATTTCTAAGACCATGTGTGATTATTTTGTACTTCAAAGCATTCCAGTCATATTCTCTCGAGCGATACACCAATGGTTTCTCTGATGGGTCGATATTCCACAAATCGAATTGAAGAATTCCTTCGGACGCGGGCGACCCTTTGAATGTTTCGTATGAACCATGGCGTGCAGAAAGTGTCATTGATGCTTGTAACGCCGCGTAATAAATTGTCTCGAAAATCTCTCTGTTAAGTGTTTTTGCTTCTTCACTATGAAACGGAATATTCATCATCATAAATACATCCGCCAACCCTTGAACACCGATACCGATGGGACGATGACGCAAATTACTTGTTTGGGTTTTGGTTGTTGGATAATAATTAATATCAATGATTTGGTTCAAATTATCGACCACGAGAGCGGTAATACGCTCGAGTTCAGTGAAATCGAATACTGGGGTACGCCGGGGAGTGCGATCTCCAACGACGCTAGAACCACTCAATTCGGAGTGGGTAGTAGTTGTGCTAGATTCGGAGGCACTGACGACAACAAACCGGTTCAATGCAATACTCGCCAAATTACATACAGCAGTCTCGTTGGCATCAGAGTATTCCATAATCTCTGTGCATAAATTACTACTCTTAATCGTACCAATATTCTTCTGATTGGACTTCTTATTCGCCGCATCTTTAAATAAAATATACGGTGTTCCCGTTTCCATCTGACTGTCGAGGATTTTCAACCAGAGATCGCGCGCCTTCACCTGTTTTCGCGCCCGACCTTCACGTTCGTATCTCTCGTATAATTCACAGAATTCGTCACCATATACGTCCGAGAGACCGGGACATTCATCAGGACAGAAATAAGACCACATATCCGACGATGATGATGCGCCACCACGAACACGCTCCATGAAGAGGTCTGGTACCCATAATGCATAAAATAAATCGCGTCCTTTCATTTCTTCATCACCGTGGTTCTTCTTCATCTCCAGAAAATCCTCAATATCAGGATGCCATGGTTCTAGGTAAATCGCGAAACTTCCATTACGTCGCCCACCCTGGTCGATATATCGCGCAGTATTATTGAAGACACGTAGCATAGGCACGATACCATTGGATGAACCATTTGTACCGCGAATATGCGAACCTGATGAACGGATATTATGAATATGAAGTCCGATACCTCCGGCATGTTTAGAAATCTTCGCACAGTCTTTAAGGGTATCAAAAATCCCATCAATACTATCATTCTCCATTGCGATAAGATAGCATGAACTTAATTGAGGACGATGCGTACCGGCGTTGAAAAGCGTAGGTGTAGCATGTGTCATGTATTTTTGTGACATCGCATCATATGTATTTTGAATATATGTCAATGTAGAATAAATGGATTGAGTATCGGTGCGTTGGCTGTGAATACCGATGGCTACACGCATCCACATATGTTGCGGACGCTCTACGATTACGCCATTGCATCGCATTAAATACGAACGTTCGAGAGTCTTGAACCCAAAATAATCAATGAGATAATCTCTCTGATATACAATCATTTGCTCAATTGCTTGATGAACCAAATATGGTCCAGGCCCTCCAACAGTTCCATTTCTAGGCGTATCCACGATTTCATGAAGAAAATCCCATACCTGCTTACTAATAATCGGTACATGTTTGTCGTTGGCGTCACGATATTCATATAGTTTGCGCATGGCATCATAAAATCCACTGGGGATATTTTTGTGTGCATTCGAAATAATAATATAAGACCCAAGTGTTCCATATTCGGGGTGCTGCACGGCCATCATCGCACACTGCTGGGCGGTGAGTTCGTCAATTTTTGTCGTTGGAATTCCATCATATAACTGGTCGATGATTTTAATGACAAGTTGAGTGTAATTCACGCCGGTGATGCACGCGTCTTTACCGAGTGTCTTTAGGCGAGCAAGGATTTTATCAAATGCAACAATCTCTCGTTCGCCGTTTCGTTTAAGAACATACATATCCGAACCAGATACCGACATCTTATATTCTGTTCTATAATATATATAATATATACATACCGAAGGTTTAATATCTATTCATAACCCATTCATCCATACGTTCTATAAATGAAATACTGTAATGAATACCTTGCCTTATTTTTACTGGTTGTTGCAGTCGTAATTGCAGGACCGCTGATTGACGCCATCCATGATTTTAATGCAGTAACTAATAATAATAATGAAAAAAAGAAGCGGGAGGGGTTCGCTGCCGACCGTGTCCCATCAGGTGAATATCCGAGAGAGGTGGAGGAACCGTTGCTTTACCCGACGTATCCCAAGAAAGGTGCAGGTTATGGAGTGGTTCTCCAAGAGACGAATTCTGAAAGTAACTCATCACTTTATCCGGTTGCTTCAAATATAAGTAGTTATGACCAATCGACCAATAATGTGCGTGATTGGCTAACCCCGGATAATGGGTCATGTAAGCCTGCTGGGATGTGTGGTGCATTATATGCACCGAAGGCGCCCGACGAATACAAATCTCCACAGCCTCTACCGTTAAATCATCCCGCGCGAAGGGTAGGATTTTATGCAGCAGGGTCGGCGTAAATACATAAAGTTTAAACTAATGAACAATAAAAATTACATTATTCGTTGTTTTTATTGTTCAATCTTACTTTCATTGATTTCAAGGTCATCTATCTTGAAACAGTGGATCAAGACATCCGATGGCCGTTTCGTATTATTATTATTATTATGTTTCTTAGTTATAATACTATTATTTATCGCCATAAACGATGCCATATTTGTCGCAGTAAGTGGCGCAATATTCGTTGCATCGGTTATTGCGACAGAACATTGTTCTTGTTGGTCAGAAGGAATAATTGCCGTATCTAATTTCACTATTTTATATATTGTTCCATCGTCGGCTCCGCCTCCTCCACCGCTTCCACAGCTAGCGATTGACGATGTATCTTTCGATTGCGGTGTCTTCCGTTTCGCTGGAGCGCGATGTTCATAACCAGTTTGGCGTTCTGTTTCGATTGTTTTCCATACGCATTCAATCACTCTTACCGCCTCTTCAAACCATAAACGATTTCTCTTTATCAAAACGCAACTATATTCATCTAATCGCCAATAAATCGTTCGCACCCAAATACTTCGCAGCTGTTCATGTTTGGAAAATACTGCCGCCTCCCATATCTCATATTCATCAGCGGTCATTCCAATCGGTGCATATTCGTATAATTGTATTGGTGGGGATACATGCCCTTGTTGTGTAAGTGCTGGTGCGGATTGAAACCAAAGGATGATGCCCTTTTCATCTGTTGGGGTAGATGTATCGGCGATGTATTCTTCCTCACTTTCATATTCTTTGAACCGTGTTTCTACAAAATCGCATTCATCCAAGTCACAAACTTCCATTTGAATTTGTGTTTGAACCCAATATTCCTCTTTTGGATGCCCTGTAATCTCTCGGTTAAAGATATTCTTAATCTCTACCATTCTGCCAAATACGGATGATGATGGGTCGATATTAATTCCATCTGGCGATGCACCAATAAACGGATATTGTTCATGTTGAATGCATCCGAATTCTCCCAGTTTAGTATGGTTCCGGTATTCATATACCATAACGGTAACCGGCTCATATCGTTGCCCCCAATGAAGTGGCGAATTTACGGGTCCTTGCATAGGCGTTGCAATCGTGATACTTGTATTATTGGCGCCAGTTCCATGTACGTTATTCTCATCACTCGTTATAGAACATCCGCTATTATAATTTTTACACTTATCATAGATAAGTTGGTTGATTGATGATTGAGAACCAAATGCTTTCGATGCAGAACTCGCGGTGATTAGGTTATTTCGACGAGCATACCATTCTGGCGTTCTTTGTTCAGGTTGTGGTTTTTCACGCAGGGTTTGGATTTTTGTGGAGAGTGCGTGAATATTAGAATTTTCAGTGGTATCTATCGCTGATGATACACGAGGTGGTGCGATTTCTTCATGAAATCTCTCGGCGATTTCATGATATAAATCCTGAATATAGACATCAAGAACATTATTCAATGCATCGGCTTCTTGTTCGAATGTACTTGTGTATTTGAAGTGATAAGGTTCTATTTCTGCGAAATATTGGCACAGATAGCTGTCAATCCACGTTCCAATGACTTCTTCGTAATTGAAGTCTTCGCGTTTGAATTCCAGTATATTCTCTCGCGCAATGCCGGCCAGTTCATCAAGCGCGTCGTTGATAATTGTCTCTCTATCTTCATCGGACGGAAGTATGGAATATGGGGCGGTGGGGGCGTCGGCGTCGGCGTCGGCATCGGAGTCACAGTCGTTTGAACATTTGATGGTGTAGTCACCCCCCCGTTCATAATTGTCATAATAATATTCATCAGCACAGATTTTAGCATGTTTCTTTGACATAATCCATATAAATAGATAAATAATAGAAATGCGTTTATATCGATACAATCAATTACATAATTATATTGTTCAATTTAATATTATATGTGGTTATAGTAGTATTTTACATTTTAATAGTAGTTATTATAAATGGTTGGGGCCGGATTACTGCCTGCTGCCGTCCATAAAGGCGTGATTTATTTATTATTTGGTCGAGAGAATGAACTCAATGATACACCCGGTTGGGCTGATTTTGGTGGCGGTTCAAAACGTAATGAAACGCCTTTAGATGTTGCAGCGCGAGAAGGAAGTGAAGAGCTAAATGGACTGTTGGGGTCAAGAAATAAACTCAAAAAAGTAGCTGTACGGAATAAAATCGCGGAATTGCAGTTTAAAACATACACGACGATTGTATTTAAAACCGATTATGATGAGAAACTAGAGGACTATTATTCGAATAATTATCATTTTTTTGAGAAATATTTGCCAAGTGCAAAAAAGAACCCGCACAATGGTCTTCTTGAAAAAGCGGAAATCAAATGGTTTTCATTCGCCGAATTACGGAAGAACCGTTCGAAATTTAGACCATTTTATAAAAACATGGTGGATATAATATTGGACCATGAGAAAGAGATAACACACAAACTTATGAAACCGATTTGTGGGCCGAAATGCAGTTTGAAAGTATATCGAAAAGAAGGACGCAGTATGAAATCGAAGAAGCGAAACCATACTGTGAGGAACCGAAGAAAGACTATAAGACTGACACAGAGTAAGAAACAAAAGAATAATAACTAAGAATCTGAAACAGAAGCCGACGCATTTCCGTCTTCAATACCCAACTTTCGCTTTTTCGACATATTTGATGCCGGTGCGAGAGATTTCAGAGTAGATTGACGCTTCTCACAACGTTTAAGCGTGAATTTTTTAAACCCGGTATGATAAATTAGGCAAGGAATGCTTGTAATTGTACCGGTTGTTTTATCATACACGACATCTTTTGCGCGCATTAGTTTCTTTTGCTCAAGTGCGCTTACAAGAAAATTGTATAATACAGTAATTTCTTGGTCAGTATGATTTTCTTTCTTTCCATGACGCCCGGCAAACTCTTTCAGTTTCCCGACTTTTGCGGATTTATCAAGCTTATTCCACGGGTCGGTTTTACTAGCATTTTTCTCGTTTTCTAAGATATCATCAATATTCGGATTTGTAACAATATCCGGCTTTAACATCGAATAATTCCCTGTAAGAAGCATATTTTTGTAGTTGATATTTTTGAGTGCTGCATCGTCGGCATTGTTCGTTGTTATTGTAGCGTGCGTGGTTTCGCCGACTTGTTCATTTCCGACTTCTTTGACAACCTCGAGGGCGCTGTTAGATTTACGAGGCATTTAGTTCGCGTGATATACATAATATATAAAGATGACTTAAAGTTGTTTTTGTATATTATGATTTCGATAAGAATATTATATAAAGTTTTATAATGAGATTATAATATAAACACGATGCAAGTTATTACATTTTTGACAGCATGTCTCGTTATATTTGGTGGTAGTATAAATGCGTTGGCGCCAATTAGCGCGAATGTAGATTGTGCAAATGGTATATATTGTGCTCCACGGCAAACGTGTATGAGTAATATTAGCGGTGCTGGTTTATTCTATGCATGTTCTCCATTACCGAATGCGGTTCGATGCAATGATGCCCGATATTCTTGCCCTTCATCGTTCGTTTGTTCTAAAAATGCTCGTTGTATATCGAATAGCACGTACTCTGACGACATGAACGATGTTGATGCGGTAGTAAATTTGGACGCGTTTCATGTAGCTAAAATGCGTGATTTCGGAAAAGGGTTGAAGCCTACATCTGTGAGTATTTGTGGGGCAGTTACGCGCAATTTTCGTCTTCCTAATTTTTGTACTTGTAGAGACGGCGGCGGTGGTAGTGAAATTGCGTGTATGATTGGTCTTCAAACCTATATTACGATTGGAGCATCTGCATGGTTTAGACCATGTGCTACTCCATCTAACTTTGGATATCGTGCATGGGCGTCACTTCTTGGCATTTCTTTAGGTGTTGGCAATACATGGACGACTACATTTACAATCAATCGTCCTATTCCTGGTGCATCATTTGAACTAGGTCGTTCTAATGTAGGTGCCCGAGCTGAGCTGTCCGGTGAAATCTCTCGGTTTATCATTTCTAGTCGCTTGGCAATAGGAGTATGTGCTGAAATAGGTGTTGGTTCATTTACAGCAAATATCTGTAATCCAGATGTCATAAATTGGCTGCCGGTTGTTGTTCTAAATGGCCCGCGTTTTGATTTTAGTAGATTGTGTTGATAAGTTCATGATTATATCCAAATAAATAATCATAATATAGAATAATGCAGTATTGGGCCATGCATGCCATCACTGAGAATAGAATTTACATAGGCATTATTGTTCCCGGGCGCCGTGGAGTACCAAATGTTGGAAACGGCAACTCTCCATTCGGTTGAACGGGCACCATCGCTTTTGGCTTGGGTGCAGCGCAACGACCAAAGTTCGTAGTATTGCCGTTGAATGCATTCACATTGAATGTGAGTTTTGCATCGGGGGCGGTCGAAGCGGACGCAGCAGAAAAATCGGGGTTCAAAGACATTTTATGATATAAACCAAGAGAATAGTTTTATATCGTATTGAAAACTCTATTATTGTATTTAACGCCGGCCGCCAAGGGGCAAACCCATACGAGACGCCTCAGCGCGAGTAAGCGCACCAGCGTTATTGGCTGCAATTTGTGCCGAGCGTGTAGGATTGGCCAGATACCCACTAGAGTTCATCCTATAGCCATTTGACATATAGGTTGATTTCGGGGAAGGGCGGCCACCAAAAGAAAAGTTCACAGTTCCAGAAACAGAACCAGAAATGCGAGCCTTGGCATCGGCGGAGTCGGCAGAAGAGAAAGCGGAGTTCAAAGACATTTTATGATATAACCAGATAAAATTCTTTTATGTCATTTTTACTAAATCTACGATAAAATTGAAAACTTATTTTATGTTACATTGATATTCAAGGACAACAACCACTACAGCGACACTGATCATGAACCTATTCATTCTTTCACTCGACCCCGAGAAAATCGCAAAATATATGATGGACAAACATATCGCCAAAATCATTCTGGAAGCAGTGCAAATGTTATGCACAACTCAACGGTTGTTGGTTGGCGACCAACCAGATAAATGCGGACCATGTGTTTATAAAATCGCACACAAAAATCACCCCGTTACAATATGGTGCCGTGCATCCCATGCCAACTTCATTTGGACGCTTGACTTGATTGATGCAATGCACTCCGAATGGAAATACAGATATGGCCATCCTGCCAACAAGCAACATAAATCATATGGAGTTGCTCAATATTTACGCCGTAACGCCCCCCCGCCATCAGCGTTTGAACGCGTCAAGATACCCGGAATAATGACACCGTTCGCACTTGCGATGCCAGATGAGTTCAAAATACACACGGAAAGCACATCGTTGATATCAACGCAACCCACTGGAACCAGTCATGGATATGACATTTACGATGCGGTTGCATCATACCGGAGTTATTATTTATCCGAACCCAAGCGCCGGATTGCGAAATGGTCGAAGTTGCGCGACATGCCGTTATGGTATGCTCGCGGATTGCGTAAAATACATGGCCATCGCGCTCCCAAACTAATCATAAAACACATAAACAGTGGGTGATAGAACTATACATATTAAAATGTCAATATTAATTTGCGGTGCTTCTGGTAATGTTGGACGCGAATTATGCGACCTATTCGACCGAGAGAATATTCGATATGACGGTACGTATCATAGATGCAATGACCACGATTTTTGCTATCGAGAGAATATGTTCCGCGTTGATTTTACGAACCAGGATGAAGTATGTGATTTTTTTTACGAGAACAAAGGTCGTTGGTCTGTTTGTGTATTTTTAATTGGCGAGAGAAATCTGGAAAAATGCGAGAATGACTGGAATGCCACTAAACGAATAAATGTGGATGCGGTTGATAATATGTCGGCGCTTTGTGCAAAAGAGAGTATTTATTTCATTTACTTATCAAGCGATTACGTATTCGATGGGAAATCTCATCAGCCATATTTTCCGAGTTCGCCGGTAAATCCAATTCAAAATTATGGAATAAGCAAACTTATGGCGGAATACCGTATTCAAAAAAATTACGTTCCAAAAATTTCTCTATCATGCTGTCTTTCGAATATTGGTCCAACGGCGCCAAATTACTGCATTATACGCACACCTCTATTATATACCAGTAATTCATGCACACCCCTTCACAATAATGCAGTCGGTATTCTATCAAAAGGTTTAATGGATTTACGCTATACAAAAGCGATTGTACCATTTATACCTACAACGAATAGAGCTATGACAAAATATGAAGACGACTATTCTATTATCCGTCCGCTTTATATTCCCGATTTATGCATATTCATTCGAGTAATTGTAACTGTCGCAATTCAATGCTCATCTACTTCGTCTATTATCAGTGCAAATAGTAACGAAACGCCAAAGTTTAGCGGTATATATCATTTCTACAATCCTGATAATCGTTTCACAAGGTATGAAATCGTAAAGGAGATTTCGAAATATATGAACATACCCAACTGGCATATTATTCCGTACCGACCATCGAACAAGTTATATCAAGAACTGACTTATTACAACAGTAAATTTAAACATCCATATGACACTGAATTGCTGGATGCTCGATACAATATCCATAATTTTTTCACACATACATTTTCAGAAACTATCCCTCATATATTCTCTCGATATAAGCATCCCAAAATCGGTATTTGTGATGGATATGATGATGTAGTAGTTACAAATCGTGAAACATCTGCAGCTACTACAACTTATTTCGTCGTTTTTGACCTCGATGGTTCGCTTGCACATACATCTTATGCACATTATCGTAGTTATTTGGATGTTTTCCGAAATCGTGGTTTGAAGTTTATGACGTACAATGAATGGAGAATTTATATCAATTATAATAATTTTCACACATACTTGGAAAACGTAGCATATGAATTGACAAAACACGATATACACGGAATGGAGCAAATTCTCTCGGATATACAAAATGAGAAGCTGGAAGCGTTCAAAATACACGCGGCATTATATGTAACTCCAACTAAGAATGCAATCGAAATGTTGAAATGTATTGATGCCAACCCTGGTAAAATAAATGCGGTAATTATAACAAACAATAATATAGAGACAGTCAATATTATTCGTGAAATTATTCCTGAATTAAATAAAATTACGAAATGGTGTCTTCGCGAACCCTGCACTGTGCATAAACCAAATTTTGATATTTATACAAAAGCGAAGGAGTTGTATTATAATAATGAACAATACATTGTAGGTGTTGTAAATACACATGTAGGTTATATTTCTATGCGTACAACTACCCCAATTATATATTTATACGTTGATGAGAATGATGAATATGCAAAACATAATAAGTGGTATGATAATACAGATACATTCATATTTGATGACTATCGAAGTATGTAGTATATGAGAAGTAGCGTTAATCTTTTTGTTATTTAGTCGATTTAATATGTATCCATCCAATGAAAAAAATAGAGATACAGGGAAAACGCAACCAAGACAAGATGAAACAGATGGATGACCCCGGTGCGGTTATTGAGAGAAAGACTACGAAAAGTCAAAAGATATGCATTTCTGACGATTTTTATAGTTCGGACCAGTCACTTACCCTAGAATTTTTGAATATCCATATTGCAGATATATCTCTCGGAACAGGACTACCAGAACCACCAAAGATATTTCAAACGAATGAAGAAGATGCGAATAAAGTAACGGCGAAATCATTATCTGTTATTGAACGGCAGAAAATAATCTCTCATATTATTCGAGATATCGATGCAAAACGTAAATCGTATATATATCAAGATAAACATCATAATATATACGACCCGCGTTATACAATCACAACAAATAAAATTGTTGAACATTTGATAGAAGCCAAGCTTTTATGTTACTATTGTCGAGAGATTTGTCAAGTGATATACAAGGAAGCCATGTGTCGGAAACAATGGACATTAGATAGAATAGACAATAACTATGGTCACAATGATGCGAATGTAGTGATTGCATGTTTGGATTGTAATTTGAAGCGTGGAACAATGGATGCAGAGAGATTTCGTCAAGGAAAGCAATTTACCTTTAGAAAGATTGAGTAAAATATTTTATTGCGTTACTTTCAATAAAATATTGGTGTAATATATAAATAATATTGTGAATGAAAACACACAATAAAAGTAAAAAACAAAAAAAAAGGTCAAGCCAACGCGGTGGAGGCAGTAGTACGATAAAAAATAAAAAATTATATAATGCGAAAAAAAATACCATTAGAAGAAATGTTGGAAAAAAACTAAAAGTGACGAAACGACATCAAACCTATAGAAAGAAAATATATTATGGAGGATTGGGAGGAGAAGAAGTAACCGAGGAAGGTTTAAACGAATGGTTAGATCAACACCAGTTTGAACGTACTGGATTGTTTGGGTCTAAACGTGAAAAGCGAAATGAGGAGAGCGTCGAATACCTATTTCTTGAATTCTTGATGGAATTTTATCCACATGAGGAGGATAAAAAAGGATTTAATAAGGATAGTATTGCTAAATATTTACGGAGTAACTCTATTACTATGGACTTTATAGCACCTCCCAGAGTAAAACGTGGCAAGGTGGTTCCAGATATAATATTACACAAAGGGGTTGGAATGCTAGCCAATTTAGATTTTTTACATTTTTTTGAAACATGGTGGTTACAAAAAAAAAGGAACTCTGGATTGCAGAATATTGGACGTCTTGAAGCTTGGTATAAACAAAAATGGAGCGACAAACCTGTCTCATCTAACAGCGGAAATGTGGAAACAAAATGCGTTTGTAGTTTAGTAGAATCTTCTTCTTCATCGACGGGTTCTTTAATGGAAATTCAAACGCATTCTCCTGAATTAAGTACATTAAATAGGAGTAGTGATTCTTTTGGTGAGAATGTTGAGGTTCCAATACGACATGAGGAACCAACACAACAACAACAACAACAACAACAACAAAAGTATAAAGGACTAGTTGATACAATAAGGTTGAACCCCAGCCTACTACTAGAAAGTGGAAAAGAATCAGACGTTGGTATTGAACTGACTCAGGCACGTAGGAATGGTATCATGAATGGTATCATCACCGTTTCAAAAATTACTGAAAATGGTTCTGCGGCACGCGAAGGTACCGTTAGTGTCGGGGACCAACTTGTGCAAATAGATGATCGAGATATAGGTGGGGTACGAGTAGAAACAATTCGTGAATGGATGAAGAAATCGCAAGGTAGTATAGCAAATATGACATTCAAAAGAGGAAATCAACAATTTCCAGTCAAACTCATTCGAGGAGACGCTAAATTTTTTGATAAAAATTTACATCCACCCACAGAAACACTCCTCCCTGAAAGCGATAATAGCAGATATGCTGCTGATGTGAGAGGTAGACCGCCTGGCATAGGCGGTGAGATGACACGTGGGTCAGTCCTGAATACAACTCTTAACCCGCCTCAACTTTTAAGTTCGTTTCGTAACATGCAACAGCAAGAGCAACAGCAACAACAGCAACAACAGCAACAACAGCAACAGCAACAACAACAGCAACAGCAACAACAACAGCAACAGCAGCAACAGCAACAGCAACAGCAACAGCAACAACAGCAACAGCAACAGCAGCAACAGCAACAGCAAGCTCACCCTCCTTCACTCGCAGCGCATCCCTACCCATTTGTGCCTCCTCAACTCCAAGACTTGCAAGCCCTGGCTAACGCCGCTTACGTTCCGCCGCTCGCGCCTGGGCAACTGCCAGTTGTGAAAATGCGCTTCCCTGGAAGCAGTGCTGCAATGCAGCCTGCTGCTGCAGCAGCTGTGCCAGAAGGTGTGCAGCAGCAGCGCTCTCAGCAGCAGTACCAACAGCAACAGCAGCAGCAGCAACAGCAACAGCAACAGCAACAGCAACAGCAACAGCAACAGCAACAGCAACAGCAACAGCAACAGCAACCACGACTGGATTTGGAAAAACTAGAACAACAACTTCGCCAAGAGACGGAGCAGTCTAAACGGCCGATGCAGCAGGAGAACCCGAACGAAAAATCGGAATACGAAAGATTAATCGACTTTATTGAAGCAAGCCCACGGTTAAAAACCACACAAATTAACGGAGTTGGTTTTAGACTTGAACATCGTCCTGGCGATAAAAATATTTGTGTTTCAGAAATTGTGCCAGATCTTTCTGTATCCAGAGAAGGTACTGTTAAAGTCGGAGATTGCCTTGTTGGTATAGATATTATAGGAGCGCATGGCATGAGTCTTGAAATGATTAGGCCGTTTGTAATTGGCCCTGAAGGTTCCACGGTGGAATTGACATTCGAACGTACAGCAGGTTTGAGATTTAAGGTCAAACTCATTCGAGGAAGTAAAGATTTCTTGGATAATGTTTTAAGTCAAATGCTACAGAGAGAACAATCTCAACCCGCCCACAAACCAGAAGGTATTCCGTTGAATATAGTAGAAGGAGGAGGAGGAGCATATCAAAGCGTGAGAATGCCTTTACCAGCGGCGGTATCCCAACAAACCTTCAAATCAAACCTCCGTCAGACAGGTGTTCCCCCCCATTCCCAAAAGAGTGTTAAATTTAACGAAGGTTCATTGCCAATTGCCAATCCTATCGTAAGAGAACCTACCCAATTTAGAGGTAATGGTAGCGGTGGCAGTGTTGCTAGGGTTATACCCGCCAGCATCGCAAATGCAGCTGTTACACCGTCTAGCGACCACAATTATGGTGTTGATTTAGTACTTGACGGTAATCATATAATTAATAGAAGTAGTACTACACCCGGATTGGGGGAGGTGAGACCCGGAGATACGCTAATCGCAATCGATAATCAATCGGTTCAAAGGGATACAATAGAAAAGATTAGAAATAAGATGAGGGGAGAACACGGAAGCGTGGTTAAACTTACAATATTACCTGGAAGTGGTGGCACTGGTACTACAACGAAAGACTATTTTGTTCGACGTAACCATCCATTGCATATTTAGTAATAACACCAAATTACATGATGACTATTTAATTATGCATACAACTTGCTATCTTCCACATTTCGGGTAATCTCTTTAATAAACTTATCCGTATCCAGCAGTTCGTTAATATTATCTTCCCATTTGCATCGATACCGAAACAAAAACCCGACAAGTCCAGCCATTGTAATTGTTTTCTTGTTGATATGGTCATAAAACTTATCGAAATCACGGTCAATTTCATCTGCTGTCATTTCTTCCTTTCTCATCATATCACGGAATAAATGTTTGACATCTACCTTCTTTGGGTAGTTCATGTGAATTATCATATCGGTTCGTCCTTGACGTAACAATGCATGATCCAAATTTTCTGGATGGTTCGTTGTAATGAATGAAATCAGGCCTTTACGGGAAAATACTCCATCTAGTAGATTTAGAAGATGACTGAATGTAAAACTACTCTTATTATCATTGGTACTTACACGCTTCTCAAATAGACAATCAATATCCTCGAACAACAGAACAGATTTGGGCGGAATATCGCGAAACGCTGCAAGTGCCGTGTTATTATCTACGTCGTGATTGATGGAAAATATACATAGACTATAGCCAATTTCTCTACACATCGCCTTTATAATACTGGTCTTTCCGCTTCCAGGAATGCCTGTAATTAGATAGTTCTTCTTGTAAGGAATACCAAATTCATCGTATTCTTTTTCTTTTTTTAAGAATTCCGTGATATCTCCTCGGAGTTTTAGTTTTAGCTTCTCGTCAAAATAAACGGTATCCAACGTACGGGATGGTATTTTATTGTAACGCATCCACTCCCCATATTTTGACATAACATATATATGCAGTTTGCTGTCATCGTATTCATTGTTTTCAAGAAAATTGTCGCTTTCACGGTAAAAATGATGAAAGATTTCTGGGGAATCTGTTATAATTGTCATACATTCAAACTTTTCAGGGGTGTCATGTGTTCCAACAACCTTATCCTCTTGGCGGTATGAAATGTGAAAATCTGCAGTTTTCTCTGGCGCGCTCTTTGTTGCAGGAACAGTATATGTATATTTGTAATCACCATATCCAATTTGAACATAGCAGAAGTCATCTTTGTCGTATTTATAAGGACGCCGGCGGAGCTTGAGAGGTGTCATCTGAACGGTAGTTTTTGTTACTGATGAAGACGACGAATCATTCATATATCCTGAATTTGAAGGTAAATAACTCAAGTTGTGTATCGTATGATACAAGTAAAGAAGCACTTGGTTCATTATCCCGAGGGTGTCAGTATAATATTTATATTGCCCTACCGGCATCTTTGTTAAATTAATTAAAAGTTTGCTGGGTTGTTTAGTATCACACTCACTTTCTGTGTCACTAGAATGGATACATTCATTATCCGATGACCTTAACATCGAATTTGCCAACTTATATTGTTCAGCACAGTTTTCTGGAGAACCAGAATCGGCACGTTCGAGAGACATGATAATCAGTAATAGTACAACTACATATATGAATGAAATGTGTTTATATCAAAAACAATAAAAGAGGTTTAAATACTATCCAACTATGTCTATTACACGAACATGCTGGCTTGTATCCAACCACCAAAAGATAGACAACCTCCGACTTTTTTTATGTCTGGAGGAGGACCTAATCCGACACTTCCTTCCACATCTATTGCACCTCTCGCACACGGAACTAGTCTTTATAACACTCAAAATGACCTTCTCCTGCACAAAGTTCTCCGTTTTTATCACGAGAATGATGGCGAAAATATGGAAAAAATGCTTGCAGTAATCAATGGAACGACGAATATTTCACTTCGTATTATGGACTGGTTTGTTACGAATTATTCAAAGAAGCATTATACAGTATATGATATTGAAGGTAGTGGAACTCCAGCCAAACGTTTCAAAGTTTATGTAGATTATAAATTAAAACTTCGTGCATATTCGAAAAAACGTTTTGACCCATTTTGTCGTTGGGACCGAATTAATGTTCCTCATAAGAATGGAACTACATATATTCAAACAACACTCGGGCAATTGAATTTCTTTAAATGGGCGATTGAAAATCAAGTACTTCGTTATATTCACGAGAATTATTCGGTTGTCGAGAGTGATATGAATATTCGAAATAACACATCACGTAAAATTGCGAAATCACATCATACTTCTTCAGCGACTGTTGATGGTTGTGAAATTAAGGCGTCTGATATGACAAATGATACCGCCGCGAATGAGGTCGCGCCTATTGTAAAACCTAAAAATCGAAAAAAACGAGAGGAGTTGTCATTGTCTGCAACTAAAAGTATCAAGAAAGAATTCGTGGATATTGTGATAACATTCGATTAAAGATGGAGGAATATACAATGAAAGTGTGAAATAATAAACGTAGATAAAAACAAATAATATGGTTAGTATAACTAAGAATATTATTTTATTCTGTAATTTTTAGATATTATACATTGATATATGGGCAATCAAGTTTCACTCATTCCGAAGGTAAGTTATGAAGATATTCAAATGGTCGTATATCGCAATTCAAATGTTCAACATTCGACACTATTAATTAATACACTTCCGCCGTCATTGCAGCACTGTCTTATAAAATCGACCGTGGATTATCGATTTGAAGAACGGGTGGTAAATGCACTTATTCATAAAAAACCCAATATTATGATTATTGTCTATGGTAAAAACTCCAACGATATTACAATATTACATAAATATGAACAATTAGTGAAACTCGGTTTTACGAATGTGCATATTTATACAGGAGGTATATTCGAATGGATGCTTCTTCATGAAATATATGGGAAAGACCTGTTTAAAATAACAAAGTACGAAATTGACATATTGCGGTATCGACCGAAGTCGGTATTATTGACTGCAATGTCGGGTGGTGGCGTTGGTTCCGACAACAATGATGGATTTGGTGGTTATATCGAAGATGTCGGCGGCATAACTGGTGGTAGCGGTACCAGTTTAAGCAATGACGAACAAGATATTCGTATTCATATACCAGACATCGATGATGAAGGAATACGTCTAGGCGGCGGTGGAAGTGCCAACAGCGGAAATTTAATTGCAAATGGAATAAAATGGTTATTTGGCGCGTAATAAAAAGATATAAACGACATAATATAAAATATTCATAAACCCACCGACAATAATGAAAATCTTCGTACATCATTACTCAAAACTCACGCATCGAAAACAACACATTATTAAAGAGTTCGAGAAACATGGTATTACGGATTACGAATTCATTGAAAAGTTCGATAAAGATACAATCACTGACGACGAATGTCCTGAATTCAGCCGAGCATACGTAACCGACCGGCGCAGCGAGTTGTCACTTCATCTTAAGCATCTTTACTTATATAGATTAATGGTTCGAGAGAATTATGAAGAGGTTCTAGTGTTTGAAGACGACGTTGTTCTATCGAACGGCTTCGTCGAGAAACTCGCAGATTACATGAAACAAATGCCGAGAGATTATGACATGTTATTCATTGGGGATGGATGTAATTTGCATATTCCTAGAAACCAACTTATACCTAATCAATATATCTACGAGAAGTGCCTGCATGAGACTTCATGGGGGGGGAATGGTGCAGCAAAATGTACGGATAGTTACATTATCCATCAACGATGTGCGAAGAAACTATGTGATTACGTAAGCAACCTGACTAAAAAAATCGACTTGCCAGTAGATTGGTGGTTGAATGAAGCCGCGAGAGATTTAGTGCTTAAAATATATTGGGCTGAGCCGACGATTGTTACACAGGGTTCGCAAAATGGGATGTTTCAAAGAACGATATAATCGAGTATTCGAGAGATTGTAGGGTTCTGACATCTATTCAGTATAATATTTCATCGAATATAAAGTTCATTTGTTCGTTATGAACTTTATATGCAAGAGGTTTTTATTTATGTCTTTTCATCATTTTTATCCATCTTAACAAATTGTTCTGGTGGTTTGTCTTATGTCAAATGATATTCAACTGCATATAATCTTCAAATTTACGATGTTTCATAATATAATTAATATGTGTAATCGAAATTGTCATTTATCAATTTATGTATCAAATTATCATCTTTCTTTAACGAAAAACAATTTGACCAAAATTTCAAGTCATCATAAACTTGGTGCCAATATTCATCATTTACCTTAAACAGCTTTTTTGTTCCAATTCTATATGTATCGAACCCATTTTTGGATAAAAAATCGACTATATCTTTCATAGGATTTTTTATTCCCGGACCTCTAATATCATCTAAACAATCACTACACTCAAATATAATATATTTCGTTTTTGGTAAATATTTTTCAAATCCTTTAATTACATTACCATCATTGCCTTCAGTGTCTATTTTTATAAATTTAATTATAATATGTTCGTTATTAAATTCGTCATCCAAAACATCATCTAATTTTTTTACATCAACATCGCATATTTTCGTACCTCCACTTCTTAGTCCAGCTATTCCATTTCCTATATTATTAATATAACTATCTTTCCAATTATAAAAAGAAGCCGTAGCGGTTTCATTTGAAATACAATGTTTAAATAATTTTAAAGTATTATCTTTTTTTATTTTCGGTTCTAACGCGAAAATATTGACAGGATTAGGTTCAAAACATAATATTTTTTTATTTTGTTCCGTACAAATGGCGTTAATATTGTGTATATAATCGCCAATACAGCAGCCAACATCAATACCAACTATTTTACAATTAGTATCATTAATATGTGTTATATGTTTCTTTAGACCAACTAATAATTTTTCGTGACCATCTTCACCTAGAAATTCATTTTTATTTGTAACATAATAACTTGCTAAAGAATTATTATCCATTTATACAATAAGTTATACAAATATAGTATATAACTTATTATATAATTTAACGCAATAGTAATGAGCATTTTACATGTGCAAGGGTGTAATATTGTGCTATTAATAATAAAACAATTTACTAGTAATAATTGTCACGGGATGTTTCAGATACGTGCATTAATTATTTGAAAACCACTTTGTATAATACGAGAGTTCTAGTTTTTCATATTTGAGTTCATTATTATCGATATTATCTTTAAAACGATTCATTGTTGTAACCAATAATGGTAATGAAATATCACTCCAATTATTCACAATTAGAACAGGAAGACCTTCAAATAGTTCATCAAACACAGACGAACGTACAATAGGAATACAGCCACATAACAATGCTTCCCATGTTCGATGACAATCCATACCATTTCCAAACGGCGACAATACGAATGCGTATTCCGTCATATTCTTCCATGTCTGCGTTCTAGATAAAAAAGATGATTGTTGAGAGATTAGGACAGATGGTATCATTCTTATAGCATCCACCCGGTCATTAAACCGGTCTGGACACAGCATGACATTTGAGTATATTCTGATTTTACGTTGATAAAATGGTTTCATTACAGACCGAATTTGTTCAATAAGTACGGTTTCTTGTTCCACGGGTGTTGTTCCTTCTGTTGTAGCCGATATCCATGGATGTCTTGGATTTGCGCTAATTGTATGATAATCCAAGCCAATTGGAATTTGCCGTAATTTTTGTAAAACAGTTTCGATTGCATATTCTAATGTCTTTGGTGCATCATCACTTTTAAATATTGTTGCATTCGCCGCCCATAATTTCTCTATTTTTTCAGTCAAAAAATGCCGACACTCTTGAATATCCATATTCTGAGAGAATAATCCACGCAGGTTTGTATTCAACATAAACATCACAAACATGTTTAATTTCTCTCGAGAGATTGTTTCGCGGAACATGGTTTGGTCGCCATCGCCGCATACAATAATGAATGGTACGTTTATTTGAGATGCATAATCATTAATAAAAGTTTGAAATGCGTCGCAACATACATAAATAGATACAGGGCTATCCCGTGGTGGAAGCAATCCAGAGTTTTGTTGCCAAATAAATTCCTCGACATGAGCGAGGTCAGTAGGACAGCTTGATTTTGGATTTTGTGAATACACATTACATGATTTAAGTAATCCTCTACTGGAAACAAATCGACACACTGCTTCATGTGATGACATATCAAATATATTTATTACTATTCGTGATAATAAGAGTAATAAATGTTTAATTCATTTAGACCAATAATCCGCGTATAAATTCAGTTATACGTTCCATTCGCTGCGAAAGAAGGCGAGGCGTTTCGTTCATATCCTCGTCGGCAGCCAACTCCAACAAATGACAGGCCCTTCCGCGTATCCAGTCCTCATGATATTGATGACAACGTTGAATATAGTCCGCTTGAATAATTTCACCGGCGCGCGCACGTTTTCCAATACGTTTTATGCATACATCAGGTGACGCATTAATATATACAATACCGGATAAAGGCACATCTACCAAAAATTCATCGAACCATAAGTTATAAATCTGGAATTCATCATGTGAAATATCTCCTACATCATACAACATCTTTGCAAATACATTTCGGTCAGTTTCGACGCTTCGTTCTGTGATAATAAGTTTTATTTTGGGGTTTTTTACCGCCTTTCGAAGAATAGATAAACGCGATATATATGCCATCATCTGAAATTTGAACGCATTTGCGCGAATATCTTTGTATAAATTTGTCAAAATATTTACACCGTCTTTATCACAAATTTGGTTCCATAAATCAACCGGCTCATCTACAAAACATACCTCTTCTTCAAATGACGTGATGTTCGGGAATACTGGGTCGTTCGTATTCATTTTACTTTTAAGATACTGTTCATATTCATAACATGTTGTTGATTTTCCTGAACCGATATTTCCGTCAAAACTAATAATAAGAGGAAGAGGCATTGTATTGTGATAGGGTATATACAATACAATCTTATATTTAATTCGATTTATTGTTGCAAATCATTATAATACTTTTACGACTAAAATTGATTTAAAAATAACGAATGAATAGTAATGTATTGAAGTTCGGTATTGTAACTAACACGACTACTAAATAAAATGACGGAAGCAACTCTTGTACAAGTTAAACTCACTGGCGAAGAATGGAATGGTGTTGAAATAATGGAGCCAGAAAACGAAATGCGTATTTTAAAACTGATCATTGCTGGTTTTAATGACGTAAATATTGTGTTCAACACACACCTTTCTCTATTTTCACGGCTGAAAATAACAAATACGCCGGAAATGGAGGATTATCTATATGACGAATACTTCAAAAAGCGAATTGAACGCATTCTTGCGCACAATAGTTTTAGTAATACAAGCAATCGGTTCAAAGTTAATACAAAATCAAACAAACCGATGAAAAAAGCCGACATGATGAGAATGCAGAACATGAATACCACCTTTGGTGGTTCTGGCGACACATACGACCATCATATTATAACTACAATTGAAATGATGATGGAAGCGAAGAATTGTGGTCCGGTGGCAACAGCAGCAGCAGGAGGAGGAGGAACTCCATCAGTTGGACCCAATGAATGGATGAAGCATTATTATACACTGAAATTAATGCTTCAAAAATCGGTGGTTGGAATTAACGCACATATTATCGATTTTGCAAACTATATTATCGATGAATTCAAAGATGAAGTCGAAATAATAGGGTTTCTTCGAAATGCATATCGTTTCATCGAGCAAAATGAGTGTGTATTCAAATATGCCGATTTTCAGTTATATGAACATCAAAAGCAATTATTCACGATAGCAAAACGCCCGGACGCGAAACTCATTCTGTATATTGCGCCAACTGGTACTGGAAAGACACTGTCGCCTCTTGGGTTATCCGAAAAATATAAAATAATATTCGTTTGTGCAGCGCGTCATGTTGGTCTGGCTCTGGCAAAGGCGGCGATTTCAGTGAAGAAGCGCATTGCATTTGCATTTGGATGCAGCAATATTGACGACATCCGTCTTCATTATTTCGCGGCAAAAGAAGCCATCAGAGATAAACGAAGCGGTCGTATTCGCAAGGTTGATAACAGCATTGGCGACAATGTCGAAATCATGATTTGCGATATTCGGTCATATTTACTTGCAATGAGATACATGATGGCGTTTCATCCTCTTGAACAGTTGTTGATGTATTGGGACGAGCCTACAATATCACTGGACTACCCTGAACACGTACTTCACCCAATTATTCATCGAAATTGGAGTGGCAACCTTATTCCAAATGTGGTGCTATCATCCGCCACATTACCACGTGAAGATGAAATTGTCGATGTGATACAGGATTTTAAAGTGAAGTTTCACGAGAGAGGGGCGGAAGTATATAGTGTAGTTAGTCACGATTTCAAGAAATCAATACCGATTGTTAATCAGAGTGGGTTTATTGAACTGCCACATTATATGTTTGGAGATGATTATAACCGCATATTGGAATGCGTCGACCATTGCAAGACATACAAGACATTGATGCGATATTTCGACCTTCGAGAAATTTTGCGATTTATTGCATTAGTTACGAAACCAGTTAAGCACGACGACAGTGACAACGACAGCGACGACAGCGACGACAGCGACGACAGTGACGACGACAGCGACGATGCCAAATCGGAAAAAGCGAAACATGCGGACGACCCCGATACGGATGAAAACCGCGGTCTCATTATAACGTCCCAGAGGTACCTTCCTGAAAATATGTTTGCTGACATTGGAGATATAACGATGACGAGTATCAAGGAATACTACTTACTCCTTCTTGAAAACATCCGCCCAAAATACTGGACCTGTGTGTATGAAACATTAACTGGTGTTCGCAAGCCCAAATTCGCATCGGTCATCAACTTATCAACAAGCGATGCACATACACTCACAGATGGCCCTACAATTTATTTGACGGAAAATGTGGATAAGGTTGCGGCATTTATGCTGCAGATTGCGAAAATACCAAATGTCGTAATGGAAGATATTATGGAGACAATTGACTTCAATACGCGCATTTTGGAAGAAATCGGGAAAACAGAGAAATTGATTAAAGACCTTGAAGGTGAAAGCAAAGAAGCAAGTGGTGGCGGAGATGACGAAAAGAAAATGCGCAAATTCACATCAGATACTCGCGTTAATCCAGAAACCGACCGACTTCATATCAAAGTGGATGAATTAAAGAAGTCAGTCAAATATACAGCACTTCATGAACTATTTGTCCCGAACAGATTAGAACATTTGAAGCGCTGGACAACACGAACTGCAATTTCAAATGAATTCACATCATTCGTTGAGGATGAAACTGTGGAACAAATTATGCTTCTTAATGTCGAAACACATTGGAAACTTTTGCTTCTTATGGGAATTGGCGCAATTACGAATACCACCGACCAAAAATACACGGATATTATGAAGACACTTGCAAAGCATCAGAAGCTGTATTTGATTATCACCGCGACAGATTATATCTATGGCACAAATTATCAGTTCTGTCATGGATATATTGGTAAAGATTTGGAAGGAATGTCACAAGAGAAAGCGATACAGTCTATGGGACGTATTGGACGTGGTGCAATCCAACAGGATTATACGATACGTATCCGCCATGATAATATTATTCGTCATATATTTACAGCGTTGCGTAGCAATGAGAAACCAGAAGTATGTGCGATGAACAAACTGTTTGTAACGGAACATTCGGCGGATAATCAATAAACACCCCGAACTTAATCAAACATTTCCTCAATTAACTTCTCTAATGTATCGTATTTAAATGTCCAACCAAGTTTTTCGCGAGCCTTTGTTGCGTCACCCAACAATAAATTCACTTCGCATGGACGGAAATATTTCGGATTTATTTTTACTCGGGTTGTTCCGTCTTGTACGTCTTTCCCGATTTCAGCAAGTCCTTCGCCACTCCACTCTAATTGTATTCCTTTATGCTCAAATGCTTTCTGGATAAAATGACGAATTGTGTATGTCTTTCCTGATGCAAGAACGAAATCTTCGGGTTGTTCTTGTTGCAACATGAGCCACATTCCATAAATATAGTCCTTTGCGTGTCCCCAATCACGCCGACTATCAATATTACCTAACTCAATGCATGACTGTCTTCCATTTAGAATATTTTTAATACCATTTACAATTTTCATTGTCACAAAATTCTCAACGCGACGCTTGCTTTCGTGATTGAATAAAATTCCATTTACTGCATACATTCCATAACCTTCGCGATATACTTTCGTAATATAATGTCCATACACTTTCGCTGCAGCATAAGGTGATACTGGATTAAACGGGGTATTTTCATTTTGCGGTGTCTCTTTGACATCACCAAACATCTCACTTGTTCCTGCTTGATAAAATCGTATTTTTTTTCGAATGGGTTCAGGTTGGCCTCTGATAACCTCAAGTAATCGTAGTACTCCAACACCATCAACATCTACGGTATATTCAGGTATTTCAAACGAAATTGCTACATGTGATTGTGCAGCTAAATTATAGATTTCGAATACTTCAAAGTCTGAATGTGTCTGAATAATCGTGTTGATATAATTTGATAATCCAGTTGCATCTGTCATGTCGCCATAACGGAGTTCTAATTTATCACGAATATGGTCAATTCTTGTGTGTGAAAATAATAAGGAGGTTCTACGGACAATACTGAATACCTTATATCCCTTTTCTAGCAGTAATTCACTAAGATACGAACCATCCTGACCGGTTATTCCAGTAATGAATGCGAGTTTCATGATTATAGATTATATCTGTTTGTATCTTTATATGAAATATTATATCCTTCTATAATGTATAAATGTCCATATCCGCTTCCCGCCCTCCTCGTCGAACCGCTTTTTTGGTAGGTATTAATTACAATAACAATCCTACTTCTAGATTAAATGGATGCTATAATGACGTTGTAAATGTTGGCCAATATCTGCGTTCCGTTTTAGGATATTCACAGTCATCCATTATAATGCTAACCGATGGAAATCGTGGCGGTGTAGGTGCATCTACAAATCCACCAACGCGTCAAAATATTATCGCGGGGTTATCTACCCTCGTCGCCGGTATGATAGCGGGCGATGAAGCTATATTCCACTTTTCAGGCCATGGAACTCTAGTGCGTGATACAAATGGAGATGAAATAACTGGCGCCGACTCATGCCTTTGCCCACTCGATTATAATTCACCATCGTCGGCTGGTGGAGGTATTATCACCGACGATGAAATACGCACACTCCTTGTAAATCGCGTTCCCCGTGGTGCGCGACTATATGTAATTCTCGACTGCTGTCATAATGGCACCGGTTGTGATATCCGGTATAAATATGAGGATTTCAGTATTTTATTGTCACCACCTACTGCATCTAACCGCCTTCCGGTATGGCGTACTCAGCAAAAGGCATTCGCTAATGGTAAATATGCTGACACAGTAGGTGATGTATTTATGATTAGTGGTTCGCGTGACGAACAAACGTCCGCCGACGCTTATATCAATAATGACTTTGCCGGCGCATTGACATATGCAGTATTTTCCATTCTTCGTTCTAATCAAGCTTCTATTCGCACATACTCATGGAGCTCGCTTCTCCGCGATGTTCGTCATTTTATGCGCGTAAATCGTTATTCTCAAATACCTCAAATTATGACCGGACAAATAATTTCTCCGACACGACCGGTTTTCACGGTAGTAACTGGGACTTCATCGGGTGCTCGCAGTATTGTGGAAATTGGAAGATTGCAACTTACTTCCGGTTCTGGTTTGGGGGGCGCAGTAATATCTGGAGAGGGTTCTAGAGGTACATCAAACAATGTAAGTACAACAACTCTATTTAGTTTTACACCAAAATACAGTTCAAATACCTGCCGTAATACTATCGAATTTTTACATTAACCATTATTTTCACGTATTCTAAAAAATTGAAATGTTTTTTTAGAATATATTACATACAGCGTTCAAGAAGGACAACGAAACAATACTGATAAAATGGCCGTAAATCCTAATTTGGCTGCACTTATGCGTGTAATTGAAGAATATCAAGACAAAATACCAGAAGGTGAGTATCTGGAGGCGATGAACGCACTTGGCGCACTACACCGTGAAATACCCGCTCCAGTAGTTCATGTACCTTCTGCCCCCGTTCAAGTCGGACATCCTCCTTCCTACAATGCGTCTGTACATTTGTTTGCAGCGCCGGTTCCGCGCCGTGTTTTGCCACCCGGAATGGAAGGAAATATCACAGAAGAACGTGCTTGGAAAGTTGTGAAAACTCATCATCCGGACCCTTCTCAAAACCGGATTTCCGCTGAAGAATGGGTTGGTCTTCCTTATGAAACACGATATCGGTACCTTCGCGAAGCAACAGAATGTTATGTGGGCGCACGTGAAATCATCTACCGAAATCCTGACCCACATGTTTGTCCATTCATCACAAGACATGCAGTTGGAGTGTGGAGTGTCAGTGATGAAAACAGCATGTGGGAATGTGTTTGTGGCTACACTGGGAAACCGAAAAACTGGAAAAAACACGAAGAAAGTGAGCGACATCAAGAGTGGGCCAGACATCGCACAGTGAGCCGACGTAAAATTGAAAAAATGAAGGCGATGATCAACGATGATGAGGCTGGCACATTTGTACGATTTGCTTCATACGGAGCTCCTTCAAATATATACCCTGGCGGTATAAGGTACTACACGGTCTGGCAGGACAAAAACGAATGGACGCATCCTGAGTTGTTTGCACCATTTCATCGGTCACCAATCCCTGCAAAGGACGACACATCGCACCCCACTTGGTTTGTTCATAAGAGAAATCTTTGGGCAAGGCAATATGTTCAGTAGAAAATGTGACGTAAATAATGGAATATGACGTAAATAATGGAATATGACGTAAATAATGGAATATGACGTAAATAATGGAATATGACGTAAATAATGGAATATGAAGTAAAGGTAAATGTATTCTAACACTTTTTATTTGCTATATATAACAATATGTCAAACCAAACATGGTTTCGAACGGAAGATATATTATCAGATAAACCTTCCACAATAGTTGATGACATATATGGTTATGTTTTACCTCATGCAAGTACTGCCTATACAGGTGAAATCATATCTCATACATTACAGTTCAAACCGAGTAACATAGACAGTATCCGACGGGTTTATATTTACTATTACCCAGCAAATAATAAACCAGATATTACAATTCAATCCAACCCAATAACCGACCCGAATGAAAAAATAATTTCTATTTACATGAATAATTGTCATCATGAACTGTATGTACCATTTTGTTCAATTCTTCACTATTTTCGACAGTGGAAAATAAATATAGATAACATACGCTTCATACCGGTCAATGTTCGCAAATTGTATAATGGAGTGGGAGGAAGACGCACATTTAGAACGAAAAAACATAATAATAATAATACAAACACAACACGACACGTCGATAATAAAGCATCTAACTTCTACATTATATCTGCCGATTTCTCTCATCACAAGCCATTTCAATATGCAATTATGAATGAAAATAAGGCAGCTCACGCAATCGTAACGACTTCTCTTTCTTTATCTACCGCGTCTGCATCATATCTGAATGAAATCGATGACATTCAAACATTTAGGTTCTTTTTGAAGAGACACAAGCATATCTCGTTTCAATGGGTTGGACGAACACGAAGTCCAGGTGAAAGTGCTGTAGGTTACTTGTCATTTTTGGTACGCCCTATATTTAAACCAAATAAACAAATAATCAAAACTCCAATTGACGGTATATTTGTAACATGTTACGATGTTGAAATGAATGCGAGAGAATGTCTTGGAAAATGGTATTCTGAAAATAACGAAGTATGGAGCCAGGTCAATGAAGACACATTTATAAGTGAAGTACTACATAAGGCTCGTACTACAAGCAGATTAACGGGTGGGCAAAATACAAATATGCCAGTAACGCGATGCGTCATTACATATTTATTCAAAGATACACAAACGAGTAACACGGGAATTCCCACGTTTATTCGCGGATGGCATAGTATCCGCACAAATGCGATTTATTTACCCGACGTATTATTGGAACATGCAAAAGAAGATGGGACGTGGATAACACCGAAAGATACTGAATGGGCTATATCAGATGAATACAAAAAACAAAAGGTATTCGACCTTTCTGAAACACTTACGGAACTCGATGAAAAGGCGAATAATATAGCACGAGGTATTCCTAACAATAATATGACACTCTATACCGCTCGAACACGTATAAAAAATTGATATTCATTATTTCAAATTATGAAAACCATACAGCAGAAACATTACAAATATCATGACCGAAAAAAAACATTTTGCACTCTTGATTTTATTACCTCCTTTGTTTGCATTCATACATTGGATTTGCGTTCGGGTCTATTCAAACTTCTGTTCGCCCCCCGGGTTCATCGGTTTGATAACAAGCATATTCAATACTGCAAATCCGTTTTGTTCATATATACTGGATATATTGGACAAAACCAAGCACTTTTACATGAATTCATGGATGGTCATTGGCGTCGCTTCGGTTGGTATTCTAAATATGATTTTCACCATGTGTAATGGTCAGCAACCCAACACGTCTTCATCTCATGCAATCCATTCGAATGACAAATAACTACGTCAATGAACGTGATATAATTTTTTTACTTGTGAAATCCATCAAATAACCGGCTGGTCATAACAATAAAAAAATGTTAGAACACAACACATATTTACTTACCTATAATTAAAACCTTAACAAAATCTCATTCTACCCTCCATCCTGAGAACCGTGTTTTTTTTCACTTCTTCGACTTCCACTCATCGACCCACTCCACAAACGCCTCGCACGCTTCTTCTTTTGAGACTTTCCAATCTGAATAAACCCCTGCAATTTCGTTGAAGCCTTTTTGCTTTTCTTGTTCTAGGTTTTCTGGCTCCAATATATCGTCAGCAAGTATTCCCGCATCGCGGAGCGTCTCAATAAAGGAACAGGCCTGTTCCGGCGTGAGTTTGTCATCCGCCAACAGCTCGGCGGTTCTTTTGAAGAGTTCTTGTTCTTGTTGTTGTCTGTTCATGTCTGCGTTCGCTGTATTCTAGTAAATAAATGAAAAGCATTTCAATTTTATTTGAAATAGAGACAATGTACAAAATCATTATAAAAATAAAAATACACACACACACACAGACACACACACACACACACACACACACACACACACACATTTACTTACTTTGATGCTCAATATATTTCATGATGATATTCCGCATTGTCCGGGCACAATCACGCTCGAAATTCGTCTTGGTTTCTTCGGGGAGGCGCTTCAACACTGAGGTAAGCTCCACCTTATTCGCATCCGAGGTCGTTGCGGTTGTATCCACCGCCTGTAATAGCTCTGATGCTGCAGTCGCCTCCTCGTAAGTTGGTGGCGCATCACGCATGATGTAGAATGCGTCGCGATTTTTTCGGATCGGTGTGTCATCCCATATCACAGACCGCATCATTTCCCAATGTTCCTGAACCCTGTTTTCGTATTCAGTTCTGTCCCGGATGTTAAACCAGTCCTCGTCGTTTTTGATCAACATCACAAGTCGGAAATCGTTGGTGTAGTGCTTGTGATCGCCCGTCATTTCAATCCAAATCCGCGATGTTTTCACATATCGTTCTTCGTATTCTTCGTGCCTTTTTTGAAACGCTGGGGGGATCGGTTTCTGCCATTGTGGTAAGTAGTCGTCACCAATAAACACAACAGGAAACCAGTTGAAACTGTATTGGCAGCGGTAGCATGAGGTTTCACACGGGTCGGTGTTCAACCAGTGTTCGCTTTTGCAGTATTTCGGTGTGTGGCCAGTTTCACCGCATCGGGCGCATTGTTGTTGAAGCAACACCGGGCAGGTGATGGTCGCGCCAAATTCCGGACCGCTTTTCGTGTAATGCGTCTTACAGTCTTTGAGAGGGAGGCCGCGTTGCATGCAAAACTTACAGAAAGGACGTCGCATCTTTGTTGATTTCGTTTGGGTTCGGCGCGTTGCGGGTCGGGCAAGGTCGGCCTTTTGTTTGTCTTCGGCACGTTTTGTTTCTTTTTCGTCATCCCAGATATTCTTAAAACGTATTGGGCAAAATGGATCCCAAAACGGGATTGCTGCCTTCAGTTCGCTTTGGGGCATTTTTTCCAATCGATATGGCGGGAGTTTAGCAAAATCCAAGCGGCGGTATTTGGGGTCAGGAACTGTCGTTGGCATATTTGTAGGCATGGTCGTTCGTTATTCTGTATATCGTTTTGGTCTGCTAATCCTGATAAACAAAAAAAACATTTCAATTTTTTCGCAACACTGCGTGCTTACCATCCAAATCAATTATCTTCGCCATCGTCATGTTCTTCTTTGAAATGAACCGACTTGATTGGTTTTCCGTTGTCCCAAATCCCTTCAAAGACCACAATTTCACCTCCATCACCTGATTTTTGAACATTCACGCCGTGTCCGTGTAACTTGTCGTTCTTCCATGTTCCAGCATATTCATACCATTTTGCGTATTGTGCGTTTTCAACTGCATCTTCGCTTGTGTAGTTTTTAAGTGAAATACCACATACAAGCGCAGGAGTGCGAAGAGTTCCGCGACCATGTCGCAAGTGGCTTAGACCCCCATTTTTGATGCTTTCAGCATCATTTTCACGCATATGTCCCATATAAACACTGCCGTCTGTGTAACTGTAAATGTGTTCTTGGTTTGCCAACTGACGAGCAAGTTCGGATTCTTCTTCTTCGATTTGTCTCTCCATTTTTTCTCTTTCTAAAAAATCAATTATAGACTTGTTCAGATAATGTTGTTCCATCAACGCTTGAGTATCATTACGAATACAAAACATTTCAATTTTATTCGTTCCACAGAATAATAAGAGGAGGGTATTGAATAAAAAAGTGTTAGCAACACACACACACACACACACACACACACACACACACACAAATAACACTTACCTGTTTGAATTTACCGTTGGCGTCGTTGGCTTGGCTTACCCTTTATTGTCCGCAGTAGAATGGCATCTCACTCTGGTTGTCGCACTCAGCGATGAAATCGTGTTCTCTGCTTGTAGTGAGGTTCGCCATGATGCACTCTTGAAGGAACGCAATGGTCATTTGCTCAGGGTTGCAGACGAATGGTTGTTCATTGTCTTCATCGCACCAATTCTCCGCATGGTTGAGTTCGACTTTGCGGACGTCGATTGCTCCTGCTGCTGCTTGGGGGAGTTTTTGTTTTTTTTCATCATCATTTGTGGCGGCGTGTTTGGATGCGCAGAGTGCATTTTCTTCAAGGCTGAGGCGAACACGAGGACCATGAGGATGAGCGTATGGGCCGCGTTGGTTCTCTTGAGCAGGTTTCAGTGCAGCTTGAAGCCATGGTTTGGAACGACGTTCTTCTTCGCGTTGGTACATTTCATCACGTTCGCTGATTTCACGTTCTCGACGTTCGGTGTCTTCACGAAGGTCATTGAATGACACACGACGACGTTCCTCACGACGGGGCTCGCGTTCGATGTAGCGTTCCTCGCGACGGGGCTCTCGACGGTCATCGTAGCCTTCACGACGGGGCTCGCGTTCGATGTAGCGTTCCTCACGACGGGGCTCGCGTTCGATGTAGCGTTCCTCACGACGGGGCTCGCGTTCGATGTAGCGTTCCTCGCGACGGGGCTCGCGTTCGATGTAGCGTTCCTCGCGACGGGGCTCGCGTTCGATGTAGCGTTCCTCGCGACGGGGCTCGCGTTCGATG